>Ga0307511_10000276_pt1 | contig 53817 bp, 37 predicted proteins | sample 13_EM_MG_FD_200266 | JGI IMG/M metagenome (GOLD analysis project Ga0307511, IMG submission 200266) | Populus trichocarpa ectomycorrhiza microbial communities from riparian zone in the Pacific Northwest, United States - 13_EM | ecosystem: Host-associated > Plants > Roots > Unclassified | place... | reverse complement strand
ATTGATGGAAAAAAAGGAGATCCGGGAGCTGCATGCTACAGGTGGATTTACCCGCAGCCCTGTCTGGTTGCAGATGCTGGCGGATGTATTTAATATAAAAGTGCTGGTGTTCGGAGAGGATGAGAGTTCGGCATTGGGGGCGGTGGTAACGGGGCTGGAGGCAACGGGCAATCGGTTTCCGTCCCCTCAGCCGGTATTAGCAACGTATGAACCGGATGCGTCCGCCCATGCGGTATACAGGAAAGGTTTTGAAAGATTTATCCGTATTTATCGATTGGTCGAAGACGAATTTAATCATTGAGTCGCTGATTGCCGGCCGGGCCAGGTTCGGGGCATCCATAATTTTTCACTATTTAAAACATTAAGTAATGACACCTGCACAAGCGTATTTAGCTAAGCTTGGCTTATCGGAGAATGAGCCAGAGCCGGATGCAAACCCGGGGCCCGTCGGAAAAAAATCGTCCGGCCGGCGTTCCTTTCTGAAGAAGTCTGCCCTGGGCGGTCTTTCTCTCGGCGGCTTCCTGTTTGGTTCGCTGGAAGACACCCTGGCGCACAGTACTTCCCGGGTGAATCGTTATTCGGGCCCTTCGGACCTTAAGATAACGGATATGCGTTATACCACTGTAATGAATACTACGGGGCGTTGTACGATCATACGGATCGATACGAACCAGGGTATTTATGGTTATGGGGAAGTGCGGGATGGGGCTGACTGGCGGTATGCTCTTTTCTTAAAGAGCCGTATTATGGGGATGAATCCCTGCAGTGTGGAGCAGGTCTTTAAGCGGATCAAACAATTCGGATTTCATGGTCGTCAGGGTGGGGGGGTATGCGCTGTGGAAATGGCGCTCTGGGACCTGGCCGGGAAAGCGTATCATACGCCGTGCTATCAGTTGCTGGGAGGTAAATACCGGGATAAGGTCCGGTTGTATGCGGATACGCCGGAGGAGGAGGATCCCAATGTATTCGTCGCTAAATTGAAGGACAGGCTGGAAGGGAAGGGGTTTACCTTCTTAAAAATGGACCTGGGCATTGAAATGATCCGGAAGATACCCGGCACGATCGTCAATTCGAATTTCTGGGATGTGGAAAGGCAATGGAACATGGCGCCCATGACCTATGGGGCGACGCAGCATCCTTTTACGCAGGTGCAGGTAACTCAAAAGGGCTTGGAGGAAATGGCCAAATATGTCGCGAAGGTGCGGGATGTGATCGGCTTTGATGTTCCACTGGCTTCCGATCACTACGGGCATTTTGATATGAACAATGCGATCCGGCTGGGTAAGGCATTGGATCAATACCGGCTGGCCTGGCTGGAGGACCTTATTCCCTGGCAGTTCACCGACCAGTTGGTAGAGATCACCCGGGCCATCGATACTCCCACGAATACGGGAGAAGACATTTATTTAAAAGAGGAGTTCATTAAGCTGGTCGACAGGCATGCCACCGATCTTATCCATCCCGACCTGGCTACGGCAGGGGGGCTGCTGGAGACGAAAAAGATAGGGGATTATGCGGAAGAGAAGGGGGTGGCCATGGCCATGCATTTCGCGGGCCTGCCTGTTTCTTTTATGGCGAATGTACACTGTGCTGCGGCTACTCAGAATTTTGTCGCGTTGGAACATCATTCACTGGATCTGCCTTACTGGTCTGATTTTGTGAAGACGGCAGATGGGAAGCCTTTGTTTGAAAAAGGATTTGCCAATGTTCCGGATACTCCGGGGCTGGGTGTTGAATTGAATGAAGAGATGATAAAAAAACACCTGGATCCGGAAAATAAGAATTATTTCGGGCCGACGCCGGAGTGGGATGGTGTAAGATCCTGGGATCGACTTTGGAGCTGATGGTCCGGGGGTATACTTGTTTTTTTGAGTTGTATATACAATTAGGTGGGTCGCGCCCGTTTAGAAAATGGGGGAGTTGTATATACAACTCAAAAAAGTTAGGAGATTTCGATGTTTTAAAGGAGCGGAAGCCAGAAAGATAGACTTTCTGGCTTCCGTGTCTAATGATGGCCCTTCGGGCAAAACGCCCGTGGCGTTTTATTTAAAGTAAGATAACGGGATCGTCTTCCACATATCATGGGAGAGATGTCCTGTCAGCAGTTCATACAGGAGATAGACCGGCCAGAATATATAATGGACGATAAGCAAAAGAATGGAATGGTTGTAATACCAGCTTATCAGGAGTGAGTAAATTCCCAGGATACCATATAGGATGCTTTTGTCCCTGTTCTCCATATATATTATAATTAATTGATTTATAGAGCTTCAACTTTCTAAAAATACGGAAAAAAGAGCGATAATGATCTCATAATTTGGCGCCGCCTTGATAAAGAAGTAGAAAAAATATTTGTCAGTACCAAAAACGTAGTTACCTTTGCTAACGCTGTTAGGTAAAAGATAACAGAAATGCATGGGAAGCTTAGAACGTAAACAAAGGCAGAAGACAGAGGTCCGGACTGCCATCCTCCAGGCAGCCTGGCAGATGGTGAAAAAGGAAGGCTGGCAGGCGCTGGCGATCCGGAAGATCGCTGATGCCATTGAATACAGTGTCCCGGTGATCTATGATCATTTTGAGAATAAGGAGGCTATCCTACATGAATTTGCCATGGAAGGGTACCTGTTGTTGTCGAAAAAAGTGCTGGCGGCGAAAAAGAAGTATTCCGACCCTGCGGAGCAACTGGAAGCAATGGCAAAGGCATACTGGAGTTTTGCGCTCACCCATGAGGAATATTACCAGTTAATGTACGGACTGGGAATGCCTTCCTGTGAGATAGAAGACAGGCCGCCTGAATGTGAGTGCTATGATGTGATGATGCGGGATGTGATCCGGGAGATCATTGCTCAAAGCAAGCATCCGGAGGCGGATGCCACGTTGAAGTATTATACGCTCTGGTCCATGCTGCATGGGCTTGTAGCTATCAACAGAATGAAACAAGCGCCTGCATCCAATAATATGAACCAGTTGATCTTAAAAGATGCGTTAAGCAGCTTTATCCTGGGATTAAAAGGATAAGTACTCCGTTCACCTATCAGTAACGATTTTTTGCCGGGAGGACCCCAGACGCTACCCCTTCACGATTGTAAAGCCATTGTCTACTCATCTGGTAGGGTGACAGCTCCATGCCGAAGCGGTGGAATAATTGTCGCAATTGACCCCTATTTTGTCGTGATTGAACATGTCGCCTGCCGGAGAATGAACATAATTTCGCTTCGGGCGTTGAATGGGGCCCGGTGATTGACGGCGGAAAAGGGAGTGACGCAGGAATTAGTAAAACGAATAAATTTTTAAAAGCCCGGGAACTGCTGACATAGGGTTGTCAGTCACCCAACTTTTCTTTGTGAAATAAAATACATGAACCATTAAAAATAGAGCTTATGAAAGAAACAAGTGCATATTCGCAATCACTCAATCCGGACTTAATCCAAAAAAATCTAAAAAAACACTTTAATATGAGATCTTTAAGAGGAGCCGTTATACAACAACGGAACACATTATTTATACTGATGGTCGCTGCAGTAGGCTTGTATGGCTGTAGCAACACGGAGGGCGCTCCCGCAGGGGCAGGAATGACCATGCCGCCTCCTGCTTTACCGGTAATCAGTGTCAGCAACACGCCCGCTACCACCTACCAGGAGTTCACTGCTTCGCTGGAAGGGACACAAAATGTGGATATCCATCCGCAGGTGGAGGGATACCTGGAAAAGATATATGTAGAAGAAGGCGCATACGTAACGAAAGGACAGCTTTTATTCGCCATCAATTCACGTCCCTTTGATGAACAAGTGAATAATGCACAGGCCAACCTGCTGGCAGCGAAAGCGAACCTGGAAAATGCCCAGATCAATGTGAACAAGATAGAGCCCCTGGTAAAGAACGGTGTCGTCTCTGACGTACAGTTGAAAACGGCCCAGGCGTCCTATGATGCTGCCAAAGCCAGTGTCGCACAGGCGGAAGCTGTCGTAGGCAATGCCCAGATCAACAAGGGCTATGCTCTTTTAAAAGCGCCGGTGAGCGGCTTTATCGGCCGTATCCCTTTCAAAACGGGCAGCCTGGTGGGCAAAGCGGAGACCACTCCTTTGACGGTCATTTCCGATATAAAAGAAGTCTATGCTTATTTTTCGATGAGCGAAAGCGACTTCCTGCATTTTACCAATCAATCGACCGGTAAAACGATCAATGACAAGATCCATGGGTTACCTCCTGTAGAGCTGGAGCTGGCCGATAAAAGTATCTATGCTTCCAAGGGCAGGATCGAGCTGATGAACGGTCAGTTCGACAAGACCATGGGAACGATCAGCTTCCGCGCGATATTCCCTAATGCAGAAGGGCTGCTCCGGACCGGTGGTACGGGTAAGGTTCGCATTCCCCAGATCAACAGCGGACTGTTGCCCGTTCCGCAGACAGCCACTTATGAATTACAGGACAGGGTCTTTGTGTTCGCAGTAGGCGACAGCAACAAGGTGGTCAGCAGGCCCTTGCACATCGTTCGAAAAACAACCAACTACTATTTGGTGGATAAGGGTGTACAGGCTGGCGACAAGATCGTGTTCGCAGGTATGGACCGTCTGCAGGATGGTGCGGTGATCAACCCGCAGGTGCTGTCGGCTGACAGCGTGCTTAAAGTGATGCCGTTATAATTGAACCATCGGACAGGACCAGCCAGGTAGGATTTAAAAACAAACCAAGAGATCTATATTATGTTAAAGAAATTCATTGAGAGACCGGTGTTATCAACGGTCGTGTCTATCATATTGCTTATACTGGGAGGGTTGTCGATATTTACGCTCCCCATTTCACTCTTCCCGGATATTGCGCCGCCCAGCATACTGGTGACGGCCACCTATCCCGGCGCCAACGCGGAAGTTGTGGCACGTAGTGTCGCCACTCCGCTGGAAGAAGCCATCAATGGGGTGGAGAACATGACTTACATGACCTCCAACTCCAGCAATGACGGCTCTATGTCGTTGACGGTCTTTTTCAGACAAGGGACCAATGCGGACATTGCAGCGGTGAACGTACAGAATCGTGTGTCCAAGGCTACCAGCCAGATACCTGCGGAAGTTATCCAGGCCGGCATCTCCACACAGAAACAGCAGAACAGTATCATTATGTTTATCGGTCTTTACTCTACCGACACCAGTTATGATGAAACTTTCCTGCAAAACTATGCGAAGATCAACCTGATCCCAAAGCTGCAGCGTATCCCAGGTGTAGCGGATGCCCAGCCTTTCGGTACCAAGGACTATTCGATGCGCATATGGCTGAAGCCCGATCGGTTGGTGGCCTACAACCTTTCTCCGGGTGAGGTAATGGGCGCCATCAAGGATCAGAGCCTGGAAGCCGCCCCCGGCCGTTTTGGCCAGAGCAGCAAGGAAGTGTATGAATATGTGTTGAAATACAAGGGTAAGCTGAACAAGAATGAAGATTATGAGAATGTCATCGTTAAATCCAACAGCGATGGTTCCGTGGTTCGGCTGAAGGACGTGGCCCGTGTGGAATTCGGTTCCTATACCTATTCTTCGAACAGCAGCCTGAACGGCAATCCTACTACGGGTATTGCGATACAGCAGGTGGCCGGTTCCAATGCCAATGACATTCTCACGGAAGCTGAGAAGCTGGTGAAAAGGTTCGACACGCAACTGCCAAAAGGGCTGCACACCACGATCATGTTCAATTCCAAGGAATTCCTGGATGCGTCGATCGAGCAGGTGTTACATACGCTGGTAGAAGCTTTTATCCTGGTGTTCATCGTAGTGTTCATTTTCCTGCAGGATTTCCGGTCGACGCTGATCCCGGCCATTGCAGTGCCGGTGGCTATCATCGGAACATTCTTCTTTCTGCAGGTATTTGGGTTTACGATCAACCTGCTGACGCTGTTTGCGCTGGTGCTGGCGATAGGAATCGTGGTGGATGATGCCATCGTGGTGGTAGAGGCTGTACACGCGAAAATGGAAAATACGGGTCTGCCGGTGAAGACAGCGACGTTAAAATCGATGAGTGAGATCTCCGGCGCCATTGTATCGATCACCCTTGTGATGATGGCTGTGTTCATCCCGGTAGGCTTTATGAAAGGTCCCACGGGGGTGTTTTACCGGCAGTTCGGTTACACGCTGGCTATCGCCATCTTCATATCGGCTGTCAACGCGTTAACGCTGAGCCCGGCGCTCTGTGCCATCTTCCTGAAGGATATCCATGGGGAGCATAAGAAGAAGGGATTTAGCGCCCGTTTCTTTGCCGCCTTCAATGTCGGCTTCAAGAATATGACAGAAAAATATGTGGGCAGTCTGCGGTTCCTCTTCCGCCATAAATGGGTGACCATTGCAGCGCTCATCTTCCTCGCCGGTAGTGCTTACTTTATGATGCAAAGGACTCCCAGCGGATTTATCCCGACGGAGGACCAGGGGTTCATTTTGTATGCGGTGAATACACCTCCCGGCAGCAGCCTGGACAAAACGCACAAGGCTATCGCCGAGATAGACAGCATCATCAAGGCTGATCCCATTTCAGACAGAAGGTATAATGTGGAAGGGCTGAATTTCATTACGAATGCGAATGCGTCTCCGTATGGCGCGGGTTTCGTTCGGATGAAGAACGTCGACGAACGGGGAGCGCTAAAAGACATCAATGCCATCAGCCAAAATCTGACCATGAAGGTCGCCATGAATGTTAAAGACGCGCACGCCTTCTTCTTTACCTTCCCCACGATACAGGGTTTTGGTAATGTGGCCGGTTTTGAGTTCGCGCTGCAGGATCAGACCAACGGATCGATGGACAGGTTGAGCGGTATGTCCAATGCCTTTATCGGGGCGCTGATGCAACGCAAGGAAATAGGATATGCTTTTACCACCTTTGCGTCCGGTAACCCGCAATATATGATTGACGTGGACAACAATAAGGCGAAGCAGATGGGCGTATCCGTTGCCGAGCTGATGCAGACCATGCAGATCTATTATGGCAGTAGCTATGTCAGTGACTTCAACCGGTTCGGCAAGTACTACCGCGTTATGGCGCAGGCCGACATTCCCTACCGGGCGAATGAAGAATCGCTTGGCGGCATCTATGTGAAGAATAACCTGAGCCAAATGGTGCCTGTTAATCAACTGGTCAAGCTGAGAAAGGTGTATGGTCCGGAAACAGTGAGCCACAATAACCTTTACAATTCAGCAACGATCAACGGGGTGCCCAAGCCCGGATTCAGTACGGGGGATGCGATCAAGGCCATTGAAGAAACGGCTGCCCAGGTGCTGCCCAAAGGATGGGGTTATGAATATACAGGGATCACCCGGGAAGAAAAAGCGGCTGGCTCCCAGATCATCTTTATCTTTATCCTGAGCCTGGTATTCATCTACTTCCTGCTGAGTGCGCAGTATGAAAGCTATATTCTTCCTTTTGCCATTGTATTGTCCATACCGGCAGGTGTATTCGGGGTATTTGGCTTCCTCCAGATCTTTGGAATAGACAACAACATTTATGTTCAGGTGAGCCTGATCATGCTGGTGGGTCTGCTGGCGAAGAATGCCATCCTGATCGTTGAGTTTGCGGTGCAAAGGCGGCATGCGGGTTTGGACCTGTGGACTTCAGCGATGGAAGCGGCGCGACTTCGTCTTCGTCCCATCCTGATGACTTCTTTTGCCTTTATCGTAGGCCTGCTGCCGCTGATGCGTGCAAAGGGTGCTGCGGCGCTTGGCAACCGGAGTATTGGGACCGGCGCTGTTGGCGGGATGCTGACAGGGGTGATCCTCGGTGTATTTATTGTACCGGTGCTGTTCGTCATCTTCCAGTACCTGCATGAAAAGTTCTTCGGTATAAAGGAACAAACGCCGGCTTTGGCAGAATAATATTGTTCGGGTTAGCAACAGGAAAAATTATACAACATAATATGACATCATCAATTATAAAAACAACAGCTTTTACCCTTCTCATAGGGTTGGGAGCTTGTAAAGTATCAAAAGACACTGCTACCCCGCAACCAGAGTTGCCGGGTCAGTTCAGGAATGTAGCGCAGACGGATACGGCCAGTGTGGCCGACCTGCCTTACAAGAGTTTTTTTGCGGACACGACCTTGCAGCGGCTGATCGACAACGCTATTGTCAAAAATTATGACATGCAGGTCGCGTTGAAGAATATTGAATCGGCTCAACTGACGCTGAGACAGGCGAAACTAGGCTACTGGCCTGAGCTCTCCCTGAATATAGCGTACAGTCATAGCCGGCCGTCGGATAACAGCGTGAATGGTGCATTCGTTCCCCAGATCTCAGGGCATAAATACGTTGAAGATTACAACGCGAACGTTGGATTGTCCTGGGAAGCGGATATCTGGGGAAAGATCCGGAGTCAGAAATCGCTTGCCCTGGCGCAGTATCTGCAGACGACAGAGGCCAGAAAGGCGTTGCAGACGAGTGTTGTTGCGAATGTCTCTGAGGGATATTATAACCTGCTGATGCTGGATGCGCAGCTGGCGATCGCCCGGAAGAATGTGGCGCTGAATGACAGTACGCTGCAGATCATACATCTGCAATTCAATTCCGGGGATGTGACGGCGCTGGCCGTGCAACAAGCCGAAGCGCAGGAACTGGCGGCGAAGGAACTGGTGCCTCAGCTGGAGCAGAGTATCCTGTTGCAGGAAAATGCCCTGAGTGTCCTGGCGGGCAGTCTGCCGGATAAGATTATCCGCAGTGCTACGCTGGAGGGAACTCACGTGCATGATACGCTGTCAGCCGGAGTGCCGGCGGCGCTGGTCAGCCGTCGCCCGGATGTAAGGAGTTCGGAGCTGGCGCTTACCGCAGCCAATGCCAATGTAGGTATTACAAAGGCCAGTTTATACCCTTCCCTGGTGATCACGGCGCAGGGTGGATTGAATTCTTTTAAGGCTAGTGACTGGTTCAATATACCGGGGTCTCTTTTTGGAATAGTAGGTGGCGGGATCACGCAGCCGCTCTTCCAGCATAAAGAGCTAAAGACGAAGTTTGAGCTGGCGAAGGTAGACCGGGAAAAAGTGGTGATCCAGTTCCGTCAATCGGTGCTGGTGGCGGTAGGCGAAGTCTCGAATGCATTGGGAAGGATCACGAAGCTGAAAGAACAGCAGACGGTGGCAATGGCCCGGACGAGTACCTTAGAGCAGGCGATCGTCAATGCCAATAGCCTTTTCCGGAATGGGATGGCCAATTACCTGGAAGTGATCACAGCTCAGAGCAATGTGCTGCAGAGTGAGTTGGATCTGGCATCTATCCAAAAAGAGCGTTTAAGTGCTGAAGTAGAACTATACAGATCGTTAGGTGGGGGATGGAAATAGAAAGGATATGATAAATAGAAAAGGCCCACCGAAAGATGGGCCTTTTTTATTGGGCATTCTTTTTTTATAAATGTATAGCCTCTCCGTAAGCCGCTTCGATCGCGTCTTTGACGCTTTCGCTGATGGTCGGATGGGGGTGGATGCTGTTCAGTACTTCGTGATAGGTGGTCTCCAGTTTGCGGCCGACTACCGTTTCGATGATTACTTCCGTTACGTTGTAACCGATCATGTGGGTGCCCAGCCATTCGCCGTATTTGGCATCGAAAATGACCTTTACGAACCCTTCGGTATGGCCGGCTCCTACTGCTTTGCCGGAAGCGGTGAGGGGGAATTTTCCTACTTTGATATCATAACCGGCATCGCGGGCCTGTTTTTCCGTCAGACCGACAGAAGCGATCTCCGGGGTGCAATAGGTACAGCCGGGGACATTGTTGTAGTCCAGGGCTTCCGGCTGATGGGCGTATTTCTTTTCCATGTAGCCGATGTTCTCTACGCAAATGATCGCTTCTTTGGAAGCGACATGCGCCAGGGCCTGTCCGGGAGCGCAGTCACCGAAGGAATAGATGCCGGGGACATTGGTCTGGTAGAATTTATCAACGACGACCTTGCCTTTATCGGTTTTTACACCCAGGGTCTCCAGTCCGATATTTTCAATGTTGGCGGCAATGCCGACTGCGCTCAGCAGGATATCGGCTTCCAGGGTGACTTCGCCGTTGGGAGTCTTTAACTTTGCCTTTACGCCGTTACCGCTGGTGTCTACGCTGGTGACTTCGCTGTTCGTGAGAACGTCTATGCCGTATTTTTTATATTGTTTTTCCAGCTCTTTGGAGATGTCTTCGTCTTCCACGGGAACGATCCGGGGGAGGAATTCCACGACGGTGACCTTTGCACCCATGCTGAAATAGAAATAGGCGAACTCTACGCCGATGGCGCCGCTGCCTACGACAATAATGCTTTTAGGTATTTCAGGGAGCACCATTGCTTCGCGGTAGCCAATTACTTTTTTGCCATCCTGTTTCAGATTGGGCAATTCGCGGCTACGGGCGCCCGTAGCTACGAGGATATGTTTGCCTTCGACGATCTGGGTCTTGCCATCGGCGGCGGTGACTTCCAGTTGTCCTTTGGCTTTCAGTTTACCATATCCCATGATCACATCGATCTTGTTCTTTTTCATCAGGAACTGGACGCCCTTGCTCATTTTATCAGCGGCGCCGCGGCTGCGCTTGATAACGGCCGGGAAATCGGGGGTTCCGCTGGCTTCGATGCCAAAATCTTTTGAGTGCAGAATATCCTGATATACCTGTGCACTCTTCAGCAGTGCTTTCGTAGGGATACATCCCCAGTTCAGGCAAATGCCCCCTAAATTTTCTTTTTCAACGATCGCTGTTTTAAAGCCTAGCTGTGCAGCGCGGATCGCAGCTACATATCCGCCGGGACCGCTGCCGAGAACGACTACATCATATGCCATGTCTACCTGTTTTTAGATTAAAAATGTAAAAATGCGACCTGCGAAACTACTTCACAAAGCCCAAATAGCCAAATACCCCGTTCACGGTGCCGGCCATCCTGCTGTGGACGGGGCGACAAGCGAAAAATGAACGATCAGATAAAGCAAAACCAGATGACCGGATAACACTAAAAGCGGTACTTTTGTGCGTAATTTTTTTAAATATATTACCTGATGAAGCTGGATATTCTTGCTATAGCGGTTCATCCTGATGATGTGGAACTCGGTTGTTCCGGCACTTTATTAATGGAGAAACAGCATGGGAAAAAGACGGGTGTCGTGGATCTTACCCGGGGGGAGCTCGGCACGAGGGGGACTGCGGAGCTGAGGGCTGAGGAAGCTGCCAGGGCGGCTATTCTTCTGCAGCTGGATGTCCGGGAGAATCTGGGTATGGCCGACGGTTTTTTTCGCAATGACGAGGAGCATCAACGGCTGCTGATCCGGGCCATCCGGAAATACCGGCCGGAGATCGTGCTGGCCAATGCGTTGGATGATCGTCATCCTGACCATGGAAGGGCGGGGCATCTGATCTCGGAATCCTGTTTTCTCAGCGGATTGAGAAAGATAGAGACGGTGGATAGTGATGGACTTGCCCAGGAGCACTGGCGTCCCAAATATGTATTTCATTTTATCCAGGACCGGTTTGCCCAACCTTCTTTTGTGTATGATATCACCCCTGTCTTTGAGACAAAACTGGCCTCCATCCGGGCCTATTCCTCCCAGTTCCACTCTACGGGATATGTTAAGGATGAGCCTCAGACCTATATTTCCACCCCGGAATTCCTGAATTCCATTATCGGGCGCCATCAAATGCTGGGAAAAATGATCGGAGTGCCTTATGCTGAAGGGTTTATAACAGAGAAAATGATCGGGATCAGGGATTTTGACGATCTGGTGCGGCTGGATACTTAGGAGGGGGTTTAAGCGTTTGTTATATTGTATGTCCAAAATGAACCGGAGGAAATTTAACACTTTATCCCCCTTAAAAGGGTTAATTTTGTGCCATTATTTTATTAAATATTAACGGACCAATCATGTTAACGCCCAAGTTTGCCACCACTGCCCATTCCTTTCACACTGAGCTGAAAAAAAGGATCAGTAATTACTTTGAGGAGGTAGGCAAATCCCAAACGGGCAATTTCAAGCTGTTCCTGAAGGCTGTAATACTGATGGTCAGTTTTTCACTCGTCTATATTCATCTTGTCTTTTTTACCCCTGCCGCTCTCTGGGCTATCCTGGAATGTGTGCTGCTGGGCGGGATTGTCGCCGCTATCGGGTTTAATGTGATGCATGATGGGGCGCATGGCAGTTTTTCCAAGTATAAATGGGTGAATCATTTTGCGGCTTTCTCTCTGAATATCCTGGGTGGGAACAGCTTTATGTGGAATCAGAAACATAACGTGATCCATCACGCATTTACCAACGTGGACGGGATCGATGATGATATCGATATTCAGCCCTGGATGCGTATGAGCGCAACGCAGAAGAAATACCGGTTGCACAAATATCAGCATTTGTATTTCTGGTTCCTTTATTCCCTGTTGTACATTTTCTGGATCTTTGTATTGGATTACCAGAAATATTTCAAAAGTAAGGTGGGCAATATGCCGTTGAAGAAGATGGAGTTGGCCGATCATTTCGTTTTCTGGGGTTTTAAGCTATTCCACGCCTTCTTATTTGTAGTCCTGCCGATCTATATGATAGGATTTACGGATTGGGTGATCGGGTTCGTGATCTTTACCTGTGTCGCCGGTTTTGTGTTGAGCCTGGTATTCCAGCTGGCGCATACGGTGGAACATACGGCTTTTCCCGTCGCTAATATTGATACCAACAAGCTGGAAGACGAATGGGCGGTGCACCAGATCAAGACGACCGCTAATTTTGCTACGAACAACCCGGTCGTTTCCTGGCTGGTAGGCGGATTGAATTTCCAGATCGAGCATCATCTTTTTCCCAAGATATCCCACGTTCATTATCCTGCCATCAGCAAGATCATCCGGCAGGCTTGCCAGGAGTATGGCCTGGTCTATATTGAATATCCCCGGGTGCGTTATGCCGTTGCCTCTCATGTGGCTTTTTTAAGGCAGATGGGAAGAAAATAGTCCCGGAGACTTAAAAAGGGAAGATTCCCCGGATATCATCTTTGATATTCCTAAAGCCATTTTCCAGCCCGGGGCCTCTCATTTCAATTTCCCCATATTTCCAGCTCATGCAGGGAAGGTCTGCATTTAAGCAATGATGCGTAGCATCGGATAGATACAACTTTGTGCCGGAATTCAGGGTCACATAGGGGAAATCAGCTTTATTATTCTGAGACCTGTACTGGGGATCCTTCAGGGGGAACAGCCAGCAATCTCTCCATTTAAAGGGATAGTTCGAGGGCTCGTTATAAGCCCTGTATAAAAAGAAAATGGTTAGCGCTATAAAGAGTGTTGGTAAGGGATTCCAGCGCATCCTCCTCCTGTTCTCCCCTTTATGCAGCGTTAGCAGCAGGAGCGGAAATATAAAGGATAAGGAAATAGGTACGATCCCGAACCGGAAGTCGGGGGAGCTGTTCAGCCAGATCCAGATAGTACCATAGAGGATAAGGAGGAAGACGAATAGGGGAGCTCCCGGCCTTATTTTCCTGAAATAGAGAACAGCCCAGGAGACAGGGGAAAAAATGGCTAATAAAAGAATAATGATATGAACGGTCTGACGGCCTTTGAAGGAGTAAACCAGCCAGGGTAAAAACCATTCGCGGAAAGAAGGGGAAGGCAGATGAGCATAGTCCAGCGTCCTTGAAAAATCAACCCCTTTCGGCCAGTAGTGTATTAAAAAATAATCTACCATTAGTACATCACGGGGGACTTTCCAATCCGGGTGAAAGAAGTCCAGGTCAGGAATGGGATAGACCAGGTAACCGCTCAGGATAATATTCCTGCCCAGCCAGGGAAGGTATAGCAAGAGGGCAACCGGAACCATTTTGAGCAGTAACGGGATCTTCTTTTCTGTTGCCGGCAGAAGAAAGAAAAAATAAAGCAGTACCAGTAACAGGGGGATGGCGGATAATTTAGCAATGGGTGCAAATAAGAGGATCAGGGAAGGAAGAAGGATCGCGGAAAGGGTAATTTCTCTGCGGAGCAGCGCCTCGAAGAGGCGGATGAGCGCATAAAACAGGCAAATGAGCACCAGTGGATCGGAAGAGGGGGAGGAGATGAAAGAGAGCAAGGGCCTGCATAGGATGGTTAGCAGTAGGAACCAGACCAGGCCTGCCAAAGAATTCTTATGTCGGAGCATTCTGATCAGGATCCAAAAAAGGAACAGGCCGATGAGCACTCCATTCAGCGGATAAATAGCCTGGCCGGTGAGGCCGGTGAATGAATAAGCCGATTGAATGATAAAGGCTGCCGGGTTGAATGCATAACGCCCATGTACATTGGCAAGTCCCGGTATCACTTTAAACTTTTCATACCACAGGATAGACTGGTAATGATAGCCTTTGGAATCTGTGTTAATACAGGGCACTACACAAAAGCAAAACAACATGATCAGGAGGCCTCCTCCGAATAGCCAATTGGAGGGCTGCCGGATCGTGCTCAGGTGTGCCTTTATGGAAAGGGAAATCTGCCGGTATTTTTCTTTGTTCACCCTGAAAACAAGCAGGCTTATCAAGGCCAGGGGAATTAAGGACAGGTAATTGACCGGCAGCCAAAAGGAAAGAATATTAAAGTAGATGGTGGAAAGGATAAGACCGGCGAGGAAAGTGCCCGGCAGGTCTGACTGGATCCTGGCATGGAAGAGCCGCTCCAGCATATTTTGAACGAGAACGCCCAGGCTGATGGTAACCAGTATCAAAAATACAGCATCGAGACACCATAAAAGCATAGTATGCTAATTTGTTGATTTACTTTATAAAAGGATAGTGGAGGATCACTTCATCTTTACTGTTTCTAAAACCCTGGTCTATTGTATTACCTCTCATTTCAATTTCTCCATAGAGCCCTTCCATGCAAGGAAGATCCGTATTGATACATGCGTGCCCGGAACCTGAGAGGTATAATTTTATCCCGGAACGGAGGACTTTATAAGGGAAACCGGTTTTCTCTTTGTTATTATAGGCAATATCTTTTAAAGGGTAGAACCAGCAGTCCCCAAGCGAAAATTTATAGGTGGTGGGCTTTGTATATCCGGATGCTATATAATAGATGACAGAGCAGGCGAAAAACACTTGCAGCAGGCGATTATAGGTTCCGGATACCCAGGGCAGTCTTCCCGGGAGACCTTGTGGATGGTCCGACCTCTTCTGCCGTGGCGGGGAGAAAAGGGCCCATGCGGGAAATACGATGGAAAGAGACAAGAATACTGCGCCAAAGCGAAGTACCGGAGAGGTAAGTAGCCAGGTCCAAACTCCTGCGTACACGATCAACCATAATATCAATAGCTGTATTTCGATCTTTTTTCTCTTGATATATAGCATGATCCAGTATAGGGGCGAAAGGATGGACGCCATAAAAAAAACGGGATCGAAGGGCGTTTTATTCCTGAGGAAAGTAGCAAGCCAGGGGAGGAACCACCGGCTCAACGGGAGCGGGGCCGATAGTGGGATCAGCGTGTTATTTGTTTTTGGCCATACTTTAATACAATAAATTTCTAATTTCAATAGGTTCAGAGGCGCTTTCCAATCCGGATGGAATAGATCCAGGTAGGGGAATGGATAAATGAGGTAGCCGCTCAGTATATAATTTCTTCCCAGCCAGGGGAGGTATAGCAATAGCGCGATCCCCGATGCTGTGAGAAGGATAGAAGCTTTTTTTTCTTTTCCGGGCAGCAGGTAAAAAATGTATGGCAATACCAGCAACACGGGAAATGAAGATAGCTTGACCGTTAAGGAATAGAGAATGATCAGGCAAGGGATCAGTATTTTCGACAACTGAACTTCTCCCGTCTCTATAATCCGGAACAGGCGTAGCAATGGATAGCAAATGCAAACCGCTGCGAGGGAATCGGAAGAGGGGGAAGAGATATTGATAAGCAGCGGTTTATAAAGAGCGAAGATCAACGCCGCATATACCAGCCCTATTGGAGAATTCCTGGTTTGGAACAGACTGATGAGCAGCCACACAAAGAAGAGGCCCAGCAGAACGCCATTAAGCGGGTACAGGGATTGTCCGGCGAGATCTGTAAAAGAATAGGCGGCCTGAATAATAAAGGAGACGGGATTGAATGCGAACCGCCCGTGGAGATTGGCAAGTCCCGGTATTACTTTATACTTTTCATACCACAGGATGGACTGGTAATGGTAGCTCCAACTATCTGTATTACCGGGAGGAAGTATCCAATAAAAGAACAGGGTCACTAATACGCACACGGAGAGGAACAGGCAGGGTGCTGAAAAAACAGTTTTCAGGGAATTCCCGATGCCGCGGCGGACTTCCCGCACCTTTTCGGGCAGGACAGACCCGATCAGCACGCTGAGAATCCCTAAAGGGATCAGGGACAGGTAGTTAACCGGCCACCAGAAAGAAAGGATGTTAAAATAAAGGGTGGATGCGGCAAGCCCCAGTAGAAAAATGCCTAAAAGATCCGATTGGATCGTAATGACAAAGATTTTTTCCAGTAAGTGGCGGACGAAGATTCCCAGGTTCAGGGTAATAAAGATCAGCAATAAAGAGTCTGCCAGCAGCAGGAGCATACTATTATTTTATGAAGGGATAATAAGGGAGGGTAGCATCTTTGATGGTCTTAAAGCCCTGGTCTATCCTCTCTCCTCTCATTTCAATTTCCCCGGTATATAATAACCTGCAGGTCAGGTCGGTATTGATACATTCATGCGTGCGATCTTCCAGGTACAATTTTACTCCTGAGCGAAGTATCGTATAGGGGAAATCGGCTTTATTGTTCCTATACCTGCTATCCTTTAAAGGGTATAACCAGCAATCCGACAATGTAAATGCATAGGTGGTAGGTTTGCTGTACCCTGTTCTTATATAGTATAGGGCAGCCGAAAGGAAAAGAAGGCCTGTCAGGGATGAATACAGCCTCGGGTTACCCAATGAGCTGCCGGATAAACAGGCAAGAAAGGGCAGCAGGAGGGATAGTGATATGAGTACAGCGCCAAACCGGAATACGGGAGAGGTAGAGAGCCAGATCCAGAGGCCCGCATATAGGATCAACCAATATCCCAACACCCTATAGGTTGTTTGCTTTGCTCTATTATACAATATAAGCCAGCAGATAGGAGAAAGGATAGCCGCGATCAAAAGCAGGCAATTGACAGGCTCGAACCTGAAAGAAAATGATAACAAGTTGAAGAATGGCCGGGTAAATGGTATCATAAGGGAGGTATCATGGATACGGGAAACGTTATATTGAAGGACATTAAAGGATACCTGCCAATCGGGGTGAAAGAAAATAAGGTAGGGAAAAGGATAAATTATATAACCACTCAAAATATAGGTTCTTGCCATCCAGGGCAGGTATAGTAATAAGCCAATCCCAAAAATCTTCAGGAGGAGGGAGTATTTTTTTTCACTTTTGGGGAGTAGGAAAAAAAGATAAGGCAATAAAAGTAAGATAGGAAAAGAATACAACTTGGCTGTTAGAGAATACAATAATATCAGGCATGGAATGAGGACCTGTGAAAGCCGGATCTTTCCGGAAAGTAAAATTTCGTAGAGAAGGATCAACAAATAAGCCATGCAAACGTCTACCAAAGCATCTGGAGAAGGAGAGGAAAGATTGATCAGCAAAGGTCTGTAAAGCATGATCATTAAGACTCCATATGCCAATCCTGCCGGGGAATTCTTTCTTTTCAACATACGCACCAGGAGCCAGGCGAAGAACAAGCCGATCGTGACGCCATTGAGCGGATAAATGGATTGTCCTAAAGGATCGCTGAAGGAATAGGCGGCCTGGATGATGAAAGAGACGGGATTGAAGGCCAAACGTCCATGGATATTGGCCAGCCCTGGGACTACTTTATATTTTTCATACCATAGAATAGACAGATAATGGTAACCCGCACTGTCCGTATTACCCGCAGGGATGATCCAAAATAAGAATAAGGTGGCTATCAGGCATAAGGAGATTAACCGATTGGAGGGGGAAAAAACATATTTCAGGGAATGCCGGATGGAATGGCGGATTTGCCGGGCTTTTTCCGGGAAGAGCGCTCCAGTCAGGCCGCTCAGAAGGGCTAAAGGGATCAGGGATAGGTAGTTGACCGGCCACCAGAGGGAAAGGATGTTGAAATATATCGTAGATGTGATGAGACCCAGTAAGAAAATGCCTAAAAGATCCGATCTCAGCCCGGTGCGGAAAATTTTTTCCAATGTGTGTTGGGCGAGTATTCCCATGCTCAGGGTAATGAAGATCAGCAAAAGGGAGTCTGCCAGCAGTAAAAGCATGTAGAAGTCTTGTTTAACGGCCAAGTTATGGAATTTATAAATAATCCGGCTTTATGCCTGTTTGCCGCTGAATCTCGTAAATTTGCACCTCCAAATCGGAACCCCGGAATTCGGTGGGGATATGCGACAAATTGAATGAATTATGAGCAAAGTCAATATTGGTCTGGTGCAAATGAGTTGCACGGCGGATAAAGCCGCCAATCTTCAGAAAGCGATCGACAAGGTGCGGGAAGCCGCTGCAAAAGGGGCGCAGATCGTCTGTTTGCAGGAGCTGTTTACCTCCCTGTATTTTTGTGACGTGGAGGATTATGAATATTTCAAGCTGGCGGAAGCTATTCCCGGCCCTTCTACGGAAGTGCTGAGCAAAGTGGCGGCTGAATTGAAGGTGGTGATCATTGCCTCTCTGTTCGAAAAACGGGCCCAGGGCATTTATCATAATACGACGGCTGTATTGGATGCCGATGGGGCCTACCTGGGAAAATACCGGAAGATGCATATTCCGGATGATCCGGCCTATTATGAAAAATTCTATTTTACGCCGGGGGACCTGGGATATAAGGTCTTCCGGACGAAATATGCTGCTATCGGGGTGCTGATCTGCTGGGATCAATGGTATCCTGAAGCTGCCCGGATCACCGCGCTCATGGGTGCGGAGATCCTTTTTTATCCCACGGCTATCGGCTGGGCCACTACCCAGGACGAGGAGACGAATATCGAACAGTATAATGCCTGGCAGACCATCCAGCGCAGCCATGCCGTGGCCAATGGCGTACACGTGGTGAGCGTGAACCGGGTGGGATTTGAGCAGGACGGGGCTATGAAGTTCTGGGGCGGCTCTTTTGTCTCTAATCCGTTCGGCACTTTGCTATATAAAGCTTCTCATGACAATGAAGAAACTGTCCTGGTGGAGATCGATACGGCGGCAACCGATCGTTATCGTACGCACTGGCCTTTTATGCGGGACAGGAGGATCGATTCCTATCAGCCGATCACGAAAAGATATATTGACGAAGATTAAATAGCCGCCGGAGGCGGCTAGTCCCGAAGGGACAATCATGAGACCCGGGCGCCGGAAAGTCCAATTTCCGGCGCCCGCTCTTCCCGAAACGAAAATTTAGCAACGGTATGACTCCCAAACAGCTCGGTTATTATTTTCCTGCGGAATTTGACAAACATGCTGCTACCTGGCTTAGCTGGCCTCATAAAGAGGCTTCCTGGCCGGGTAAAATACAGGCTATTTACCCTTATTACAGCCAGTTTGTAAAGGAGCTCACCAAAGGTGAGAAAGTTTGTATCAATGTGACCGATGAAGTGATGAAGGCGTCGGCTGCCGGGCATTTGATGCAGGCAGGAGTGAATATGGACCAGGTGCAATTCTTTTTCCATCCCACCAATGATGCCTGGTGCCGGGATCATGGTCCGGCTTTTTTGGTGAATCCGGCTGCCGAACAAAAGAAGGTGATCGTTGACTGGAATTACAATGCCTGGGGAAATAAATATCCTCCCTTCGACCTGGATGATGTGATCCCCACCCTGGTGGGAAAGGCGCTGAACCTTCCTGTATATTATCCGGGAATTATTATGGAAGGGGGCTCTGTGGATTTCAATGGTAAGGGGACCGTTCTTACGTCCACCTGCTGCCTGCTCAATGCTAACCGCAATGCGCATTTGAGCCGGGAACAGATAGAATCCTACCTGGCGGACTATTATGGAATCGAGCAGGTATTATGGGTAAAAGAAGGCATTGTGGGAGATGATACGGACGGGCATATCGATGATACGGTCCGCTTTGTCAATGAGGATACGGTCATCACCGTGATAGAAGAGAACCCCCAGGATGAGAATTATGAACTGCTCCGGGACAACCTTTCCGATCTGAAAAAGATGCGCCTGCTGAATGGCAGGCAACTCAATATCGTGGAACTGCCGATGCCGGAAGCGGTCATTTATGAAGACCAGCGTCTGCCGGCTTCTTACGCTAATTTTTATATCGCCAACGAGTCCGTGATCGTGCCCACCTTTCGCTGCGACCGGGATGAGAAAGCGTTACAGATCATTGCCGGCTGTTTTCCCGGCCGTCGTGTAGTGGGGATCGATTCTACCGAGATCATCTGGGGGCTGGGAAGTTTTCATTGTCTTAGTCAGCAGGAGCCCCTAACGGCCCCGCACGAACCGGCAAGACCATGAACCTGCGAAAGGGCCGTTAGGGCGGCTGCTAAGCCGCAATAAATTATGGGTTTAGGCCGCGCCAGCGGCCGCAGCAAACAGTGCGCTATCATACCGCCACTATAATTTCGCCTTCTCAGTAATAAAAAACAACTCCGTTCCCGCTCTTGGTCTTATCGAATTATAACAAGGTTCCAACGTCCTGATCTCCAATCTTCTCTCTAATAACAAAACATATTCTTCCTTATGTCCTCCGAATGGAGGGCCGCCTGTAAATTCCCGGTCGAACAGCAATCCTGCCAACTTGCCTCCGGGCCGCAGAAGGCTGTGCATTTTTTCCACGTATTCTTTTCGCCGGGACGGATCGAGCGCGCAGAAAAAGGTTTGCTCGATGATCAGATCGTATTGCCCGGTGAGCGCAAAGAAATCGCCTGTTATCAGGTGGAGGGGAGGGGGAAATTTTTCCCGGAGCCTTGTGACAAGGACTTCCGAAATATCTATCAGGGTAATAGAGGTAAAGCCATTTTCCAACAGCCACGCCGCTTCATAGCTATTGCCGCAGCCGGGGATGAGGATGGAGATGCGCTTATTTTTTAACTGTTCGAAATAGGCTTTGAGAGGAGGGGAGATCTCTCCCATGTCCCAGGCGGTTTCGTTCTGCCGGTAACGCTCGTCCCAGTAGTTGGGGGAAGAAAGAAAATTTTTTGGCACCTTTTAAAATTAATAAATTTGTGTGAAACCGGATACTATGATAATTCTGATGAAACCAACTATATCAATGCCTGCCCATATATCTCCAATGGAATACCTTTCCCAGGAAAGGGCTGCGAAGGATAAGCACGAATATTATGAAGGAAATGTGACTGCGCTGGCCGGAGCATCACTCGCACATAATCGCATTGTCGCTAACCTGTTAGGAGAAATAAGATCTCATTTAAAAGACAGGCCCTGTGAGATCCTGCCCAGCGATATCCGGGTCACCGTACCATCCGGGAAAGCCTATATGTACCCGGATGCGACCATTGTTTGTGGTGTGCCGGAAATGGAAGACGACAAATTTGATACGCTCAAAAATCCCCGGGTCGTCTTCGAGGTATTATCTCCTTCCACGGCGGCTCATGACAGAGGAAGAAAATTTCATTTTTACCGGCAGATACCTTCTTTTCAGGAGTATGTTCTTATCGATTCCACTGAACATTTTGTCGCGGTGAGTAAAAGAAGGGAGGATGGTTCCTGGAGTTCCGATGCCAGTTCTGATCCCGATGGAGCTTTAGCTATTTCTTCTGTGAAGGTTACTATCCCGTTGAGGGAGGTGTATAGGAATGTGTTTGGGTAGGGGAGGCAGGTGAAACGCCTTCGGCGTTTCGGAAAGAGCGGCGCCAAAAAAGATGGACTTTTTTGGCGCCGGGTCTAATGATGGCAGAACTTCGGTCTCAACACTGTTGAGCCCTCGTTCGTAACCTTCGCTTCGCTCGGTTAGGGCTAGGCGCCCGTGGCGCCTATTGCCACGATCGGCACATGACTATGATAAGCCAGTTTCGTCGTATTCGTCGTCTTAAAAATATTTGAAAGGAAAGAGTGCTTTCTAGGGAAAGTGAGGATCAGGTCGATCTTGTTGTCGGCGACGAACTGATTGATCGCTTCCATGAAATCGAACAACCGGATGAAATAGAATTCGGGGTTGTATTCTTTCAGCTGATTTTCCAGCTTAGCCCGCTCCACCTTGTATTCATCTGTCACCTGCACATAATGTTCATGATCCACGTTGACGATATGCAGGCTGGGTTTGAAGAGATCCAGGAGGGATTTGACGGTTCCAACGGGGATGGTGTTTTCCACGTCCTGGAAATCGGTGAGCAGCATGACGTTCTTAGCCGATTGGGACCGGGTATCGGGCGGTACGATAATGACGGGTACGATCCCCCGTTTGACGATATTGAGGGTATTGCTGCCCATAAAGATCTGTCCGAGGAGGGTAGACCCGGTAATACCCATGACGATCAACTGTATATCATTATCACGTACATATTTTTCCAGGGTGTCCAGGAAACGATGGTTTTCCTCCGCTACGCAGGAGATCCGGGCGCTGGTGATAGCGGATAACTCCGTTTTTACACTTTCCAGGGCCAGTTCCACGATGTTGTATCTGTCTTTATCCTCTTCTCCTTCTGTACTAAGAGGGCTGCTGTCTGACCCGTATTCCAGGGTGTCAAAAACGTTGTAGAGGATCAGGTGTGCATCGGGAACCAGGGTGGAAATATGGGCTGCATACCTGGCTGCGTTCTTGGACGTCTCGGAAAAATCAATGGGAACAATAAAATTATTCATATGTAGAGTATTGTGTTCGGCTATAAAGGGCAAATAAATGTTAAGATAATGGGAAAATACATTTTTAAGACCAAAAAATAGTTGATTTTTTATTATTCACCAGTTTTCAACAGGGACAGGGAACATTAAGCATTTTAATGTAGGTTTGCCGTCCACCATATATGTTCCTGCGAGGGATTTTAGAAATGTAATCCCTCGCAGGAACATATCATAATGTCAGGACCGGGCTCCGCCCGGTTTGGTGTACTCTGATCTATAAATAAACCATTTGCACTGTGCGATTAAAGAGCTTAGAAATCAAGGGTTTTAAAAGTTTTGCCGATAAGACCCATATCAGCTTTGACGAGGGCATTACGGGCATTATCGGTCCGAATGGCTGCGGGAAGAGCAATATTATTGACAGCATCCGCTGGGTGATAGGGGAGCAAAAGATAAGCCATCTCCGTTCGGAGAACCTGGAAAGCCTGGTTTTTAATGGCAGCAAGACCCGTTCGGCCTCCGGGCTGGCAGAGGTGAGCCTGACCTTTGAGAATACGAAGAATCTCCTGCCCACGGAATTCAATACCGTCACTGTCACCCGTAAATTCTACAAGAGCGGGGAGAGCGAATATCGCCTGAATGATGTTAGTTGCCGACTGAAGGATATACAGAACCTCTTTATGGATACAGGGGTGAGCACGGACAGTTATGCCATTATCGAGCTGGGGATGGTGGACGATATCATCAAGGACAAGGAGAACAGCCGCCGGCGCATGCTGGAGCAGGCAGCCGGGGTCACTATCTATAAAACGCGGAAAAAGGAAGCCCGCCAGAAGCTCGATGCTACGGAGCAGGATCTGGCCCGCATTGAAGATCTGCTGTTCGAGATCAACAATCAGTTGAAAAGTCTGGAGAATCAGGCCAAAAAAGCGGAAAAATATTACGAGATCAAGAAAGAATACCGGGAGCTGAGCATTGAGCTGGCGAAAGCAGCTTTGGAAGGATTCAATCTCACTTACCGGGAGCTCAACGAGCAGGCAGATGCGGAGACGGATAAAAAGGTGCGGTTGGAAGCGGTGGTGGCGCAGGAAGAAGCTGAGCTGGAGCAGGAAAAGGTGGGTTTCATCGAGAAGGAGAGGGCCCTGCAGTCCATGCAGCACGAGTTCAACGATCTTCTGCAGGGGTTGCGGACCAAGGAAAATGAGAAGAACCTCGCCAGCCAGCGTCTGAATTTCCTCAAGGAAAAGGAGAGTAGCCTGCAGGAATTCCTGCTGAAAGGGGAAGGTCAGTTGAAGGGATTGGAAGAGAGCATTGTATTCACCCGGCAACAGGTGGGGGAAGAAGAAAATAAATTATCCGGGTTGCAGGAGCAACTGGAGTCCTTAAAGGCTTCGGTAGATGAGACCCGGCAGGTATTCGATGAAAAAAGGAGCGCTGTGGACGGCCTGCGGAGGGAGAATGCCCAGATCCAACGTGACCAGTTCGAAGCGGAGAAAAAAGTGGCGGTAGCCGATACTTCGATCCAGAACCTGCAGCGGGGCATCCGGCAACTGGAGGAGGAGCGGACGGTGCGGGAGAGCCAGCTCAAGCAACTGGAAGAAGAGCGCATGCTGAAAGAGCAGGAGCTGGAGTCCAAACAGCGGGATCTGCGGCAATTACAGGAACATCACGAACGTACAAAAGAGAATATTTTACAGGCGCAGGGACAGCTGGAAGTGCTGCGGCAGAAGCTGGCGGATGAGAGTCGCAAGCTGGACTCCAAGAAAAATGAGCACGACCTGCTGAAGAGCCTGGTGGATTCCATGGAAGGATACCCTGAAAGTATCAAATTCCTGCATAAGAACCCGAACTGGAATCATACGGCGCCGATCCTTTCCGATATCATTTATGTAAAGGAAGAGTTCAGGGCCGCCGTGGAGAATGTATTGGAGCCTTATCTGAACTATTATGTAGTGAACAATCTGCAGGAAGGACTCCAGGCCGTTCATTTACTCGATGACAATAAAAAGGGGAAAGCTAATTTTTTCCTGCTGGATAAGTTTACGGAAAATGGGGGTGCAGCTGCACCTGGTGGCGAAGGAACGATCCCTGCCATGAGCGTGATCGAAGTGGACGGGCAATATCGTCACCTGGCGGAGCATCTGTTGGGAAATGTCTTCATTGCGGAGGACGAAGCAGCTCTGGAGAACAGCAATGGGGCGGTGGTACTGGAAAAAAGCGGTAAGTATGTAAAAGGAAAATATTCGATCACCGGTGGCAGCGTAGGGCTGTTCGAAGGCAAAAAGATCGGGCGGGCCAAGAACCTGGAGAAACTGCAGGAGCAGATCCGTCTCCAGGAGTCGGTGGTGAGTGAGCTGAAAACGTCCATCCAGGAGAAACACAATGAAGTGCTGGAGTATAATGAGCAGTTGAAGGAGCAGGTGATCCGGCAGACCCAGGACGATATCAACCGGCTGACGAATTTCGTATTCTCTCTGCAGAACAAGGTAGAGAACCTCCATACACAGCAACATTCATCCGGCAACCGGCTGGAAGAATTACAGTTAAACCTGGAAGAAACGATTGCAGGCATCGAAGATACCCGCAGCGCCTGGGTTGAGCTGGTGAAAGTGGTGGCTGAGCTGAAAGAAAAATCGCAACTGGCGGAAGAGGAATACCGTTCCGCTGAAATTACGTATAACAGCGCTTCCGCAGGCTATAACGAGTTTAATTTGCAGGCAACGCGCCAGCATAGCCGGATCAATGCATTGAAGCAGGAACTGGAATTCAAGAGCAACCAGTTGAATGACCTGAGCACCCAGATCGAAGTGAATGCTTCGCAGTTGAAACAGACGAATGAGAGCATTGCAGAGAGCGAAGAGCTGCTGGGTGGTGCAGAGTCGGTGCTGGTGGGACTCTTGCGGAGAAAAGAAGAGGAGGAAAAGAAGCTGAATGAAGCCGACCAGGCTTATTACAATCTCCGGAATGCCCTTGGAGAAAGAGAGACCGAGTTGCGCCATAAGGTGAAGGAAAAAGATCAGCTGGAACACCTGTTAAGTGGGATAAAGGACCGGCTGAATGAATTGAAATTACAGCTGGCCGGGATGAAAGAGCGGCTGAATGTAGAGTTCAGGATCAACCTGGACGATATTATCGATCAGCCCCGGACGGGGGATGCTCCTGTAGAAGATCTGCAGGAGAAGTCGGACAGGATGAAGAAGCGCATGGAGAATCTGGGGGAGGTCAATCCTACGGCTATCGAGGCTTTCCAGGAAATGAAGAAGCGTTATGAATTTATCCTGGAGCAAAAGAATGATCTTGTCAGCGCTAAAGACAGTTTGTTACAGACCATTCAGGAAGTAGAGGCTACGGCTAACCAGCAATTCCTGGATACCTTCAATAAAGTGCGGGAAAATTTCCAACGGGTATTCAAGGCCCTGTTCACGGATGACGATACGGCCGATATGGTATTGGAGAACCCGGAAAACCTCGCTGATACGGGGATCGATATCGTGGCCAAGCCCAAAGGGAAGAGGCCTTCTTCCATCACCCAGTTGAGCGGTGGAGAAAAGACCCTGACGGCTACGGCCCTGTTGTTCGCCATTTACCTGATCAAGCCTGCGCCCTTTTGTATCCTGGATGAGGTGGACGCGCCGCTGGATGACGCCAATGTGGGGAAATTCACCAATATGATCCGGCAGTTCAGTGAGCACTCCCAGTTCATCATTGTTACACATAATAAGACGACCATGAGCACGGTGGATGTGATCTACGGGGTGACTATGCAGGAGCCCGGGGTCAGTAAGCTGGTGCCGGTGGATTTCAGGGGGCTGAATTAATCGTTTATGCGTACGATCCTTTTACTTTTCGCTTCTAATGTTTTTATGACCATTGCCTGGTACTGGCACCTGAACCATAAGGAGCTGGCTTTATGGAAGGCCATTCTTATCAGTTGGGGGATTGCTTTTCTGGAATATTGCCTGACGGTGCCGGCTAATCGCTGGGGGTCCAACAACGGGCTCAATGCTTTTCAATTGAAGATCACCCAGGAGGTCATTACGCTTATCGTCTTTTCTTTTTTTGCCGTGTTGTATCTGAAAGAGCCTTTTCACTGGAAATACCTGCTGGCATTCGGGTTCCTGCTCGCGGCGGTGTATGTTGTTTTTAAGAAGTGACCCCCCGGCCCCCTAAAGGGGGAGAGTGAGCCTTGCCACCCGTCCGTTGCTACCGGCCAAAAATACTGCTTTACCTTTTTTCGCCTTGCGGCATACATGGAAGCCGGCCGTCTGGATCTGCTGCCAGTTCATCCCGTTATCATAAGAAATGTCTACGCCGGAGGTGCCGCAGCAGAGGATGTTGTTGCCGCCAATATATTCCACGCATCCCCTGTATCCATGCGGGGGAGTGGCAGGTCTTATCCAGGTGGCGCCGCGATCGTTCGAGAGGTAGCAATTTTTTTCCTGTGCGGTATCTTTTGCAAAATCACCTCCCACCACGATCAATTTCTGACCGCCTTTCAGTTTGTTATGATCTTTTACGGCGATCGAATTGGCGCCGGTAGTGGCGGTGCCTTGTATCAACGGGAGGTCGATGGCTTTGTCACGGATAAAGAGGCGGGAACGGGGGCCCCCGCTTACAAAGCAGGCTTCGTCCTTGTCGAGATTACGAATATTGGTGCCGCTGGTAGCGAAGCAGCCCTCTGCGGAATCGGCTACGGGCAGTTCCAGGAAGGGGATATTATGCCAACTGTCCCCTCCGTCGAAGCTGCGGGCTATGAAGAAACGGCCGTCTATCGGATCGCCGACGACGATACCGCTGTTGACATTCCAGAATTCCATTGCATCCAGGAACATACCGGGTGTTTTATTTTCGTAGACCAGCTTCCAGGTCCGGCCGCCGTCGGTAGTCTTCAGGATCTCCGCCGGTTCGGCAATAGCCATGATAACGGCTGTTTTCCCGCCGAAGGCTTCGATATCCCGGAAATCTCTTTTTTCATAACCGGGGACGGTCATCCACATCCAGGTGTGGCCACCGTCGAGTGTTCTCCCCACTGTGCCATTGCTGCCGCTAACCCAAACGATCTTATCACTGACTGCGCTGAGGCCCCGGAGGGAACTGTGCGGGCCGGTGGTGAGGAGCTGGATGCTTGCTGAAGCGGCGGTGGGCGGGTGGCTCTGTGCAGCAACCGGACGATCCGGGGCTGAAGCAGCTAATGGACGATCCTGGCTCCAGGCGGGTGAAAAGGCCAGAAGCTGCCAGCTAATAGCTGCCAGCAGGAAAATATAATGGCATTTTAATGGCATAGGAGAAATGAATTCTATAAAAATAGCACAATATTGGTATCTCTGTAAATATGCCTAAAGGTTTAATTATTTGGTTTTGCTTGATTCTGCCGTACCGCCTTTGGGCACAAACTCCCAAGGACATGCTCATTGCTCCTGCTTCCAGTACCGTTAAGGACACTATCGGACAGCGGGATTTAATAGGGATTGTCCTGAAGTTTACGCATATCCATATTAAAAAGCCAACGACTGTAGAGGGGAAGAGGGTATATTATTCCTTATTACCGCTCAGCACATCTGTTCCGGGGGGAGGTAACGCCATCGTTACGTCTACAACAGCCGGTTTTTATTTGGGAGACAGGCAGGGAACTTATCTGTCCACTGTCACGTTCTCCCCTGGCTTTAATCTTAGGGGAGCTTTCAACTTTCCGGTCCGGGCCAATATCTGGTCTCCGAACAATGCCTGGAATTACCAGGTGGACACCCGGTTTTCTATTTATCCGCAATATACGTGGGGATTGGGCGCCGGTCAGAAGGAGGACAGTAAAATGCTGATCCGGTATCAATACTACCGTTTGTATATGAGCATCTATAAAAGGATCCGGCCTTATCTGCTGGCGGGGTTCGGTTATGACCTGGACTATCAAACGCATATCCGGCCGGCCGTCGATTCTCTGGATCTTCAGAAGTTTACCGGCTATAAGTATGGTACCGATAGAAATTCGAATTCTTTTTCAGGAGGGCCTACGCTGAATCTACTGATAGATACCCGAAATAATTCGATCAATCCCTTGCCCGGAGCCTATTTCAACATGATCTACCGGGTGAACCTGAAATTTCTCGGCAGCAATACCGACTGGCATTCCCTGTACCTGGATGCACGGAAATATATAGCTTTCAGCAGCAAGGGCCAGAATATGCTGGGTCTCTGGAGCTATTTCTGGACGACTATGGGAAGTAATCCGCCTTATCTCAGTCTGCCGGCCATTGGCGGGGAGCCTTACCAACGTTCCGGCCGGGGGTTCTATAGCGGTCGTTATATAGGGAAAACCCTATTCTACGCAGAGGCGGAATACCGGCGGGATATTACTGACGACGGGTTATTCGGTTATGTGCTGTTCGCCAATTTCAATATGGTGACAGAGCCCGGCACGCATCAGTTCGCCTATATTCATCCTGCTGCCGGACCCGGCTTGCGGATAAAATTTAATAAGCATTCGGGTTCGAATATCGGAATTGATTTTGGGGCGAGCAAAGGGTATTACTCCTTCTATGTCAACCTGGGGGAGACTTTCTGATGAGATGGTCCGTCGGTATGCGACGGTAGATGTCCGGGGCCAGGCCAGATCTGCGTAGTTTATTGCCCATCCTGTGGAAAGGGGGGCAAATCTTCCTATCTTAGGGAATAGATATATTTCCTCAATTTTTGTTAAAACGATGCTGCATGAACCTTGATGAAAATTTAAGGAACGGCCCTGTTTTACCGTCCTTCAACAGAAGAAATTTTATTAAGAATACTGCTTTATTCGGCGGAGGGTTGTTGTTGGGAGGGGCTTCGGCGATGGGGGAATCCTCTGCGGAAGGAACTTCGGCGATGGGGGAATCTTCCCCGGGAGATTCGTCGGTGATAGGCCGCTCAGACGAGTGGACGTCTGAGGAACCCTGGTTTGGCCGGTCTGTGCGATGGGCGCAATTAGCCTTTGTGGAGAGTGATCCCGGCAAATTCGATCCTGATTTCTGGCTTAGCTATTTCAAACGTATTCATGCTGATGGCGCGTTATTGAGCGCCGGAGGGGTGGTGGCCTTTTATCCAACTGATATTCCGTTGCACCACCGGAGCGACAAACTGGGAAATTCCAATCCGTTGGGTTATATGGTGGAAGGGTGTCGTAAAATGAATATGTCGATCATGCTGCGTACGGATCCGCATGCTGCCAGGCAGGATGTATACGATGCCCACCCTGATTGGATCGCTGTAACTGCCGATGGCGCCAAACGCCGGCATTGGGCCAATCCGGACCTGTGGGTCACCTGCGCCCTGGGCCCTTATAATTTCGAGTTCATGACGACCGTGAACCGGGAGATTATGGAACGGTTCGAACCGGATGGTATCTTCTCCAACCGATGGAGTGGTTCGGGCATGTGTTACTGTCCCCATTGCGTGGAGAATTTCAGGCAATTTTCCGGCATGGAATTGCCAAGGACGACAGACCGTTTTGATCCGGTCTTCCAGAAGTATTCGGAGTGGCGGATCGCGAGGCTGAAAGAGCTGTGGTTTTTGTGGGATGCTGAGATACGTAAGCAACGGGCCGTTTCCCGATTTATTCCCAACGGGTTCCCGGACAAACTGCTGACGGGTCAACATTCCGACTTCTTTTTCGCGGATCAGCAGGCAAGGAGCGGGGTCATTCCACCATGGTCCAATGCCAAAGGCGCGAAGGAAACAAGGGCTACGCTGGGTATGAAGCCGCAGGTGGGTATATTCAGTGTCGGCGTAGAGGATGAATACCGGTGGAAGGATAGCGTTCAGAGTGAAGCTGAAATAAGGATCTGGGTGGCCGAAGGGGTTGCGAACGGCTTGCTGCCCTGTTTTGTTAAATTCGGCGCTGTCCTGTATGACCGGCGTTGGCTGGATACCGTTAGTAATATGTACCAGGTCTATCATCGCTGTGAAAAATACCTGCGGAATACCGCATGCCTGGCACGGGTAGGGCTGGTGTATTCGGAACAGACCGACCGGAATTATGGCAGCAAGGCCTGGCAGCAGAAAGGACACGATCATTCCAATGGCATGTATCATGCGCTGGTAGAATCCCATGTGCCGTTTGAAATGGTGAATGACCGTCTCTTTGATCCTGAATACCTGACAAATTATAAATTATTGATCCTGCCTAATATCGCTGCTTTGTCTGACCAGCAGTGTGATCAGTTGCGGAAATTTGTCGGGCAGGGCGGAAGCCTGGTAGCTACTTTCGAAACTTCGCTCTATAATGAGGAGGGCAGGCAAAGGACGGATTTCGGTCTGTCGGAACTCTTTGGTGTTTCATTTAATAACAAGGTGGAAGGCCCGATGAAAAACAGTTATCTGAGAGTGAAGAGCGACCCGGCTACCAAAACTTTCCATCCTGTTCTGAAAGGACTGGAGGATGCCTACCGGATCATTAATACCATTTACCAGGTCGATGTTACTCCTACCGCCAGCTTTCCCAGCCCTGTTACGCTTATTCCCACTTATCCGGACCTGCCGATGGAAGATGTTTATCCCCGGACAGAGGATACGGATACCCGGGAGGTCTATCTGAGGGAAGCAGGAAAGGGCAGAGTGGCGTATATACCGGGAGATCTCGACCGCTCTTTCTGGCAGATCATGAGCGTGGATCATGGGAAGCTGCTGGGCAATATAATCAACTGGGCGTTGAATGAAGATCCTATTGTAACGGTACGCGGGCCGGGCGTTATAGACACCACGGTGTGGCGGCAAAAGAACTCCATGACGGTACACCTGGTGAACCTGACCAATCCCATGATGATGAAGGGGCCGTTCAGGGAGCTCCTACCTGTGGAGGCTACGGTGCATGTCAACCTTCCTCCGGATTCCAAGTTAACCGGGGTGCATTTGTTGATGGCGGATCATAGTCCTGCATTTGAAGTGAGCAAGGGGATGGTGGCCGTAAAGGTGCCCAGGATCCTGGATCACGAAATTATCGCGCTCGATTTGGCCTAACCCGTTTTATACTAATACCATATGAACTGGACCCAGGTTATTGATCCGTTTAATAATATTCTTTTGTCGGCATTGGTGGCTATTCTGCCAATCCTCTTTATATTCTGGGCTCTGATCATTAGAAAAATGAAAGGGTACCAGGCGAGTTTGTTAGCGATGGCCCTGGCCCTGCTCATTGCCGTCCTTGTATACCGGATGCCGGTAAAGCTGGCCTTGCTGTCTACGGTAAATGGCGCGTTATATGGTTTGTTCCCCATTTGCTGGATCATTGTATCGGCTGTATTCCTGTTCAATATAACCGTTAAAAGCGGGCAGTTCGAGGTCATCAGGCATTTTATGGCGTCGACTACTTCTGACAGGAGAATACAGGCTTTGCTGATTGCCTTTTCCTTTGGGGCTTTTCTGGAAGGTACGGCCGGATTTGGGGCGCCGGTGGCGATCACTGCTGCTATGCTGGTGGGATTGGGCTTTAATCCGCTGTATGCTGCGGGGATATGCCTGATCGCTAATACGGCCCCTGTTGCTTTTGGATCTATTGGAATTCCTATTACCGTTGCGTCCCAGGTGACGGGAATCCCTGAGATGGCGATCTCTCAGATGGTAGGCAGGACCCTTCCTGTTCTTTCGCTGATGCTGCCTTTATACCTGGTGATCCTTATGGCGGGATTTAAAAAAGCGGTGGAAGTGTTACCGGCTATTTTAGTGTCGGGATTTTCTTTCGCCTTCCTGCAATGGGTGTCTTCCAACTATCTGGGTCCTTCGCTGCCGGATGTCTTTGCGGGGCTGGGGTCCATCCTGGCGCTACTGATCTTTTTAAAGCTCTGGAAGCCGAAGAGGGTGTGGCGTTTCCCTAACGAGCCTGCCCCGACCATCCCTATGAATATCACTTATTCGACCAGACAGATCATTAAAGCATGGTCTCCTTTTATATCGCTTACGATCATCATTATAATCTGGGGATTGCAGCCTGTTAAAAATATACTGAATGCAAACGGGCAATGGCAGTTTGGGATGCCGGGGCTACATAATGTCATCCGGGATACGAAGGGAAATTTGTTGCCGCATATTTTTAAATTCAATTATTTATCGGCTGCCGGGACCGCCATCTTTATTGCGGCCCTTATTTCGATCCCCCTGGTGGGCATGCGTTACAGGGATGCGGTAAAAGTATTCGGCGCCACCCTCCGGCAGCTTAAATATCCTGTTATTACCGTGGCCGCGATATTGGGATTTGCGTACATCGGCAATGATTCAGGGATCACTATCACTATTGCAGATACCCTGGCGAACACCGGGTGGATGTTTCCTTTCTTTGCTCCGGTGCTGGGGTGGCTGGGCGTTTTTATAACTGGTTCCGATACTTCGGCCAATGCGTTATTCGGTAAGCTCCAGTATGCAACGGCTACTTCCATTGGAGTAGACCCGGTGGTGACAGTGGCCGCCAATGTATCCGGCGGAGTCGTCGCGAAAATGATCTCCCCGCAGTCAATTGCTGTAGCTGCCGCTGCCGGGGGGCTGGTCGGGAAAGAATCGGAGCTGTTCCGCTTTACGGTCAAGCATAGTTTTTTAATGCTGCTGCTCATCTGTTGCCTTGTATTGGCGCAGGCTTATATTTTTAAATGGACGATACCGGTCTATCATATGGTGGTAAAATAGACGGATGGGAGGAACTGACCGTCCCGGAACGGGGTCATTTTGTGATAGTACTTTGCCTGTATCGTTGAGTGCAGGGATCGTTAATTGGGACTATCTTTGAGACTATTTATAAAACCGAAACTGATATTACAATGAAAGACAAAGTAATTGGATGGATTGGTACGGGTCTTATGGGGCATCCGATGGTTGGCCACCTGTTGAAGGCGGGCTATAAAGTGAATGTTCATAGCCGTACAAAGAGCAAGGCGGATGACCTGATCTCCCAGGGCTGCACCTGGTATGATACTCCTGCAGCGCTGGCTGCAAACTCTGATGTGGTGGTGACCATCATTGGTTTTCCCAAAGATGTGGAAGAATGCTATTTCGGTTCGGCGGGTATTTTTGCCGGATTAAAGACGGGTGCGATCCTGATCGACATGACTACTACGAAGCCGAGCCTTGCAGTACGAATATCGGAGCAGGCGGATAGGGTGGGAGCGGACTTTATCGATGCTCCTGTTTCGGGCGGGCAACTGGGCGCCATTAACGGCAACTTATCCATTATGATCGGAGGTAAGAAGGAAGTTGTGGATAGGGTAGCTCCTATTTTTGACACCTTTGGAAAGAACATGGTCTACCAGGGAAAGGCCGGCGCCGGGCAGCATGCAAAAATGTGTAATCAGATCATTATTGCCGGGACGCTGATCGGGGTGTGTGAAGCGCTTATTTATGGATTGAAGGCCGGGCTGGACCTGAACAAGATGCTGGAGTCCGTCAGCAAGGGGGCGGCGGGTTGCTGGAGCCTGGATGTACTCGCGCCTAAAATTGTCAAAAAAGATCTTTCTCCTGGCTTTTCGGTGGATAATTTTGTGAAGGACCTCCGTATTGCGCTGGAAGAGGCGGACTCGATGCAGTTGTCCTTACCGGGGCTGGCGCTCGTTAAACAATTATACATATCGGTACAGGCGATGGGAGGAGGGGCTTATGGCAACCAGACATTATACCTGGCGCTCGAAAAATTATCTAACCTGGATCAACATTAAACGTTGCAGATAAATGGAGGTACTGCATATTCTTATAGCTCCCAATGCTTTTAAGAACAGCCTGGATGCGGAAGGGGTCGCATTGGCCATCCGTGACGGGTTGGAGCGGAGCGCATTATCGTGTACCTGTGAAACCTTTCCTATCGGTGACGGGGGCGATGGGACGGGGGAGCTGATCATTAAGAAATGTGCCGGGGTGCTGGTGACCGGAGATGTTCATGATGCGCTGGGGAGGGAGATCGAGGCTGATTTCGGGCTGATCGATGCGGGGGCTGGGACGACCGGTGCGTCATTCGGACTGATCGATGCGGCGGCTGGTACGATCGATGCTGCTAAGGCCGATGCCGACGAGCCTGCGGCTGCCGCGGGTAAGACTGCTGTTATAGAAATGGCGAATGCTTCCGGACTGCGCTTGTTGAAACTCTCCGAATTAGACCCGCTGCGAGCGAATTCTTTTGGAACAGGGGAACAGATTCGTCTTGCACTGGATAAGGGAGCCAGAAAGATCATTATAGGAATGGGGGGCTCCGCAACAGTGGACGGGGGTGTAGGAATATTAAAAGCGTTGGGTGTCTGCTTCCTGGATGAGAACGGGGAAGAGCTGCCGACCCTTCCGGGGGACCTGGTGCGATTGGTTACCATTGATGTTTCGGGACTTGATCACCGGATTGCTGATTGTGAGGTGATCGTTCTTTGTGATGTAGATAATTTATTATTGGGAGAGGACGGCGCAGCAGCGGTATTTGGTCCCCAGAAGGGTGCTACCCCTGCAACCCTTCCCCAACTGGAGGCAGCGCTCCGGCAGCTGGCCGAAGTGACCTTTCGGCAGACAGGTAAGGATATTGCTACCCTCCGGCATGGGGGTACGGCAGGAGGTGCTGCTGCGGGCCTGTATGCTTTCCTGGATGCAAAACTGGTGAATGGCATCGATTATTTTCTGGAGCTTACCGGGTTTGAGGCGGCGCTGGAGGAGGCTGATCTTGTCATTACCGGAGAGGGCAGTATTGATGAGCAGACGCTGCAGGGAAAGGGGCCTTTTGGCGTTGCCCGGCAGGCGAAATTAAAAGGTCTGCCGGTGATAGGGGTTGCGGGGAAGGTACCGCTGGTTAAAGATCCTGGTCTTCAAAGATATTTTGATGTGCTGGTGGCTATTGGGAATGGGCCTGCTGATCTGGCGACTGCTTTTAAATCTACTACGGAGAATTTGGTGAGGACGGCCTGGGAGATGGGGAATTTGTTGGCGATTGGTCGGAGATGAATTCCATTAGCCGGGTAGATTTGGTATGAATGGGGCCGGTAGGATATCTCAACGATACTTATTTCGCTATTGCGAGTAGCCCTTCTTTTTCCATATTTTTTATTACGACTTTGCTATAAGCCTTTCCCATATCCGCGGAAGAAGAGGGATTGGTGGAGTGGGATTGTACGGAATAGAGCAGCTTTTTGGTGCTGACATCGTACAGGTTGCTTTCCCAGAAGAATTTTGTGTCTATGGAGACATAGCCCGGATCATAGACACGTCCATACATATAACTGTAATAGCCCCAGAAAGGGGAATACGGATACGCCATACCCGGCTGATAAGTCCTTTCCCGGGCTTTGTCCAGCAGGGAGATGGTGAAGACTTCAGCTATGCCGCTGTTGCGCAATTGACCAAGGACCGCCTCTTCATCCTTGTTGCCGAACATTTTGGGACCATATAACGTATAGGCGGATGTAGCATTGTAACCTTTTGCCTTCAGGGCGTCCACGAGGAAGCCTTCCATCTGCATACGCAGGCGAATATCTTTTTCCCGGATGATGCCCAGGACGAGTATTTTATTTCCCTGGGCAAGTGCGGAGGCGTTGGCGGGTTTCCAGGAAGAGGTGAGTTTGGTGTTGGAGCAGGAGGCCAATAGGAGGCCAACTGATGCTATTAGGAGCGCGCTGAAAATTGTATTTCTCTGCATACCTGATTTTTTAAGTTGATGAATCCATTTTCAATTGATTCTTCCCAGGAACATTTTGTTTAACCGGCGGCAGCGTTGTATTTGACTAACGGGGTCCTATAAAGTTAACTTTGTCCATCGTTAATGATTTCCTAATAAAAAGATATGAAAATAATTTGTCATTTGTAAGTTTTTAAGGAAGAGATTATATTTAACGATTAATCGCTAAATCCTTAAAAAACCACGTATCATGAAAACACTGGCTTTATTGTTCCTTGCTTCCCAATTGACGAATCCTCCTTCCGATTATGGGCATCCTGCCGCTGATTCCGTAAAAATTAACAATGTTCGTCTTGAGGATGGACTCATCGCTTATTATCCTTTTAATGGGAATGCGAATGATGCGAGCGGCCATAAGAACAATGGCTTTATCCTGGATGACGGCATGCTGACCTATGACGAGCATGGTAAGGCCAACAGCGCCCTGGGCGGGAATGGCGACGGAGGCCGGGTCATTGTCAGCAATAACGGCAACTTTGCCATCGATTCCGCCTTCTCTGTATCTTTTACTGTCAGCATCAAGCGCTACTCCAGACAGCTTTTCGTGGCCGTGGTCGATAATAGCAGCGGAAAGGGTGCGGGCTTTGGGATAGGGACCAGTGTTCCTAATGACAAGGACCTGGTGTTCGGGCTGGTCGATAACACGGCAGACTGTGACAATTACAATAACAACCGGAATTCTCATTCGGTGATCTCCCAGTTCGTTCCGCAGCCGGGATCCTGGTACCAGGTCACCTGCACGTTTAACAGAGGTATAGCGAAGGTGTTTGTAAATGGGAAGATGGTCTCGATGCAGAGCTTTCGGGAAAAGGCTATCCATATTTGTCCCAATGCGCAGCTGATCATCGGAGGCTGGTGGCAGAAGGATCCCCAGGCATCGCTGGTAGGGGTGATGGATGAGGTGAGGATTTATAATAGAGAGGTGAACGGGGATGAGGTGGCTGAGTTGGCGAAGAATTTTCTGGAGTAGATTTTTTTAGGAGAGCGAGATACATCTGCGCCAGCAGATGTATCTCGTATCTCATGATGGCCCCTCGGGCAAGAGGCCCGTGGCCTCTTAGTTAGGCGATCGTAATATCCTTATCCAGGTATACATCCTGTATAGCCTGTATCATCTCCACGCCTTCTGCAAAAGGCCGTTGGAAGGCCTTGCGGCCCAGGATCAGGCCCATTCCACCGGCCCGCTTGTTGACGACGGCGGTGTAGATGGCATCTGCCATGTCAGAAGCTCCCTTGCTTTCCCCGCCGCTATTGATGAGGCCGACCCGGCCATTGTAGCAGTTCAGCACCTGGTAGCGGGTGAGGTCGATGGGGTGATTATCCGGGGTGGTCAGTTTGGAATAGACCAGGGGAGAAGTCTTTCCATGTTTGGTGGCCAGGTAGCCCCCGTTATTCGTCGGTAATTTTTGTTTGATGATATCAGCCTGAATGGTGACGCCGAGATGGTTGGCCTGACCGGTGAAATCGGCGGCGGTATGATAGTCTACGCCATCCACTTTAAAACCTGCATTCCGGGTGTAACACCATAAAATGGTGGCCATGCCTAATTCGTGGGCCAGTTCAAACGCCTCGGCTATTTCCTTTAACTGGCGGGTGCTTTCTTCGCTGCCCCAGTAGATGGTGGCGCCGATGGCTACCGCGCCCATATTCCAGGCGCTCTTTACCGAACCGAACAGGGTCTGGTCGTAGCGGTTGGGCAGGCTGAGGAATTCGTTGTGGTTAATTTTTACTACGAAGGGAATCCGGTGAGCGTATTTACGGCTCATGATGCCCAATACCCCAAAGGTGGAGGCTACGGCATTGCAGCCTGCTTCCACGGCCAATTTGATGATGTTTTCCGGATCGAAGTACATCGGATTGGGGGCAAAGGAGGCGCCGGCGCTGTGCTCGATCCCCTGGTCTACGGGAAAAATAGAGAGGTAGCCCGTATTGGAAAGTCGTCCATGGCCGATAAGGGTCTGCAGGCTTGCCAGGACCCGGTTGCTCCGGTTGGAGTTGACCCATATTTCTTCCACATGATGCGGGGAGGGGAAGGCGCTGAGGGTAGATTTGTCCACGACTGGCTTGTATTCCAGCAGGTAAGCTGCTTTGTCGCCGAGAAGGTCGAGTAGTTTTTTCGAAGGCATAAACTTACTTTTTATTTTATGGTTACGTAAATATACAAAACCGAGCCACAGGCTCGGTGGCCGAAGGCCCATCATTTATATTTTTGCGCGACGGGGTTATATTTTCAAGCAACCCCGGGGCGCAAAAAAGCTTGTGCAAAGCTGAAGTTTCTAAACTAAACTACCAATTGTTGTATTTTGTTTACTTTTAATCCGGCGGTAGTAATAATTGAATGGATTCCTCTCCACTATATAATGAACAGGCTCTTTTTATAAGTATTTCCGAAGGAGACGAGGCTGCTTTTAGTACCTGTTATTCCGAGTACGGCAGGACCCTGCTGCCCTTCCTGGTGAAATTAGTGGGTTCCAGGGACAGTGCCGAAGAGATCATCCAGGAGGTATTCTTAAAAGTATGGCTATATCGTGACAGGCTGGCAGAGGTGGACAACCCGAAGGGCTGGCTTTTTCGCGTGGCTGCCAATACAGGTCGTAACTGGCTGAAGAAAAAAATGATCGCCGAGCAAAAAATACTGGAACATCAGCGGCAATGGGAAGCCCCGGACAGCCTGGCGCCGGAGCAGGTGGACCTCAAATCCATTGCCGGGGTGGTGCAGCGGACCATCCTCTCTTTTCCTCCGCAGCGCAAGCTCATCTACCAGATGAGCCGGGAAGAAGGACTGAAGCCTGGCGAGATCGCCGACCGGTTGCAACTCTCTGTAAGCACCGTAAAAAACACCCTGCTTTCCGCGCTAAAGACGATCCGCGAAAATATAGAAGAGGCGGGTTTCTGGGGGACGATCTTTTTGATCCTCCTGAAGAAATAGAAATCCCGGGGAATCTATTTCACTTTCCTTGAAGATATAGAGATTCCGGGGAATCCATTTCTCTTTTCCTGAAGACTATAGAGATCCGGAGAAGACCCCTTTCTCATCTTCCCGAAGAGATAATAAAAAGATAATAAAAAGTTTAAAAAGGAATAGGACGATTGGTTTGTCCGGTTGTCATGTACTATAGGCAAGCGTAAAGGGCCTGCCCGAATGGTAATATGGAACAACGCATCTCTTTTTTACTACAGCAAAGATCGGAGCAAAAGCTGACTGGGGCAGAGGCGGAGGAATTACTGGTTATTCTGCAGAATCCCGAATACGACATCCTTGTAACGGATGTTTTGCAGCAGATGGCCATTTCAGAGCCGCAAGGTGCTGCTTTTGATCCGGTTGACCTGCAGCAATGGGTGCATACGATCGTTGCTATCGATAAAAACGCTATTGCTGCAAGGCCTGTACATCGGGTCAATTTTCTCAGGACGACCTGGTTCCGTTATGCGGCTATCCTTTTGTTATTGATCGGGGCAGGCTATCTTTTCTATATTCGCCGGACACAGAAAGAAGCCATTGCCCGGCAGGAACTCGCCAAAGGGCCTGATGTTCTTCCCGGTGGAAATAAAGCCGTGCTCACTTTATCCGATGGGTCTGTTATTGTTCTGGATAGTGCCGGGAATGGAATCCTTACACAGCAAGGCAGTACGAAGGTGATAAAATCAGGTGCGGGACAACTGGCGTATGATGCGGCTGCAAGCGGCAAGCTAACAGCTGCAAGCGAAGCCACTTATAATACCATCTCCACTCCCCGTGGCGGGCAATACCAGGTGGCGCTGCCGGATGGCAGCAAGGTCTGGCTGAATGCCAGTTCCAGCCTGCATTTTCCTACGGCGTTCTTAGGAAAATCAAGAGAAGTGGAAGTTACCGGGGAAGCTTATTTTGAAATTGCGAAAGACGTGCATAAACCCTTTTATGTGAAGGTGAAGGGGCAGTCGGTGGAAGTATTGGGGACTCAATTTAATATCAATGCTTATACTGACGAGCCGTTGATCAGGACCACTTTGCTGGAAGGCAGCGTGCGCGTCCGGAATGGCGACGCTGTCGCTATGCTGGCGCCCGGTCAGCAGGCGAAGGTGCATAACCCGCTTTCCGGACCAGGGGGGATCAGTGTGGTAAAGGATGCGGATCTGGAAGAGGCGGTGGCCTGGAAGAACGGACTGTTTCATTTAACCAGCGCCGATATCGGCGCCATCATGCGGCAGTTAACCCGCTGGTATGATGTAGAAGTAGAATTTGAAGGAGGTATTCCCTCCGGCCATATAACGGGAGAAGTGCCCCGCAATACCAGTCTTGCAAAAGTTTTAAAGGTATTTGAAACAAGCGGCGTGCATTTCAGCATTGAAGGGAGGAAAATCATCGTGACACCTTAGACCATCATCCTTTGTTACCCATTTAAAAATTGTCTTGCCATTAAAAATAGTGGTTGAGCTGACTCCTGTTGCCTTTTGCGATGGGGAAAAAAACCGGAAGTGTTGGTACCACCTCCGGCGAAAGTTCAGGTTAACCCGATAATACAATTATTGTTGGAAACTGCTTATTGTTTAACCCAAACACTGCAAAAGTATGCATTTTAAGGCTCTTTATGCCCCTTTCCGTCCAGAACGGGGGGACCTAACCAAAACTTTGTTAGTCATGCGCCTAACATCCATTTTACTGCTGGCTACCTGTCTGCATCTCAGCGCCACAACAGGGGCACAGCGTATCACACTATCAGAGGAGCACTCGTCTCTGAAAAAAGTCTTCAAGGAGATCACGGGGCAGACCGGCTATCTTTTTGTCTACCGGGATGAGTGGTTGCGGCAGGCGCAGAAGGTCGATATTTCTGTTAAGGACGCCTCTTTGCAACAGGTGCTGGACCTTTGCTTCAGCGAGCAGCCTTTTACGTATGTCATCATCGATAAAATGGTGGTATTGAAGGAGAAGCCGAAGCCGGTTGAGACTCCTGCGACGGCGCCTGTCGTTCTTTATTTTGAGCAATCTTCTCTTATCGATATACATGGGCGGGTGACGGATGCCAATGGGAATCCGCTGGCCGGCGCTACAGTGATGGTGGGAATGTACAATAAGGAGTCCGCGGAGAATTATGCAAAATGGCGATCAGGGAAGCTGCCTGCTAGCAATGCGAACGGCAGTGCACTCGCTGCCGCCGGTACTACTGCTATGCCGGTTACGGATGTTCCGGCAGTTGTAGTGGCTACGGACGTTCCGACAACTGTAGTGGCTTCGGGAGCCCCTGTTGCTGTTCTGGCACAGGGGGCTGTTCCGGCGAGGCCAACATTAACGCCAGCACATATTTTCAGCGTCTCTATCACCGATGCCAACGGGGAATTCCTGTTAAAGGAAGTTCCTGAAAATGCAACGATCTTTATCAGCAATGTCGGATATGAAACACAGGAGATAAAGTTGAATAAACGAAAGGAGCTGACGATCCGGATGGCTATCAAGGCCAACAATCTGCAGAATGTGGAAGTGACGTATAACAGCGGTTACCAGGTCCTTTCCAAGGAGCGGGCTACGGGCTCTTATGCCAAGCCCGATATGGAAGTCTTCAAGGCCCGTGTCGGCACCCAGGATATCATCAACCGGCTGGACGGGCTGGTGCCTGGATTGACGGTATTCCCCGGGCCACAAAACATTGTTGCCAATCGGAATGGGAATGGGAAGACTACCCAGACTGCCCTTATACGGGGCACGAGTTCCCTGCAATTGGTTCCATCCACGCCTCTCTACGTGGTAAATGGCGTCGTGGTAACGGATTATGCTGATCTCAACCCCGATGATGTCGCGGATATCACGGTGCTGAAGGATGCTGCCGCTGCTGCCATCTGGGGAGCCCGTGCTGCCAATGGGGTGATCGTGGTGATCACCAAGAGCGCAAAACGGGATAGTAAGATAAAGTTAAATTACAGCGGATATTTCAATTACCAGGGGAAACCGGATTATAGCAAAGTGCCGTTGCTGAGCAGTCCGCAATATATCCAGGCAGCGAAGGAAACTTTTGACCCGGTGTACAACTCCTGGGGAAGCCTCTACACCCGGTCTATTGCGCCGCATGACGTAATCCTTTATAACCAATACCGGGGGCTGATTACGGCCGGGCAGGCCCAAACCAGCCTGGATAGTCTGGCTTCCATCGACAATTCGCAACAAGTAAAGGATATTTGGTTTCGCAATGCGTTCACGACGAACCACACGCTGTCGGCATCCGGTGGAGGGAGTGTGTATTCTTTTTACAGCTCTTTTTCCTGGACTGATACACGGAGTAATGCCGTCGGTGCAAAGAACAATGCCTATCGGCTGAATTTAGCGCAGGATATCGTTCCCAACAAGAATATACGGATCTCGCTGAATACGGCCCTGGCTAATACGATCAGCAGTTCGCTCCACCCTATCTCTATCGACAATCATTTCCTGCCTTATCAATTGTTCAGGGATAAGAACGGCAATTCACTTTCCATGCCGTATGTAAGAGGCTGGTCGGATTCTTTGCGGAACGACTACCAGGCGAGAAGCCGGGTCAACCTGGACTACAAACCGGTCGACGAGATCAATTACGGACATTCGAACACCAATGCGCTGGCAATAAACCTAACCGGTAATATAAATATCCGGATATGGAAGGGATTGAGTTTCATCGGCACGTATGGTTATGCCAAGTCTCCCGGTACCACCACATCCTACGATGATCACCGGGAATTTGACTTACGGCGGCGGCTGGTGGGCATGACGGTGGCTCCTACGGTGAACGATATCCCGGTATATTACCTGCCCACTGCCGGGGGCACGTATATACGCAGTACCAACGATCAGCGGAACTGGACGGTACGCAATCAACTAGCCTATACCGCCAGTCCCAGGAATGGAAAGGATGAATTGAGCCTGCAGGCGGGACAGGAGGCGAATGAGCAATATACTACCGTTGATCAGTTGACTCTGGAAGGATACGATGAAGCGTTGCAGAGTTATGCGATGCTGGATTATAACCTGCTGAGCCAGGGTATTTATAATACGGTGAGCTCTTACGCCGGCTACTATAGTACACGTCCATTCCAAACTCAGGAAACGAAGACGCGTTTCACCTCTTATTTTGCGCTGGCCAGCTATACCTTCGATCATAAATATAGCGTTGATCTTAGCTGGCGTCAGGACCATAGCAATCTTTTCGGCAGTGATGAAGCCGCACAGAACAAGCCGGTCTGGAGCTTTGGCGCCAAGTGGCAGATTGCCAGGGAAAATTTCATGAAATCCGTGAAATGGCTGAATGATCTCGGTTTGCGGGCTACTTATGGAATTACCGGTAATTCTCCATATCTCGGCGCGGCCGTCAGCAAGGACGTCCTGGGTCCGGAGATTTATAATTATCCTCCGGATATCAGCGGTCCTGCTTTATACATCTCAACGAATGCCAACACTGCGCTGACCTGGGAGATTACCAGGACCTTTAATGGCGGGATCGATTTTGCCATATTTAACAGAAGGATCAGCGGCGGTATCGACATATATCATAAGAGCACGATCAACCTGATCGGGGCCACCGATCTCAATCCCTTTACCGGAACTGCCAGGGGGACAGGCAATCTGGGAAATATGGTGAATAAGGGCATCGAGTTTAAATTGACCACGGCGAATATTCAAACCAAGGAATTCGGTTGGACGACTACTTTTGTATTTGCTTACAATACGAATAAGCTCCTTTCTTATGCTGCTGTCAACCCTTATCTGAATACCGATTATGGGAAGATGAGCTATCCATACTGGATCGGCTATAGCTATAAGCCTGTATGGGCCTATCGCTGGGCGGGCCTTGACAATCTCGGCGATCCCCAGATTATGCTGAATGATAAGTCGGTCACCAAGACTCCGAATGTGGCTACGGCGGACGACCTGGTCTACAAAGGTTCCCAGATCCCTTTATTCAACGGAGGGTTGTCCAATACTTTCCGATATAAGGGGATCAGCCTGTCGGCGAATATTGTTTATAACCTGGGCGGTGTGATGAGAAGACCTGTGAATGGTTTCTATTCGGGGATGCTCTACACAGGCGGATATTCTGGAAATATTTCCGAAGATTTTGTGAATCGCTGGAAGAAATCCGGGGATGAGAAGATCACGAATATCCCTTCCTATGTTTCCAATGGTTACACTAATTACAGCCGTAGAGAAACCGCTTATTACACCAATGCGGATGTCAACGTGATCAGTTCTTCCTATGCCAAACTGCGGGATATTACGCTGTCCTATTCCCTGCCTCGTACATTATTGCAGTCTGCGCGAATAGACAATGTCAACGTCTATGTGCAGACGGGTAATTTCATAATTTGGAAGAACAATCATTACGGCCTGGATCCCGAGTATCCTCAGACCGCCATACCCAGCAAACATCCCGTTAGTGTGGGCGTAAATGTTGCGTTTTAATTCACTTTTTAACCCTCAGAAATGAAAAGATATTTCAATATTATAGCGGTCTTTTGCTTTTGCGTGACACAGGCGGCCTGTAAAAAGAGCTTTCTGGACATTATTCCCAAGGGAGAACAGGTAGCGGCCACGACCTCCGACTATGATCTCATGATGAACAGCGCCACTTTCTATTATTATCTGTATGGTGGAGGCTACCAGGAAATGATGGTGATGGGAGATGATGTGGCTGCGGAATCGGTCCTTTTTACGGCGGCAAGGCCAACGCCCCAGTTGGCAAGGGTCTTTCAATGGCAGGATGTGATCTGGGAGCCAAAGGATCAGCCACTGGATTTACAGGATTATATGGGCAATCTGTATACGCTTAATAAGGTCATCAATGAGGTAATTAGCTCGACGGACGGGACGGACGAGCAGAAAAAGTCTATCCAGGGGGAAGCGATGGCCAGCCGGGCCCATTTGAATTTATTGCTGATCAATACTTATGGCAAGCCTTATGTCGCTGCTACGGCGGCCACCGATCCCGGCTGGCCTATGATCACCACGGCGAATGTCTCGGCCACGGGCTTTAAAAGAGGTACGGTACAGGAGATGTATGATTTTATTATCAAAGACCTGACGTCAGCCATCGCGGTATTGCCTGCTCAGAATGCAGCCCTGACGAGGATGTCGAGGGCGGCTGCGGAAGCATTGCTGGCAAAGACCTATGTGTTTATGGGGAAGTATAGTGACGCGCTGCCCCTGCTGCAAGCGGCTTTCAATGATGTTGCCAGTTCTCCGATCAAGGTGCGCCTGTATGATTATAATGTGGAATTCGGACCTGGCGGATCTTTCCTGCCGATCGGATTTTTTGGCCCGAATGGACCGGGGAATAATTATAATGATTTTACGGAGTCCGTGCTGGCCAAAGTATATGCCTGCGGGAGTTATGCCGGGAATGGGTTTGGCAATGACGGGCTGGTCCTTGCGCCGCAAACGGCAGCGTTGTATGGTCCTACGGATCTTCGTCTGAATTTTTATGCCGCCAATAATCCCGACGGCTCGCCCAATCCTTCCGGAAGGCTGCGGAAATATGGGGTCCAGTATGCACGTTTTGGCGTGGAGCTGTCGGAGATGTACCTGTTGAGTGCAGAATGCAAGGCCCGGACGAATGATCTTGCCGGTGCGGTGACGGATGTGGAGACGCTGCGTAAGAACCGGATGCCGGCAGCGGATGCGGCGGTACCCGGAGCTATTGCTGCCGATCAGATGGCCCTGATCAAATTCATTATCGACGAGCGGACCCGGGAGTATGCGATGACAGGCTATCGCTGGTTCGATATGCGCCGGTTGTCGGTAGATCCGATCTTTGCCAATACGGTGTATACGCATACTTTATACGATCCTTCAGGCAATACGGTGTATACGTTGAAGCAACCCGAACGGTGGAACTTACAATTACCCCCATTTTATATTACCGCCAATCCGGGTATGGTGAACAATCCCTAAACAAATAAAATTACGATGAATAGTATTGTAAAAATCGAGCACCTGTCACATAAGTACAGCAGCTCCTGGGCGATCCGCGACATTAACATAGAGATCAATCAGACCGGTATTGTCGGACTGCTGGGCTCTAACGGAGCGGGTAAGTCCACGACGATGAATATCCTCTGCGGAGCGCTGAACCAGACCGAAGGCAATGTCTTTATTAATGGGATCGATACCCGGGAAGAGCCCGAACGCGCTAAAAAGGAGATCGGTTTCTTACCGCAGACCCCACCGCTGTACATGGACCTCACCGTGGATGAATACCTGATTTACTGCGCCGATCTGCGGCTGATGGAGAAGGCGAAGATCAAGCCGGCGTTGGAGGATGCGAAGGAACGTTGCGGCATCACCCATTTCAGCAAACGGCTGATCGGCAATCTTTCTGGTGGGTATCGTCAGCGGGTGGGTATTGCACAGGCTATTATCCACCGGCCGAAGCTGGTGGTGCTGGACGAGCCGACCAATGGACTTGATCCTAATCAGATCATCGAGGTAAGGGCGTTGATCAAAGAGATCGCTACTGACCGGGCCGTCATTTTCTCTTCGCATGTGCTAACCGAGGTACAGCTACTTTGTAAAGAGATCAAGATGATCGAAGGGGGGCGGATCGTCTTCTCCGATACGATGGATGCCTTTAACAATTATGTGGCGCCGCATAGTGTGCTGATACGCCTGGAGAATCCTCCTTCGGCGGCTGAGCTGTCAAAGATACCGGGTGTCACGAAGGTGGATTTTCTCACGGAAAGACAGGTCCGGGTGTATTTCTCCGGCGACCAGGAGATCTCGGAAAAGCTGGTGGAAGCCAGTGTGCAGCATCGCTGGCGGCTGCGGGAGATCAGCCTGGATAAGAGCGCTCTCGATGAGATCTTCAAACAATTATCTACTAAAACGGCTCAATAACTCTATAATAAAATCAATAAATGAAGACGGTATTTAAAATTGCGAGGACCGAGTTACGCGCTCTGTTCTATTCGCCGATTGCCTGGTTCTTAATGATCGTTTTTCTGATCCAGTGCGGGCTGGCATATGTCAATCTGTTGGATGGTAATGCCAGGACACAGGAATTGGGTGGCCGCGGACTTGATTACATGGCCAATCTGACGGAAAGGATCTTTTTGGGACGGGGCGGCGTATTCAACAGCGTGATGCAGAATCTGTATCTGTATATTCCGCTGCTCACGATGGGGCTGATCAGCAGGGAGATCAATGGCGGTACGATTAAGCTGTTGTATTCTTCTCCTGTCAAAGTGCAGCAGATCGTTTTTGGCAAGTACCTCGCTATGATGGTATACAGCCTTGTACTGGTATTTGTCGTTGGGATCTTTATGGTGGCGGGCCTCTTCAACATTAAGTCGCCGGAGTCGGCGATGCTGTTTTCGGCGGCCTTTGGTTTTTTTCTGCTGTTATGCGCCTATTCCGCCATCGGTCTGTTTATGTCCTGTCTTACTACCTACCAGGTGGTGGCGGCTGTCAGCTCCTTTATGATGATCGGCATTCTGACTTATATCGGAACACTCTGGCAGGATATGGATTTTGTGCGGGACCTTACTTATTTTCTTTCGCTGCAGGGACGTACGGAGAAGATGCTCGGCGGGCTGATCACTACGAAGGATGTTATTTACTTTGGCATCATCGTATACATTTTCCTGGGGCTGAGCATCTACAAGCTAAAGGCGGGCAGGGAATCGAAACCGGCGCTGGTAAAAGCCGGCCGGTATGCGTTCGTCGTCGCTTCGGCGCTCGTAATTGGTTATGTGACTTCCCGTCCCCGTCTGATCGGCTACTGGGATGTTACTGCCAACAAGACAAAAACGCTGACTCCGAATGCGCAGGCGATCATCCGTCAGATGGGGGATGAAAAGCTGGAGATAACGGTGTATAACAACCTGCTGGAAAATCACGCCTATTACGGATTGCCGACCATGCGTAATAACTATCTTGCCTTTTGGGAGCCCTATACCCGGTTCAAACCGGATATTGAATACCAATATGTGAACTATTATGACAGCACGCCTGTCACGGACAGATTTGGTTTTCAACAATTTAAAGGGAAGACGCAAAAAGAGGTAGCAGAAAAGACGGCTAAAAATTATAATGTTAAACTGTCTGATTTTAAGGCACCGGAGGAAATACATAAGATCATCGATCTGCGGCCGGAAGGGAACCGGTTTGTAATGCATCTGAAATATAAGGACAGGACTACTTTTCTGCGGATATTCGATGATAATAGTGTCTTCCCGGGGGAGACGGAGGTATCGGCGGCATTCAAGCGGCTGCAGTTGGCGAAGATACCGAAGGTTGGTTTTCTCACGGGGGACCTGGAAAGGAATATCTATAAGATCGGTGAAAGAGAATATAAGGTGCTTACCAATCTGAGCACTTTCCGGTATGCGCTGGTGAACCAGGGTTTTGACGTGGACACTGTGTCATTGGATGGCCGTGATGTACCGGCTGATATTTCTATGCTGGTGATTGCCGATCCCAGGACGGCGCTGAGTCCGGCTGCTTTGGCCAGGGTGCAGCAGTATATCGATAAGGGGGGAAATTTGCTGATCATTGGGGAGCCTGGTAAACAGGCTTTATTGAACCCAGTCATTCAACCGTTGGGGGTACAATTGATGGATGGGACGGTCGCGCAGCCAAGCGGCGAGCTGTCTCCTGACCTGGTACAGGCCTATATGACGGAGACGGCAGGCAGTTTCTCCAAGGGGGCGGAGCTAAAAAGAAAAGATAGTGCGGTAGTATCGATGCCCGGAGCAACGGGGCTGACTTATACTACGAATAACGGTTTTGACGTGAAACCCCTGCTGATGACTGACGGACGGAAAAGCTGGATGAAAAAGGACAGGCTGGTAGCGGATTCTGCGGCCATTGTCTATTCGGCTGCCAATGGGGATGTCAGGGCGTCTTTCGCCACGGCTGTCGCTTTGACACGAAAAGTAAATGGTAGGGAGCAGCGGATCGTAGTGACGGGGGATGCTGATTTTATGAGCAATGGTGAATTGCAAAGAACCAGCATACAGACGGCTAATTTCATTTTTAACACGGCCTTGTTCAGATGGCTTAGTAACGGGGAGTTCCCGATCGATACCTCCCGGCCGGATTCAAAAGACAAGCGGGTGAATGTGACTTCCGACCAGGTGGACAGATTGAGGATATTGTTCATATGGGTATTGCCCGCCTTGTTACTTATCTTTGGAACCATCCTGTTAATCAGGCGAAAAAGGAAATAGTCCCTATGTTATTTACAACAGACAAGCAGACGCTGGAAGACCTGAATATCTTTGGCAAACAAGGCAGTGATTCGGTATATACTATCTTCAACCGGACAACTACCCGGGGCGGCGCTGCGATCCTGGAAGAAATGTTCCGTTACCCCTTATCGGATGAGGACGCCATCAATCGACGCAGCGGGATCATTCAGTATTTTGCTGCATTGGGTACGACGTTCCCTTTCCAAAGCGCTCATTTCGATGCGGTAGAGCCCTATCTCAGCAATACGGATGAGCGAACGAAACTTTCGGCGCAGGATCATTCGATTGGTAAAAAGCTAAGCAACCTGATAGGGGTAGACGCCGAAACGGCCGTGATCTATAAAGGGGTGACGGCTTTGACGGAGCTGCTGAAAGGGACGTTTGATTTTATAGCTTCTTTGAACGGGAAGGGTGGGCATTTTTACCAGGACGATAAGGATGCCATAGCTTCCCTGCTGGCAGAGCCTGCATTTGCTCCTGTATTAAAGGAGCAGGGGAAGTTATCGCATGCCACGATGGTGGAGTACGATGTGCTCTTTCGTTTCCGGCATCGTCCTGCCATACAGAAGCTACTGCGCTATATTTATTACTTGGATGTTTATCTGTCTGTCGCAAGGGTGGCGCTGGAGCGGAAATTTGTATTTCCCAGGGCCTTGCCGAAAGAGCGCCACCTGCTTAACCTCGAAGGGGTGTATCATTTGCAGTTGAAGAACCCTGTTCCCAACACTCTGCAAATAACACCGGACAGCAATGTGCTTTTTCTGACGGGGGCGAATATGGCGGGCAAGTCCACGTTCATGAAGTCGCTGGGCATTGCCCTGTTCCTGGCGCACATGGGTTTCCCGGTGGCTGCTTCCAGCATGGAGTTCTCTGTGCTCGATGGCATCTATACGACGATCAACCTGCCGGACAACCTGGGTATGGGCGCCAGTCATTTTTATGCTGAAGTGCTGCGGGTCAAGAAAGTCGCCCAGGAACTGAGCCTGTCGAAGAACCTCTTTGTTATTTTCGATGAGCTGTTCCGGGGCACCAATGTGAAAGATGCTTATGAGGCGACGATCGCTATTACAGCGGGTTTTGCTGCCAAAAGGAACAGCATGTTCGTCATCTCCACCCATATCATCGAGGCGGGGGATGTATTGAAGGAGCGGAGTCCTTCTATCAGCTTCGTGTACCTGCCCACCCGCATGAAAGGCAATATTCCGGTATATACCTATACCCTGGAGGCAGGCATTACGGCCGACCGGCACGGTATGGTCATTGTCAATAACGAAGGCATTCTCGATATCCTGAAGAAGGGAATCCTGAACAGCGAAAAAACGACTATTGCATGAGCTTTATAGCGGATAAACAGACCCTGGAAGATCTGAACCTGTTGGGCAAATACAAGCCATACTCGATCTACGGTCTTTTCAATAAGGCGGTGACCACCGGTGGAGAAAGAATGCTGGAGGCGATGTTCCAACACCCCCTGTCAGATCCCGGGGAGATCAACCAACGCAGTACGATCTTTCAATACTTTCAGCATAGGGCGCTGGCTTTCCCCTTCAATAGGGAGCAGATTGGCGTCATGGAGGATTTCCTGGGCGCCGGCAGCGGCAATATCCTGTCGGCAGGTGTGGTCGCTACGCGTAAGAAGTTGATGAGCGTCCTTGTGCGGGACGAGGCGTATGGCGTATTGCAAGCAGCGGTGCTGACTGTCATTAAAGTGTTGACGGACCTGTCGGATTTTTTACGCAAACTCGATGAGCGGGAATCTCCGGAAGTGCGGGAACTGGGGAGACCCTATCAGGAGGAGGTGAATTTGCTGAAAAAGATCCTGGGTGACAGGCGGTTGTCTGGACTGCGGGAGGAGATGGGTGTAATGCAACTGCCGTTGTTGAAAGTGGTCCGGTATGATCACCTGTTCAGGAAGGTGCTGGCCGAAGAGATGGAGACTATCCTGGAGCAGATCTATCGGCTGGACGTGTGCATTGCCGTCAGTAATGTAGCCAGGGCAAGAGGTTTCGGCTATGCGCAGGCATTACCCGGTGAGAACCGGATATTTCGCGCAGCCGCGTTGAGTCATCCCGGCCTGGAGAAAGCTGTCGCCAATCCTGTGAACCTTCACCAGGACAGCAATATGCTGTTCCTGACCGGCGCCAACATGGCCGGTAAGAGTACCTTTATGAAAGCTTTTGGTATCGCCGTCTACCTGGCCCATATGGGTTTTCCCGTGGCGGCAGAGCAGATGGTCTTCTCCATCAGGGACGGAATTTATTCTTCCATCAATGTACCTGATAATTTAGCGCTGGGATTGAGTCATTTCTATGCCGAGGTGCTCCGGGTAAAAAAAGTGGCGGAAGAGGTGAGCGGGAGGAAGAACCTTATCGTTATATTTGACGAGCTTTTTAAGGGCACCAATGTGAAGGATGCCTATGATGCCACACTGGCTGTGACAGAAGCTTTTTCGCAATACAGGAATTGTTTATTCATCATCTCCACCCATATCATCGAAGTGGGGGAGACCTTACGGGAAAGACGCGACAACCTGCAGTTTGCCTATCTGCCTACTGTTATGGAAGGTACGGTGCCCAGGTATCCCTATAAAATGGAACGTGGGATTACTACTGACCGTCATGGCATGATGATCATTGAAAACGAAGGGATCCTTACTATCCTTGCAACGGAAGCCGATTTAAAATTAAAACTACATTCAAATTAAAATGAAAAAGATCATTTTGTCATTACTGGTATTGGGACCAGTCAGTTTATGGGCGCAGCAGAAGGCTTTCACCATTGCCGGGCAATTAAAGAACAGCGCTGTCAGCGGCGGGTATATTTACCTGGTGTATGCGAAAGATGGAAAAAGCCAGTTGGACAGTGCACAGATCACTGCCGGCAAGTATGTATTTAAGGGAGAGACCTCTGGTTCGGGGCCGGCGACACTGTTCAGTGTAAGTCCAATGACAATGGTCAGCAGGAGCCCCCAAAATCATGTTGGTATCTTTTTGGAACCGGCCAGCTTCAGCGTTACGCACGTGGACTCCTTTTCCAATGCCGTGGTAGAGGGCTCTGTCGCCAATACGGAGTACAGCAAATTGAAAAAACAGTTCAATCCTTTGATCGCCAAAGGACAAAAACTTGATGGAGAATACAGAGAGGCCAGGTCCCAGGGAGATACGGCCAGGGCCGGGCAACTGGAAAAGGAACTGGAGGCGCTGGATCGGGCGATGAAAGAAGACGTGCTGTTGAAATATGTTAAAGATAATCCAGCTTCTCCCATCGCCTTATTCGCGTTGCAGAACAGCATCTCTTCCGAGATCGACCCGAATGTGGTTGGTCCTCTTTTCGATCATTTATCGGAGGCTACTAAGAAATCCGAGGCTGGCCTGGCGTTTCAGAAAGTGATCGAGGCTGCCAAAAAGACCAGCATCGGACAGGTTGCTCCTGATTTCACGCAGAATGATACCCTGGACAAGCCGGTAAGCCTTGCTTCTTTCCGGGGCAGCTATGTGCTGGTGGATTTCTGGGCCAGCTGGTGCGGTCCCTGCCGGATGGAAAATCCGAATGTGGTGATCGCTTATAATAAATACAAGGGAAAGGGATTTAAGATCCTCAGTGTATCCCTGGACAAGCCAGGTGCGAAGGACAAGTGGCTGGAAGCTATCCATAAGGATGGGCTGACCTGGCAGCATGTGTCCGACCTGCAGTACTGGAATAACGCTGTCGCCAAGACCTATGGGGTCAATAGCATTCCGACGAATTTTCTGATTGATCCGCAGGGGAAGATTGTTGGCAGGAGTTTGCGAGGGGAGGAGCTGGAGAAGAAGCTGGGAGAGATTTATAAAAACTAAAAAAATCCCTGCCGAAGCAGGGATTTTTTTTAGTTTTTATGCGTTCCTGTTTATGCAATTCAGGTCTTCGAAAGCCACTTCTAATCGTTTGCTGAAGCTTTCTTCGGCTTTGCGCAGCCAGACGCGGGGATCGTAATGTTTTTTGTTGGGCTTGGCCGGTCCTTCGGGGTTGCCGAGCTGGCCCTGCAGATAGCCTTCATTCTTCTTATAGAACTCCAGGATACCGTCCCAGAAAGCCCATTGCAGGTCGGTATCGATATTCATCTTGATAGCGCCGTAGCCGATGGCTTCCCTGATCTGGTGCTGGGGGCTGCCGCTGCCGCCATGGAATACAAAATAGACGGGTTTGGGACCGGTCTTCAATTGTTGCTCGATATAGTCCTGGCTGTTTTTCAGGATGATGGGGCGTAGTTCCACATTGCCCGGGCTGTATACACCATGCACGTTCCCGAAGGCTGCTGCTACGCTGAACAGCGTAC
>Ga0307511_10000275_pt1 | contig 53845 bp, 44 predicted proteins | sample 13_EM_MG_FD_200266 | JGI IMG/M metagenome (GOLD analysis project Ga0307511, IMG submission 200266) | Populus trichocarpa ectomycorrhiza microbial communities from riparian zone in the Pacific Northwest, United States - 13_EM | ecosystem: Host-associated > Plants > Roots > Unclassified | place... | reverse complement strand
TATCTATCTTGATGATCCCGTCCGAAAGCCCATTCGTAGTTGTCATAGTTTTCCTATGCTATGACACTTATGACCCGCTCAACCAGTGGTGCTACACTGGACGCTTACCTTGGAATTGTTATTAACCTGAAAACTAATCTGAAAATTGCCCGAAACCTGCACGGGTAGATCATACCACCCGCCTCCCGCGGTATTGCCTTCGGTAAGAGTGGTGCCATTGCTGATAAGATTGGCATTGCCGGCATTACCATTGCTGCCGCCATCATACTGGAGAACAAATCCAGTGGTGTTATTACCGGTATTTGAATAGAGAATTTGTGCCGATGTATTTATTCCGAGTAAATGGAGGAATAAAATAGCGAGTATAAAAAGGAGTTTTTTTCCTTTATTTACATAAATAAAAATTTGCTTTGAATATACAAAAAATATCAAACTTCTTTTCATTATTGTAATTAGAAAAAAGAACAGGATATAGCAACTGATATAACATAAAATTCAATTACTTAGTATAGATATGTCATGCATTGCATTTATTTTAATCAGCCAAAGAGTCTATTACTAAGTATCTTATAATGCATTTTTATAATTTAGATTCTAAAATTAACGGCTTCGAGGAAAATTCTAATTCGCCTTTTTTGGCGACGATCTCAATGCGGGAGTTATCGGTGATTTCACCTTTCAGCAGGGCACGCGAGAGCTTGGTTTCAAGTTCGCGTTGAATGAGTCGCTTGAGCGGACGCGCGCCATAGACCGGATCGTAGCCGCGCCGGGCGAGCAATTCCTTGGCGGTGTCGTTGAGTTCCAGTTCGATGTGGCGTTCGGCCAGTCGGGAACGAAGCAGGTTGAGCTGCAAATCAACGATGCGTTCGATTTCTTTCAGCGTAAGCGGCTTGAAGAGGACGATCTCGTCGACACGGTTAAGGAACTCGGGACGGAAATGGCCCCGCATTTCAGCCATGACGGCGTCGCGAGTTTTCTCGTCGATCTCTCCCGCCACCGAGCCGGTGGCGGCTACCCCTTCAATCAGGTGCCGCGAACCGATGTTGGACGTCATGATGATGATCGTGTTCTTGAAATCAACGGTGCGGCCCTGGCTGTCGGTCAGGCGACCGTCGTCGAGAATTTGCAGGAGCGTATTGAAGACATCGACGTGCGCTTTTTCGATTTCATCAAAGAGGACGACGCAGTAGGGCTTGCGGCGCACCGCTTCAGTGAGCTGGCCGCCCTCGTCGTAACCGATATAGCCGGGAGGTGCGCCAATGAGCCGGGCCACGGCGTGCTTCTCCATGTATTCGCTCATGTCGAGCCGGACCATATTCTCTTCGCTGTCGAACATCGATTCGGCCAAGGCGCGGGCAAGTTCGGTTTTACCGACTCCGGTCGGGCCGAGAAAAATAAACGAGCCGATGGGCCGCTTGGGATCTTTCAATCCGGCGCGAGCACGGATGACTGCGTCGGCCACGGCCACCACTGCTTCGTCCTGGCCGATGACCCGCTCGTGCAAAATGGAATCGAGGCGCAGAAGCTTTTCCTGTTCACCTTCCAGCAGCCGCGATACGGGCACGCCGGTCCAGCGGGCGACGACTTCGGCAATCTCATCGGCGGTAACTTCCTCCTGAACGAGCCGGGGCGCGCCCTTGTCGTCCTTCACGGCCCTGGCAATTTTGTCTTCGGCATCCTTGAGCGCCTTTTCTTTTTGCGGGAGCTGGCCGTAGCGGAGTTCGGCGGCGCGGTTGAGATCGTTGGCCCGTTGGGCCTGCTCGATCTCGTTGCGGACACGTTCAAGTTCTTCGCGGAGTTTGCCCGTTGCTTCGATCGCGGCCTTTTCATTTTGCCACTGGGCCTTCAGCTTGTCCCGCTCGGCCTGGACGTTGGCGATTTCCTTTTCCAATTCGGCGAGCCGTTCTTTTGAGGCGGCGTCCTTCTCTTTCTTTAGCGCCTGACGTTCAATGGCGAGTTGGGTCACTCGCCGTTCAAGCGTTTCAAGTTCTTCCGGCATGCTCTCATTTTCGGTCCGGAGCTTGGCTGCTGCTTCGTCCATGAGATCGATGGCCTTGTCGGGCAGGAACCGGTCGGTGATGTAGCGATGCGAAAGCACGGCGGCGGCGACCAGAGCGGCATCCTGAATGCGCACGCCGTGGTGGACCTGGTACTTTTCGCTCAGCCCACGCAAAATGGAGATGGTGTCCTCGACGCTGGGCTCATCGACCTGCACGGGTTGGAAACGTCGTTCGAGCGCAGCGTCCTTTTCGATGTACTTGCGGTATTCGTCCAGGGTGGTCGCACCGATGCAATGGAGCTCGCCGCGCGCCAGCATCGGCTTGAGCATGTTGCCCGCATCCATCGCGCCCTCGGCTTTACCGGCGCCGACCATGGTGTGAATTTCATCGATGAAAAGGATGATCTGCCCAGCCGCCTTGGTCACTTCCTGAAGCACGGCTTTGAGGCGTTCCTCGAATTCGCCGCGGAATTTTGCCCCGGCGATGAGCGCGGCGAGATCGAGCGCCACGATCTTTTTGTCCTTCAGGCTTTCGGGGACGTCCTGCGCGACAATGCGCTGGGCCAGGCCCTCGACAATGGCGGTCTTGCCCACGCCCGGTTCGCCGATGAGGACGGGATTGTTCTTGGTGCGGCGGGAAAGGACCTGAATGGAGCGGCGGATTTCCTGATCGCGGCCGATGACGGGATCGAGCTTGTTCTGGCGGGCGAGGGCGGTGAGATCGCGGCCATATTTCTGGAGCGATTCGTAGGTAGCCTCAGGATTCTGACTGGTGACGCGCTGGTTGCCGCGCACATCCTGCAGGGCGGTGAGAAAGGCGTTGCGGGTGATGGTCAGACTGCGAAAAAGGCGGGCGATTTCTGTTTCCTTGGCTTCATTGAACATGGCCAGAACGAGGTGCTCGACGGAGACGTAGTCGTCCTTGAGTTTTTTCGCTTCATCCTGCGCGCGAACCAAAAGCTGGTTGAGGCGGTGGGTGATTCCAACCTGACCGGTTATGCCGGAGCCACTGACCTTGGGGAGGTGATCGAGTGAGGCCTGGGTTTTGGATTGCAGGAGATCGAGCGAGACTTTGAGTCGCTCAAAAAGGCGTGGGATGAGCCCATTTTCCTGGGTGAGAAGGGCAAAAAAGAGGTGCTCGACATCGACGGCCTGGTTGCCGAGTCGGGTTGCTTCATCCTGCGCGGCGCCAAGAGCGGCGGTCGCCTGTTCGGTGAATTTGTTCAAATCCATGGATTAAAACGTAGTAGATGTGCTGATAGGTGCAAATAAAGGATTACTTTTGTGGATAAAATTATGTCTGCCGCTGTGATTCCCCGCCGTTTGCAACGTGCAGGTGATAGCCGGCCATCCGCTGAATGGCGGTCCGCCGTCGAGCCGATGGCGGCTACCTTAAATACGTGGGTTCGATTTCCACCCGCTCCTCAAGAAAAAATTTCTAGGGAGTTGTTATCATCGGTTTGCACTGCAGCTCTAAATCCCAGCACGAGAGTGATTTAGTCGAGATTTAAGTTGCCTGCGGCTTGTTTTCCGCTAGACCCGATTCAGAAAGGAACATGTTGTGAAGTCTTTCGTGGTCGGGGCAGCTTGGCGCCTTTGTTCTCATCAAAATGGAGTTGAGAGCAAATTGATACGCTAAACTCTTGCCCGGCGCTCAGGCGCTCGGGTCTTTGCATGCCTTGCTCATCCCGGCAACCACAGGACTCATCACCAGCTTCAGCACTTTTTCATCATCACGCCACTTTTAGGTCCGGCCCAACGGATCGGACAAAGGGGCAATGGCCGCAGCTCGTTTACGTTGAACCCGTCAGGGGTTCGTGAGCGCGGAGGGAAGAGAGGACGCGGATTTTATCGGAAGGCTTTGCCTGGGGAAGGGGAGATTTTCCCGCCCGGGAACGCCGATGGGTCAGCAGCGGATAAAATGGAGCTAGCCAATAGAGCCTGAAAAAAGAGCGCGGTAGGATTAAAAAGAACGCGCGGTTCACGGCATGTCAATAAATCACATGAGTTCAGATTATCGCCCAAGAGGCGGAAGTAGTAGCGGCGGCGGACGTCGTCGCCGTGGTGGAAGAAACCGTGGCGGACACGGTGGTTACGGAGAAAATCGCTCGCATAGCAATGGCGCAACCGGCGGCACCAAAAAGAAAAGCATCTTGTCCAAGTTGTTCGGCTGGCTTATCCCCGGCAAAAAAAAGAAACAAGAAGCCAGGCCTGATCGCGGAAGCGGTTCGCGTCCTGATTTCAAGGACAGGGGACCTCGCCCCGAACGGCCTCGTCGTGAGGAACGTCCGAAGGCCGAGCCCGTGCTCCAGGAAATCGTTTCGCCCAAGCTTTACGTGGGCAACCTTTCCTACGACGCGGTGGAAAGCGATCTCTTTGATCTCTTTTCGAAAGTCGGCGCGGTGAAAAATGTGGAGATCGCGATGGACCGTCACCAGAATCGCTCCAAGGGCTTCGGCTTTGTGGAGATGGAAACCCTGGAGACGGCGAAAGAAGCCTCGGCCAAACTGAACCGGACCGATTTCATGGGCCGGCAGATCGTGGTCAGCGGCGCCAAGCTGGACAAGCGGCCCAGCCCCAGCGCACGTGAAGAAGCTACCGATTCGAATCCTGAATCGGGCGTCTAAAGAGCGCATCGCACAAAAACCGGCGTCGCCGCAAGGTGCCGCCGGTTTTTTGTTTTGGATTTTGGTCGTCCTTCAGCGTGATCACGGTGACGATAAAAAATCCTACACACTTGTAAGTGGCAGTTCTTTGACTTTTTGAGTTGGGAACCGCACAGTCCTTGGCGTGAACCGTCGTTCATTTCTTCGTTCGGTGGGTGGTTGTGCTTGCGCGACCTTGTTGCCTTCCACGCTTTTTCTGGGCTCGCGCAACGCCGCAGCCATGGATGTGGCCGACCGGCTTGATCTCAAGGATAAACTTCGCCTGGCCGATCAGGTGCTGAATTTGGCTAAGGCCCAGGGCGCATCTTATGCCGACTTTCGATTGTGCCGTTATCAAACCGAATATCTCGAAGCCAGGGAACATCGCCTGGAGGAATCCTCCACGGGCGTGAGTGCCGGTTTTGCCGTGCGCGTGTTGCTCGACGGCACCTGGGGCTACGCCAGCAGTCCGTTGGCCACGGAAGACGAAGCGAAACGGGCAACGCTACGCGCCGTGGAAGTGGCCCGGGCCAGCCAGCGTCTGCAATTACGCAAATTCGTTTTGGAAGATGTAGCCGCCTACCAGGATAAATGGCAGATGCCGATGAAGGTCGATCCTTTTCTTGTTCCGACGGACGAGAAAATCGGCAAGCTCCTGACGATCAATGAGGCGGCGCTGAAAGCCGGGGCCGATTACGCGACTGCTGCCTTTGCCTTTGTCCGGGAAGAAAAATTTTTCGCGTCGAGCCATGGGAGCCGGATCGAACAGACTCGTGTCCGAATCATGCCCGAGACGGAGGTAACCGCGATCGACAAGGCAACGGGAAAATTTGCCACACGGTCTGGCCTGGCCGCGCCCCGGGGCAGTGGTTATGATTATATCCAGGGTTACGATTTTGTCGGGGAAGCCGCCAAGGCCGCCGGGCAGGCGCGGGAAAAACTCAGGGCCAAACCGATTGATCCGGGTAGTTACGATCTCGTGCTCGATCCGACCCATCTCTGGCTGACGATTCACGAATCGGTCGGGCACCCCACGGAACTCGACCGCGCCCTGGGCTGGGAAGCGAATTTTGCGGGCACGACTTTTGTCACGCCGGATAAACTGGGCAAACTCAAATATGGCAGCAGCCTGATGAATATCGTGGCTGATCGCAGCCAGGAAGGGGGGCTTTCCACCGTCGGTTATGATGACGACGGCGTCCGTTCGCTCGGGGCCGAATTTCCCATCATCAAGGACGGGATTTTTGTGAATTACCAAATGGCCATCGGCCAGGCGCAGCTCATCGGGCAAAAGATGTCGAACGGCTGCGCGTTTGCCGATAGCTGGTCGGCCTTCCCCATTCAGCGGATGCCGAATGTTTCGCTTCAGCCCAACCCCAAGACCTGCTCGCTCGATAATCTTTTTGCCGACGTGAAGCGGGGCATCTACATCGTGGGCAACGGCAGTTGGAGCATCGATCAGCAGCGGCATAATTTTCAATTTGGCGGCCAGCTTTTTTACGAGATCAAAAATGGGAAGCTGGGCGGAATGTTGCGAGACGTCGCCTACCAGGGCAGCACGACTGAATTTTGGAACTCGATGGATGGTATCGGTGACCAGAGCACCTATTTCCTCGGTGGCGCGCCGAATTGCGGCAAGGGCCAGCCTGAGCAATCCGCGCCAGTATCGCATGGCGCCGTGCCCGCCCGTTTTCGGAAAGTCAACGTGCTCAACACCGAAAGAAAGGATGTCGCATGATCCTGAGCGAAGCCGAGACACAGGATATTACCAAAAAAGTCCTGGCCCTTTCCAAGGCCGAGTCATGCACTGTGAGTATGAGCGGGTTTGAAAACCGTCATGTCCGTTTTGCGCAAAACATGGCGACGACGAACGGTTCGCCCAGCGGAATTGAAATCAGCGTCGAATCGCACTTTGGCAAGCGGTCTGGGTCGGCGACCGGAACAGATCTGAGCGACGATGCGCTGGCAGCCTTGGTGGCATCATCCGAGAAAACGGCAAGACTCGCGCCGGAAAATCCCGAATTCATGCCGCCGATTGGTCCGCAGAAATACGCGGCGGGCACCGGCTTTTCCTCGGCCACGGAATCGGTCACATCGGACGCGCTGGCTGGCGCGATTCAGCCGGTATTGGAGCAGGCGCAGGCCAAGAACCTGCAAGCCTCCGGTTTCTTGCAGACGGGCCAGTCGTTTTCGAGTTTTGCCACGAGCCTGGGACTTTTTGTTTATGACCAGCGGACCGATGTGCTGCACACCATCACGGCACGAACGCCGGACGGCACCGGTTCCAGTTGGGCGGGGACCACGCACTACGATTTCAGCAAACTGGATGTCGCGGCAATGGGAGGCGTGGCGATCGATCAGGCGGTCCGTTCGCAGAAACCGGTCGCGTTGCCGCCCGGAAAATACACCGTGATTTTGGAACCCTCGGCGGTTTCCGATTTGATTGGCATTATGATTGGCGACGAATTCGACCAGCGCTCCGCCGACGAAGGCCGCAACTTCGCCACGAAGAAAGGTGGCGGGTCGCTTCTGGGTGAAAATGTTTTCGGAAAAAACGTGACGATTTATTCCGATCCGAATGACCCCATCGTGCCGGGTGCGATTTACTCAACCGACGGCCAGTCCGCCGAGAAAACGATGTGGATCGAGAACGGTATCCTGAAGAATTTGCAGTGCGGTCGTTATTGGGCGAAGAAAACGGGGATCCAACCCGTACCGGCGCCGACGACCCTGACGATGACGGGGGGTACGACATCGACTGCCGACATGATCAAGCAGACCAAGCGCGGACTTCTCATCACGCGCTTTTGGTACATCCGCGAGGTCGATCCGCAAACCGTTCTGCTGACCGGCCTGACTCGTGATGGCGTTTTTCTCATCGAGCATGGTGCAATCACCAAGCCGGTCCATAATTTCCGGTTTAACGAAAGTCCCGTGGCGATGTTGAACAAGGTCATTGCGCTCGGGCCATCGGTGAGGACCTATGGCGAAGAGGTGAGCGATTTCCCGCTTTGTGTGCCGACGATCCTGGTCGATGGCTTTACGCTGTCGAGCGTGTCGGATGCCGTGTAGTCGGGAAAGCAGCAGCTTGCTTCGGTTTTACTGTAGCGGCGGTCTATGACCGCCGGGATTGTGGACGCGCTTTCTCTGTGCGTCGGCGGTCATAGGCCGCCGCTACAGAAGAATGCTCCGGTGTTGGGGTGAATGTGGAGGAATTCATTCGCGCCTTGAAGATGTAATTCATCAGCCAAACTTTCCTTGCCGTTCCGAGACAGTACCGCAATACTCAATTCCTTATGGGAGATTATCCAGGACGCAAACAGGTTCGCAATCGCGTGAAGCGCGCGGCGAAGAACGATCGCATCATTCTCAAGCGCGCTGCCGAGAAAAAAGCTGCCGCCAAGAAGTGACGGACGATTAGTCCGTCATCCTGAGCAGATGCGCAGCGAAGTCGAAGGATCAGTTCTGTTCATGGATAAGAAAAGCAGGCGGAACTGATCCCTCGACAAGCTCGGGATGACAGGTCTTCAACCCATGGTCCATATTTCCATGCAAAAAGGTTGGGCCATTCTGTTTCTTGCGCTCTTTACGATTTCATGTCCGGCGCAGCAAACGTTGCCTTCATGGAATGACAATGCCCGGAAGGCTTGGTGGGCGCAAAATCTCACCCCCGATCTTTGGCCGAAGGCGGCGGATGCCTTGCAGGCCCAGCTTGAGGCGAGTTACAAACAAAACGGGTCATTTGTTTTTTCCCAGTCCGATTTTCAAAACTGGCTGGAACATTTGGAATGGGTTCGTCTCGGTCTGGATTGCCCTGACGTTCTGGCCAATGCGGATAACCTGAAGACTTTCCTGGCGTTGGGACAGGATGATGCCGTTTCGCATCTCTTCGTCGAAAAGCTTTCGCCGCTCGACGATAAAAAACAGGCCCTGCAGCTTCTCCTGAAACTGGCCCAGGCGCAGCCCGATGATCTTCACGAGTATGCCGCGCTGGGGGTGGCCTACAGTCTGGTTTTCGATCAGCCATTTCCTTCCTACTGGCCGCATCCGCAGGTCAGGCAATCCGCTGTTCCGATTGGCGATCTCGATGTGGTCCAGCGCTTCGGTTTTTACGTCCAGGCCAATCGCAATAAGAAAACCGACCGCGATCTTACGCAGCTTCCTTTTGAAGATTTGAAATTTGTCGTGGATAGCGAGGTCAAACTTTCGGAATTCCAATACGCGCAGGACAAGCGCCTCCCTTACGAGGATTTTACGCAGGCTTTTTTTGCCATCACCTACGACGAATCGCGCGTCAAGTCGATCCGGAACATGGTCATGAACTGGCCCTTCCCGTCCTACACCTTGCAGGACATCGAGAAGAACAACGGCATCTGCGTCGATCAATCCTACTACGCTTCCATTCTGGGCAAAGGCCGGGGCATCCCGACGATTGCTTTTCACGGGCAGGGGAGCGACGGCGGCCACGCCTGGTTTGGCTACCTGAAACACGATCTGAAATGGGTCCTGGATTGTGGCCGCTATGCCAATCAGAATTATCTCAAGGGTTATGCCATCGATCCGCAGACTTGGCATGAAGTGAAAGACACCACAATCGAAAATCTGGTCAAGAACGGTCCGACACAGCCCAACTATCAACCGGCCAAAACCGCCTTGGCTTGGGCGCGGCTTCATGCCAGCGCCCCATCTTACCGGCAGTTGCTCGATGAGACGCGCTCGATCATGCCGGAGCTGGCGGAGACTTGGCAGACCGAGGCCGACCTCATGGATGCAAGCACGACGATTCCTCTTCAGGACAAGAAAACCTTTTACCAGGCCTGGATCACCCAGTTTCAAGGCGATGCTGATTTAAAGGTCGATGGGCAGACGCGTCTTTTCGCCTTGCTGAAGCAAGCCAACGACCCCGACGCGCAGGGCCTGCAGCAGGATATCATCCTGCAAAACCGCAGCAGTGGCGCGGACCTCGGGATCAAGGGAAGTTTCAGCGCCATTTCCGAAAAAATCGACGCTCAGGATTGGGATGGGGCCAAGATTGCCTTCGAGAATGCGGTGCGCGATTTCAAGGACCAGGGCGGCGGCACTTTTTTCAACGATGTGATTGAGCCCTATGCGATGGCCTGCGTTCAACGCGGCCAGGTCAAGCAGGCGAAAGATGGGCTCAGGTTCACGGAAGATCGCATGTCGATCAATGGCCAGAGCCTTCTCGGCGCCGAATTTGCCGAGCTTAAGGAACGGTTGGATGTCCTGGCAAAAGAGATACCCGACATGAACAAGTGGCTTGGTGAAGTGGACGACGGCAATTACGAACAGGCTTGGAACGATTCAGCGAAATTTTTGCAGGAAAAAGTGGATTTGAGCAAATGGGTCGAGGTGATGAATAAAATCCGAAAACCCCTTGGGAAATGCACCTCCCGGACTTTCTTTAATGTGCCTCATTTTGCCAAACAACTCTCGTCGAACTCAGGAAGCAGGATCGAAGGCACGTTTATTTTTGTGAGGTACAATTCAGTTTTTGAAACGCAACCGCATGTTACTGAAACGCTGATCTTCCAAAAGGAAAACGATGGCGCCTGGCGTCCGATGAGCTACGAATTCAAGCCGTAGAGGCTCTTGGTAGTGGTACAGTTTGAGATCTCTGCGAAAAACCTTCTCCCAACCATCCGTCATCCCGAGCTTGTCGAGGGATCAGTTCGGTTGGTCTTTTCAGAGCTACTAAACTGATCCTTCGACTTCGCTGCGCTTCGCTCAGGATGACTGAATACTCAAAGAAGTATCTCGCTGAATCTCAAACTGTAGCACTACCAGGCTCTCTTTCAGAGTTGATTTAGCTCCCGAGCTTAAAGGCGTCGTGCACAACTTGGGTGGCGCGTGCGCCCTCCGATTCATTGATGATGACGGAAATCTTGATCTCGCTGGTGGAAATCATCTGGATATTGATCCCGGCCTGAGCCAATGCCTGAAACAAAGTTGCGGCCACGCCGGTATGGGAACGCATGCCGATGCCGACGACCGAGAGCTTGCTGATTCCGTCCTGGGCGGTATGGCTGCGCGCGCCGATTTTGGCGACCTGCGCTTCGATGACTTTGCGCGCGGCAGGCAGATCGTCCTTATTGATCGTGAAGGTCATGTCGGTTGTGCCTTCGAGCGACACGTTCTGCACGATCATGTCGACATTGGTGCCGGCTTCGGCCAGGGCTGAGAAAAGACCCGCGGCCACACCGGGTTTGTCCGGCACACCGATGATCGTGACCTTGGCCTGGTTTTTTTCGAGACTGACTCCGCGTAAAACAACGTCTTCCATGGCTGCATGTTCCTCTCTGATGACCGTTCCTGGATTATGATTGAAACTTGAGCGCACCTCAAACTTCACTTTGAATTTTTTGGCAAATTCGACTGACCGCGCCTGCATCACTTTCGCGCCGAGGCTGGCGAGTTCGAGCATTTCGTCATAGGAAATCTCATTGATTTTTTTCGCATTCGGAACGATGCGCGGATCGGCGGTGTAGACGCCGTCGACATCGGTATAAATCTCACAGGTATCGGCCTTGAGCGCGGCGGCCATGGCGATCGCCGTCAGGTCGGAGCCGCCGCGACCGAGCGTGGTGATATGGCCATCGTCATTCTGGCCCTGAAAGCCCGCGACAATGACGACATGGCCCTTGTCGAGAAATTCAAAAACCTTTTTTGGCGTGATGTTGGAAATCTTGGCTTTGGTATGAAGGCGGTCGGTGACGATACCGGCTTGTGCACCGGTGAAAGAAACCGCCGGTACGCCAAGGGAGTGAAGCGCCATGGCGGTGAGGGCGATGGTCTGTTGTTCGCCGGTGGAGAGGAGCATGTCCATCTCGCGGGTACTGGGCTCGGGAGTTACTTCGCGGGCGAGTTTGATCAGGCCATCGGTCACGCCCGACATGGCCGAGACGACCACGACGAGGCGATGTCCGGCCTTGTGCGATTCCGCGACGCGGGTGGCGACATTGCGGATGCGCTCGGGGTTGCCCACCGAGGTGCCGCCATATTTCTGGACGATGAACGACATGGAACGTCCAGAATTAGCGGGAAAAGCTCTTGATGACAATCCTGGAGGGTCAGCCTCTGGCCTGACCCAATTCGGATGCAGTTAGGGACAAGCCGGTGGTTGTCCCTCCAAAAAACAAACCACCGCACGAGGGTTCATGCGGTGGCTATTTAAAATATTACCCCAGGAATGCCGTGGCGGGCAGGACTTTCGACCCTCACTATAGGGCGGAGACGGCCGAGGAGATCCCGCCTTCCAGCGAAGGCGTGGCGTTTAAACCTGCGGCTTGATGCCTCCTGTTTCGTGTTTATAGGACGAAAGACATAGGCCCGCATCACGTACATCCCAGGGTAAATTGGATGCCGGAGGACTTGCTCCTCTCGGCGAAACTTTTCAAAGAGCGCTTCAGGAAATTTAACCCAGGGTGGGCCGCTGTCTAGTTCTCGTTTAATCTTTTGGTTTGATTTGTTAGCTATTCACCCATAACCCGCAAGCATGGCATAGACAATGACGCCGGTTACGGAAACGTAGAGCCAGATCGGAAAGGTAAAGCGGGCCAGGCGACGATGGGCGGGAAATCGGCCACTCAGCGAGAGGAAAAAAGTAATCAGGATGATCGGCAAGGCCACGACAGAAAGGCCGATATGGGAAATGAGCAGCACAAAATAGAAGGGACGAATCGAGCCCTGGCCATGAAAGTGCATGTCGCCATGCAGGGCATGGTTCGTGATGTAAGTAACCAGAAAAAGGGTGGAGAAGACAAACGCCGTGAACATGGCCGCGCGGTGTTCGCTGATGCGCTTGGCGCGGATGAAACAAAAGCCGGTGACGAGGGCGATGGACGAAAGCGCATTCAGCAGCGCATTAAGTGCCGGAAGAAAAAGAAGATGAGTTCCGGTTACGTCGGTCGGCGCGTGGTAATAGACGAGCCAGCAGAGGAAAAGGCTGGCGACCGCGCTGAGGGCAAGGATCGCCGCCACGACCCCAGGCGGAGTGCGGGTTTCGTTGGTCGTGAGGGTGTTCACGGCTGTTCTTCTTTTTCCAATACCTTGATGCCTTTGAGCAAATCGGCCCGGCCCTCGGAGCCGACGCCATCATAAAATCCGCGAACGGTGCCGTCGGCATCGACCAGCACCATTTTCGTGCTGTGCGTGACGATGAATTGCCCTTCCTGCGGAGGCTGGTCGCGGTTGTCCTGCACGACCTGGTAAAAGCCGTTCTTGATCAGATCGTAGAGCGGTTTTTCGGGCCCGGTCAGAAACCACCAACGGTAGGGATCGGCGCCGAATTTATCGGCATAAGCGGATAGCACGGCGGGTGTGTCGTCCTGCGGATCGACCGTAAAAGTGACAAGTTGCACGCGGGGATCGTGGGCCACGGCATCTTGTAATTTCACCATGCTCGCAGTGATGATCGGACACGGGCCGGGGCAGGTCGTGAAAATAAAATCGGCCACCCAGATTTTACCCTGGAGATCCTTGTTCGTAATGTTCTTCCCGCTTCGTTCCGTAAGGTTAAAAGGTGGTACGATGGTGAAGCGGCGCAATTCCGAGGAGGGACTGACCTGCCCTGTCGAAAAAAAGCGGTAGAGCAGGACGACAACAATCAAAAGACCCAAAAGACGAATGGGCCAGCGATAAAGCGAGGGGTGGGATGGAGCTGGATCAGGCATGGGGATTAAGGTGGGGCGGAAATCAGGGTGAATTAGAAATACTACTAGACCCGGTGGATGGCGCAACCTTCCTTGAAGAAGGTTTCTATCGTCGCAAAGGCTGATTTTTGCTTTGATGGGAGGCGTATGATTTTTTTTGCGATTTTCGATAGGTTGAAACAGCTTGGTCATGGTGTCGCCCTGGTCGGTGGCGCGTTGGCGTTGGGCGCCTGTGCCACGACGTCCACGGATGACACGACTAACTCACAATTGACGCAGCCGGCTGGGAGCGCTCCGGAAATGATCGAAGCCGGGGATATTGCGATTGCCGGGCAGGATTTTGCAAAATCGATCCGGGACTTGCCGCAGGTAGCCGGTGCGTCAACACCACCGATGGCCCGGTTCACCGGCGTGACCAGCATCGTTACCGGAAAGATGCCAGTAGATACGGCCCCGTATACGAATCTGTTGCGTGATCGTCTGGTGTTGGGATGCCGCGAGAAGCTGCGCTTTGTCGAACGGCAACTGCCTCCGTTGGTTATTACTCCCGCGAAGAAGAGCAAGAAAAAGCCGGAGCCTGCACCTGCGGCTGCCGACCCCGATTATCAGGTGCTGGCGGAACTGCGGGGGAGCCACGATGACGATTTCTACAAGATTCAAATGCAGTTCGTCGATTTTCATACTGGCCAAGTTCTTTACAACGGGCTTTATCACATTCGCAAGGAAGTGGCCCCGCCTCCGTCTGACGTGCCGACGGCCACGGCTCCTTCCACGCAGGATGCGCCTTCATCGTCGGGAATCGGAACGCCCGTTCTCCAGTAATATTTCCGTTGAATATGGGGCGCGCGTTTTCCTGACAGATTCTCGAAGATGTGCTAGCTTTGCTGGGATGAACGCAGAATCCGAGCCGCAGGAAGTACCGGTGGATGTTTTGCCTCCGCTGCCGAAGGATTCTCCGTTTACCTCTGCGCCACCGCCGGTGAAGAGCCAGTCAGCGCCTTTGGCGGGCTTGCGTACCTTTTATCATCCGGCCAGTGGCGTGGTGATTCTCGGTATCGATTTAATGGTCTTTGCGCCCGAAATGCTTTCCGGATTTCTCGATACGCCGATCATGTGTGTCCTGGCTTTTATGGTCACGTTGCCGCTGGTTTTCTTGATCCAGATCAAGTGGTCGAGGGATGCCTTTGCCAGTGCGCTGGGGAAAGCATTTCTCGGGGCATTTCTGGCTGGGCTGCCATTTTCGATTACCGGCACAATACTGGGCGCTGCCGTACTGGCGCTGGCGGGCCTGCCGCATAATCCGGTCGAGGCGTTCAAGAAATTGACCTCGCCCCAGCAGAAATAAAAAGCCCCGGAGAAAGGTCCCCAGGGCTTTTTGAATCTCGATTGCCCTGCGGCTTACTTGGGTAGGAGCGCGTTGACCGCGCTGTAATCGACAAAGTTCAGAAATTCGTCGATGTAGCCGGCCCGCGCCGTGAAGAAGTCGGCATAGTAGGCGTGTTCGTAGACATCGAGGCCGAGCACCGGGGTGACGCCCCAGATCGGATAGGTGTTCTGCGCGTCGCCGATGTAGTTGAACAGCTTGCCGGTCTCGTGGTCGATGCCGGTCCAGGCCCAGCCGCGGGCGGCGATACCGGTTGCCTTCAGGTCCTTCTTGTAATTGTCGAAGGAACCGAAATCGCGATCAACCAATTCGGCAAATTTGCCGCTGATCTTGCCGTCTCCGCCGAGGATGTTGAAGTAGAGTTCGTGGTTCTTGAGGCCGCCCAGCGCGAAGGTCAGGTCGACCTTGAGATCGCGAATCTTCGAGGAGATCTGGTTGGCCACAGCGGCGTCGGCGGGATCAGGTGTGCCGAATTTTTCGATCGCTTCGAGCAGGGCGTTCGATTTGTTGACGTAACCGGTGTAGAGCTTGAGATGCTCTTCATGGGTCTTGTCGGAGATTTTGCCGGTTTTGCCCTTCACCTTGGCGAGGAGCGCGGCTTGGTTGTTTTCGTATTTATGAGCCATAAGATTTTTCCGTTTAAGGTTAGAAGTAATAACCTAAAGACAGGGAGGCATCCGTCAAATGCTCATATGACAGACCGCAAATCAAGCGTTGGCCAAATTAGGCGAAGTAAATTGTAGTCGCGTATCGGTGCGCAGAATTTCGTCCAGCGCGGGCCACTGGGTTTCGTCGATCTGATTAAAACTGCGGAGGTAGAGGCTGACCACCGCCGGATCGAATTTTTCCAAAAGCAGATCGACCCCCTTTTTCAACCGGGCGGTCTCGGGTTGAGGCGGGAAGATATCGGCGCAACCGTTGTCGGCGTGCTCGATGCCGAGGGCGTCGAGCCAGGCGCAGAGCATCGGGCGCTGGGTTTCAATCAACCAGGTGGAGAGAAGGTTAAAGCTGAGGACTTCCATTTCGGGACGCGCGAGGATCTTGATCCAGTCGGCGTGGCGCCTGGCCTTGGGCATTTCAATGAGGATCGGGACACGCATGCCCATGCGCGGGGCCATGACTTCCAATGCGGTGCGGTAGAGTTTCTTGTTCGTTCTTTGGACGGAGAGGAGGATGTCGTTGGCCAGAGGCGACGGCATGACGGGCCAGAGGGCGTGCGTGGGGGTGGGCATAGGGGAGAGTATTTTTAGACGGAATTAACGGAATTAACGACTGAAAAGGCAGAAGAATTTTTCCTGGAGGAACGGACTCTGGCTGTTAGGGCGCCTCGTTTCATTGAGCTATCGATCATCAGTCCACTCACGCCGTGAACTCTCGAATTTCAAGAAGCCCTCACCTCCAGCCCACCCCGCGGGCTCATCGATATATTCGAAACAGAAGGACTCCGGGGTAGCATAGTAGGAACCGTAGTAGCGAAGCAGGGAAGGCGGTTCCCCGATTACATTGATCGGAAGCTCAGGAGGATAGACCCCGGTCTTGGCCTTGATTTGATCAAGAATAAGAACGGCATGAGATACATAGGACTCCACAGCTTTTATTTTCCATCTATTGATAGAGCCTCCGGTGGCAAGAAGGACGACGAGGGAGAGAATAGAAGAGCATCCGATCAGCAGCAGATACCTGATTGTTTTTTTAAAACGGTGATTATGAATGATCATCTGAAAAACAGCGATAGCTCCTATAACCAGGACGAAAGGAATGAGAATCGCGAGAGCCGCGCTGACCACGCAGAAAGCAGCGAATAAACTATTTTGTAGTATAATGCCTGCAACCAGGCCAAGCATTAAGAAGATGGCAACCAAGATAAGTTTGCAGCGATTCATGGAAATGGGATTTGCTCTCGCTGCGCAAGAGAAGCGGGATTTTTAGCTTTCACCTGCTACCACATAGATACGGTCATTCAGCTTGCGCACGAAAAATCCTTGAGGAAGAGGAAAAGGTGGCTTGGAAAATATCGTGATGCTCTGTCGCATGTGGCCCCAACTTATAACTACAGCCATTGGAGCGCCCTCCTCATTCATTTGCAGGACCAAATCCGGATGATCGCCAAACACACCCCCGAGCTCGCGATATTTAACCGGCAATTTATCTAGAGGGATTGATTTCCCTCCTGCATAGGGTTCTTCCAACAGTGTTGCGCGAATCGGGCCAAACTCCGAAATCAATCGATCTCCTATCTCTTGAAGTTCAGACGTCTCCTGCAAATACGTAATACGGTCAACCGTATCATTGACCCATTGGGTGGCACCCGGTTCTCCTAAACACCATCTGGTTATCCGACCTGGAAGGGAAGTGCGAACGTAAAGACGCAGGCCCGAATTCGATTCCAAGATAGTCGTTGCTATTACAGCAACTAAAATCATCAAAATTAATTTCTTGAATCGTGACACAGGTACAATTGCGATCGATGAACGATTTTTTACGGTTTTGGAAGAAGTATTGGTATGAGATCGAATGTTACGGATGGGTTGCCTTGTAGGCATTATAACCTGCTTGAGCCGCTATAAAATTGTTCCGTGTCGGTTTCTCCCCGTAGTTGGAAGCTTTCCAATAAACCACTCCAGCATCCATTTCAAGGCTACTATCACCACTCGCGGCAAAGCCTGCTCCAATGCCTATATAATTTAACTCCTGCCCACTCATAGTTAACCCCTTTAACAAGGGATATTTCGTCCCGGAATAAGTAAAATAAGTGTGATTGAGGCCCGCAAATCTTGGAGTGTCCAGCCCCACCATTGCCATTCGCCAATCATATCCCCATTTCTTGCTAAAATCACCACGCTCCTTAATCAAGTTGTAAATTGCCTGCATTTGGGAGTCGATCTCAGCATCCCCAAGCTTCTGCGGCTTCTTTGTACCCACGGCATGCGACGGAGACCTCCCATGTAGCCCTCCATCGGTATAAACGAATTCGCCGATTGAATTGCGCGGGTGGAGATCCGGGTTCCAGTCACCACGGTTAAGCAGTGGCATCGGTGGACCATGGAGGATATGTTCTTTTTTGAGTAAAGTATTCATTCCTTCCTTTACTCTATTTTTGATGGAAGATGGTATCTCTGGACGACTTAAATGCTCTATACGTCTTAAAGTTTTTGCGGGTGAGGTTCCAGATCAGACTTTTTCATCCACTGGAGGACGGCCCGTGCGCAGGGCCTGCGCCGGCTACCTTGACTTAATTTTATTTTCCAGGGCTTCACCAAGCTGCTCCAGGGCAAAATCGATTTCCTCCTGGCTGATGATAAACGGCGGAGTGAAGGAGAGGATATTTTGCCGAACTCCACCGCTGAGAATGATAATGCCGCGCGCCAGCATCGCTTCGACGAGTTGACCGACTCGCGCTGGATCGGGCTGACCATCGGCATCAAGAATTTCGATTCCGCGCATGAGGCCGCGCCCGCGAATCCGGCCCCAGCTTGGGGAAGTGGCCTGGAGTTTGCGCAGGCCTTTCTCCAGGTGAAGGCCGAGGGCTTCGACCCAATCACTCCACAAATAACCTTCCAGCATGTCGAGCGAAGCCATGGCCATGCGGCAGCCGAGCGGATTGCCGAGGAAGGTGCTGGTGTGGAGCGCTTCGCCGGTCGATTCGGGCCAGGCATCGTCCATGACTTTCGCCTTCGCGACGCATGCCGCCAGGGGAAAGCCGCTGGTCAGTGCCTTGCCCAGGCAGATGATGTCGGGTTGGACTTGCCAGTGATCGCAGGCGAAGCGCGGTCCGGTGCGATAAAAGCCGGTGTAAATTTCGTCGAAGATGAGGAGGACGCCGAATTGATTGGCCAGCGAACGGAGCAACGGGAGAAACCAGTCGGGCGGGACCACTTCGCCGCCACGCCCCTGCACGGGCTCGACCAAGATTGCGCCGATATCTTTGGAAGAAAGAAGAATTTCGACTTTGCGGAGAAAGGTGTTGAGACATTCCGGCGGGCAGGTGGAAGGCTCGCGGGCGGTGGCCCCGTAAGGGCAATGCTGGCAATCGGGGAAAGGGAGAAACGTGGCGAAATCGGCGAGTTGCGCGGCAAAGGGATCGCGAAAGAGGTCGCGTCCGGTGACGGTGAGCGCGCCGTAACCGAGACCGTGGTAGCCGCCGGTGAAGGCCAGGACACCGCGCTTTTTTGTAGCAAGCCATGCCGTTTTTAAGGCGGCTTCGACCGCTTCGCTGCCCGAATTGGTGAGGATGACTTTGCCGGGGCCGAGGTTCCATTCCTCGAAGGTGAGTTGCGACAACCGGCGGCACAGCGCCGCTTTTTCCGCGCTCGGGTGGACGTCGCCCATTGCATGATAAAGGCGTGCCGCCTGGTCCTGCATCGCTTCGACGATTGAGGGGGGCGTGTAGCCGAGGCTGGCGACGCCGAATCCGCTGGTCAGGTCGAGAAAGCGGTTCCCGTCCACATCCCACACGTTCGGGCCGGACGCGCGTTCCCAAAAAACGGGAAATCCCGGTGAGACGTAGGTGATGTTCCGCGATTCATGCGCGCGCAGCTCCGCGGCCAATTCACGCGAGCGCGGGCCGGGAATGGGAGTGAGGAGTTCGGGGAGCATGCACCATTTTGCCCCGTCATCCTGAGCTTGTCGAAGGATCAGTTCAGTTGGTAGCTAACGGACAACTGTTGTTTGCAATTAGCGACAGTTATGGACTGCCTTTACAGGCTGCACCGTCGCTCGGAGAGCGACGGCTACCAGCAGAACTGATCCTTCGACAAGCTCAGGATGACTGAAGCAAAAATTCCGTCAAAATTTCAGCTTCTACAACCGCGAGATGAGCAATTCCCGCTGGAAGATCATTTCCTTGGGCAGATCGGAATAGAGGCGCAGGAAGAGTTCGTCCTGCAGGAGGACTTCCCGTTTCCATTCCTCGACATCAAGGGAGAGCGCTTCGGCGAGATCGGCGGGGTTATGATTAGGCAGGCCGGTGACATCAATGTCCTGAGTCTCGGGCATCCAGCCGATGGGCGTTTCGTAGGCGGGAACGCGTCCGCGACAACGGTCGATGATCCACTTCAGTACGCGCATATTATCGCCGTAGCCGGGCCAGAGGAACTTGCCGTCCTTGCCTTTGCGAAACCAGTTCACGTGAAATACCTTGGGGGGGTTCTTCAAGAGCTTGCGCATCTTGAGCCAGTGCCGGAAGTAATCGCCCATGTTGTACCCGCAGAAGGGCAGCATCGCCATGGGATCGCGGCGCACCTGGCCCACGGTTCCGGCGGCGGCGGCAGTCATTTCCGAGCCCATGGTCGCGCCGACATAGACGCCGTGGATCCAGTTGAAGGCTTGGAAGACAAGCGGGAGAGTATTGGGGCGACGACCGCCAAAAATGATTCCGCTGATCGGAACGCCGTCCGGGGAATTGGCTTCAGGGGCAAGCACCGGATTATTGCCCATCGGAGCGGCAAAGCGGCTGTTGGGATGAGCGGCCTTTTCCTTGGAGGCAGGCGTCCAGGGATTGCCTTTCCAGTCGAGGCATTCCCTGGGTGGTTCGCCATCCTTGCCCTCCCACCAGACATCGCCGTCGGGGGTGAGCGCGACGTTGGTGTAGATGGTGTCCTTGGCCATCGAAAGCATGGCGTTGGGATTGGACTGATAATTGGTGCCGGGTACGACGCCGAAATAACCGGCTTCGGGATTAATGGCATAAAGGCGTCCATCGGGGCCGGGTTTCATCCAGGCGATATCGTCCCCAATGGTAGTAATTTTCCAGCCCGCAAATTCCTTCGGCGGAATCAGCATGGCGAAGTTGGTCTTACCGCAAGCGCTGGGGAAGGCCGCAGCGACGTAGGTCTTTTCGCCTGCGGGTGATTCCACACCGAGAATCAGCATGTGCTCGGCCATCCAGCCTTCATCGCGGCCGAGATAGGAACCCAGGCGCAGCGCGAGACATTTTTTGCCGAGGAGCACGTTTCCGCCGTAGTTGGAGCCGACCGAAATGATCGCGTTGTCCTGCGGGAAGTGGGCGATGAACCGGCGCTCGGGACTAACGTCGAGCATGCTGTGAAGGCCCTTGGTGTAGGTCCCGTTATTGCCGAGTTGATCCCAGGCGATCTGGCCCATCCGGGTCATGATTCGCATGCTGAGGACCACGTAGATCGAGTCGGTGATTTCCACGCCGATCTTCGTCAGGGGCGATCCGGCAGGGCCCATGAGATAGGGCACAACGTACATCGTGCGGCCTTTCATCGCTCCTTTACAGAGGGCGTAGAGCTTCTCGTACATTTTTTCCGGGGCCATCCAATGATTGGTCGGTCCGGCTTCGTCCGATGTGCGGGTACAGATGAACGTGCATTCCTCCACCCGGGCCACGTCGTTGGGATTGGAGCGGTGGTAATAACAGCCGGGAAGTTTTTCCTGGTTAAGCTTGATCAAGATTCCGGTATCGACGGCCTGCTTGGTGAGCTGGTCTTTTTCCTTTTCGCTGCCGTCACACCAGTAAACCCGGTCGGGCTGGCATAATTTCACCATATCCTCAACCCAGGCGCGAACGCCGGAATGATGAGTGGTGCAGCCCCCGAGAGCAGCGGCAGGAGCGGTGGATTTGGAACGGCTAGTGGAGGTGGATTCAGCAGTCATAGTCGGTGGCATGATAAAGTAAACTACTCGACTTTCCCTGGAGCGCTTAACCTATCTTGTCCTCTTCTTCGCATATCTTGATCGAATTACGGTGAGCCCTCGCTTGCCTTTGGGAATAACGCAAAGGCAGGCGCATGAGATTTTGGACAAGGAATTCTAACCCAAATAGTTCCTGATCGGAATATCAAGCGTGAGTGCCGTCAGGATAAGCGGCAGGTAAATAATCGAGGCGAGAAATAAAATGCGGGCCCGGGGGCGATCCGGATGCAGGGCGAAGTAAAAAGCCGCAGCGACAAAAGCGAGGGAGAGAATTCCGGCAATGAAGCCGTAAAAGAGACTCGCATGACCGATCCAGATCGGCAGCAGGCTGACCGGCAAAAGAATCAAAGCGGAAATGGCGGCATGAACTCCGGTGCGAATGCCTTTGGGATCATGGACCGAAACCATGCAGAGTCCCGCTGTCTGGTAATCATCCCGATAAAGCCAGGCGATGGCGTAGAAATGGGGCAATTGCCAGCAGGCCAGAATTGCGAAGAGGCTCCAACCGACGGCATTGAAATGGCCACAAGCGGCAGTTGCGCCGAGTAACGGAGGCAAGGCGCCAGGAATCGTGCCGATCTGAGTGTTCAGTTCGGTGAAGCGTTTGAGCGGCGTATAAACGAGCACATAGATAAAGAGTGTGAGGAAAGCCAGGAACATCGTCAGCGTGTTGACGAACCACGCCAATTCCACCAGACCGACTGCGCCAAGGACCATGCCGACCAGGATGGTTTCCATCACCGGCAAACGTCGCGTGACGAAGGGACGCTCCTTGGTCCGGTGCATCAGGGCATCGGTGTCCCGTTCCAAGGCCTGGTTAAGAATGGAGGAACAAATGGCCACGAGCGTGGTGCCGAGCAGGGTGTGAAACAGCTTCTGCCAGTCGAAGGCGCCGGGGCTGGAGAGGCCGAATCCCGCCAGGGTGGTCAGCAGCACCATGAAGGTCAGGCGTGCCTTGGTCAGTTCTGAAAGGGCCGTGCCGAGGGAGGATTCGCCCGCAACGGGAAAACCCTGCCCGGGGGCAAGGGCTCCGGGCATCGCGATCGGCTCGGCGGAGGAGGTGTTCACGCAACACCTCTTGTGGCAAGTTCTCCCGCTGATGGCAAACGCCAACTGATCGCGGTGAGCAGCGCACCGAGGACAAGGGTCAGCGCACCGATGGCGACGTGAGTTGTGGCGACGTCCGCCGCTTTGTTGGTCCAGATGGTGAACGCACCAAGAGCGAATTGAAGCAGGACAAGGCCGACCCAGGCGGCGCTCCATCGGCGCAGGATCGGGGCACTGCCCGGCGTCAGCCAGACGGCAGCGGCGGCGGCAAAGATCGCGGCAGTGATGAGGACAGCACCCACGCGGTGGGCCATTTGCAGGCTGATGGCCAGGGCCGTGGTCGGGACTTCGTTGTGCGCCATGCGCGCGAGATTATAACGATCCACGGAAGCAGGATCGACGTTCGGCCAGGCCTGGCCGTAGGCCAGCGGAAAATCATGAATGGAAAGTCCGGCGTGTTGATGGCGCATCGTTGCGCCGAGCATCAATTGAGCGAAAATCAGCGCGCAAATCGCCAGCGTGCGCCCGGTCCAATGGCGGGGCGTGAGGCCGATTCCCGGTCGCGTCTCGATCCACCAGCGCGAGGTAAAAAGGCCCATCAACGAAACGCTGACCAGCAGGAGTTGCGCAAGACAGCCGTGAAAAATCCCCAATTGGTCTTCCGAAAGAATGACGCGCAGGCCGCCCAAAGTCGCCTCCAGTAAAAAGAAAATCGGCACGACGACGCCCATCCACCGCAGCCAGATTTGTTCCTGGAAACAGAGCCAGACCGCCAGAATAGTGGCGAGGGTGCAGACGCCGGTGGCGATCAGCCGGTGGGAATGTTCGTAGAAAATTCCGCCGACCCAGTCTTGCCAGGGAAAAAAGAACATGTTGTAGCCGTACGTATTCGGCCAGTCAGGCACCGACATGCCCGCCTCATGGCTGGTCACCAGTCCGCCGACGCAGATCAGAAACAGGACCGATCCGGCGCAAAAACAGGCGAAGCGATGGAGTGCCCAATGATAACGGGGACGCAAAGCAGGATCGGGTGATGGGGCGTGCATTTTAAAGTCTGTCATCCTGAGCTTGTCGAAGGATCCTTAGCCATTTTATTCAAAAGATATGGGTTAAGCGCCATATATCCAAGTCTCTAAAATCAGCCTCTCTTCATCTTGTTAATCATGTTAATCATGTTAATCCTGTCAAAATCGCCTTTTTCCCCGCATGACCGCGCAACCCAAGCCCTCCACCGAAGCGCAGCGTCGTGCCGAGATTAAACGGCGGCGCGAGATCTCGACCTTCTGGGCCACGATCCATCTTCTCGGTTCGCTCAACGTCGCCGTCTTTCTTCTGATCACCATCGCGGGGGCGATTGCCTTCGCCACGGTCATGGAATCGAAATTCGATTCCGCCGTGGCGCGTTACTATATCTACGACAATCCGCTTTTCATGCTTTGGCTGCTGGTGCTGGCGCTCAATCTTCTCTGCGCGGCACTGACCCGCTGGCCGTGGCAGCGCAAGCACCTCGGTTTCGTCGTTACGCATGCGGGAATTATTCTCATGCTTGCGGGGGCGGTCATCGGCAAGACGATGGGATTCGAGGCCTTCGTCACGCTCGATAAAACCAAGCCGCCGGAAAACCGCCTCCTCATGCACGAGGACATCCTGACCATCGACGCGCCGGACGGAGTTCGGTGGCAAATGCCTTTCAATGTGGAGATGCATCCGCCGACGGAGAAGAAGCCCGTTACTCTCCCGCTGGAAAACTCCCCGCTCAAGCTGGTGATCGATCGCGCGACGGAAAATCTGGTTCCCGATGATACGCTGGTTGAGTCGGCGGATGTCACCGCCCCGGCGGGAGTGGCGTTGCATCTGATTAACGCGGGCATGGGGCAGGATGTGGCCGTCCATTTGCAGCCGACGGATGATGCGGCCACTTTCAATTTCTTTGGTTTGGCCAAAATACTTCTGGTCGATTCGCTGGACGAAATGCATCTCGTGGCGTCGACGATAAAACCGGAAGCGACGACTCCATCCTCCCCGCGTAATGAAACGCCGTTTCGCGAAACGCAACTGATCTTCGCCCATAGTCCGCAAACGCCGGTGGTCGATACCGACAGCGACATGCCCAGTGGCTACAGCGCGAAGTTGATTCCTGTATCCGGTCAGGCCAATGCCTTTACCGTCACGGTGACTTCGATGAACGGCACCGCGAAGACGTGGCCGTTGGCGGCATTGGAAGGCAAGTGGCTGAGCCTGGAGGGCGATGGCGATCCGCTCCTGTTCCGCGTGGCGAAATATTGGCCTGAATTTGCAATGAAGGACGGCGCACCGGTTTCGCTTTCCGACCAGCCACGCAACCCGGCGATCTTGCTGCAACTCACCGGTCCTTCCAAAATGCTGCCGCCTCCGGCAACGAAGCCCGCAGCCCAGGCGCCGCCCTTGCCGCAAGGTTTGGTCATGCGAATCGCGCAGGCCAAGGCGCCGGGAAAAATCGTCTACGAATTGGAGCGGGCCGGGAAGATCGAAGCGCGGGCGGTGGCTGCCCAGGGCGAAACCTTTTCTCCCGGTTGGTCGAAATGGGAGGCGCGGGTCGATGCGGTGTTGGCTCATGCCGAGCTGCACAAGGACGTAAAGGAATTCACCGGCATCGTGACGCCGCAAATGGCCGCGTCGCTCCGTCCTGGGATTTGGGCCCATTTGGTCGCGCCGAACGGAAACAGCGGTCCGGTGGAATGGATTCCGGCGGGAACATCGCGGGAACTTTTTTCGGGGAAGGATTTTGCGAGCGAGATTGTCCGGGTCGGGTTTGGCGAGCGCGTCATACCGCTCTCATTCCTGATCACGCTTGAGAATTTCGAGGTGCCCCGCGACGAAGGCACCGACACGCCTTCGAATTACATCAGCAGTCTCCGTTTCGACGAACCCTCCACGGGCCGGGTGGTGCACGACAAGGCTTTCATGAATTCGCCCGCGATGTTTCCCGGCGATTTTTGGCGTTCGCTCCTGGGCTGGAATTACAAATTTTCGCAGGCGAACTGGAACCCGCAAAATTTGAACGAAACGACGCTTCAAGTGTTGTATGATCCGGGCTGGCCTTTCAAATGGATCGGCTCGCTTGGCATTTGTAGCGGCATCGCGCTGATGTTCTACTTCATGCCGAAACGTTCCCCGAGCGAGCGGGCCGGTCGCGAAGAGACGGACACGGCAAAATGAATTGGCCGCAAGAGAACGCAAAAAACACAGAGAACAAAATAATGGATCATTTTCATCAAGCTCGCGGCACTTGCTCCGCCTTCAGTCGTCTTTCCCTGCAATTTCTTTGTGCTCCCTGTGTTCTTTCGCGGCTAAAAATTTTCTCGATTGTTTTATTGCTCGTTGGCGCGGCGGATCTCCGCGCCGAACCGGTCCCGCTCGATACCGACGCGTTGGCGACTCTGGCGGTGCAGGACCACGGGCGTAAAAAACCGTTCACCACCTTCGCGCAGGAAACGCTTCTGACCATGAGCGGCTACAGTACACTGCCCGCCGAGGATGCCGGTGCGAGAAAACTCTCCGCTGAGGAAGTGATCCTCGATCTCTGGTTCAAGCCCGAGGGCTGGGACGAACGTCCGGTGATCGCACTCAACTTCCTTGAGCTTAAAAAGAAATTCGGCTTGCCCGAGGACCGTAAACTTTTTTCCTATAAAGAGCTAATCGGCCAGCCAGCTTTGGCGGAACTGCTCGATCAAACGCAAAAATTGCGGCAAGCGGGCAAGAGCGATGACCTGACCAGTCTGCAAAAGGAAGCCGAACATCTTGGCGAGCGACTGAAGTTGTTTGAGGATTTGGTCGATGGCGGAAAAGAGACGGTTGTGCCGAATCCCGATTCGGCGGAGGGTCGATGGTCGCCCATTTTCTCCATAAGCGAGGGCGGTACTGTAACCTTTGCCGCTCAGTTCGATGCGTTCAAGATATGGTATCAAGCTTATCGTGGTGGTGACCTTGCCCGGTTCAATGCCTTAACCCCACAGGTGGTTGATTCGTTGCGCGCGCGCGCGCCGCAATTTTATCCCTCCGCCTCTTCGCTTCAATTTGAGCATCACTACATGACGCTTCATCCGTTTCGCTGGGCGTGGATCTTCTACCTGCTCGCGCTCCTGATTCTTTTGCTCACGGCTCTGTGGATGAAGACCATGGGTTACCGCCTGACGTGGGCTGTGCTCTTGGTCGGTCTCGGTTTTGAAATTTATGGGTTGGCCTGCCGGATCATTATTTCAAGCCGTCCCCCGGTGACGAACATGTACGAGACGGTGATCTGGGTCTCGTTCGGTGCGATGGTCTTTGCCGTCATCCTCGAATCGATTTACCGGAAGCGTTATTTCCTCTACGCGGGCCTTCCCGCCTCGGTGCTGACGCTGATTATCGCCGATTCGCAGCCGACCATTCTCGACGCCTCGATCAATCCTCTGACTGCCGTTCTGCGCAACAACGTGTGGCTGACGATCCACGTGCTCACCATCGTCTCGAGCTACGCGGCGTTTGTTCTCACAGCGGCGCTGGGGCATATCGCACTGGTGATGAGCCTGGGAGACAAACGGTACGCGCCCGCTCAGGCCGAAGTGCAATTTTTCATTTATCGTGCGATGCAGATCGGCGTGCTGCTCCTTGCGGCGGGAACGATTCTCGGCGGTGTCTGGGCCAACTATTCATGGGGCCGGTTCTGGGGCTGGGACCCGAAGGAAACCTGGGCGCTCATCACGCTGCTCTGTTATCTCGCGCTTTTGCACGGACGGCTGGCGGGCTGGTGGGGCGGATTCGGACTGGCGATTGGTTCGGTCGCCTGTTTTCTTTCCGTGGTGATGTCGTGGTACGGCGTGAATTTCGTCCTGGGCAAGGGGTTGCACAGTTACGGCTTCGGCACGGGTGGATTCAGTTATGTCGCCGTGTTCGCAATCTTCGAAATCATTTTTGTGGCGTTTGTGATTGCATGGAATAAGAGGCAAAAAGTCGCGTCCCAATCGATGCCGGCGAAGTAACAAAAAAGTGACATTCATCGGGTCAAATCCTTTTGCATCCCGGCGCAGGTGATTTAGCATTTGCCGCATGAGCTCTCCTGTCCGCGATTTCATCAAGCACCACTATCGTCATTTTAACTCCGCTGCGTTGGTCGATGCGGCGAAGGCCTACGAAGCCCATCTCGAAAAGGGCGGCAAGATGTTCGTGACGCTGGCCGGGGCGATGAGCACGGCGGAACTGGGCCTTTCGCTGGCGGAAATGATCCGGCAGGACAAGGTGCACGCCATTTGTTGCACCGGGGCAAATCTGGAGGAGGACGTTTTCAATCTCGTCGCGCACGATTACTACGAGCGTGTGCCTCATTACCGCGATCTCACTCCCGCCGACGAACAGAAGCTGCTGGATCGCCACATGAACCGCGTGACCGATACGTGCATTCCGGAAATGGAAGCAATGCGCCGAATCGAAACGGCTGTGCTGGAGGAATGGGTGCGCGCGGACAAGGCGAACGAACGTTTTTTTCCGCACCAGTTCATGTACAAAATTCTTGAGTCCGGCGTGCTGAAGAAGGAATACCAGATCGATCCGAAGAACTCCTGGTTGCTCGCGGCGATGGAGAAGAAGTTGCCGATGTTTGTCCCGGGCTGGGAAGACGCGACTCTTGGCAACATGTATGCCGGGCATTGTATTTCGGGCGACGTCAAGAAGGTGCACACCGTCCGCACGGGCATCGAGTACATGATGGAACTGGCCGAGTGGTATACGAACACGAGCGCGAAGAGCTCCATTGGCTTTTTCCAGATCGGCGGCGGCATCGCGGGTGATTTCCCGATTTGCGTGGTACCGATGCTGCACCAGGATTTGCAGCGCGAGGAAGTGCCGCTCTGGGGATACTTCTGCCAGATCAGCGATTCAACCACGAGTTACGGCTCTTACTCGGGCGCGGTGCCGAACGAGAAAATCACCTGGGGCAAGCTCGGCATCGACACGCCGAAATACATCATCGAGTCGGATGCTTCCATCGTCGCGCCGCTGATTTTCGCCTATCTGTTGAAGTGGTGATTTTAACTTCTGTCATCCTGAGCTTGTCGAAGGATCAGACTCGTGTAGCCCCTCAGGAAAATGGGAAAGTTCTCGTTCGACACGGAAAAGAAACCGTCTTATTTCATGAAAAATGAAAACGCGTCTGATCCCTCGACAAGCTCGGGATGACGGGCTTTTTATTTTTTATCTTTGCCGTTAGAGTGGTGGGGCATGGCCTCCCGCATTTCTTATCTTTTGGTTTTGGCGGCATGGGTGGCTGCGCTTTGGCTCGGACTCGATTTCGCAGCAAAGCAAAAACAACCGGCCACGGCGCTGCCCACCACGCAAGTGGCCTGGGCCGATTTTTTTGCGGCCAATATTCTGCCCAGTCTACCGGTGACGGATGATTTCGTGACGCCGCTACGCCCCCCCGATGGCGCGGGTGCCGTCATTTCGTTCCCCTTTCTGGAGGCAGGCCATCTGGGCGAAGATTGGACGACAGCCAAGGGCGATGCGGCTTTGGGGGAACCCGTCTACAGTGTGGCGGACGGCTGGGTTTCGGTCGCGCAGGATTTCGAAAACGCCTGGGGCAAAGTCATCTTCATTTCCTACCGGCTGCCCGAAGGCCGCTGGCCTCCGTTCGTGGAGGTGATGTACACGCAATTACAAACCATGGAGGTCACTCCCGGCACATTCGTGAAGCGCGGCCAGCGCATCGGCACGGTGGGCAACGCGAATGGAACCTATCAGGCCCACCTGCACTGGGAAGTACGGCAAACCGTGGGCCTGGGCTTGGGGGCAGGCTTTGACACCAAACGGGACGGCTGGCTGGAACCAAGCCAGTTTCTCGGTGCCCATCGAGGCGAACGATCCAAACTACCGCTGCAGACGAAGCTCCTGGATAAAACCGAGCGAGACGGTTGGGGCAGCGATTATTAATCAGGGAGCCTGAGTCATCGAGGGCGTGGCTACGACAAATTCCCGGTACCAACGATTCTTGGCCAGGGCCACCCGATATTGTTCCCGCCTGGCCAGGATGATTTCGACATATTTGCGTGTGGTGGGATAAGTGATGCGCTGGATGAAATTATTGGAATCTTGCGGATATGCGGGATCGACCCATTTAAGCGCGTTACTGCGCCCGGCGTTATATTCGGCCAGGGCGAAGACGACCGGATCATTCGTCTGGCTCCAACGTTTGAGCGCACGGTTGAGATACCAGGCGCCCGCCCGGATGTTGATCGCGGGATCGTAAAGGTCGTCGGCCTTGAAATTGGGAATCTTGTTGGCCTTGGCCCACATCTGCCCCACCTCGGGAGTCACCTGCATGAGGCCATGTTCGTCGGCCAGTCCGTGAGTCAGTGGGTTGAACCGGCTTTCGCGCCAGATCAGTGCGCGAAGGAGAAACGGATCGACTCCAGTTTCATGCGCCACGCTGACGATGATCGGATCGTAGGGGTTTTCCCTCGGCTGATGCCAACGCCAGTAAAGAAAGGCGGCTTCGCCCATCAGAACGAAGAGCAATACAACCAATAACGGAAAGGAGACCCGGCGGGAAAGCACGGGGTACGTTCTTATCTCCCGAGGAAAAGCGCAAGGTTTTTGGGCGGAGAATTTTCCGGACAGCCTCTAATGCGCGGGAAGAGGGACTCCATTCCCATCCACCATTGGCGCGGTCGACATATTCCACATATGACCGACGTGCTGCCAATAGGCATTCATGAAATCCGCACCGCCAAACAGCCACAAAATGGTGGCCAACCCCAAAAAAGGCCCGTAAGGAATACGCGTGCCCCAGGAGCCCCGCTGCCAGGCGATCAGGGAAAGCCCGAGAACCGAGCCCACCAGGGAGGAAAGAGGCAATATCCAGGTGATGGAGGTGCCGCCAAGAAAGGAGCAAATGGCGGCGAGAAATTTCATGTCGCCCATCCCCATGGCTTCTTTTTTGAAAAGGGCCGTTCCGATCCAGGCCACCGCCAGTAAGACCAGGGCGCCGATGATGGCGCTGGCCAGGCTCCAGGTGAATCCCTGCAACGGAGTTTTCTCGTGCATCAAGGCGGGGTGGATCGTGCAGGCGATAAATCCGGCCACACAGCCGCCGAGAGTAAAGCGATCCGGGATGATATAGTGATCGAGATCGATCAGGCAGGCGGCGATCAGGCCGCTGACCATGACGGCATAGATGACCGCTTCGATGGGCGGGTATTTCAACCAGAGTGCCAGAAAGAGAAATGCCGTGCCCACCTCCACCAGCCAGTAACGAAGGTCGATCCGCGTCCCGCAACAGGCGGCCCGGCCCTTGAGAATCAACCAGCTAATAATGGGGAGATTGTTGTACCACGGAATAGGAGCGCCGCAGGCTGAGCAATGCGAACCGGGAGTGATGATGGAGCGGTTCAGCGGGATACGGTAGACGCAGACGTTCAAAAAGGAACCGATGCAGGCGCCGACAACAAAGGCGGCGATGTCTTCGATTATGCGATGATAATAAAGTGGGTCCATGGGCTAGGTCAGAAAACTATCTCGAAACAAGAATGTTAGAGGCTGTCCGAAAAGTCGGCGAGGGTCACGCGGAAAGAATTTTGGACCCCTGTCACAATCGCCTCCGGTTTACAAAGAGGAAGCAGCGCTTTGCAACGCTTCGCGCATGACTTGCAGGGGCGCCTCCCGGCCCGTCCAAAGAGAAAAGGCGGCGGCCCCCTGATGCAGCAACATACCCAGCCCATCGCTCCAGCGGGCGCCGGCGGTTTCGACCTCTTGCCGGAATTTCACGCAGCCGCGGCCGTAAACCGTATCGAAAACGAGCAGATTCGAGGGCATGAGCCGGGCCGGAAGAATGGCGGGCGCTCCAGCGGCAAAACCCGCCGAGGTGGCGTTGACGACCAGATCGGTTTCCCGCAAGGCCGTTGCCAGTTCCTCCTCCTGCCAGCGAATGGCGCGAAGATTTTGTGGAGTGCGGGCCAGAGGCCCCGAAGAAAATTGGTCATGCAAATGATCCAGTAAATCGAGCGCACGCGAATAATTGCGGTTGGCCACGATCAGCTCCGGACATTTTTCCAATAGAGCCTGCGTGGCAATGGCCCGGCCCGCACCGCCCGCGCCAAGGAGAAGAATCCGCAGGTCTTCCGGTCCACGGCCAAAGGCCTCCCGCAAGGCGCGGATCCAACCCACGCCATCGGTATTGTGGCCGACCAGCATTCCCTTTTCGTTGACCACGGTGTTGACCGCCCGGAATTGCTCCGCCGATTCGGCACGACGTTCGCAAAGCTCGTACATTTTGACCTTATTAGGGACGGTGCAATTCCAGCCACCGAAGGACACCTGTCGCATCAGACCGATGGCCTGCTTGAGTTTTTCCTCGCCCACCTCGATGCGGTAGTACCGGGCCTCCAGTCCGAGGTGATCGAAAGCCGCCTGCTGCATGATGGGCGACAGTGAATGACTGACCGGCTGCCCCAGGATGGCGTAAGGCACAGGGCAGACAGGAAGGGAGAGAATGAGATCGGGCTTCACTTGGTCTGTAGCGGCGGTCTATGACCGCCGTTGATGGAAAGTAATGCTAAACGGCGGTCATAGACCGCCGCTACAGAAATCAACTTGTGACATAAAAAAGTCGAAAGCCTTTTCCTTCCGGACGGATGGTGTATAAGTAGTATGGGCATGAACGATTCATTTGCGGCGAACGCCGTTTTTCAACACCGTCCCAAGGATGAGTGCGGCGTCTTCGCAGTCTATGGCCACCCTCACGCGGCGGAGATCACCTTCTTCGGTCTCTACGCCCTGCAACATCGCGGACAGGAAAGCGCGGGCATCGTCACGGCTGGGGACAGGGACCCCAAATTCAAGAGCCATCACGGCATGGGACTGGTTCCGCAAGTCTTCAACGAACATCAACTGGCCAAACTGCCGGGCACACGTGCGATCGGCCATGTCCGTTATTCCACCACCGGTTCCAGCACGCTTGAAAACGCCCAGCCCATTGTAGCCGATTGTTCGCGGGGTCAGATTGCCGTTGGTCATAATGGTAATTTGGTCAACGCCCATGTCCTGCGCGATGAGCTGGAAGCCGAGGGGGCCATCTTCAAGACCACCGTTGATAGCGAAGTCCTCCTGCATCTCATGGCCAAGCCCTCGACCGGTTCCGGTGACAGCAGCCTGGTCCAGGCTCTCTGCAAGGTGAAGGGCGCTTTCTCCCTCGTCCTTTTGAGCGAACGCGAAATCATCGGTGTGCGGGATTCGCTCGGATTCCGTCCGCTTTGCATCGGGCAGGTCGATGGAGCGTGGCTTCTCTCCAGCGAAAACTGCGCCTTCGATATCATCCCCGGCGCCAAATTCATCCGCGATGTCGAACCGGGTGAAATCGTCGTGATCGATGACAAGGGCTTGCGCTCGATCAAGCCTTTCGTACCAAAAGACCATCTCGGCTTCTGCATTTTCGAGTACGTCTACTTTGCCCGCCCCGACAGCACGCTCGAAGGCATCAACGTCAGCGCGGTGCGCACGAACATGGGCCGCGAACTGGCGCGCCTTCACCCGGTCGAGGCCGATCTCGTCATCCCCGTGCCCGATTCCGGCAACTACGCCGCCCTTGGTTTCAGCGAGGAGTCCGGCATTCCCTACGATGCCGCCTTTGTCCGTAATCACTACGTTGGGCGCACCTTCCTCAATCCCTCCCAATTGGCGCGCGAGTTTGGCGTCAAAGTAAAACTGAACATCATCAAGGAACGGGTGGCGGGCAAACGCGTCGTCGTCGTCGATGATTCCATCGTGCGCGGTACGACCGCCCGATCGCGCGTGATGAACCTGCGCGCCGCCGGCGCCAAGGAAGTCCACATCCGCATCAGCTGCCCCCCTCACCGCTTCCCCTGTCATTACGGCATCGATTTCCCTGACCCCAAAGACCTCATCGCCAACCAGCTTTCCCATCAGGAAATCGCCAAGTACCTCCAGGCCGATTCGCTTGGCTACCTCGATACCGCTGGCATGGTCCGCGCCACGGGACGCACGGAAAACAAGTTCTGCATGGCCTGCTTCAACCAAAAATATCCGGTGGCCGTAAACCCCGAACTCGACAAGCTCGTCTTCGAGAAACGCCGCGAACGCGCCGAGTCACTCGTCTTCGCCGAGGAATCCGCCCCGCGTCTTTTCAACGGGAAGATTTAAAAAAAATCCGTCATCCTGAGCCTTTCCCGGCGGTGAACCCACCGCTAGCAAACGTTACTCTGAGCGAGCGAAGCGGAGTCGAAGAATTGTCAAGGGATCAGACTCGCTTTCTTTTCCCATACGATGTGACGTTCCTCTTCCACATCGAACGGAAACCCCTTTACCTCATTGCACAGGCACTATGCGTCTGATCCTTCGACAAGCTCAGGATGACAGAGAGAGGCGCCGCGAGCCTGTTGCCGCATATCCTCCGGCAGCGGCACGGTAAAAGTCAGCTCCTGCCCGTTCCACGGAAAGCGCAACTCATGCGCGTGAAGCGCATGACGTGATAATCCGAGAACGCGTTGATGCTCTTTGGTCCAACCCTCGGCGATAAATTTCAAGTAGAGATTGGCGTCGGGTCCGTAAATTTTATCGCCGATGACCGGATGCCCCAGATGGGCGAGATGGACGCGAAGCTGATGCAGCCGTCCCGTATGCGCCTGCAAACGCAGCAGCGACACGTTTTCCCCGACGGCCAAGCGCCAGAACTCGGTCCGCGCCTCAGCCGATTTTCGCCCCTGTGGATCGTCCGGTGGAATCACGCCTTGCCGCAACCAGATCGGATTTTCCGGTGAAATCTCAAGTCGCCCGATGGGTGCGTCGATCATGCCGTGCTCCTCTTCGACCCGGCCCGAGACAAGCGCGAGGTAATATTTGTGGATTTCACGCCGCATGGTCAGCGTGCCGAGATGCGAAGCAGCTTCCGACGAACGCGCGACCAACACCGTGCCGCTGGTTTCGCGATCAAGCCGGTTCACCAGCGCGATGAAATCACCGGGAAATTTTTCCTGCAACCAACCGAGCAGCGACGGCTGGCCGTCGGGCCGGGTCGGATGCGAAATCAGATTCGGCGGTTTCGCCACGACAAGAAAATCGGGTTTCTGCGCGATGATGATCGGTTCCGTCACACCACCTACCCAACCAGTCCGCGGGAGCTTGTCGAGGGATCAGTTTGAGATAACCCTCGCGGGCTACCAGCAGCGGGAATTGAACCCGAAAGATTAAAGAGTAAGTTGCTCCCATGAACGAACCCATCGCTGCGGTTATCGTGGGACTACTGCTCAGCCTCTCGGCAGGCGTGCGCATAACCCTACCCCTGCTGGCGGTGAATCTCCTGGCCTTTTATCACCAAGTCACTTTGCCCCTCACCTTTGATTGGCTAGGCAGCGAACCGACGCTCATTATTCTTTCGGTGGCGTTTGTGGCTGAAACCGTGATTCATTTTATTCCGGCAGCGGGCACGGGACTTAAAGCGGTCGCGACTCCTCTGGCTTTCGTCGCCGGAACACTCCTCATGGCTGTTCCTTTAAGCGGCCATAATCCGCTTTATCAATGGACTCTCGCGGCAGTACTCGGCGGAGGCGCCGCCACGCTGGCTCATCTTGGCGTCACCGGCCTGCGGGCCATGACTGAACCAGCCAACCTGGCGTCGCTGGGTCTATTTGGCATCGTGTGGAATATCGGAGAATTTTTCATCTCCGTTCTGCTGACCCTCTTAAGCGGACTTTCCATCATTGTTGGCTGGGTCGTGGGCGCAATCGCCTTGCTCTCCATTTTTATCCTCGCCCTGATCGTCATGGCAACCGGGATTAAGCATTGGTCGCGCTTTCGTTCGACGAATTGAGGGAGCAGGAGCAGGCTCTGCACCTGCTCCGTCGCGAAACCCGCGACGGCTACCAATCAAACCCTAAGACGACGCACTGCCGTAACGCCGCAAGCCCGCCTGAAAAACAGCCGTGCTAAGGCCCAGCAATAACGCGGTGGCCAGCGCCATCCCGGCCAAGTCCGATGCATTCAGGCCATAAAGAAGCGTCCGAGCAGGCACATTAGCGATAAGCAACAAAGGCATCGTCCAGGTGAAAAGAATACGCGTTATACCTGAGAACGCTTCGCGCGGAAGCCGGGCGATCTGGAAAACATTGTAGTAAGCGTTGATGAAACCCTGAGCGCGGGTCATCCAAAACGCCAGCGACATCAATATGAGCAGCATCGCGTAGTGGATCAGCACACCGAAAGCAACCAACGCAGGAAAAATAAGTAACCCCATGGGGCTGAAACGCATATTCAGGTGCGCGATGGCAACGAGGCAGACGATCATCGCCGCGACAGTATCGACGACCGACCCAGGCTCGAAATTGCGCGTGCTGACGAGAAATTGCACCGGCGCAGGCTGCGCGAGGAAGTAGTCGAGTTTGCCGTTGCGGATCAATTCGGGAAGCTTGCTGAGGTTGATCATCAGGAAGGTCTGAAAAATTTGTTGCACGAGCATGTTCGTGCTGACGAGGAGCACCATTTCCCATTTGGTCCAGCCCGCCACGGTGTTAACCTGCAGGTAGAGGAACTGGATAAAACTCAGGTGCAGGCCAAACCAAGCCAGGTCGACGATGATCCAGAGCAGGAAATTCGTCTTAAACATCATCTCGCGCACGGTCGAGTACCGGATCTGGGCCAGCCAGATGCGGGCGTAGTGGACGAGTGCCGACATGCAGGGATGGTAGCCCAGAACAGGAGCTTTGGAAAACAGGTTCAGGCGAAGCTTGTACTGTCTCCTAAACAGCGATAACTAGGTTCCACTCGATGAACACTTCCTGGTTGTTGGAAAGTTGGCGGGTTCTCTGGCCTTCGCCCTGGGTCGATGTCCTTTTGGTGGCGACGTCCGTTCTCTGCGGGATAATCCTGGGGGTGGAACGGCAGCGGCGCGAGAAACCGGCAGGCCTGCGGACGATGACGCTGGTCTGTCTCGGTTCGGCGGTTTTCACCATACTTTCGTTTGCTTTCACCAGCACCACAGGTGACTCGGGCCGGGTCGCCGCGCAGATCGTGACCGGGATCGGCTTTTTGGGCGCGGGCGTCATCCTGCACGGTCGCCGCACGGTCAGCGGCATGACGAGCGCAGCGGGTATCTGGATGGCAGCGGCCATCGGCATGGCAGTGGGCGCCGGTTACGGCCTGGCCGGGTTGGGGTTAAGCATTCTCGTCAGCCTTGTCCTCAGCGGCTTTTTTCTCTACGAAACGCATTGGCATCCCGACCTTCGCAACGTTTGCGTGATTCTTGGTTATGCTCCCCATGGCGGCCTGACCCGGATTCGTCTGGAGCGCATCCTGGCCGATTATAATCTGGTGGGGGCCTCGGCGGAATGGTCGGAAACCTCGGCCAAAACAGGCCGACTCGTCTTGAAAGTAAAGTTGGCCCGTCTCCATCTCTATGAATTGTTGGCTGAGCTGGCTGAAGTGCCGGAAGTTCGCTCCATCAAGGAAGAGATGTGTAAACCGATAACGGTAAGACCATGAAGATTCATCGCAAGAAACTCACTCAACTGGCCCGCGATTACCGCGTGACCAAGGGCGCATCCTTCCGGCTCAAGGACGTCGATCCGGACGACACGGACAAGCTCAAATCTTCCGAGCAACCCACCGATCTTCTCGCCACCAGTGTCAAGATGATGAGTAACATGCAGGAGAAACTTTATGCTCAGGACAAGTGGTCGCTCCTCTTGATTTTCCAGGCCATGGATGCCGCGGGCAAGGACGGCACGATCAAGCACGTCATGTCCGGGATCAATCCCCAGGGATGCCAGGTCACTTCCTTCAAGACACCTTCGAGCCTGGAACTAAATCACGATTTTCTCTGGCGGGCCAACCTGGCCCTGCCCGAGCGGGGTCGTATCGGTATTTTCAACCGCAGCTATTACGAGGAGTTACTCGTCGTCCGCGTTCACCGGGATTTGCTCAAGATGGAAAAAATTCCAGAATCCCTGCTGACCAAACACCTCTGGAAAGAGCGTTTCGAGGACATCAACGCTTACGAGCGTCATCTCACGCGCAACGGCACGGTCATCCGGAAATTCTTTCTGCATGTCTCCAAGTCCGAGCAGAAAAAGCGATTCCTGGCCCGCCTGGATGAACCGTCGAAGAACTGGAAATTTTCCACATCCGATCTCAAGGAACGCGCCTACTGGGACGATTACCAGGAGGCTTACGAGGACATGATCCGCCACACGGCCACTCCCCATGCGCCTTGGTATGTCGTGCCCGCCGATAATAAGTGGTTCACCCGGCTGGTTGTGGCCTCGGTTATTGTCGAGACCCTCGATTCGCTCGGCCTGGAATTCCCCAAGGTCACTGCGGAACAGCGCGAAATCCTGCAGCAAGCGCGGATGAACTTAAAAGGGTAAAAGGATAACGCACTAAAGCTTCGTATCTTGGATCAACTCTCCCTCTGCCGCCTCCTGGCAGAAAGCCAGGAGACGATCCGTGCCACCAGCGGCGGCTACTCCACGTAGCGAGTCAACGATACCGTTTGAGGGCGTCGCATGACTTCATCCACATTGAGGAACAGTCGCATGGTTTCCGCGGCCCCTTTCAGACTCTTCCGAACGGGCCTGGTACTGCTCGCTTTGGATGTGTTTTGAACGGGTTTAGGTGTCATGTTCGTAGTACTTTAGCAATGGTCGTGCCAAGACCAATCCCCTAGTTTACTCCTCTATTTTTTGTCCGCAAACGACGTTTCCGTAAGGGCTTGTATCGGAGCGTAATTTTCTATTTATTACGCATAAGCCTTAAAAAGGTCAGGCCCGTTTCGCCATAGGAGCGATTGCGAATAACCTCCCAACCTCGTGCATTTTGTACCTGCTGGGCTGCATAATGTTCCCAAATGAAAGTACCAGTTGGAGAGAGGAATGAGGCCACCTTTTCAAGCAAAGGATCGTCGTCAAGCGTGCCCTGGCTCTTGAGATAGGGTGGATCGGCAAAGATGAGGTCGAAACGGTCATTCGTTGTCCCTTCGAGATACGCCATCGTGTCGCCCTGACGGACATCACCCACCAGATGGCAATGGAGCAAATTTTCCCGAATGCATTGCGCCGCCTCGGGGTTCTGCTCGACAAAAGTGGACGAAGCCGCGCCCCGGCTTAACGCCTCGATACCGAAGGAACCGGTGCCCGCATAGAGATCGAGCACCCGCGCTCCGGGCACAAGTTCCGCAAGACTGGAAAAGATGACCTGCCGGATGCGGTCCTGCGTGGGGCGCAGCTCGTGACGCTTGGGCGATTTCAGATGAAGACCACCGGCAGTACCGGAAATGACGCGCAGGGGCATGGAGAATTTTGGACAGGATTAACCAGATGAACAGGATTTTAAAAACAGATTCTCTGCTCACTCTTTTGCGGCTCGACGGTGGCTACCTTAAATAGCCCGCTGCTTACGGCGAGTTTTTTACCTCCACACCAATGTTTCGCATGGCTTGTCGGGGGCGGTGTCGTGGAGACGAACTCGAGGCCGCCCCGCCTCTTCGAGCTTACGCGAGACCGTCGTGCGGGCGCAGAGCGGGTTATTGCAATCGGCACTGAGGTGGCCCAGGTAAAGATCTTCCATTCCGTCGGTAACCACCTCGGCGGCCACGGCTGCTGCGGCATCATTGGAAAGATGGCCATGCCGGGAAAGAATGCGCTGCTTCACCGCCCAGGGCCGACGCGTGTCTTCCTGCAGCAGTTTCAAATCGTGGTTGGCCTCCAGGACGAGTGCCCGTGCAGCCCGCACCCGTTCAATCACCAGCCGGGTGGCGTAACCGAGATCGGTCAGGAAACCGATATTGCCCTGCGCGTGGTGAAACATGAAGCCAACCGGATCATAGGCATCGTGTGGGACAGAAAAGCTGTTGATCTTCAGATCGCCCATTTCAAGGGTCGCGCCCGATTCAAACAATTGCCAGTTCCTGAAACCGGGCATTTGCGCACTCAGGCATTCGGCTGTCAGGCGATTACAATAAACGGGAATACCATGCCGCTTCATCAGCACCGGCAAACCGCAGACATGGTCTCCATGTTCATGCGTTACGAATATGGCCTGAATATCGCTTAAGGAACGTCCGATGGAAGCGAGCCGCTGTTCGATTTGTCGTCCGCTAAAGCCGGCATCGACGAGCAGGCGGGTATCGTCGGTTTCGAGGTAGGCACAGTTTCCGCTACTGCCGCTGCCCAGGATGGTGAAACGCAGCATGAATATCTATGCGGTTTCCAGACACGAAACGCAAGCCGGGAAAGAGGATGAACCCAGCTAACCACAAGGAAGTTTAAGGTTAGAAGTTGTCTACTCTGTCAATGATTAAGCCCCAAAATGGCATGCAGGATGCTTGATTCTTCCGTCTACTGAATTAGACTAGCCTCGTGGCTGGCATAGGACTTCATCAAAATCTTTCGCTCGGGCAGACCCTTTCGCCCCAGATGCAGCAATCGCTGCAGTTCCTGCAAGCACCCGCGATGGAACTCCAATCGCTCGTGCAGCAGGAGATCGAGATCAATCCGGTTTTGGAAGAGGCCGCCGACGAACCCAAAACGGAAAGCGAAGGAGACGGCGAAACCGAGAGTGGAACGGAAGAATGGGACAAGCAGCTCGAGGAATTACGCCAGAAAGATGAAGAATGGCGCGAGTACTTTGCCCAGAGTAATAGCCCCACCTCTGCGTACAATCCGGAAGCGGCCGAGCGACGCCAGTTTCTGTTCGATTCCCAGGTGGAAGCACCTCATCTCTCCGATCATTTGGGACGGCAACTGACGTTGGCCACCAGCAACCCCGATATGCTCCGCGTGGGTGAGGAGATTATCGGTAATCTCGATGATGCCGGTTTTTTGAAAATTCCATTGGTTGAAGTGGCGCAATCGGCCCAGGTCGACTATCCCATCGCCCAGAATACCCTGGAACTGATTCAGACTTTTGATCCGGTCGGAGTTGCCGCGAGAGATTTGCGCGAATGCCTGCTCATCCAGATCGAGCGGCTGGGCAAAAGCGGGGAACTGGAGGCCGTGATGGTCTCGCAATACCTCAGCGAGCTGGGACGCAAAAAATATCAGGATATCGCACGCGCCTTGAAAGTACCGTTGGAACGCGTGCAGGCGGCGGCCCAATTTATTGCCACGCTGCAGCCGCGCCCCGGATCGAGCTTCAGTTCCGACGATAAGCAGAACATCGTTCAGGCGGAACTGGCCGTGCAAAAAAATGGCGATGATTGGATCGTCGTGATGAATGACGATCCGGTGCCCCGCCTTCGCATCAGCGATACCTACAAAGATTTGCTCGTCAACAATGGCCGCGATCCCGGGTTGAGGGAATATCTGAAGGAAAAAATCCGGGCCGGAAAATTTCTCATCAAGTGCCTGCACCAGCGGCAGCAGACGATCTTCAACATCGCCACGGAAATTGTGAAACGGCAGCGCGCCTTTTTCGATCAAGGCGTGGCCCATCTCAAACCGCTGACCATGAACCAGGTGGCCGAAGTCGTCGGCGTGCATGAAACAACGGTCAGCCGCGCCATCGCCAACAAGTACGTGCAGACGCCCTACGGCCTCTTCGATCTCAAATTTTTCTTCACGCCCGGTTACCAGACTGCCTCAGGCGAAGTCATGTCCAATACCAGCGTGAAGGACGCGATCCAGGATTTGATCGGACGGGAAAGCGCGACCAAGCCGCTCTCGGACCAGGAAATCGTCAAAATCCTCAGCGAACGCGGCATTCCTCTCGCTCGGCGCACCGTCGCCAAGTACCGGGCCGAACTCGGCCTGTTGCCTTCCAATTTGCGGCGGAGCATGTAGCTCTATCCGCCCGTCATTCTGAGCGAAGTCGAAGAATCAGCCCCCAGAAAATAGAAGCGGAATCAACGGACGCTGATCCCTCGACAGGCTCGGGATGACGGCTTGTTTTAAGATGGATTTAAATCAGTGATGCGGAATGATAAGCCCATTCTCATGGGCAAAAAAAAATCTGTTGAAAAAACAAAGCTTCCTCGCATCGATTTCATTCGCGCCGCTTTGCTGGCGATTCTTGCCCTTCTGATCTGGTGCACGGCCTACAATCGCTGGACGGTTGAGAGTTGGCAGACGCCCCTGGCTTATCGCTCCGATATTCAAAAAAGGGATGTCGTTGATGCTCTCGCGAGAATCAAGGCCGCCCGGGATGGCGAATTGTGGCCCTGGCATTTCACCAACATCCCGCAACTAGGCGCGCCCCATGACGCCAACTGGAACGACTATCCCGTCATGGAAAAGCCCCTGTTTTGCCTGGCGGGGCTGATGGCAAAGATGATCGGCATTTTTGCCGCGGCGAATCTGACCGTCTTGCTGGGCCAGGTATTGGCCGCCGTTTCGTTTTATGCCGCCTGTCGGATGTTGAATTACTCCTGGATTTGGGCGTTTGCCGGAGCCTTGATTTTTGCCTTTGCCCGGTTTGCCTTTGCCCATGGACTTCATCACATCATGATCACCTATTACTGGCATCTACCGCTCTGCCTCGTTGTGATCCTATGGATGATGGACAAGGAAGGAATCGGGTTTGGTGAACGGCGTTTTATTTTTGCGCTCATCGTGGCTTTTATCACCGGTATTCAAAACATCTATTACACCAATCTGTTCGCCCAATTCGTTCTTTTTGCCGGACTCGTCCAGGGATGGCGCCATGGTTGGCGTGCCACGTGGCCTGCGCTGGCCATCATCGGAACCGCAGCAGCAGCATTTCTGCTGATGAATTTGAATACGATTTTTTATCAGCTTATCCACGGCCCGAACACTGCCGCCATTGTTCGAGTTTATGCATGGATGGAGATTTATGGACTGAAAATGGTTGATCTGGTCGTTCCACCGTCAGACCATCCTTTCCCGCTTTTTGCCCTATGGGGTACCGCCCATCTTAAAAATCTCGTGCTGTCGGCGGGCGAGGGGTTCGCTTCCGGTTACCTGGGAATATTCGGCCTGGGTGCACTGGCCTGGCTGGTGGTGGTTTCGTTACGGCGGGTGATCGAACAGGAAAAATTACCGATCGAGACTTTCTTGATTCTCTGGATTTTTCTTTATGCGGAAGTGGGCGGTATCAACGGAGTACTCGGAACGTTAGGTTTCCAGTTATTTCGGGCGGCCACGCGATACAGTATTTTCATTCTTTGCCTGGTCTTGATGTATGCCGTGGGACAATTGTCCTCTTTTCCATGGAAGAAAACTTATATGGCTTATGAAGCCGCCATTTTGATTCTTTTAATCGCCTTGTGGGATCAAATGCCGCCGCAAGTTTCCGCGCAAGAGTTGAAGGATACGGCCCAGGCCATCGCCTCGGATCGTCATTTCACCGAAAGAATGGAGGAGCATCTGCCTCCGAATGCCATGGTCTTTCAGCTTCCGATCATACCGTTTCCTGAAACTCCGGGCGCAGGAATTGGTGCCTACGATCATTTTCGCCCTTACCTTTATTCCCGGTCGCTGCGGTTTTCGTTTGGATCCGACAAGGGACGCCCGGAGGAAGCATGGCAATCCCGGCTAAGCCAACTCTCGTTTCGCGAAGCGGTTGACCAGTTGGAAAACTATGGTTTTTCCGCCATCTACCTCAATCGCGACGGGTTTCCTGATCGAGGAGATGTCTTGCTCAAAAATTTGCAGGAAATGGGATATACGGACCAGATCGAAAGCGACCAGAAAGACCTGGTTTGCGTTCTGATCAAACCCTCTTCGCAACCGGTATTACCCGCTGCTTATTGAAAGTGTTCTCTGGCTTCGGCTATTTTTTCTTGGCCACAAGCAACGAGGAGCCCGAAGCGACGTATTTATAGCCGCTGCCAAAAGGCAGGGATGCGTGAGATGTTTTGCCATAATAATCGGCCAGGTCCTGCTGGTAGTGCTCCTTAAAGAGTGGGATGGGGCCGGTGTAATTACCGTAAGGCACAACGTCCCAGATCCCCGGCTTGAAGAAATGGAAGGGCATGCCCGAGTCGTCCTCCACCACGCCGACGCTATTATCAAGAATACCCTCGCGAATGGTGGAAAAGTAATTTTCGTAGAGGAGATAGGAAGCGGCCTTGAGGTAGGTGATGCCCGGCCCGAGACGATGCATCAAGCGGACAAAGCCGGGGTTCTCTTTCAATCCGTCATCGGCCAGATTGGTCTGGAAGTAGAGCAGGACGCGCAGATCGCTGCGGTCATCCTTGAAATAGGTGACCTGAACACCGGGCGCACCCGATTTTTCTCCGCGCAGATGAAGGGTGCCATCGTGGTCGAGAGAAACGTATTGGATGCTGTCGATGGCATACCCCTGACGCGCCAGAAAAACGGCCATCGCGGGCATGAGACCGTCGACGAGCTGGTTGTTGAAATCGGTTTTCATATCCTTCGTCTTGAAGAAGCTCGCGGCCAAAATCGTGAACAGGGAAGTCTTCACTCCCTGAAGGTAAGGGCTGAGCTTTCCCTCATCCTGCAACTTGGCGAGATCAGGCATGGTGCCGACCGGTTCCAAGCCAGCCATGAGCAGATACTTCGAGTTGGGGAAAAAGGTGTCGACATAAAGGACGTCCGGCCCGCTGAAGGGATAAAAAACCGCCCGCGTTTCGCCGCGAAGCGAAGCTAGTTCAGTATTACCCCAGCTACGCATCGCGCTAAGGCGCACCCGGTCGAGGTAACTCCAGCGGCTGTCGATCCAGTCCTTGTACTCTTTCCATTCCGAGGTTGATTCCCAGGAAACTTCACCCTTATCGGTGGGCGATTTGACTCCCGCCAAACCGCGGGCGGAACAGTTGGCGCGATACCAGGCATCGGGCGCAAGCGGAGTCGCCGCGACTAATGGAAAGGATTGCTTCGAGTCGGTGGAGGAAGCCGTGGCGGCAGACGCGCCCGAGAACGGGGAAAGCGCCAGCAGCAAAGCCAATCCGCCGAGGGTGCAATGGAATTTCAGACTATGAGGTATCGCGATCATAAAGAGAAAAAATCAACCTAGAGGCTGTCCGGCAGTGTCTCGCCGCGAAGTTGTTCCACTGGAACATTGCGACTGGCCCAGAAGTAAATAGGGATGCCGATCAACACGGTGGCGGCGCCGACGAGGGTTTCCCACTGATGCCGCGCGAACGACTGGTAGAGGCAGAAAATGGCGATGCCCGCAAAAATAATCGGGGTCAGCGGGTAACCCCAGGTGCGATAGGGGCGATGAAGATTCGGCTCACGCATGCGCAGGACGATAACGCCGATCACGGCCAACAACGACCAGAAAATAAGCACCGATTCGACATAGTTGATAATATTTTTCGGATCAAAAAAGAGCAGGATAAAAATGACGGCATACTGGTAAATAAGGGAAATGTAAGGCACCCGGGTTTTGCTCGTCCGCCCCAGGATGCCGAGCACCGGATAGGTGGCCCCAATCGCCTCACTGACCCGCGAACCGACCCACATCATGGCACTAACATTGGCCACCAGTCCGATACAGATGAGCCCGCTGCTGATCTGTGCGCCGATGGAGCCAAAGATCGAGGTTCCCGCAATATGGGCCACTTCCGGTTGCCCGGAAAGTTGGCCCAGGGGCGAGGTGTAGAGAAAGACGGAGTTAACGGCGACGTAGAGGACCAACACGAAGACCGTGCCGAGAATGAGCGCGCGGGGCAGTGCCTTGGCCGGATTGCGCACTTCCTCAACGATATAGGACGCCGCATTCCAGCCGGAATAAGAGTACATAACCCAGATGAGCGAGGCCCCGAACGATTCCAGGACCGGGAGATTCCAATCGGCGGCATGAGGCAGAAAGGAAACCGGTTGGGCTGGCGTGGTGGTGAACCCGAAGATGACGAAAGCGAAGATAAGCAGAACCGTCGCCCCGGTGGTGGCGGCCTGAAAAACTCCGGTAAAACGCAGGCTTTGCAAATGGCATCCGGTCACAATTGTTACCAGGATAAAGGCGATGACATGCACCGTGTTGTTTGGAACCAGATGGGCCAGGCTGGGAAAGGCCCGGCAGAAATAATCTCCAAAAACAAGCGCACTGGCCGCGATGGGGGCAGCAAAGCCGATGCTGGCCGAGCAAAGTCCCGTGCAAAATCCAACGCATGGATGATAAATGCGGGAAAGGAAATTATACTCGCCACCCGAGCGGGGCAGCGCCGTGGCCAGTTCCGCGTAGCAAAGGGCGCCGCAGAGCGCGAGCACGCCGCCTACGACCCAAAGCATGATGATAGGGAAAACGCTACCGGTCAGCATGGAGGTACCGTCCGGTCGGGTGAACCCCGCAATCTGCCAGCCCAAAGCCATGAACACGCCGGTGCCGATCATATTCGAGACGACAAGCGCGGCCGCAGGCCAGGTGGAGACGGCTTGTTTGGCGGGTTCGGTTTTCATGCAGAGCGACGAAGGAAGATGCCGACCCGGACGGCCGGCATCAATATCTAATCTCCTAAAAGGGAAGGGTTATGACAGCAGAAACAGGATCGGCACGATGAAAGATTGGACGAAGCAAGGGTCTTTAACCTTCACTCTAAGATCTTGTTTTGGAGAAACTTACCTTACTCGCGCCGAAATCTTTTTTGGAGCGCTTCCACGAGCGTTTGATCCAGGACGTTGATATCGACCGGCTTGAGGAGATGGGCATCAAATCCGGCCCGGGCCGCAGCCTGGATGTCCTGTTCACGACCCAGGCCACTGAGGGCCAGGGCAATCACATCCCGAAAATCGGGGCGGGCGCGCAATTGGGTCAGCAGTTCCAAGCCGGATATGCCGGGCAGGCCAATATCGGAAATAATGATTTCAGGAGGTTCACGCAGGGCAAGTTCCAACGCCTCTTCACCGCTGGCCGCCGTGCGAACCACGCATTCGCGTCGTTGGAAAATACGCAGGAGGGCTTCGCGCGAGTCGGTCGAATCCTCCACCAACAGGATGCGTCGCCCTCGCAACAAGGTCCGATCCACGTTGGGCAGCTGTGTCGTAATAGGGGATGAAACAACCGGCAAGGCATCCGTCGGCCGGGGTAACCAAAGAGTAAACGTGGCACCATGACCGGGGCCGGAACTTTCGGCCCGCAAACCGCCGCCGTGGAGTTCCGCAAGGGAACGGGCCACCGTCAGGCCAACGCCCAAGCCCCCGGCGCCCTCGGTGCCGCGAAGACGCGATTGGTGAAACATTTCGAAGATTCGCTCGATTTCCTGCCGGTCGAGTCCCGCGCCATTATCCGTCACAACCAGCCGGACTTCCCGTTCGGAAGCCATGAGCTGCACCATGATTTCCCCGCCATGGTTGGTAAACTTGATCGCGTTATTGACGAGATTCGTGAGGACTTGAGCGAGACGCGTCGGGTCGATTTCCAATTCCACGGACTGGTCACAGGGAACGAACGTAAGCGCGATCTTTTTTTTCTCCCACGCCGGACGCATCGTTTCGAGCAGGGCACGAGTCCACTCGTTCATCTCCGTTCGTTCCCGCAGAAGATGCAGCTTACGGTTCATCACGGCGGAGAGATCGAGCAGTTCATCGATCATCCGGGAAAGGGCGCGCGCGTTGCGGTCGATAACGTGCACGTTCTTCCGCTGATCGGGGCCGAGCTTGGGATCGGTGTCGAGGAGATGGGCGCAGGAGATGACAGGGGTAAGGGGCGTGCGCAATTCGTGGCTCAGGGTGGCAAGAAATTCGTCCTTCAGCCGCGCGGCCGCGCTGAGTTTTTGATTTTTGTCTTCAAGTTCACGGGTCTTTTCGGCCACCCGTTCCTCCAGACCGGCGTTGGCATTACGCAGGGCCTCCTGTTGGGCGAAAAGACGGTCGTTTTTCTCCTCGAGTTCTCGTTGATGATGGAGGATGTTTTCGGCCATGGCGTTGAAGGTTTCGCCCAGGCTCTCGATCTCATCCCCGGAACGAATGTGGGCCCGCACGCTATAGTCGCCGCTTTGCAACCGGCGCACCGCAGCCGAGAGGGTCTCGATCGGGCCGATGATCGAATTGGAAACGAGAAGCTGGATGATGATCGTCAGCAGCGTAACCGACCCCACCCAGGTCCACATAAAGTTGACCCGTCCGTTGGCCTCGCTGGCTTCCTGGGCCTGCAAACCAGCCAATGAGGTCTGCACTTCGCTCCGCACTTGGTCGGTGATGGTTTTGAATTGATCGAGAAGCAGGCGACTTCGGGTATCGAGCGCATCGATTTCACTCACGTTGACTGGCGGATGAGTCGTGGCGACATCGCCGACTTCGGTGATCCATTGCCGGACAAGACTTCGTCTTTGATTTTCCTTTTCGCTGGTGAGCAACTGAGGCGTATTGAGCGAAGTCAGGTTGTTTTCCACTGCCTGGCGAGTTTGGGAATAGAGAGTGAGGTCTCGGAGATCGCCACTTTTCTGCCAGATCCGCCGTTCGGCATCCATGGCGCTGAGAAGTGCCGTGAGCGTATCGAGGCTTTCCAACTGGATTTCCCCGGCTTTGGCCACGGGCGTATAATTGCGAAGACTATTGAGCGAGTAGACGAGGTAACTCGCGAGAAAGAGGAGCAGCGTCAGGGGAAGAAACAGGCCCAGCACGAGACGCCAGACCATGCGCACTTTGATGCGGGGCGCTTTGAAAATTGAAGCCGGTTTATTCAAGCGGAGCCAAGAGTACCACGTCTGCCGCTTCCCCGTCCATGCACTGTCCGCCAGGAAATAAGTTGGTAGCCGTCGCTGTCCCAGCGACGGTCTCTAGGAGCAAAGACTACCAACGAATCAACCTATACGTTAGGGCCTGTTAACACTAAAGCGCCTTCGAGTGGTAATTTTCAGTCCCGTTAGGGACGTGTGAAAGTGTTAACAGGCCCTAGGCTCAAGTTTCATGCGATCTCGATTGCATAAACACTTAAGCCACGTACCACCTCACGGAGTCAGCAACCTCCGGCAGAGCCGGAGGCTTGGGTTGGTGAACCGCTCAAAGCGGTTTGCCCCTCCCTCGTTCCCAAGTTGTACTTGGGAACGGGAGTGTCCCCGCAACTTCGTTGCTTCAGTCCAAGAAAGGAAGCACAGCTTCGCCGACAAGGGCGTTCCCAAGTGCAACTTGGGAACGAGGAAAACTGAATACATTCTGCAAAATCCAGTGCGTGCCGGTCTCGTCCAACAGCCCCAAGACTGGCCTGACGTATGGATGTCGGGCGGATAGCACAAAACCTTCGCTCGGAGAGCGAAGGCTACCTGCTGCAATTGCTCTCGGAACAAAAACGAGAAACTGAGGCATCAATTAGAAGCTTGGAATCGAGGGGGTGTGACTCCAAAATCACCCCTTCTCCATGAAGCGCTCGTTCTGGTCACTCGTCGTGGTACAAATTCAGGTCCTGCTGAATGACAATGCCGCCAAGCTCATGCTCATGACCCTGGGTGCGGCGACCGCGGCGGAATTGTTTCCCGGCAGCGCCGATACGGACGCCAAGATGATCAAGACGATCCTGGCCGCCATTATCATCCTGCCCTTCGTCCTTTTTTCTCCCACCGCGGGTTGGATTTCCGACCGTTTCTCCAAACGCAACGTCATCGTCACGACGCTTTGGGGACAGTTCGCCATCATGGCCATGATCGGCATCGCCCTCACGTTTCATAATTTGGGCCTGTCCATCTTCGGCCTGTTTCTTCTGGGGGTACAGTGCGCGATTTTTTCCCCGGCCAAACAAGGCATCATCAAGGAAATCGTCACCGCCACCAAAATCAGCGCGGCCGTCGGCATCGTGGAAGTAACCGCGATTGCCAGCATGCTCGTGGGCGGCCTGGCCGGTGGCGCGCTTTTCGATCTTTGCCGGACGCTGCTGCAGGATAATCCCTGGCATGCCGCCGATGCGACGATGGCCGTCTTGACCGGACTCGCCCTTCTGTCCTTGTTTGCCTGCCACCAAATTCAACCGACCCCGGCCCATACGAATCAACCTTACCGGATTGCCTTACTGTGGGAGCACTTCGGGCAATTGCGCGATGTCTGGTGCGAGCAGCCCATCCGGCTTTGCGTCCTCGGCATCAGTTATTTTTACGGCCTGGCCGGGGCGCTCTACCTGACTTTGTTCGAGGTTTCCGCTTCGCTTCACAATAATGGCGGAACCGGCACCGCCTCCCAAACCGGGGTCTACGCGGCCACGCTGGGCTTGGGCATTATTTGCGGCAGTTTTCTTGTGACCCGCATGACCACCCACCAGGTGGAGATCGGGCTGATTCCGATCGGATCGTGCGGGTTGATCGGCGGCACGATGCTGGCCGGTCTCAGCAATCCCACGAGCTGGCTCTTCCTCGGCGCACTTTTTGGGATGGGGCTGGCCGGGGCACTTTTCGTCGTCCCGCTCAATGCCCATTTGCAGGAACAGATCGAGCCCGCACGACGAGGGCGCATCATGAGCGCGAATAATCTTTTCGTGAATCTTTTCGGGATCGTCGCGGTGATGATCCAGTACGTCCTTTCGGCCGAGTTTGGCATCGATCCTCACAAACAACTCCTGCTTTACGCATTGCCCACCGTTTTTCTGACCGCCTACATCATCTGGCTCACTCCGGAAGGTCTGCTCCGTCTGGCCCTGGGTCTTTTGGGCCGCACTTTTTACCGCGTGACCCCCATCGGGTTGGAAGCCATGCCGACAACCGGAGGCGTGCTCCTGTTGCCCAACCATATTTCTTATGTCGATGCGGTGATTTTGCAATTGGCCTGTCCGCGCCCGATCCGGTTCCTGGTTTACGATCAACTTTACGAGTCCCGCCTTTTGCGCTGGGGCCTGCGCCTGCTTGGCGCGATCCCGATCAGTCCTAAAAAAGCGCGGGCTGCCATCGAGATGGCGGTGGACGCGCTGGCCAAGGGCGAAGTGGTCTGTCTTTTCCCGGAAGGTGCGCTGACCCGGACCGCCACGCTCCAGAAACTCAATCGCGGCTATGAGCTGATCGCGCGCAAGGCCCGTGTACCGGTCATTCCCATCTGGCTGGAGAATGTCTGGGGTTCGGTCTTTTCCTATTACGGCGGACACTTTTTCTGGAAAATGCCCCGGGTCGTCCCGCTCCGGGTCTGGATCTATTTTGGTGCGCCCATGACGGCGACCGAAGCCACGTCGGAAATGGTCCGGCGCTGTCTCTACAATCTGGCGGAAGAAGCTTTCCAAGCCCGGCCGGAATTACGGTCCCACGTTGGGTATGAAAGTCTGCGCGGTCTGCGCAAGCGCTTCTTCACTCCCGTGATGACGGATGCCTATTTCGGCGACCGGACCTTGACGGGAGGCGCGCTGCTGGCGGTAAGCCTGGCGCTGGCTTCGTGGTTGAAGAAAAATATTCCTGAAAAACGGATCGGTCTTGTTTTGACGCCGGGCCTCGGCACCACCATCGCCAATCTCGCGGTCATTCTGGCCGGCAAGATTCCGGTGAATTTGAATTTCACTGCGGGCCGCGCCGCCAATGAAGCGGCCCTGGCTAAAGCCGAAGTCCAGCGTCTCATCACGGTCAAAGCCCTAGTGGAGCAGGTCAAAGATTTCCCCTGGCTCGAAAAACAAATCGATATCGCGGAACAGATCAAGGCCCTTCCTCCGGCCCAACTGAAATGGTGGGGTATCTTCGCTTTTCTTTTACCCGCGCCTCTTCTGCGCCGCATGATTGGTTTGCCGCGCTGGGGCGACCGGGACGAAGCCGCCCTGCTTTTCACCAGTGGCAGTTCGGGCGAACCCAAGGGCGTGGTTTTAAGCCACCGTAACATCATCGCCAATACAGCGCAGTTTGGGGCGGTGCTGGGACAGATCAATCTCAAGTCGATCCTCGGGAGCCTGCCGATTTTCCATAGCTTCGGGTTCACGGTCACCTTCTGGTGGCCGTTGCTGGGCGGACCGCGAATCGTGACTTATCCCAGTCCGCTCGATACCCAAAAATTAATCGAAACCATCGAGAAGCATCAACTGGAACTTCTCATTACCACGCCGACCTTTTTGCGCGCGTTTCTGCGCAAGGCCCGTCCCGAGCAGCTTCGCTCCCTGAAGATGATCGTGACCGGCGCGGAAAAACTTCCCATCGATCTGATCCATGAGTTCGAGGCCAAGTTTGGCATCAAGGTCAGCGAGGGTTACGGCATGACGGAAGCCTCGCCCGGTGTCGCCGTCAATGTGCTCGACGAACCTCCTTCCCTCACGAATCCGGAGGGAGTCCTCGGGCGCCGGGTCGGCAGCGTGGGCCGGATGCTGCCGGGCATCAGCGCGCAGATTCGCGACCCGGAGACGGACGCGGAACTTTCCCTTTTCGAAACGGGCATGCTCTGGCTGCGCGGAGCCAACGTGTTCGAAGGCTATCTCAATGATGCGGCGCGAACGGATGAAGTCCTGAACGATGGCTGGTATAAAACGGGGGACATGGGTCGACTCGATGAGGATGGCTTCCTTTTCATCGAGGGACGGATGAGCCGGTTTTCCAAAATCGCAGGCGAGATGGTGCCCCACTTGACGGTGGAGCAGAAGATCATCGAGACCCTGCCCCAATCCGTCCGCATGAACGCAGGCCCTCCTGTTGTTGTGGTCGGGGTGCCCGATGGCAAGCGCGGGGAAAGTCTGGTCGCCCTGACCACGGTGCCTATCGAGCAAGCCGAATTGCGTCGGCAACTGGCCGCACAAGGGCTGCCGAATCTCTGGATTCCCAAGGTCATCAAACGGGTCGACTCCATCCCGCTCCTGGCCACGGGCAAGCTTGATTTGCGCTCGTGCCAGCGATTGGCAACGGAAAACGACGTACAGGTGACAACCTCATGACGATTCTTGGCGTGGGCATGGATATCGTGGAGACGAAGCGTATCGCGGAATCGATCGAGCGTTTCGGCGACCGCTTTTTGCGTCGGGTCTTTCTCGACAGTGAAGTGGCCTATTCGCGCAGCATGAAATTTCCCCATCTTCACCTCGCCGCGCGCTTTGCGGCCAAGGAAGCGCTCAGCAAAGCCTTCGGCACCGGTATCGGGCACGAACTCGGCTGGCGCGACCTGGAAATTATCCGGGAACCGGGCGGCGCTCCCCGGGTGCAACTCCATGGCCGGGCCGAAGCTTACGCCAAAACGCGGGGCGTCCGGGAGATCCACGTCAGCCTTTCCCACACGACAGAGTATGGCGCTGCCAGTGCGGTGATTGTGGGGTAGAGGAGTGGTGCTTGTCCCTGGATAAAGGTCCGCTATGATGGGATGGCAACCGGAACCCGGCGCTTTTCATGACTGAACCCGACATTCCTTTCATCGAGATTCATTCCGGCATCAGGCTCAAGGGACAATTGAGCATGACGAAAGATGTCGTCATCACCGCGAGATACGATGGTGAATTGCAGACGCTTGGCTGCCTGACCGTTGTGGCGGGCGGGGTGGCCACCGGCAAAATCGAAGCCGGGTCACTGGTTTTGGAACCTGGCAACCAGCTCGAAGCCTTGGTCAAGATTTCCAGCCCCACTTCTGCCCCAGCCCCCAAGGGATTCGACATGGTCAATAAAATCAGGACGGGAAAATGGCCGCTGGGACTGAAGAAGGTCAAAGATTTGGTTCTCGGACGAAAATAGCTTTTGCCTATGGCTGACGTCAAAAAAACCAAACAGGCCGAGGTGATCTGTCCGCACTGCAAGAAAAGCCAGAGCGAGCCGGAAGGCGCTTTCTCGACCAATTGCCGGGCCTGCGGACGCTATTTCAAAATCGGCGCCAAACGCGGGCCGCGTGTCTCCCGCGCGCTTAAGGCCGACCGGGAAATTTTTTGCATCAAATGCGGTGCGCCCAACCTGATCTCCAGCGCCGCCATGTCGACGCAGTGCGCCCGATGCCTCCATTATCTCGAATTGGGTGACAAGGTCGTGCGCGGCAATCAAACCGGCAAATTGTACGCTTACGATGACGTCGTTTTCGCGGAAGGCTGTTCCTTCAAAGGCATGGAAGCGACGGGGCGACGGATCGAAGTCCGGGGAAACGTGTTCAGCAAATTAAGGGCCAGCGCCGAGATTGTGGTATTCGAGGGCGCACAACTTTCCGGCGAAGTGCACGCTCCCGTTGTCCGCATCGAACGAGGAGCTAAAATCAAGTTGCAGACGCTCGAATGTGCCCGGTTGAGAGTCAGCAGCGAGTTGGAAATCAGCGGAACCCTTACGGCATCGGAAATTATCTTCGGCGATGGAGCCGTCTATACAGGCCGTCTACAAATGCCTGAAACCAAACTGAAAATTGAGTTCGGCGCCAAAACGCACGTCGATTCAATCACGTGCAGCGAACTCATCGTCGAGGGCAAGGTGACTTTGGCCGGCCCCCTTTTGGCGGAAACCATTATCGTCTCCAGCAGCGGTCATGTTTCCTCTCCTCGAATTTCCGCCGCGCGCATTGAAGTCAGCCGGGGAGGAGGTCTTCAGGGCAGAATCGATAAATACGTGCCGAAGGAGCCGCCTGCGGAAATTCCGTCATCCGAAGCAAAAATTAATCCGCAAGCTGAGGCAGTGTAGTTGCCTCAATCAGGACGACACAAAGACGTTGGGATCGGCGATGGGAAA
>Ga0307511_10000274_pt1 | contig 53851 bp, 60 predicted proteins | sample 13_EM_MG_FD_200266 | JGI IMG/M metagenome (GOLD analysis project Ga0307511, IMG submission 200266) | Populus trichocarpa ectomycorrhiza microbial communities from riparian zone in the Pacific Northwest, United States - 13_EM | ecosystem: Host-associated > Plants > Roots > Unclassified | place... | reverse complement strand
AGGGTCGACTTCTTGTTGTAATCTTCCTCATAATTGCTCTTAAGCTTCTCCCAGTACAGCCTCTGAGCTATCTCCAAAATCCTCTTGTCTCGATTCCTGACATATTTTTCTTCCCATAACGTGTATTTGGCCTCATGATTTCTTTCGCTGTCCTCCCCTCCTTGTATTGCCCGACGTACTGCATCACGTTTCGTTGATGCTCAAGGAGCAATACTCATTGCAGTTCGTTCTCATCTGTTTCCGGGACCCTGTTTGAATTTCTTGCTCTTGATACACGCTATTCACTCTGTCAGCTTTCTGTATCGACATCCACTAAGCCTGAGGTAATTCCCACCAGAGAAGTCTTAAGTAGATAGACACTCACCTCTACTGCTATTTCATAAGTAGGATGTCGTTCTAACCGGCGTAAGTACCTCCCAAAGTCTCCTCAAGCACATCGTACACATTCTTCGGGTAATTCTTCGATGTGAACTCTGGCCCGCCAACTTTTGTGGCTTACAGTAAGCTGCTGGAGGTGCTCTTCAATCTCTGCTGCCGTGCTATGGATCCAACGGTCCAGACTCCATCCATGCCACATGCTAAGCTTTGCGGCTGGTCTGGAACTACAAATATATTTCCTGATTTATGGATAGGGAAATGCACTCTGCACTACCACCACCCCTAGACCGCTGTAGGATTGACTTGTGTCATTGGCTGACGCCAGAAATTGACCTCCGCCAGCACGTCAGACGTTGGCCTCTTTTTTTTGATAAATCAGTACTCGTATTCATATTATGGTATATGACGAGGGCATACATCCCCGAGTGGCAACTCGGCAGGATTGTTCAACCTCTGGGCAGGCGTTGGCCTCCGCATTTCTGACAAAACCATGTCTGGGCCAGGCGCGGGTGGTGGTGTTTGCCACACCTATTGCAGGCCTCAAGTTTCTTGGTGCGTTGCCGGGCTACGCGGGATTCTCTTGTTTCGATTATTGAGTCGTGACTGAGTGCATTGCACTGTTGACAGACGGATGTGCAGAGGTGTTGGCTACCCATGGGTCTACCAATAGGCACACATTCATGGGGATCGTACCTGCCGAGCCGTACGCTGTCGCGCCGTAATATCACCTGATTACACTCGTATTTCATGCATTACCTACACTTCCAGTTGCATGTCAATGGACGCGAATACTGTGGTTCGATAATGAAGGTTTGCAATGTAGAACACCCCTACATATTCCATTAGCCATTAGCTTACACATCATCGCACATTCAATCAAATCTGAAGAGGGAAAAGGGTATACCCAGCAAATTGTGATTCCACACGATCAACAAGATCTAGCCACCGAGTGTGGAGGTGCGCGGGGACAAAATCCATTGCTCAATCGCAGGGAATCTGCATCGTAATCCATCGACCTGACAAGGGTGGAGCGAATGGCTTGGGCTGTTGCCTTCGGGCAGCACATGAAAGAAACCAAGTCCGGGTAGTGAGAAAAGGAAGTTATTGACTTTGCTATGGTATATCGCGAGAGAAGGTCGGTGAGGTCAACCATTTGTGTCTCTGGGAAGCTCGGCATGACGCGTGTATATCTGCGAGGGAATCAGTACCTTCCGGCTATCTGTTGTGTGAGAGCTTTGAGTACGTTGGGTCTGTTTGTTTGGTTTGTACCTTCATTCTGTTTTTTTGATTTTAGGTGAGTGGCCGAAGCTTGTTGTTTTGACTGTAGTGATGGCTGCAACTTTCTTCAACGCCTTCAGTCTTGTCAGTGCGTAGCAACCTGTCGAGGCATAGATCTGGTAAGAGAGTCTAGCAGGCTAGTAGGACTCTCTTTGCATGCTTCGTCCAAACATTAAGCTATTCTCCTCTTGGTCCACTGGGAAAGGAGGCAACTTTGATGCAAAATGTTCTTGATGTAGCGTTAGACATGCTCAATATGTAGACTCAATATGTAGAGTTAAGATCCGGAGAGCATTCCCCACAGGTTCCAAGACAAACAATCCACGTCTAAACCTGGCATGATTGTCGCGGCTCAAACAGACCAGATTTTTTAACCGATTGATTCTTGTACATCCCCTAGTATTGGTCGGATTGAATAAATATTCCTTCAGCTGCCTGACCACTGATGGGCCAGCTAGGAATGTTAGGAATTGGAAGGCGTCTGGCCTTGCATCTTCCAACGCCCCCGGGGCTCTTCCTATTGAATAGGGAACGATATGGGCTTCCGTTGGTTCAGATAATAGAGATAAAATGCACAGGTCATTGGCCTCTTGGAGATATACCTGATATTAGCTAGGATTCCTTGTGTGAAGCTGCCAATTGTATTATGTTAGCTGCCCACGTAGATCTCATCGTTGCTGGGCCACTTGTTGACCAACCGCGGGTCCCACCACCTACAGCTTGCCCTAGTGACATTTTAGCTGATGCCGTACTTACGACTAGGGTTATTCAAGTCTTACCGTGTCTGATCGCTCTTGAAAACTGTTCCCCTAGTCGGGTGAGTTCCCTTGCTGAGGTATTTCGTAATAACCCGTTGATATACTGGCGGTCTTCATTGATTACATGAGCCAGGAGGTTATAGACCCTGACTATTTCCACCGGAACCAGCTGCAAGGTAGTCGTTGTGTGGGTTCTGAGTGGCACTTCTAGTGGGCCGACCGAGAGCACTCTGAGGCCAAAGACGTGGGTACTGCTGGTGGGGCATGTTTTCCAAAGCGGACTTCTTGGGGAAGCTGGCAGCAACGACGAGGCGTTTGCTGCACAAGCCCAGCATAGCAGCACCGGCTGGCATCAGACAGGCCAACCACCTCGAGCGACCGAGCAGACAAGTCAGGAGCTGGACCAGACGAGCCCTGAAGGGACTGACCCAAGTCGTCAAGGACAAAGGCCCCTTAAAACACTGGCTACACCAGATAGGTCGAGCGGAGGACAACAAATGCCCTTGTGGGGAGAGGGAGAACAGCGTGCACCTGCTGGAGTGCAAGGAAGACGGAGTGGTTCTCGGAGGTGATGGATTTCCTTGACGGTTGAACACAAGGCAGGGAGGACGGAGTGTAGTCTGGTTGGCACGACCGCTCATGTGAGTAGATGGAGTGGGAAGTCTTGTGTGTTTAATCAGGAGAAGTGGCCACGAGAGATAGGGGAACACAAAAGTTTCTTGGCAAAGCATCACAAATTTTCCTCTTGGCGAAGATTACTAAGCCAACTAAGAGCAGTGGGGGGGAGGCTCTAGTAGACATAAGCGACAATAAATGTTGCGGTTGTCCGATAAGCACAATTATGGCTTATGTAAGCTCAGCAAACCATACCATAGCCCAGTAGTATCGTTTGCTCACATCATCAGCGGCGCACCCAATTCCACACGCTTGCAACAGTCCTCACAGAGGCTCGCTCTATATAGCAGCGCTCGCCCTCATTAATTGTGTAGATAGAGACTTGTACCTGTACATCGCACATTATTACTTCTCTTCTGCATCTTAGCTTGTTGGGTGAAGTGATTCCTCATCGACTACATTTATTCACTGCTGTGCTGTGATCCACACATACCTGTCCAACAATAAAAGCTAGTAGGCCGCACGAGATCAGTGCGAGAGAGTGGGTTGTAGAGTAGTTGCAATTGTGTATATTATATTATAGTAGAGTGGTGTTCGAGTATACTTATTATCTGCTGCCGAGCGTGAAGCTCCGCGTGTCAACAATAAACTTAAACCAAAATATTAGAGGCAAAGTACATCAGCCCGATTTAATTCTCGTCATAGTCACCAATGTCGCCCGCATCCCCTTCGACCCCCATTTGCTTTCCCAGCTGCGCAACCGGCTCCTCCACTAGCTCGAACTCTTCCCCCGCATCCCCCCTGCCCCCGGAAATCCTTTCCATCATCGCCCAGTATCTACACTCGGGCCTTCGGTTGGTCGGGCTGGACCCCTTGCCCGTTGTACGGCGAATCACAAAGCTATACATCACCAACCCCTATGGCTTTCGACAGGTTGAACCTTCCTCGGCAGTCGCGATTGCAGCGCACCTCCCAAGCCTGGAGCAATTTGACTTGGAGTTGTGCGCGGAGAATAAATGGAGATTTCCCGTGATGCGACGCCAACACCGCTTAGACACTGTCCATGCTCTCACCTCGTTCACACTCTCTGCCACCGCGATGCATTCCTTTCGGCACTCGTATGGCATGACAATCCCCCTCGATCACAACTACCCTATCCCTAGTGCTCTTCACTCCTCGTCTCCTCCAGATCATCTCTCTGTTGCTTTGTTCCACCTTTCGCAACTCCCCACTCTCAAACAATTTACCCTTGATCTCGACTCACGCCGTGATCTCCCCTCAATGCTCTGGCCCGATGACCCTCCCACCGTCTCTTCTAGTGCCATAATGTGGCCTGCTCTCGAATACATGGAAATATGTGCCCACCCAACAACACCCACGGGAGACTGGTACCTTGAACGCGACCTACAAGCAGTATCAAGCCCTCGTTCCACGCCACCAGCGCCCTCTCCGCCTCCCAGTCCCAGCAACTCTTCCCGCCCCCACACTCCAAATTCAACCACCTCCTCCCAACCAGACACCGCCTTCCGCCACGCAGAAGACGACCTCAGCGGTCAACTCCACCAGGACGTATTCCGCACAAAAGTGTGCCCCACCACATTCAACCCCTTGGCGCTGTCATTCGCGCGCGCCGTAACCCATATGCCGAACCTGCAGTCGTTCTACTTCCGAATGGAAAATATAAACCCGACGAAACATGTCGCTGAATGGGCGCAAGCGGGTGCACCTGCAGACTTAGACGATCTACTCGAAGAGGACCCAGAAGTTGAGAACCCGAGGGATGTGAACAGGTGGATTATTGCGATGGATCCAGGGGCGCAATGGCAGGTGCCGGATGAGGTTATGGAGGTTTTGAGGGAGGGCATTCGTGTGAAAGGGTTGGTGATAGTTAAGGAGCTGGAGGAATAATAAACACTAGTTTTTGTTCACTATATAAGCTGCTTACACTACCCACATCTATCAGAGCTTAATTTTGAAATTTGATCCCGGGGTGCAGAGAACAAGCATATCGTTCGGACCGGGAGAAGTATGCTTATACCTAATAAATTATACCTAATTGTATGGTGGCTGATATTCCTCATCGATAAGAATACTTAATGCAGCTAGACCAGTAAATATGGAGGCGAGAATTGAAGTATGCAACTAAAAATGCATAACTATACACTAATATGCTTAGATATGCTCCCTAGATATAAGCACATGCAATCAAGGTGACTAATCGAAAAAAATAATATTCTAGTATCCAAAATATGCTTATTTACTATTTGGGATAAGGGACGGAATGCTTGTGACCAATATATTCTTATATCGGGTATGCTTGTATCGAGAGTACTCTGTAGTTTACGCGAGTGGTCTTACCCAACACTGGGATATGTTACACAAATAAGGAGCTGGTTTCCTCGTCCATTGATCTGCCTATCGGGGCTTGGGCATCATTTGTTTATTTTTTTTTTTCACCCGCACTGTAAGAGTCCAACAAGCTTACCACCTCGTCATACCCTTTAAAGTTCAGCTAAATCTCGAGTTTCTGGCCAATCTGGTTTGCTAAGTCGGGGTTGGCACCTCCAGCTAGGAGTGACTTGGCCATTTCAAACTCTCCCCTGGATATAGCTACGGCTAGGGCGGTGTCATATTCGCAATCAAAAGTGATATTGATGTCTGCACCTCGATCGAGGAGTAGCGTAACCATTCGAAGCTCTGCTATGGCTGTAGCCACCCCTAGGGGAGTGCCGAAATAGCCACCATGAGTGATATTGATATCGGCACCTCGATCTATTAATAGCCTAGCCATTTCCAGCCACCCCTAGGGCGGTGCCAAAAATCCCAACAAATATAATATTGATGTTTGCACTGCGATCTAGGGAGTAACGTCACCATTTCCAGATTTTCTCCCTCTACAGCGCAGGCTAGGGCAGTGCCGGATAGGCCGACGAAGTTGATGTCAAGTTCGACTCCCAGTGCTAATACACACTCCATAATCCAAGTAGTGCCGTAGCTACTAGCGATCCATAGCAGTGATTCATTCCTGTTATTCTTGATATTCATGTCTGCGCCTTCTGATTGCCAAAACTAACTGACCAACTCCCCCAAGCCGGAAACGGCAGCTGCAAAAGCAGGACTCGGCGGCTTGGATGATACCAAGGAGTACAGGCTTCGGCGACCCTCATATATTCCAATTCCCTTAAGCTAGTCTACCCACTTGGCAAAATGGGTTGATGCACAAGCGAAGGAGCCTAAAAAGGTATTCAGGATGGGGATGTCCAAGACATGGGTGGGACCTTGAGTGCTATGTGATACTGCGATGTCTTGATAAGATCTACAATGTCGGAACCAGTTGCGACCTGCATATTCGTAGGGAGCCAATACCGGAGAAGGCCCACATTGCAGTGTCCATAGACAGCCTTCTGAGACGAAACATTACGCGTCGACATTGCCCCAACTATCCTTCCTCGTCTCGAGATATTCTTGAACCAACAGGTGTGCAAACCGCATTACCTGCAGCTCAAGGCCCAGGAGGATCAACCCACCACATACATGGTTCACCAGCCCAATGTTGAATGATGGTAGGGCAAGCTGCGATGATTGAGCAGTACGATCGGGTGGAATAGATGATGGGTTAAGTTCTGTTGCAGCAACGAGTTCGTGAGGTTTGAGGAGCCTTCGAGAAACGAGCATCCACTTCAATGCTCGGGTGGCTAATTCAAAGTCGGTCCCCGGCCTCAACTCTAGTGAGCTCATGATCCCATCGTAGACGCCACTTAGATTCTTTGGAAGCTTCCCCAGCCGAGCGTGAATATCGGACTCAAGGCACAATTTACAGAGCTCGTGGAGTTGGTAGTCAATTTAGAGAAACCTATGGGTATCACATCAGCAATGGTTGAGACCAAATGCAGGAGCTAGAATAGTTTGAACACGAGTAACGTTAACAAAAAAAAGACCCAAGGAGTCTTCTTACATTCCATGCGCATCTCTCAAGAGTACATCCTTAATAAGCTGCCTCAACTCCAGGAAATCTTGCCTCGAAGTAGCTTCTTATTTTGAACCCTCAAAGCAAGCTCCTTTGTCACATAATTCTCGATATCCTCTGCATTATCCCTAGCTTCGATACGAACATGCAGTAAATCATGCAGGCCATCCTCAATATCCAGGCTGTGGCGGCTAGCGATAAATATCGTTACCGGGTGTTTTGCATCATCGAGGATGGAACGCAGGTCTTGTATGATCAAACCGCGAGTCTCTTCGGGACATTCATCAAGCGCATCTAGTGTAAGATTACGAGGTTATTGAGCGGAGGAATCTTGAGGGAGAGAAGTAGAGATGTATTTCGTCAAGACTATGTAGAGATCACTATAGTAGGAATGCTATGGTTCTACTGCCTTGTTTTTCACTCGATAGGAAATTCCGCCTCTTTTATTTCCAAACGCTGAATTCCCAATTGCCTCCATTCGGACATTCTGTCTTATATCCCAATTGCCTCCATCGGTCAACCTGCATGTCCCGTGATCTATCCCCCAGTCCTATGCACGTGAGAGTATATTCCAACATCTAGGACAATTGCCGGGTGTTTGTAGCGTTTAAGCAATTGGTCCAATAGTTGAAGGGTGTCTTTGATGCTCAGCTGGCAACGAGAGGAAGGGTCCTTCCGTTCCTTTTTGTACGCCTCCAATGCTTCTTTGTAAATCCCGGTATCCGTGGCTGGCGGACAGGCAAGTTGCTTCACTAGAGCAAGGAGTAGTTTTTTCCTGTCCCGGCGACCCTCTTCGTCTCGCTTGCAATAAAAGAACACAACTTTATCGATTCGTACGTCAACCCCAGGAGATACCTCTGATAGGTTCTCAATCGCTGCAGACCTAGTCATAAGAGCTCGGTTTAGCCAACTAGATTATCGATTTGATAACCTCTATCCCCACCAATATGGGGAAAGGGTACTGAAGAAAATAAAGAAATACCGGTACTACGACAAGTGGGACTAGGACTCACACAAGTTTAGTTTTCCCAGCCCCGGCTTCAGAATATGGTAACGTTAGCGAATCGGAGACTTAAGAAATAGCGGTTCCCAAGATTAAGTGAATGCAATGGGGTTGCAGGGGGGTTGCTCACGTATTCCATGGAGCCATAATAAATTTGCGTTCTGGGAGTGTTGCCAGTTTATGAATTCGCGTCTCTTGAACAGCCAGCTACCAGAGTTCTCAACACAGCCGTCATGGGCAAGATCATGATGACTCTTGTACGGGATAGTAGAGAACCACTCAAGAATGGTGATCCTGTCTTGTTCTGACCAGCAGACAAGTCAGTATTGTCATCTCCGAGAAGTCAGAGAACATGTACCTTTAATTTCCTCCTACATTGCTGCTACCCTAGTGTCCATCCCTGTGCCTGTAGCGTCAATAGTTGTTACTGTAGCGTCTATTGCTGTTATTGTAGTGTCCATTCCGGTGACAGTAGCGTCCATTGCTGTAACTGTAGCGTCCATTCGGGATGTGACAGGGAAGAAGGCCTGAAGAAGGGCCCTAAGTTTAAGGGAGTCCCCTAGTGAAAGAATTCTTGAGTATTATTCATATGTTCATAGGGTAAATAGAACCGGTACCTTTATTCTGGATTTGTGAGTGGGAATTATCTGTATCGAATCAGCATTGGATCAACTCTACTCTCTAGGTCACGGCTCTTACAGCACTTATCCACAACTGATGCCGCTGAATCCACAACCGACTCTGGCTCTTCAATGGCGTTCAGTTCCGCAAGGGTCGCTTCCGCAGGTTTCAAGATACTGGTTTTTCCTGGTGACTCATTAGTGTCAGAGTATAAGTAGAAGTGGGGGCGTTGGATTCTTACCCTGAAACACTGTCATTAGTCGACATAACGCTTGCAATACAGCCGTGTATAGAGCCAGCAAGGCTATGCGGAGGTCCTCTGTAGCTTTTTCCGCAATGTCCGGGATGTTATTGCTGCTGAGGTACAGCTGCTCGTAAATTGCACAGCGGCCTATTAGAATAGCAATCCTTTCCATTGCAGCAATAGCCGCTGCCAATTTCTCTTGCTGACCAATAACAAGCCATGATGGAGTTAATAAATAAATGAGTTCTGTTGCACGGAGTAGCTGAAGGGGGCCTACGAACCATTAATATGAACCTCACTCCCGCCCAAGGCAATGCAACATGAACCGGGTTATATTGTACCACTATGTCGCCGATTTCCTTGAACTTATTGAGACAACCCACAAATCCTTCGACTTTCTCCCGCACATCGACCTCCTTATTCCCCCATCTCAGCTTAAACTGTTTCGTGGCATTTTGCTCCTCTGCTTGCTTTGCAATAGCAAATAGCTTCTGTATAATATCTAGTTTGTCCAGATTGTCCAGGTCATTCTTGTATGCTTCATGCTTTAGACCATAGATCACTTGTGACTTGTTGCCCATCGGATTTGCACCCTGCTTGAATCGAGTGACCGTGTTCATCGGTTGGCTGCGGCGGCCGCCCAGTGGCACCCGGTGAAGACTGCTGGAGGCTAGGTGACGGGGGCCGGTGATGGTTGGCGAGACTGCTGCAAACTCGATGAAAGGCTTGGTGACGGGCTACCGCCGCGGAAGAATTCCTTGACAGGAACTAACAGCCTGCCCATTCTGCTTCCCCTTTGCCCCTCCTGTGTCGGCTTCCTCGGCTTAGGTATTGTTTTTTCAATATACGCTGTCCAAGTATTTGAACCTCAGATTGCGCGATGGATGTGATATCGAATATATTCAGGAGGATAGGAAAGTATGGTGGTTAGGGCTTACACCTCAAGGAGGTTCATTGCCATGAGCTTTGGTGGTCCAATCAAACGCCTTTTTTTGCTTTTGCGGGGTTTCTCCGCGTACACATACATGTTGAGGGTTCACTTGCATGTAAAACAATCCCCACCTCTGCCATTTGTTTAAAGTATCTCTTGACCCAATCGGGATGTATGTGATGGGTAGCAATAGAAGCTTAGCTACCGCTAGATTTCTAATTACTGCGTGCTTTCTTATTCACGGTTTACGGAGATCGACATGTCAAATTCTTGCCAAGGCTGCTCGCGTCTTATTCTTCTTATACATTATTACTCCCTTAACCTACGGTATGCACATATCTTCTCACACCATCCGAGGAAACTGACATCCCTTCATGGATAACGATAAGAGGCCCCAGTTATTGCGATTGAAACGTCAGATACGGTTTGCTGTGGAATGATGTCAAGGATGCGGCTGAATTCCTTGCCAAGCATTGCCTTGGCAGTTACTGACCAAAGCACGCCAACTTCGTAAAAATCAACGAAACCAACGAATTAACTTGATACTTATCAGATTCCATGCCTGGTAAACTTGAGAAATTTCAAGTGGTTTCTATAGTACAGGCGACCGACAATAACCTCGAGCGCGACTACCAACTCTAACCGGCGTACCTCAATTTATCAGACCACTCTAGCGACATACATCTCTACTTATACTCTCGCGGCCGGCGAAAGCCTCATCTCGGAAACACCTAGGTGTCTACAATGACACTGAGCGCAGAATCGTGTACTTCATCTCCGTTGAGAGGGGCTCCACGGAACGCCACCTCTACTCCGTCCCCCACCAGCCCCGGAGGATAAGAGACCAACCCCATAACGTCAAGACCCCGGGATAATAAGGAGCTAGCTTCTCCACCGGCGCAGGATACTACCTCCTCAGTTGCAATGGCCCAAAATCACCTGGCAGAAACTCTACTCCATCCCCGCCGATGGCTCATAAGATACCCTCTCCGGCACTGCCCAACTGAACGCCACTCTCAAGCCAACTCGCAGACTACAAGCTCCCACAATTTCGCTGACACCCCTCTGGCGTATAATGCAGCGTCTCCCAGCCAACTCGGCCGGATACCCTGCTATTAGATTTGATGTACTGTGCTGAAATGTACTCATAAGTGTGTAACCCTAACTTCCAAGTTGTATGACAAGGAGACCGAAAATACATACATTGTAGTCTGGTTGGCACCAATACATTGAGCGACCGAATATACCTTGAAATGGTAAGTAAAGCCTAGGAGTTACGCATTGCCAAAACCTAGGCGTGTGCCAAGACATAATCGCCCTTTTGAAACACACTTCGAGTTCAAGTTGTGCCCAACCTGTGGAGGGAACTACTTAATATTTTGAGATATTCTGAATCGGCCGGTTCCGTTCTAGTGAATGCTTTAGATGGGCAAATTAATCAATATCATCTGTTGTTATGTGGTCGGGGTTGAAAATACCTGGTATTTTGGTGGTTACGACTTGCGCGGCGAGCTGAAACCTTGCACCAGGTATATGCAGATAAAAGATAAAAGTGTGAGTTTCTTACATTGAGGTTTGCATGACTTGAGCAACAAGTACCGCGGATCAACCACATCATCTGAATTGTTCCTGCTCCTATGCCTGTGGACAAAGATTTAGTAAGGTTGAGGAGAAGATATATGACCGTATCTGTGTTGCTCATCCTGGGTTTTACGCAGCAAAGCTCCCCCGGTACACTTAACCTTCATCAGCCATAATGTATTCTAGATACATACCTATGTGCCTGCTCCACTTCAGGGATCCAATTCTATCCCTAATAATATACCTAGCATCTCCTAAAAGGCTACACTAGAAACCATTCCAACCTTATTTAAAATTTATATTTAAAATCCGCATCTGAATTCGCAACAAGTGAGCAGCTGGAGAGGGTCTTCTACGTTGAGATGAGCAGGATATTGAGAGACTTCAAGGCATGGCTCACAGCACACAGCATCAAATGACCATCACTGAGTTTTTCCAATTTTGTGGTATATATCTTGACTTAAGAAACCTCGCGTTATAAGAAACTTATTACCAGTCTCGAGGGGACTGCTTATATCGAGACACCACTGTACTTATATAAATGATATTTATAGAGTCGAACCATACTGTTTGTAGACGAATGTCAAATTACCTGCCTATGTAGGTAATTAATTTCAATTAGCCTATAGATAGACTATATGGTCTAGGCCTTCTGTACTTTGGACGGGGACAGACTAGGGTTGTCTCGGCTGGTATATTGACGGCTGTGGACGGATTGCTTTAGATGGACTAGGCCGCCGATAGTCCCGCTGGACTGTTGCCCACACTGTCCAGGATATACAAAACATGGGAGCATCTCTTGGGGAAACAAATTTTAAGAAATAAATTCTTCGCCAGTTAGTTCAAATACAAAACCTCTCCCACGCGCTGTAAAACTGTGGCGCATTGCGCACTGCTTCCGAGGCGGGAGATGATTATTCAGGAACAAACATCACGACAGTCAGCGCATCCTGATGTAGGAAGTCATGTGCGATCACTAATGTACAAAGTCTTAAGATTTGGTAGAGGATATAAGTAGCGGTTTTTGCATAGTGCAATTGTTCGGGGGACAAGCACGGTAGACAACGCAGTACGCATATGCCCGCTTTGATGGATATATTCTTCTACCTACAATTCCTCCGTTCATAACCTCGTAATTCTTACGATAGCCCTACGCTAGACTTCCGTGGCGGAGTACGGGGCTAACTACGGAGTAACAGCCCAACCCTCATCCCTGGCATAAGCAACGACAGGTTCGCAATTTAGAAAAAAACAGGCCACTGGTCTCAGTCCCTACGGTAATCTCCATTTTTCCTGTCCTGCTTACCATATTAAAGACAATACAAAATCCCACGTGCATGCATATGCCACATCAAGGATGTGTCTCGAATCAAAATGCGAATCAGGTTACGCCCAGAAACCCTGGTTAAATCCTTTATTAATGGGAAATTATGGGGCCTATGACAGCGGATAATAGGGATATTGACCCCCGAGATATCCTCCAGCAGACTTGCCATTGGGAATACCTATATACTGTATGTTCGCTAGACTTGCACATGTCACATGCAGGGTTGCGTGGGTTCGACGTGACAAGCTACAAGATGGAAAGTTTGACTTAGTTGTCCAGATTGGAAATATTTGCTAGATAGACTCTCCTGTATCTACGGAGTATATGTTCGTCAAGCAGTCTGGCAATCAATGAGGTTTCAATTGAAAACAAGAATGAATGTGGCATCTTTCAGATGAATCCTGTGTGCAGATTAAACCCAGCGAACTTCCCTGCGAAGGACGTTCCCCTGCAATGGTATTTGACGTTTTTAGTCGGTGAATAGGCAGGCAGGGCCCAAGGATTGAGCACAATTGGTCAATACTAATCACAGTCGATCTACAGTACCATCAAGTAGTCTCCTACTCTGGTAGTAATCTCACTGAGATGACTTCTACTCGGTAGAGTACCCAAGTGGAACATTGGAGGATTTATTTATATTTTTTAAATACCCTGGACTCATATTTGGTCCCAAAAACATTGGCGGTTTGCGCGGGCTATTTGGCAACCACACCAATTACTACCCCACTCTTCGCTTTACCTGCGTGGGGTGCCAATACTCGAATTCTACAGCATCCGACGGTACAACCGGTCAGACGGGACAACTAGTCAGACGGGACAACTAGTCAGACGGGACAACCGGTCAGGCGGTACAATCAGCCAGCTAACCTAGGCGAGTTTAAGCGGGCGGGGCAGGAAAAATGCCAATACTTTAGAAAAGAATCTTTATATTCAAGACAGTCAGTGCACGCGTAAATAGGAGAAATTGAGGCAGTGACTTTGAGGGGACTTGACCGTGTATAGCCACTTAATCTTGTCAGGTTAGCTGACCGGTTGTTCCGCCTGACCGGCTGTACCGCCGGAAACTGTAGTCCTCAGGGCAGCGTGTAAGGTCCTCTGAAGCGTACATAATCCGTATAGGTACGCTGGACAATTTCTGAGATCCATTAGGTGTATATATATATGAACATCAATAACTGTGGACGCCGGCAACATCTTGTTTCAAGTCTACCTCCAACGTTCCTAGCTACAGCCTGTTTCACTTTAATACAAGGACGCATCTACCACCTTAGCCCACACGGGGCCACGCTCAGTACGAAGCGTTCCGCTCGATGACAATCGTGACGGAGCCGGAGCAAGGAACTAGGTGTCCATATGGCCCTATGCCTCACCATGGTCCTATTCGTGCCCATGACCGTATTCCACAGCTAGTGCGTATTCAACACTGGATCCTGGACATTTTATTTTACCCTTATTCGCATATCATCGTTACACCTTATAATCGAATGATTCCTGAGCAGGTACGCATGGCTCTATATTATGTATTTTGGGGTATCATAGGTATCGGCGTGCCAACCGCGATAGGAATATCTATACACTCTACGATTGAATGGATGCACCATCATGAAGATACTTCCGTCCCTCAGGACTGCGTCAATGCAAGGAAAAACTTCGACATGTATGGGATTGGGATACGAATTGCAACCTACTTGCAGCTGGTCACTACGATAATCACAAATTACTTCAACACACGCAGCGCCCCTGTTCTTTGCCACGTAAATTGTTGTTCACTCTGGGCACTCATTCTAGCGTCATTCTTCGCGCAAGACTTGTTGGACGAGGTGGAAACGTACATCCTTTGGGGGCTCGGGGTTAGTATCTGGATGATACTTATCGGCCAGCATTTCCTACCCAGCGCAAAACTCAACGATTACGAGTGCTGGATAACTACAATCCTACGTTCTTTTACTGCCTTTGGGTGGCTCGGGGTTCAGGTTGGGGCCGCGACGACTGTCCGGTTTAGCGGATCCGGGAGGGGTGACACTCTGACTTCCTGCGCAATCCAGGTCCCTGGCACGATTTGGCTTTGGAGACCAATAAGTCTAGAGGTGGAACATGTCCTAGAATACCCAGACCTGGGCTACGGCGCGGAGGATACACAAACGACAATCGAGTGGTGGCCAAGTCCAGGAGAGGACGTGTTCCTATCCGTGATTTGGGTTATAGGGTTGACGTGTTTTATCATAATATTTCGCCATTTCTGTTTTTTGTGGGTAGCACTGCCGCCTACATGTAGTATGCTTACGAAGGCGCACGACGGCCATTTCGCAAAGTCGCTGAACGGGGCGAGACACGTTCAGGAAATGACCCATCTGCCACCGAAATGGCGTGTACTCCTGGATTGCGTATTTATATTCCCCTCAAGCGATTTGAACTCATTGATAGAAGTTGTAAGTGATAAGATTCATGTATTTCCCATGGATTCCTTCGGCTGACAGTCCTTGGTGTGATCCGTGTAGAGGGGTTGTGAGAAAAGATTGGAGGGGTTGTTGGAATATGTGTCCATGCGTTATGGCCCGAAGACACTGCAAGACGAAACTCTATCAGAATCCGACAGTAGATCACAGCATCAGTCAGTACAAGCACCCCTGCAACCAGAGCACGATGCGCGCGAGGGACTCCAAATAGTGTGTGAGCGGCAGGCGCAACCCAAGTGGCAGATAGCGGTGCCAGTGTGGAACCTAGTGAGCCTCATAACAAGCATAACTCTGGTGGAATTGACAATTAAATTAAACGACATGAAGGCAGTGAATGCGCTCACATCCTCGGGACAGCTAATGGCACTTATCGTTAGCATTGGAGCATTCATGTACGTGATTTTAGAGATTGTAGCACGTCAGAGAAGGATTAGTTATGGAGAGAGGTTGCTGTACAACAGAGTATAGGATTTAGAGGTATGAGACAATAGGTGAGAGGGAGGAGGATCATCAGAGTATGATTGGGTTCCAAGGATGTCGGATATCTTGATACGGTTTACAGTTGGGGCGGCTGGGGCCGCCAAAGTGAAAACATAGACTAGATAGAATTGCTGGAGTGTGATATATACAGGTTTGTAAGGAGCTATTGGGGCGCACTGGTTGCTGCGGGAGAGGTAAACGCAGGGTGAGCTGAAAGGCTCAGTCGTTGTCATTCTTGAGCACGAGGCTTCGATCTCCCCAGCGATGGCACCGAAGTATATAGTCGAACCTCTGTAATACCATAACCGCTCAATTTGCATAGACCTCGATAGCCCGACTGTGGGGCTACGTTTATTATACCTCTCTAATAGCATGCATATCATTTCACTGGTCCAAAGCGCTAACAACTATATCTGCGTAAGTACTAACATGGTGGGGGACCTATGGAAATTTGGATGTGATAATTCACCACGTAGCTAAAGTGTTGGAATATGATTATCCTGCACCACGGATCAGGGATCATCTATTGGAATATTTCGGTTGTAGCATGTTATTGAGTAGCACGGATAAAGGGTTTAAGGGTATATATGTCGGGAAATACCCCTCCTTCCACTTCGTTGGATATCATCAATATTATCATTATCCAACATCATATCTTCGCTCAGCCAACGGGCTTGATTTCATACAATTGCAGAACGAAGTCATGAGCTTCGATCGTCCAATGAATAGCTTCCTCCGTTCTTCGTGCTGTTATGGGTTCTTGCGCATACAGTTTGCCTAATGGGTACTGTACTTAGCTACCATGCAAGCGGTATATGTACAGGGGTGGCCTCTTAACCATGGGGGGGTGCGTCCAGAGTGTTGAATAGGGGAGCAGTTCTAGTAGAACCTCCTCAGCTACAAAGGCCTATTTGAGTGTGATTTATTATGCTACGGCAGCTATGCATGTGCTGAGCTGCGAGAAGACCTATTCGTACTGCAACTCCGACGACGCATGAATTTTCCTTTTTCATAGCTTTGCTAATATAATACACATATGCACCCCTCGACACTTCATATTATCGCCCCATATTATCACTCGTGCCAACCAGACTGTTATCACCTATGCATATCAACAGTTGAGCGATTAGTCCCGATGTACGGTAGACTGTTCTAGCTGAATTCGTTGTCTGGTTGCTGAATTCGGAATTCTTGGCCATGCCGCGTCGGTTGATCTCTTGGCACTAGTCTGGAGAACTCAAGTAAAATAAAGTCTAAGGTACAGATTTTGAGAATACAAGGATGCTCTGCCTTCGTAAGACGGTGAGTATGGGTCCTCATACTCCATGACTGTGAACATCATCTTTTCGAATACTCACAGTAACTCACCGATACTCATAGCCGGAGCGCATCTCACCGCCACACAGACTCTGTACCACAGTGGTACGCACAAACATACGGAGTATGCCCATGAAATACCTGCGCTGCAGCTTACACCACGGGATAGATAGCAATACATCTTTAATCACCAGGCCCTGAAAATGCTCTTATAGAACTTGGTCCTATTGCGCCAGTTGCGCCAATACATACTTAGGCATATGTTCACTCTTGACAATAGCTCTGCTTGTGTTTAATAATCACAAGTGCATCACTTGCCAAGCCTTGAGTTGGCAATTCGGTCACTAGATGTCCCTTCCTCGTACGGGCGTTTATACTCCAAAGGATACTCCACAGTCTTCAAAAACCAAACCCACCACCCCCGCCACCCCCTCATCCCCGATAAACTTGGCGACATTCAGTACGCTGAGTACGCTGGGTAGTCTACCACCGGCAACCGAATCCCTTCGTCCGTGGTAGCGACGTGTACATCGGGTCCTCTGAAGGGGCAACTCGAATCACCCACGATAGCGGCGTGGATATACCGAATGCCGTGCCGGACTGGGTTTATGGGAAAGAGATTTATGGGGGATGCTCCTACCTGTTGAAGGTCGGTGAAGAGAAGGCTGTCAGAATCGAATTCGAGAGCATTGAGCGGAAGTCCACAGCCATGCATTCTTCCGCACCATGGACTGGCCGGCATCAAAGCAACGGCGCTAACCTTGCGACCACTTAAATGCCCAATTCTAACCCCCTGGCGTACCATCATTTATCAGGCTACTCTAGATACATGAACATCTACCTATACTCCCGCGACGGGTCGTTACTACCGAAGCCCCTGACCTCCGGAAACTAGGAAGTCACCCCTGTGCCTAAAATGATACTAAGCACGGAGTCGTGTACTACATCTCCACTAAGAGAGGCTCCACGGAACGCCAACTCCGTCTCCCTCACCAACTCCGGAGGATAAGAGACCAACCTCGTAGCGCCAAGAGTTCGGGATCCAAGGGACCTAGCTTCTCCACCGCGGAACCGGGAAAATAATGTTCACTTTCAACATATTGCCGAGTTGGTGGATTCGTTGATGAGGCGGTTGTTACACCGGAGAAGTTGAGGATGCAGTAGTTTACGGACTAGGATCACAATATTTGGAGGGTGGGGTAGTCTCGGTTTTGCATACTCAGTTGACAGATGAGGCGAAAGGGGCGGAATGACGAGATTATATATTCTAAGGAATCTATATGTATGCGAATATCTTTGGTCTGTACGGAGATTTATTATTTAGTGTATATTGCTAAAATACCAAAGGTTGATTTTACCCATTCATATGGGGATCCGTTTAGCTGCTCTATTTGTGGTTATGACTGTGAGTTGGAATTGATTATGTACGTGGTAGGATGTTCTCTCGAATTTAAATCAATCAGATTGCATGCTCGATGACTCTTCAAGGATGAGGTGAATATTTGCTATGATCGCCACCCCCCAACCCTTGTCTCTCAACCATCTGCACCTTTGTCCTAGGGTCTATGTTTCTAAGTTTTACCTACTAGTTGGTCTAATTCCCCCCTCGAGCATGGGTTTATATGTTGCAGTCAGTGACCCTGCACAATATGAATGGGACTTGTCTGTCTATTTCTTGTTCCTTGCTGGACGGTCGGGTATCTATTCCGTAGACGCTTCCATCGATGGACTTGTATCGCTTATTTACTTTACTCCCCATGCAGGAATCATTACTATTCTGGAGCTCAGATGCTCTGATATATGTGTACTGCCGTGTGGTTTTATTTCCTAGATGAAGCAAATAGAGGTGGATATGTCCCGGCCCAGTCACGATCCATGAATTACCTGGTCAAAAAAGATATTATGACTATGGATGCAGGATAAACCTGATTATCAGCTAACTAATGATACATCATGATCATATTTATTACACCTCATCTTCATCTTTCTAGTACAGCTGCGGTCAGCCTTAGAAATTTATATTGCAGGCAGTTTTGCAACTGCAAAGCGGGGAGATGCATCTTTAGCTGCTCCAGGGTACTCCGTAATAACCACTGATTATCGCCAATTAATATTGTTGGAGAAACACCGTTAGGAACTTCTTCTAGCTGCCGAGCTCCATGGTGATATTTTGAAACACCATATTGTGCTTGAAGTTGATTTGAGGTCTACTAATAACCCGTAACGTCATATTTGCATAACATTCCACTTTACACATCAAATATACCTACCGAATGCCTGTCGTGGCCCGAACGATTCACATGCTCTAAGCCTTTGGTGTAGGTATTGAACTTCAGTGCTGAAGAAGTTGCCTCTGTGTATATCTTTCATTCTACCAATATTTTCTGGTCTTTTAATCCCGGCCTTTTAATCCGCTATCTTCAATTCGTTACTATTCCCACTTCATATTTTCCAGACTCACTTAACGGGGTCGCCGCATGACATTAAGTCGAATCGGTGTATAGACTTTAAAAAAAAAAAAAAACCCAGTCTAGTCCATTGTATGTGGCTGTAGCGAATGGACCGGGCTAGTCATGCGAAATGGCTAGCTGGGGGTTGAGCCGAGGCTGTTATGAATGCTAGGCCGAAGAGCTACTACTAAGCATGGTCATGTGCTAGGGCCTACTGGCAGCTGCGGAGGTTGGCAGAACAGGAAGAAAATTTAATTTGGGGATATTTTGGGTAGTATGTTTTGCAATTTACTGCTGAGATGTCCCTAGACTACCGGAGATGCATGCAGTTGAGTCTGTCCTAGAATGAATTCACGTCCGCGTCCTGCCCGCGCACGCCATATACATCGCGGCTGGGATGTCGTGCAGAACAAGTTCACATCGATATTACTCTGACAGACTGAAACCTAGGACATCCACTGAAGCTTCCTGTGCGAGTATAGGCAATGCAAATAATAATAAACAAAACTTCCTGGAAACAACCACGCGGTGTGAGGTAGTCTGGGAGGTAAATATAGCTTATGGCCTCCACCAGGTTGTTGGCAATCAATTGTCAGTGGAACTGAGCTGCGTACGGCGCCCACACGGGTTCGATAAATAACAAATAGAAATTTTGTAAAACAGATGTATTGCTGAATAGAATCATCAGTAATGGCCTTGAAATATCCCCTCCCAACTTCGTTCCCTGATATTGTCTTATGAATCTCTAGATCTAAAAAGTCCTCCCCAGGGCGCACCTAACTTCCGCACCGCTACTATACCAACGGACTACAAGAAACCACACAAGAGAACACTCGAAGGAACAATATGTGAATAAGCAAAGGGCATGTTTGCCATGGAACCTCCCCGCATCTCACCACCGGGGCTAACGCTGCTCACGACAATTAGTTCGCTGGTGCTTCGGTCGACCACCTGGGGGTTTGCGTATCATTTGTATTGCTATCAGGTTTACCCGCGCTGTAAGAGTCCAACAGGCGTACCATCTCGTAGTGCCCTTTAGATTCAGCTAAATCACGAGATTTCTGGCCAAGGTGGTTTGTTAAAGTGGGGTTGGCGCCTCGGTCTAGGAGTAACTTGGCTATTTCAAGCTCCCCCTCGGACGCAGCTGCGCCTAGGGCAGTGCCAAGTTCGCCGTTAAAAGTGATATTGATGTTCGCACCTCGGTCTAGAAGATGCTTAGCCATTTCCAGCTTTCCCCACCATGCAGCCACGGTTAGGGCGGTGCCAAATAAGCCACCAGGAGTAATATTGATGCCTGCACCCCCATCCAAGAGCAGCGTAGCCAGTTCCAGGTTTCCACTCCATGCAGCCGCGCCTAGGGCAGTACCATATCTATTAGGAAATGTGAGATTGGGGTCTGCAGCTCGATCCAGGAATAACAGAACCATTTCCAAGTTTATCTCGACTGCAGCGCAGGCTAGAGCGGTGCCATATTCACCACCAGATGTGAGATTGATATCCGCACCTCGATCCAGGAGTAACCTCGCCATTTCAAGCTTTCCACAGCATGCAGTCGCACCTAGGGCATCGTTATATCGACCAGAAAAGGTGATATTGGTGTCTGCACCTCGATCCAGGAGTAATGTAGCCATTTCCAGATTTCCCCCAGCTGCAGCCCAGGCTAGGGCGGTGCCGCATAAACCAGCAGTAGTGAGATTGATGTCTGCGCCGCGATCCAGGAGCAACGTAGCCTTTTCAAGGTATCCTTCGACTACAGCCCTGCCGAGGGCAGTACTGTATTGACCAGAAAATGTGAGGTTGGTGTCTGCACCTCGATCTAGGAGTAACGTAGCCACTTCCAGGTTTACCCCAGCTACAGCCTCGCCTAGGGCGGTGTCACACTCGCCACCAAATCGGATATTGATGTCTGCCCCGAGATTCAAGAGGAGCGTAGCATTTTCCAGAATCCCTGAATATGCTGCACCGGATAGGGCAGTGCCTGAGGAGCCAACCTCGTTGATATCAAGCTCGACTCCCCGTGCTAATACACACCCCATGATCCAAGCAGTGCCGTACCTACTAGCGAGATAGAGCAGTGATTCATTCCTGTCATTCTTAATATTCATTTCTGCGCTTTCTGAGTGCCAAAGCCAAGTAACCAACTCCCCTAAGCCGGACACTGCAGCCACAAAAGCAGGACTCAGCGACTGGGACGATATCAGGTTGATCAAGTTTTGATGTTCATATTGTACCCATCTTACTTCTAGCCAGCCTATCCACTCTGCAAAATGAGTTGCTGGATAGTTGAAGGAGCCCAAAAAGTTATTCAGGATATCAATAGGGATATCAACGGTATGGTTGGAGTCTCGAGTGCTCCGCAATAATGCAATGTCTTGATAAGATCTACAATGTCGGAACCAGTTGCGACCTGCATAGTCATAGAGAGCCGACATCGAAGACGGCCCACATTGCAGTGTCCATAGGCAGGCTTCTGAGACAAACCGTTGCGCGTCGATAATGCCCCAGCTATTGTTCCTCGTCTCGAGATATTCTTGAACTGAAAGGTGCGCAAACCGCATGACCTCTAGCTCTTGATCCAGGAGTATCAATCCTCCACATATATGAACCACCAGTTCAATGTCCAGTGATGGCTGCGGCACAGGCTGCAATGATTGGTCATTGGCAGGACGGTCTAGTGATGGCGATGATGGGTTAAGCTCTGTTGCTGTGACGAGTTCTTCAGGACTGAGGGGCCTTCGAGAAACAAGCATCCACTTCAATGCTCGGGTGGCCAATCCAAAGTCGGTCCCTGGTCTCGACTCTATTGAGCTCATGATCTCATCGTAGACACCACTTAGCTTCTTTGGAAGCTTCCCCAGCCGAGCACGAATATCTGACTCAAGGCACAATTTACAGAGCTCGCGGAGTTGGTAGTCAACCCAGAGAAACCTGTATCATATCAGCAATTGCCAGCAGGGACAAAGGAGTCTTCTTACATTCCATGTGCGTCCCTTAATAGTCTATCCTTGATGCATTGCTTCAGTTCGGGAGAAATCTTCCCTCGAAGTAGCTTCTTGTTTTGAACGCTCAAAGTATGCTCCTTTGTCAAATAATTTTCGATATCCTCAGCATTATCTCTTGCTTCGATGCGTACATGCAGTAAACCATGCAGGCGATCTTCAATATCCAGGCTGTGACGGCTAGCGATAAACACCTTTACCGGATGTTTTGCGTTATCCAGGATGGAGTGCAGGTCTTCTATGATCAAACCACGAGTCCCTTCAGCGCATTCATCAAGTGCATCTAGGATGATTGCTGGGTGTTTGTAGTGCTTAAGCAACCGTTTCAACAATTGAAGGCCGTCTTTGATGCTGAGCTGACCACGTGAGGCTGGGTCCTTCTGTTCTGTTTTGTAGGCATCTAATGCTTCTGTATAAATTCCGGTATCAGTGTCCGGTGGACAGGCAAGCTGCTTCACTAGCGCAAGAAGTAATTTGTGTCTATCCCGGCGATCCTCTTCATCTCGCTTGCAATAGAAGAAGACAACCTTATCGATTTGTACATCAATTCCGTGAGATATCTTCGATACATGCTCGATTGCTGCAGACCTGAGAACCGTTAGGCTCAGTTTAGTAATCTCTTTCTTTAATGGAGAGGACCGGACAGTGCCCCAACTGGGGTTGATACTCACACAAGCTTAGTTTTCCCAGCTCCGGCTGTAGAATACAATATTATCTGAACCAGACTCCATACGAGGTGAATATACAAGTGGGGGTTTGCTCACGTATTCCATGGAGCCATAATAAACTTGGCTTCCGGGATTGCTGCCATTCATCGAATTCTCGTCTCTTGAACAGCCAGCTACCAGTGTGTTCAACACATCCATCATGGGCAAGATCATGATGACCCTAATGGGATGGTCGAAAACCATTTAAGAATGGTGATCCTTTCTTGTTCTGACCCCCAGACAAATCAATATTTATATATCCTAGCCGAGAAGCAAAAGCGCAAGTAAGTACCTTTGATTTCCTCGTACATTGCTACTACTGTAGCGTCCATTCCTTTAACTACAGCGTCAATTGTTGTTACGGTAGAGTCTATTCTGGATATAACAGGAAAGAAGTCCTGGAGAAGGGCCCTAAGTTTGAGAGAGTCCCCTAGAGAAAGAACTCGTGAGAATTATTCGTGTGTTTATAGGCGTGAACCAAGTACCTTTATTCTGGATGTGTGCATGGGAGCTATCTGTATATAATCAGCCATGTATCAGTTCTGCTCCTATGATCATTATGATTCAAGGGTTCAAATTCCAGCCTTACTTACAGCACTTGTCCACAGTCGATGCGGCTGAATCCGCAACCGCCTCTGGCTCTTCAATCGCTCTTAGTTCCGCCAGGGTAGCCTCTGGAGGTTTCAAAGGATTGCTCTTTCCTGGGGGTTAATTAGTACCTCATTTCTCCAAGTATAGGTAGAACCGGTCCTACCGGATTCTTACCCTGAAAGACAGTCATCAGTCGACTTAACACTTGCAATATAGCCGTGTACAAAGCCAGTATCGCTACGCGGAGGTCCTCGGTAGCTTTCTCCGCAATGTCCGGAATATCATTGCTGACGAGATACAACTGCTCGTAGATTGTGCAGCGGCCGATCAGAATTGCAATTCGTTCCATCGCAACGAGAGCTGCTGCCAGTTTCTCTTGGTGACCAATGACAAGCTATTATACAGTTATATACACATTAGTTCTATATATTCCTCAGAGGGACTGAAAGGGGGCCACAGACCATTAATATGAACCTCACTCCTGCCCATGGCAATGCAGCATACCCAGGATCATATTGCATCACGATGTCACCAATCTCCTTGAATTTATTAAGCCATTCCACAAACCCTTCAGCTTTCTCCCGCACATCAATTTCCTTATCCCCCCATTTCAGCTTAAATTGTTTCGTGAGATTTTGCTTCTCTGCCTGCTTTGCAATCGCAAACAGCTTCTGTATAATATTCAGCTTCTCCAGCTTGGCCAGGTCCTTCTTGTATTCTTCGGGGAGCTGCTTGTATGCCTTAGACCACAGATCATTTGTACCTTGTTGCTCATCGGATTTGCGCCGCGCTTGTATCGAGTGACCCTGTGAAGCTGGACCCGGTGATGGTTGGCGAGACTGCTGGGAGCCCGACGCAGGGCTAGGTGATAAGCCGCGGAAGAATTTCTTGACAGGAATAAACAACCTGTCCACCTTGCTTTCCTGTCGCCCCAGCGTATTCGGCTTATGCATGGTTTGTCTTTCTATTCGCTGTGCCAGTGTTTGATCCCGAGGTTCCGCGATACTTTGGGATCGATATCGCATAATATATTCAGTAGGATGGGGGTTAGTACTTACTCCCCGCGGAGCCTCAATTGTTGACCGGAGCCATGCGCTTTGACCGCCCAAAGAATAGCTTCCTCCGTTCGTGCTTCTGCAGCCTGCATAGCTCTGAGACACCCCAGAGCCTGAAGGTGTCTCAGTGCTGCTCAGATCGTAGCATCCCGAAGAATGGGGCATACATATGTTCAGGGCTGGCCACTTAATCATGGACAGAGTGTTGAATGGCATGCATTTGTAACCTCCTCAACCAAGCTTTGTTTGGGTGTGGTTTAATACTTTAAAATAAATCAAAATACGATAACTACTGTTGAGCTATGTATGTACAATGTTGGCGGATCTGTTGGTTCGCACTATGTAGCTGAGAATAGGACGGCAATTGGTGCCTATGTACCCCCTACCAGGGAACCGGTTCATGCATTGCTGTATGTCTCACCAAAAATACCGTTGCGGCTAGCGCTGCATAGGTGCCCCCACGTACGGATGGTATACATACTGTATGTGCATACTTTATACAGACAATTAATGGCTACCACTATCCGTACCTCCCCAGAGTAGTACTATACGAAACGTGGATCTTTTCTCGTAGATTTGCTTATGCACCCCATATTATCCCCATATTAACATCATCACACCACTGTGGCTAGCGACGCCTCAGTTTTGGGTGGCCAAGAGCCGTGTTTTGAGTGGCTTAGCAGTATCGGAGTGCCCGCGGACGTGTGTCTCGGGAGGGTCATCGCCGTGACGGCCGGATGTGGCATGTATGGTACTCTACTTTGCTCCAAACTGGGTGTACGTACGAAGGCATTGTTTCCGTCATTCGAGTTCTAGTGTTGGTAACTATGAGCACGAATGCAGAACTTTGTCGCACACTTATATGGTAGGTATACCGGGGGGCGTGTCTAGAGTGAGAACAACAAGATACATGATGACCTTTGAAATTGTGTTTGTATGTAATAAATTACATGTGGGAAATCCTCTCGCTCATGTGATGCGCTCACGTGGACCCAGGGATGAAGCCAGAAAAACCTAAAGTGATATGACAAACTAATATTGGGATAGGGGTGTGCTCCCGGCTGGCTCGTCATGGCTCCCTCACTGGGGCGGCATGCGAGTAGTGAGTCTTTAGAAAAATTAAAAAAATTAACATAACTGTCCTGAAGTGGCAAAACGAATGGGCATATAAGCGACCGATTTCCACAGGTAGTTGAGTGCTTTGAAGAGGAAAGCTTCTGATTGTTTCAAACTATTCGAGCCGAACAACATGTACTCTATGTACATAGATCTTAATCTGAGATTACAACATCTGCGATATTACAACTAGACTGCTGGGGGGGTATCATTCCCTATCGAGGTATGATGAATGTCTTCTCAGATGCCAGGCAATGTCATTTCTTGCGGAATCATCACTGGCCCTGTCTGAAATTGGTGGATCCAGGATATTGGGTCACTGAGCGACGCCCAAGGGTAACACTAATGGATTAGACCTCCGCGATGGTAGACGTTACGAGTATTCAGTCCTAGTACAACATGGAACCCGGCATGATAATATTTACTTCCAAAAAGTGCCGTGCTGGTCGGTCGATATGCTAGTGACGCAGGGGGTTCTGGCAAAAGAGGTCGGAAGAAGTAGGAGAAGCATCAGTGGGATGAAAGGGGTAGGGAGATTATTTTCTTTGGTGGATGGATATGGGTACCTATACAGATGTATGGGGTCACGCGAATATGTATGGAAAGATTAGGCGCTTAATTATCTACTTCCTTTTTTAATTTTCTTTTTTATGCTCAGATCTCATATGTGGCCGCACGTGAGGCTATGATGAGCTAGCCTCAGCCCGGCTGGATTGAAGGACCGCCAAAGTTAATCTGGACGTGTCGGCGCATTATGTACAGAATGAGGAAAGGCGGCGGGGGGGGGAGGGGAAACGAAAGAGGAGATAGAGCGATTAGTTTTCTACCGAGGAGGTAAGAGTTTTGGTCTCAGCACCTATACCATCATCCCTGATGCTACTGTAGTCTCTCCTATCAGTACTTATATATTTACTAATTTGTATTCTCTCGGTCATGTGTTTATATTGTGCGGTGGGCCTGTAGACATGAATGGATTGCTGTTACTTAGTGCATAGTCGGCTATTCCGTAGGTCTGTACGGACATGTGTCTTTTTCGTACTTTATCCCTCAAGAGTCACGGTTGTGGAGGAATCACTACTATTCTAGAGGTTGGTTGTTCATATGTATGCGTATTGGTGTGTAGATGAATTAAATTAGTTAGAGGTTAAGGGGTCTCAGGCGAGATTTAGATATGGCTGGCGGGAGGGGTGTACACTTTATACTGAACACTAAGATGCCTAGGCTGGCTGTTATAAATACTAGGCGGAAGCCCCTAGGGGAGTGAGGAAGTGCATTGGATATGGTAGTGTTTACCAGCTGTACCTAGACGCGAGGGGAAAATTACACCTAATTTTGGATTTCATTAAAGTGTCATTTAAAGGAGGGGATTTACAACCTGATCACGAGCATTATTTACAGCAGCGGAGAACCAGAGATTTACGCCTCAATGAGGGGTATTATGAACATCCCGGAAGAGATTCATGGACCTCCAATTATTGAGATTAGAGCGGTGGATATGTTTTTGTTACGAGATGATGTCGAGGATACGGCTGAGAATGGACGTCTTGGAATATTGAGTCTTTTCGAGTAGAGGTATTGATATGTGACGGTCATGATTAGGGACGCTGAGAAAGAATGACCTCTTTTATTGTGAGGCCGATAATTCTGCCGATACAAAATATGATGCTACGGATTCGACCCTCCCCCCCCAAAACGGTGATGCTGCAGTTGATAATGGAAATCACAATTGCTTCCTGCCCTTAAACCACGAGGCTGGGTACTCTATGCCACCCCGTCGTATTTTTCGCCCCCTCATCTTCCAAGGAGGCTTCGCACCTAGCCCTTGGGGGTAATACACCCCGCCTGCGCTCACCCCAGTCCTCTCTTGGATGCATCCTTACGAGTCTTCTTTCCAATAAGGAAACGATGAAATTCGATCATGTGCCTACTTAAGTGGCCTGCCTTGCGAAAGTCAATATGACACTTATCGCAGCGATATGCATCACCGTGGCCGCCAAGACGAATATAGGAATTGTGGGCGTTCGGGGTCGGAGCGGGCTGCAGCGATAGTTGCTCGAGTTGCTCTTCCGTAATTGTAAGCAGTTGCTGTTCGTCAGTCAACTGGGAGCCATCAGGGTCTGACTCAGAGCTCGAGGGTGGGGAGTCGTGTTTGAGGTGCTGTGCCTCTTCAAGGCATGCTCCTGATGTTGGCAAACCTGGGGTGGCTATAACACTCGGGGCTTCCACAGCACTCGGACCTTCCTGAAATGTGACACTAGAACTAATGTCTGCAGGCGTAGAGGCAACCTGTGCCAGTGCACCGAGAGACCAGGAACCGTCCACATAGTCCTGGCCACTCGGGGTTGTTGATGTTGTATATAGGAATTTCTGATGCGCAGGCTCCGACTGGTGCTGGTTAAGGTTACTAGGTCGAGATAGGTCAACTATCGATGGTTGCCCCTGCTTCCCATTTCTGAATCCCAACGTGGTCGAACCCCGGCAGACCTTCAAATGCACCTCCAGGGCTTGACGGTCCTGGAATCGGATCATACCGGAGCATTTGGTGCAGATAGGGTGTGCAACGTCTCGATGCGCTGGGAGATTGTCGAACATGTATTTGCAGAAACCACACAAGCCAGCCATTTGTGAAGTTATATCGTACGGTTGGGATGGGGATGGTAGGTAAGAAATCATTCTTCTCCGCTCCCTTGCAGCTTATATTAAGCATTTAGTAATTGCGGGCCTGATCTTGGCGTACTATTCCGGCCCTTCTAAAGTATCTCCTGCCATGTAATGCTGTAATAATTAATTTCCAGTGGGACCCATAATAGAGACGAACCCCTACAATAGTGTCCTCTATAATAACATACCCTCTCTAATAGCACAGACGCCGGCCTGAGTTTGGGACTACAGACAACTCTCGTTATAAGCATACGGTCGGGACCAGAGGCGACATGGTTATAGTGATCGAGAGAAAATTACGCCCTCTTACATATGTGGGGACCACGAGGGGCACGCATATTATGAATAAATGCTTATATCGGGTATGCTTATAACGAGAGCTGTCTGTAGTATGGTAATTACAGCATAAATCTCGAATAGCATGGATAGCATTTCGCCAGCGTCAAACCTGCCAAGCGCTATGTAACAATTATACCTGCATAATTACTGCCATGGTAGGTAGCGGACCTACGAAATTTGGATATGAAATCCAGTATATAGCTACATCTGAGATGAGTGGCCTTATCAGCCATCCCTAGTACCTATGCTAGGTGACGGAGGTGACCCTGAACTCCCCTACCTTGTTCCAGCAATGGAATCTCGAGAAGCCTTAGCTACACCGACACTAGGTATACATATGCTCAACAACAATGGGAGCCAGGAATGCTAAGTCTTGGGTTTGAAGCCGAAGATGAGACTGCCATAAAGGTACCATATGACCTTCAGAACATTGAGTGCCACCTATCTGTTCTCCAGCTTCGGAAAGCTCAACGGCAAACACCAATCACATCCTACTTTCGAACTTCAATGGGGGTAGCGGGAGTGGCGGAGGCAACAGAAACACTAGTGGGAGCTGAATAGACAGTCTGGTTAAGATTAGAGAGTTGATAGCTAGCTTGGAGTACTGCAAGTGGATTTCACGTCATATTATCCACATGCACGTGATGTCATGCATGACCTCTATATTTGCATAATTCCTCTAATAGTCCCGGCGTTATGCTATTATAGAGTTCGACTGTATATGTATAATGTAACATTAGTTTGTGAAAGTTATTGCATCTTAGCACTCTCGAAACTAGCACGTTTTGCCTACATTGCCCACCTACCTTAATACATCTTTGCTCCAATATGCATTGCAAAGGCATAATCAACAGAGGCACACAGACATTTGTCAAAGGGCCGATGTGTCCTGAGTAATGTGACCGGATGCTTATTATGTAAGAATTACAATGTTATGAACGGAGGAATTGTGGGTAGAAGAATATATTCAGTGAGAGCTGTCAAAGTGATCATATGCGGACTGCTTTGTCTACCGTGCTTGTGCTCTATCTTACAAACTCAACAGCGAAATCCCTTTTTTTATTCTTATTTTTATTTTTTCCACTGCTTATATGCCCTGCTTATTCTCACGACCTCCTACTTTTGGGATCCCACAAGTTTCTACGACCGGCATTGCTGACCTCTCACACTCTACCAAATCCCGTGATGTCGTTCCTGACCAATCATTTCCGACCCGGGTCTGGAAATGTTTTAATCAGCAGCGCGAGACACTCCAAAGGAGACCCCTTCAAGCTAAACCAACCACCCCCACCACCCCCACCACCCCCCTCGTCCCCGATCAACTTGGCGACATCCAACATGCTGAGTGGTCTACCACCGGCGACCGAACTGCTTTCGTCCGTGAAATCGACCTGATCCACGACAGCGGCGTGGATATATTCAATGCCGCCCTGGACTAAGTTTATCTCAGGATGAGACTTGTGGGGATACTACAGCACGGCCTCCTACCCGTTGAAGGGAAACCTGTCAAAAATACAATTCGAGAGCTTTGAGCCAGAAAGATTCAATCTTCGCAACATTGACTGAAAAACAGGGTCATTGGCGACCGGGACCCGGCGGTTCCATAATATACCCGCGACCACTTATCTAACCCCCGGGCGCACCTCGATTTATCAGATCCCCCTACTCCGTAGATACATGCCCGTCTACTTATACTTCCCAGTTTCCGGAGGTGAGGGCTTCGGTTGTAGCGATCTGTCGCGGGAGTCACTGATGTCTAAAATGACACTAAGCACAGAATCTTATACTACATCCCCGCTGTGAGAGATTCCACGGAACGCCACATCAACTTCATCTCCCTCACTAGCCCCGGAGGATAAGAGACTAACCTCGACTCCGTGATATTGCCGGACCCTCGCCGTGGTAGACGTTCTACATAGAGGGTTGTGGGGTAAGTCCTAGTACTGAATGGAACCAGGGATGATAATGCCTATTTTCAAAATAGCGCCGCATTGTCGATGCATGGATGAGGCAGGGGGTTGCGCTGGGGAAGCTGAGAGTGCAGTGATCTCCGGATTCGGATCATAATATCAGGAGGGAGGGACAGAATGGGTTTTTGTATACGCAATTGACGTTGAGTTGTTTGAGTCGAAGAGGTAGAAGAGGCATCAGTGGGATAAGAAATTGGTGAAGGGGGTAGAATGTGGAGATTATTTTTTGGAGATGGATGTGGGCATGCATGTATGCCCATGTATGGGGTTATGGTTGGATATATTTATGTGTTGGTTGATGTGACTAAAATGCAAAAGGTTTATTTTACGGATTCATGTTGGAGTCCCGGCGGTTGCGAGGGCGCTGACTTTGACGTGACTGTGGTGCATTAATAATCTTCGTGGTCTGATGTGCTCTTCAACAAGATCCAACGCTTGGTTAGGCAGCAGGTGAGTTTTGGCTGTGATCTGCCTGCTTCGTCTGCATTGGCTTTTTACTCTTTTGCTCCTTGCCCTTTTGTAGTCTCCCCTTTCAAGAATTACTAGTTTTACCTATTCTCCCCCGGTCATACGTTCATATTTTGCGATCAGTGATCTGGCCGAATATGAATAGGGCATGTACCCTGTTTCTTTCTTGTTACTTAATAGATGGGCTTGTGTCGTTTGTTCCCTCTATCCCGCATGAGTCATGGCTGTGGAGAATGATTAAATTGGTTGCGCGTGCTTTCAATTCCTTTATGCATCAGATGGGGGTTGAGATGTCTCATGGAAGCTGTATAGCCGGCGGGGGATCGCTCTGGGATGCCGAGACTGTATAAATGGCGGAAGGGACTAGGGTGAATTGTGTGCGAGAGCTAGGCCTAGTGCATTGAACTAGGTTGACAGAAAGATTTAAACTTGTTTAGGCATTGAGCTTTGTTCCTAAAATGGATGTTATGTATGTGGATATGGCAGAAATGGCATGTCTATCAGACGCACTCATTACATCGATACCTATATATAACTTGGAACCGGACTGAAAAAAAACTAGCATACATATAGCATGCACAGGCTGTACATGAAGCACGTTCTCGTGATACAGATGAATAATAAATTGAAGTCATGTCAAATATAAATAATTGCGATAGGTTTTGGCCAGACCCAGCAGTGCTGACCGTGAAACTGCCATTCCCAATTTTGCTCGCTATCTAAGCTATAGTCCTGCTATTATAAGTAGCAAAAGACCAGATACATGACACCACACACGAAAAAATATAAGGTAAGAAAATGCGCATAATTATATAAGGAAAGGACATGATTTGTATCTCCTCTATTCCACCTCCTCAGACGGAGCTACCGGTAACGCTACTCATCACAATTGGTTCATCCGTCCTTTGATCCCCCAGCGGAGGCTTGTGTATGTGTTGTTTGGTTCTCTGTTTTATCCGTACTGTAAGAGTCTAACAAGCTTACCATCTCGTGGTGCATTTCATGTTCCACTATATCGCGAGGCTTCTGGCCAAGGCTGTTTGTTAGGTCGGGGTTGGCGCCTCGATCAAGGAGTAATGTCGCCAATTCAAGCCTCCCGAAGGCTGCAGCCACACCCAAAGCAGTGCCATATTCGCCACCAAATCTGATGTTGATGTCTGTACCATGATCCAGAAGAAGTGTAGCCATTTCTCGCCTTCTCAGAAATGTAGCCAAGGCTAGGGTGGAGCCAAGGCTACTACCAAATACCACATTTATGTCTGCACCTCGACCTAGGAGTAGCATAACTATTTCCAGCTTTCCCCCGGCTATAGCGCAGAAAAGGGCGGTGACATTGCTTCCACCATATGCGATATTGGGGTCTGCCCCTTGATCCAGGAGGAGAGTAGCATTTTCTAGCATGCCTGATTCTGCTGCACCGCATAGGGCAGTGCCTGATGAGCAAACTTCGTTGATGTCAAGTTCAACTCCCCGTGCTAATACACACTCCATAATCCAAGTAGTGCCGTAGCTACTAGCAAGATATAGCAATGATTTATTCTCGTCAGTTCTGATATTCATGTCTGCGCTTTCTGAGTGCCAAAGCCAACTGATCAACTCCCCCAAGCCAGAAGTGGCAGCTGCAAAAGCAGGACTCAGCGGCTTGGACAATCCCCAGTAGCACGGGTGTAGATCCTCGTATACTTTCTGTACTTTCTGTTCTTTAAGCCAGTCTACCCACTCTGTAAAATGGGTTGATCCACAAGCGAAGGAGCCTAAAAAGGTATTCAAGATGGGGATATCAAGGGAATTGTTGGGGTCTTGGGTGCGCCGTGATAATATAATGTCTTGATAAGATCTACAATGACGGAACCAGTTGCAACCCGCATAGTCATAGAGAGCCGACGTCAAGCAAGGCCCACATTGCAGTGTCCATAGGCAGCCTTCTGAGACGAAACGTTGCGCATCGATAATGCCCCAACTGTCCTGCCTCGTCTCGAGATATTCTTGAACTGACAGATGTGCAAACCGGATCACCTCTAGCTCATGGTCTAGGAGGATCAATCCACCACATACATGAACTACCAGCTCAATATCCAATGATAGGTCTGGCGCAGGATGCAATAATTGATCATCGGCAGGACGGTCTAGTGGTGTCGATGATGGGTTAATCCCTGTTGCTGCGACGAGTTCTTGAGGTTTGAGGGGCTTTCGAGAAACAAGCATCCACTTCAATGCTCGGGTGGCCAGTTCAAAGTCGGTTCCTGGTCTTGACTCTATTGAGTTCATTATCTCATCATAGACACCACTTAAATTCCTTGGAAGCTTCCCCAGGCGAGCACGGATATCCGACTCCAGGCACAGCTTACAGAGCTCGCGGAGTTGATAGTCAACCCAGAGAAACCTAGGTGCGTCAGCAATTGTTAACGCAGAAAACAGGGGGTCTTCCATCTGTTTGGTAAAAACAGGGAGGGTCAGACAATTCAACAAGGCGATAGCCTGGTGATGCAGTCTTCTCATAAGCTAGAGTAGTTTGAAGAAAAATAATAATTTACAAAAAGGGGAAAGGGGAATCTTACATTCCATATGCATCCCTCAAGAGTACATCCTTAATGAGTTGCATCAGCTCAGGAGAAATCCTGCCCCGAAGTAGCTTCTTATTTTGAACCCTCAAAGCAAGCTCCTTTGTCACATAATTTTCAATATCCTCAGCATTATCTCTTGCTTCGATTCGTATATGCAGTAACTTTTGCAGGCCATCCTCAATATCCAGGCTGTGGCGGCTAGCGATAAACACCTTTACCGGGTGTTTTGCATTATCGAGGATGGAACGCAGGTCTTGTATGATCAAACCGCGAGTCTCTTCAGGACATTCATCAAGCGCATCTAGGATAATTGCCGGGTGTTTGTAGCGTTTAAGCAATTGGTCCAACAATTGAAGACTGTCTCTTATGCTGAGCTGACTACGAGAAGATGGGTCCTTCCGTTCCCTTTTGTAGGCCTCCAGTGCTTCTGTATAAATTCCGGTATCAGTGGCTGGCGGACACGCAAGTTGTTTCACCAGAGCAAGGAGCAGTTTTTGCCTGTCCCGGCGATCCTCTTCGTCTCGCTTACAATAAAAGAACACAACTTTATCGATTCGTACGTCAATCCCGGGAGATGCCTCTGAAAGGTACTCAATTGCTGCAGATCTAGTCGTGAGAGCTCGGGTTAGTAAGTTTTTTTCCCCTTACAGGAAAGTGCCCCAAGTGGTATTGGAACTCACACAAGCTTAGTTTTCCCAGCTCCAGCTGCCAGACAATATATTAGTAACGTTAGCTGAAGCGGAGGGTTGAGTGGGGCTCTCACGTATTCCATGTAGCCATAATAAATTCGGCGCCTGGGATTGCTGCCAGTCTCTAAATTCTCGTCTCTTGAACAGCCAGCCACCGGTGTGTTCAACACAACCGCCACAAGCCAGATCATGATGACCCTTATAAGGGATAGTAGAAAACCACTCAAGAATAGTGATCCTCTTTTCCTCTGAACACCAGATAACAGTCAATATTGATCTATCCTAGCCGAGAAGCAATAGCTCAGGTAAGTACCTTTAATTTCCTCGTACAATGCTACCACTGTAGCGTTCACCCCTGTGACTCCGGCGTCAATTGCTGTTACTGTAGCGTCCATGGTTGCTACTGTAGCGTCTATTGCTGTAACTGTAGCGCCCATTCTGGATATGACAGGGAAGAAGTCCTGAAGAAGGGCCCTAAGTTCAAGAGATTCCCCTAGAAAAAGAACTCATGAGAATTATGCATGTGTTTATAGGCTGGAACCAAGTACCTTTACTCTGGATGCGTGCATGGGAACTATCTGTATAGAATCCGCCATGTATCAAATCAGCCCTACTCCTATGATCAATATGATTCAAGGTTTCATAGCCCGTTTTTCTTACAGCACTTGTCCACAGCCGATGCGGCTGAATCCACAACTGACTCTGGCTCCTCAATCGCCTTTAGCTCCGCAAGGGTCACCTCCGGAGGTTTCAAAATATTCGTTTTTCCTAGGGACTCATTACGACCCATCCATTAAGTATAAATAGAGCTAGCCACGCGGGATTCCTACCCCGGAGGACAATCACCAGTCGACTTAACGCTTGCAATATAGCGGTATATAAAGCCAGCAAGGTCGCGCGGAGGTTCTCGGTGGCTTTCTCTGCAATGTCTGGAATGTCCTGGCTACCGAGATACAGCTGCTCATAGATTGTGCAGCGGCCGATCAGAATTGCAATTCGCTCCATCGCAACAATGGCCACTGCCAGTTTCTCTTGGTGACCGATCACAAGCTATATTGGTGTTTATAAAACATTAGTGCTATTAGGGGAACCGAAGGGGGCTACAAACCATTAATATAAACCTGACTCCTGCCCAGGGCAATGCAGCATGCACAGGATCATATTGCATCACAAGGTCACCAATCTCCTTGAATTTATTAAGGCAAGCCAGAAATCCCTCGGCTTTCTCCCGCACATCGATTTCCTTATCCCCCCATTTCAGCTTAAACTGTTTTGCAAGATTTTGCTCCTGTGCTTGCTTTGCAGTATCGAATAGTTTCTGTAATATATCCAGTTTATCCAGGTTGTCCAGGTCCTTTTTGTATTCTTCCGGGAGCTGCTTGTATGCCCTAGACCATAGGTCATTTGTACCTTGCTGTTCATCGGATATGCGCTGTGCTTGAACCGAGTTGCCCTGTTCATCTGTCGATCGTGGCTGTGACTCACGCCGTGGAACGGGACCCGGTGATGGTTGGCGAGACTGCCGGGAGCCCGATGAAGGGCTGGGTGAGAGGCCGCGGAAGTATTTCTTGACGGGAATAAACAACCTGTCTACCCTGCTTTCCTGTTTTCCCTCTGATTTCGGCTTATCCGGCTTAGACATAGTTTTTCTTAATATGCGCTGTGCCAGCGCCTGAGCTTGAGACCACGCGATACTTTGGGGTCGATATCGAATATAATATTTCAGTATGGAGGTATGGTAGTTAGAATGGAGGCTGAACAAAGTCATGACTTTCGATCGCCCAATGAACAGCTGTTGCGGGGTCTTGGGGGTTCGCCCAATAGGTTGCCTACCCAGCTATGTACCATGCAACACGGCATACGGTACCTATATGTACTTACAGGGATAGCCTCTTAAAAGTGTTGAATATGGTAGGCATTCTAGTTAGACCTCAAGGCCCGTTTCAGTCTGATTTATTATGCTATGATAGCTATGTATTGAGCTACACCGTTGGCGATCAAGGACTTCGTACTGTAACTGGTACGAGGCGTCGTTATGCCCCTATTATCACCAACACACCGCTATGGCTAGCGACATCTTGTACTAAGCACATACACGTGCATGTCATATAGTACATGCAGGTCATATATGTGCAACTAGAATGCGTGGAGACAAGGCTGCGTATGCATATGCCCATCACCCATCGCAAAACGTGACGCTGTTGGTTCGCCGCCCGGGTCAGGAGCAATAGCTTTGCTATAGTTCACTTGTTATTGTCGCATCGTTGTTCTCTTTGTAGTTGGATGTCAGCTGAAGATCTTGAAATTTAGTGGTTTTTCCGTACTGTACTGTGAGAACGATAAGTCTGATCTGCCTCGATTGCCAACTCTTCACCCTGACACCACAGCTGGGGTTTTACGAGACTCCCTTCAGAGAACACGTCCGCAAAGGTCAACTTCCACAGCCTCAAAACAGTAACCACCCCCACCCAATCAACTTAATGACGTCCAATACGCTGGGTGGTCTACCACCGGTGACCGAATTACTTTCGTCCATGGTAATGACCATTACATCTGTCCCCTAGGGAGAGTCACTCACACTGTCGACGGCTGCGTGAATATATTCAATGGCGTCCTGTACTTGGTTTATCGGGAGGAGATTTATGGGGAGGAGATTTATGGAGATACTAATAAACACTTGATGGAGTTCTAGCTATTGATATCCTAAGCGCGCAGCCGCATAATCTTCCGCACCATGGATCGCGTACAGCCCTCGAGAAACTCGTCCTGGTCGATATACAAAAGCAAAGAGCGGGTGGGAACCAATGGTTTGACCGACAATAATCCCGCAATTACCCAACTCCGACCCCCTCAGCATATCTCGGTTTATCAGACTTCTCTCGATGCACGTCGATATCTTCTTTTCCCACCGAAGCCCCTCACCTCCGGAAGCTGGGAAGTCATCTCGGTTTCAAAACTAAAATCGACACCGAGTGCCGAATCGTGTACTATAGCTCCGAGACTGCGCCGAATGCTACCTCTACTCCTTGTCCCTCGCCAAAGAGACAACCTGGTGGACGACAAGACCCCGTGCTAGCTCCTCCACCGACCCATCTCTGCCGATTGGTCAAAACGCACTCCTCTTGGATCTCGGCGGCGGCCTCTAAGAAACCGGAAAGCAATCCCGCATAGTTGGGTGGCATAAATGTGCTCTCTCGGACCTAGGGTGGGGATACATCTTCACCATAATCGATAACCGCCGCACCATTCCGCGCGCAATCGCTCGGCAGCGAAACCGATTCTGAAACTCGAAGCACAGGGCCAATCTGGGCAAAGGATGAGTATGTTGAAAAGAAACATACCATCATCTGGGGGTAAATTCTTGACCTCACAGGTTATGGCAGACACCAAGGCAACGACTTCCCCCGTGAATTCATCAGCTCTCCAGTCTCCGATTGGCACTGCTACGGTACGGTGTCCACTCAGTGATACATGAAAACACCCCAGGATAACGCGAGGGATACCAGACTTCCACGGTGGTGGACGTATACAACGCTCATTCTGCCCCACACTGCTAATATTGTGATCCCAGTCTTTGAACCACTGCAGCATCAACGCCCTGCCTCATCAATGAATTGACCAGGGCCGCACTATGCTGAAAGTAAACATTATTATCCCCGGTTCCATGCTGCATCAGGACTCCCCATATGGGCTTGAAACCTGCAAGACGTTGTTGACGGATGTGTGGTTTTAGGAGAATGAGGAGAAGTACCAGTGGGAGAAGAAGTAAGTGAAAGGGGCGGAATGGCGAGATTATGTTGCTTAGTGGAGAGATATGTATACGAATGCAGGGGAGTCTTTGTTGTGTATATTTATTTATTTGTTATTTAGTTCGGTTTTATGACTAAAATACCAAAATTTTATTTTACAGATTTATACAGGAATCCCCTAGGGTACGGGAACTGTGGCTGTGGCTGCAGATTTTGATAATGTGCACGGTTCGATGTTCTCTCAAATTCAAATCAATCAGACTGGACCCTTGATGGGTTCTCGAGGACGAAGTGAGTTTTTGCTAAGACCTGTCCCCCCCGCACCTTTCAACCCTTGACCCCTGATCATCTACGCCTTTGTCCCAGAGTCAATGCTTTGGTAGTCTCCCCTTTCGGGAACCACTAGTTTATCTATTCTCCCTCTGCCATACGTTTATATTTTGCGGACATTGCATGCATGTACTTCGTTCATTTCTTGCTACTTGGTGCATTGTCGGTTATTCCGCCTAAGTATGCATGGATGGACATATGCCGCTTGTTCACGTTACTCCCCATGCAGGAATCATTGCTGTGTCGCAGGTCGAATGCTACTATACACGCGTACTCCGTACTGGCGTGCGAATTTAATATATAGATGTATAAGATAGAGATGGAGATATTCTCGTGCGAGTTGTATAGTCTACCGGGGCTTGCATTATGCTTGAACATTGGGTTGTCAGACTACTTATTATCATTCTGCGGGTTTTCGTGTGCTAGGGCCCTACCTACTGGCTACTACGGAGATTGATGGTACAAGAAAATTAAGTTTACAGATATTTTACGTAGCATATTTTGCAATTTACCGCCTAGACTGCTGGAGATGGTTTTGGATTAACTAGACTGGAAACGAGGATATCTATTGCTCGCTGGAACCGCCACGTATAATAACCATGTGTTACCATAACGCCTGAGACCTCTTGTCTAGGAACTCTACCCTATGACGAAATCAAAGGAAAGCGTGTGCTTGTAGAGACCCTGGGCTGCCTTCCGAACCAATAAGGGACGAACTCGAAAATGATTTTCTCTTATCCCCCCAGCGACTATTTTGGGGCCTCTCTTGTTATTAATCAATGGTTATTGGAGCTTATGTTCATGCAGCACGCACGGATTCGAAATAAAGCACATGGTCTTGATAGGATTGAGAAATAAAAGATTGAAGTATTTTTATAGAGAAATAATTGTGGGCGAGTGAATTAATCAATCATCAGGGCTAGGTTTCTCTAGGGCTGTCTGTCCTCCAGCAGCTAGTCATAGCTCGTCACTACCCAGGCCTACCGTACCAACAAACTACAGATAACAACACAACACGCAATTTAAAGGAAAAGGAGAAATATGCGCATAAGGAAATGATAGCTCCTCCATTCCACCTCCTAACATCGTAACATGCACCGGGGCTAACACTACTCACTACCACTGGTTGACTCGTAAATGGGAAACTCGTAACTGGAAAACTCGTAACTAGGAAACTCGTAACTGGATGAATCGTCACTTGATCTGTCGGCGAGGGCTTGCGTATCATTTGTTTGTTTCTCTGTTTTACCCGCGCTATAAGAGTCCAACAGGCGTACCATCCCGTGGTGCCTTTCAGCTTCATTTAAATCGCGAGGTTTCTTGCCAAGGCGGTTTGTTAAGTCGGGGTTGGCACCTCGATCTAGGAGTAACTTGGCTGTTTCAAGCATTCCCTCGGATGCAGCTACGCCCAGGGCGGTTCCAAATTCGCCGTCAAAAGTGATATTGATATCCGCACCTCGATCTATTAGTAGCTCAGCCATTTCCAGATTTCCCCACCATACAGCCCAGCCTAGGGCAGTGCCGCATATTCCACCAAGAGTGATATTGATATCTGCACCTCGGTCCAGGAGTAGCGTGGCCATTTCAAGCTGCCCGTTGGCTGTAGCCGCACCTAGGGCGGTGCCATATCCCTCATTAGATATGATATTAATATCTGCACCTCGACCCAGTAGTAGCGTGGCCATTTCAAGCTGCCCGTGGGCTGCAGCCGCGCCTAGGGCGGTGCCATAGCTCCCACCAAATGTGATATTGATGTTTGCACCGCGATCTAGGAGTAACGTAGCCATTTCAAGCTGTCCATGGTGTGCAGCCGCGCCTAGGGCGGTGCCAAGCTGAGAATCAAATGTGATATTGATGTCTGCCCCTCTATCCAAGAGGAGCATAGCATTTTCCAGAATGCCTCCATATGCTGCACCACATAGGGCAGTGCCTCTGGGGCCAACTTCGTTGATGTCAAGTTCGACTCCCCGTGATAATACACACTCCATAATCCAAGTAGTGCCGTAGCTACTAGCGAGATATAGCAGTGATTCATTCCTGTTATTCTTGATATTCACGTCTACGCCTTCTGAGTGCCAAAGCCAGCTGACCAACTCCCCTAGGCCAAAAGCTGCAGCGGCAAACGCAGGACTCAGCGGCGTGGACGGTACCGAGTAACACAGGATTAGACCCTCGCGTACTCGATTTCCCCCAAGCCAGGCTACCCACTCCGCAAAATGGGTTGATCCACAAGCGAAGGAACCTAAAAAGGTATTTAGGATGGGGATATAAAGGGCGTGGTTGGGGTCTTGGGTGCTCTGAAATAATGCAATGTCTTGATAAGATCTACAATGTCGGAACCAGTTGCGATTCGCATAGTCATAGAGAGCCGACATCGGGGAGGTGCCACATTGCAGTGTCCATAGACAGCCTTCTGAGACGAAACGTTGCGCGTCGATAATGCCCCAACTATCCTTCCTTGTCTCGAGATACTCTTGAACTGACAGGTGTGCAAACCGCATTACATCTAGCTCATGGTCCACGAGGATCAATCCACCACATACATGGATCACTAGTTCAGCATCTAGTGATGGCTCTGACGCAGTGCGATCTGGTGGTATCGATGGGTTAAGCTCTGTTGCAGTAACGAGTTCTTGAGGTTTGAGGGGCCTTCGAGAAACCAGCATCCACTTCAATGCCCGGGTAGCTAATTCAAAGTCGGTCCCCGGTCTCGACTCTATGGAGCTCATGATCTCATCATAAACTCCACCTAAACCCCTTGGAAGCTTCCCCAGGCGAGCACGAATATCAGACTCAAGACACAATTTACAGAGCTCGCGGAGTTGATAGTCAACCCAGAGAAACCTATGTGTGTCAGCGATTTTAAACATAGAAAATACGGGTCTTTCATATGAACGTAAAAAAAAAAAGGAGTGTTACATTCCATGTGCATCTCCCAACAGTACATCCTTGATGCGTTGCTTCAGCTCAGGAGATATCCTCCCTCGAAGTAGCGTCTTATTCTGAACGCTCAAAGCAAGCTCCTTTGTCACATAGTTCCCGATATCCTCTGCATTATCCCTAGCTTCGATACGAACATGCAGTAAATCATGCAGGCGATCTTCAATATCCAGGCTGTGGCGGCTAGCGATAAACACCTTTACCGGGTGTTTTGCGTTATCGAGGATGGAACGCAGGTCTTGTATGATCAAACCGCGAGTCTCTTCAGGGCATTCATCAAGTGCATCTAGGATAATTGCCGGGTGTTTGTAGCGTTGAAGCAATTGGTTCAATAATTGAAGGCTGTCTTTGATGCTCAGCTGGCAACGAGAGGAAGGGTCCTTCCGCTCCTTTTTGTACGCCTCCAGTGCTTCTTTGTACATTCCGGTAACCGTGGCTGGCGGACAGGCAAGCTGCTTCACTAGAGCAAGCAGTAGTTTTTGCCTGTCTCGGCGATCCTCATCGTCTCGCTTGCAATAAAAGAACACAATTTTATCGATTCGTACGTTAACCCCGGGAGATGCCTCTGACAGGTACTCAATTGTTGCAGACCTAGTCATGAGAGCTCGGGTCAGTAAACAACCCCCCCCCCCAACACACACACTTCCAGGAAAGTGCTGCAAGAGGTATTGGGACTCACACAAGCTTAGTTTTCCCAGCCCCAGCTACCAGACAATATATTAGTAACTTAGCTGAAGCGGAGGGTTGAGTGGGACTCTCACGTATTCCATGTAGCCATAATAAATTCGGCGCCTGGGATTGCTGCCAGTCTCTGAATTCTCGTCTCTTGAACAGCCAGCTGCCAGTGTGTTCAACACAACCGCCACAAGCAAGATCATGATGGGCCTTATAAGGGATAGTAGAAAACCACTCAAGAATAGTGATCCTTTTTTCCACTAAACACCAGATATCAATATTGATCTATCCAAGTCAAGAAGCAAGAGCTCAAGTACTTACCTTTAATTTCCTCGTATATTGCTACTACTTTGGCGTCCACCCCTGTGACTGCGGCATCAATTGTTGATACTATAGCGCCAATTGCTGTTACTGTAGCGTCCACCCCTGTGACTGCGGCGTCAATTATTGTTACTGTAGCGTCCATTGCGGTTACTGTAGCGCCCATTCCAGTGACTGTAGCGTCCATTCTGGATATGACAGGGAGGAAGTCCTGAAGAAGGGCCCTAAGTTCAAGAGAGTCCCCTAGAAGTCGTGAGAATTATGCCTATATTTAGAAGCTGGAACCAAGTACCTTTATTCTGGATGCGTGCATCGGAGCTATCTGTATAGAAGCAGCCATGTATCATATCAGCTCTACTCCTATGACCAATATGATCCAAGGGTTCATATCCAATTTGTCTTACAGCACTTGTCCACAGCCGATGCGGCTGAATCCACAACTGACTCTGGCTCTTCCATAGCTTTTAGTGCTACGAGAGTAGCTTCCGGGGGTTTCAAGGGATTGGTTTTTCCTAGGGGGTCATTAGCAGCCCCTTCATCCCTATGCTAGCTGTGCCGGGTTCTTACCCTTAAAGACTCTCACCAACCGACTTAGCGCTTGCAAAATAGCCGTATACAACGCCAGCAAGGCTATGCGGAGGTTCTCGGTCGCTGTCTCCGCAATGTCGGGAATATCATTGGTGATGAGATATAACTGCTCATAGATTGTGCAGCGGCCGATCAGAATTGCAATCCGCTCCATCGCAACGATAGCAGCTGCCAGTTTTTCTTGGTGACCGATGACAAGCTATGTTGGAGTTTATAAAACCTTAGTGCTATTGCATAGAGGAGCTGAAGAGCAGCCACAAACCATTAATATGAATCTGACTCCTGCCCAGGGCAATGCAGCATGTACTGGATCATACTGCATTACTATATCACCGATTTCCTTGAATTTATTCAGGCAGCTCAGAAACCCCTCGGCTTTCTCCCGCACGTTGATTTCCTTATCTCCCCATTTCAGCGTGAGCTCTTTCGCGGAATTTTGCTCCGCTACTTGCTTTGCAATAGCAAACAGTTTCTGTATAATATCCAGTTTATCCAGGTTATCCAGGTCCTTTTTGTATTCTTCCGGGAGCTGCTTATATGCCTTGGACCATAGACCATTCGCCCCTCGTTGCCCACCGGATATGTCCCATGCTTGACTCGAGTCACCCTGCTCCAGAGGGGGAACCAGTGAGGGCAGGCGAGCCTGCTGAGAGCTTGATGAAGGGCGAGGTGACGAACTGCGGAAGAACTGCTTGAAGGGGGCAGTCAACCTGTCTCTCCTGCTATTCCTTTGCCTCTCCGATTTCGGCTTATTCGGCTTGTGCATGGTTTTTCTAACTATACGCTGTGCCGGTGATTGAACTTGAGATTGCGCGATACTTGGGTGCCGATTTCGTATAATATATTCAGTAGTATAGGAATAGTCTGGTTGTATAGGAAGTATAGTAGTTAGTTCTTACACCTCATGGGGGCGTGGTTGCCAGACGAAGTTATGAGCTTTCGATCGTCCAATGAGGGGCTTTGGATTGCTTTGTTGGAGTTAGTGATTTAATCCTGATTACGGGTTATGTAATCCGCTGCGGATAGGACTCTGTATAGCATACCACAAAGTTATCGTAGGGTAATAAATCTACAATCAGCCCAATGGGTACCGACCGGTACGATGGCATTTGATAGGTAGCGTGTTGATCATTGAATTCTTCCAATGCTGTTTGAGCATGATATATTTTTCTACCGCAAAAATTCAGATATACATAAGTAACCCAACTAATACTAAGTCTGTCTATTTGCCCTCTATTAAGCTGCGTTGAGGTTGGCCAACACCTGAGGCAGACGTTGCAAAAAGAATTGGACACCCCCTGCATAAAGAGGCAAAAACGCTGCATATTTGAGACTTTTTGTATGGGTTTATGTGGATGACATACGTTGCATTTCTATGCAGCGTCCAAGCCTTTTTACATACCAGCTGTATATCTGAGTCTTTGTGGGTATGTGTTGGGGTACACTGGTGGCGACAAACGATCTGTTCTAACGTACCGTGTAATCCGCTGCGGGTAGGACTATGTGTAAGCCAACCACAAAGTTATCGTAGCGTAATAAATCTACAATCATCACTCCTGACCTGTTCGTACTGTAATTCCTACTAATGAACGAGACGTGATTCTTTTCTCGTAGCTTTACTTATGCACTCCATATCAACACCCTACATCAACACACGCGACGCGCGGACAAGCGCGCGCCGAGGCTGAGAACTTAGTCACAGTGTCTCAAGAGAGTCATGACCATGACGATCTGCGCTACAGCTAATAAAGTGCCATAAAAAAGGTCTTCTGCACTATTCCCCATACAACTAGCGCCATTCTTGCATTTTTGAAATGACTTTCAAGTCCGCAGTCACTGTGCCTGTCCAGGGCATTGTACCTACGTGCAAAAATCAGAGAAGAGACTTTGAACTTGTTTCTTAAATCTAAGATCTTTGTCATGTATTTATCAAGCAGCCTTGATTTTTAACATTTTTCACACAGGAGCCACTGTTGGCCATTTTGCCAAGACCTTTGCCAATGCACAAGATCTTTTTTAGGTGACTGTACATACTGTACCTCTGCGTACCTCAATTTTGCCCCTAAATGGGGGTATGTCGAGTCGCTTTAGGCCTGAAACAGTGGATTATTCAGCACGCAGACATGCCTCGTCCGGTATATCAAGGGAGGAATATATGGAGACATGGGTGAGAAGACCTCTGCACTCTGTCCGGTCCGGTACTGTATGGCCGTCCGGTATCGGGAGGGAAATTTAGCACTGAGTCCGTCTGGTATAGCAAGGATCCGTTACACGTCATATGGTAGAGTTGGGTTGTAAATTGATCGGACAAGACATTTTGCAACGCTACCAAAATCCACAACTATAAACTAGCGTTGTCCGATCACTTTACAACACGACTCTACATACATACATACATACATACATACATACATACATACATGTGTATGCTCTACTGGTGATTTGAGCAATACAGCTACGACCCGCGATGACTTTTGAAGTTAAAAGTGGTAGGCCTGGCTAGAATCCATCACAAATGTTGCATATGTTTGTACTAGTTTTGCTATAGTTCACCGTTATTGTCTTGTGGAGCAATGCTGAGACCGACACAATGATATGCCTCCCTTGCCAAGCCTTCACCCTGACACCACCGCAGCTTAGATACCCTCGTGTCGAGAACACGTCGGCAAAGGATACTCCCCCTCAAAGCAGACTACAACTTCCACAACCTCAAAACCGAAAACACCTCCCCCCAATCAACTTTGCGACATCCAATACGCTGGGTGGTCTACTACCGGCGACCGAATTTCTTTCGTTCGTGTTAACGACCTTTTCATCTCGTCCCCTAGGAAGGATCACCGACGATCGTGTGTGGATATATCCATTGCTGCCAGATTGGGTTTATGAGATTTGTGGAGATACTAAAACATTTGATGGAGTCCGAGCTATCAAGTAGCCTAAGTCCACAGCCACGTAATCCCCGGCACTCGGGACCGCGTACAAGGCCTGAGAAGCTCCAAAACAAAGATTGTCCGCGAGCGGGATGGAACCGACAATAACCTCGCAATCACCTGTATCCCTGACTTTGACCCCCAGCATACCCCGATTTATCAGACGCCTTGGATGCATCCACATTGATATCTCCTTATTACCCCCTCCCCACTGAAGCCCCTCACCTCCGGAAGTCACCTCGGTTTCAAAAATCAACCCCAAGCGCTGAATCGTGTACGATAACTCCAAGACTGCACCGAGCGCTATCTCTACTTCATCTCCCTCACCAAAACAGACCACCTGGTAGACGGCAAGACCCCGTGCTGTGGTGGATACCCATCTCTGTCGATGGCTCAAAACGCACTCTCATCTGCACCTTCCAAGACAATGCCGGCTGTTAAAGCCAAACTCGCAGACTCCAAGCTCCCGCAATTTCGTTATTCGGAGCGCTGGTAAAATTCACTGCACTACGCCTCCCAGCGAACTTTAACCCAAAGAACAAATATCCCATCCTCTTGGATCTCGGCGGCGGCTTCTAAGGAGCCGGAAGGCAGTTGGGTGGCATAAATGTGTTGACATGAATTTGTTGGCTCGGAACCATCATTAATAACCACGACACCATTCCGCATGTAATCACTCCGCAGCTAGGGAAAGGCTAATCTCGGAACTGATCCGGAAAGGAAGCACAGGAACAATCTTCGCCGCGATAGTGGGTAAAAAGGAGTATTTTGATGAGGGGCATACCGTCATCTGGGGTGGGTTCCTAACTTCCAAGGTTATGGTAAACACCGACACCAACGGCTTCTCCCGTGGATTCATCAGCGCTCCCCTCTCCAATTGGCGCTACTACGATACGGTGTCCACTCAGTGATACGTGAAAACACTCGGGGGTAGCGCCGAGATACCAGGCTTCCGCGGTAGTAGACATATACAAAAGCTCATTCTGTCCCCTTGCTAATATTGTGATTCGAGTCCTTGAACCACTGCACCCTCAACTTCTCCCGCGCAACGCCCTGCCTCATCAACGAACCCACCAACGCCGCACTATGCTGAACGCAACATTATTATCCTCGGTTCCATGCTGCACTAGTACTTTCCCGGACGGGCTTGAAACCCGCAGGCTGTTGACGGATGAGTGGTTGAGGCGAATGAGGAGAAGTAGCATCAGTGGGAGAAGAAGTAGATGAAAGGGGCGGAATGGGAGATTATGTTGTGTATATTTATTTATTTATCTTATGACTTAAATAGCCAAGGTTTATTTACGAATTCATACTGGAATCCCCTAGGCTGCGGGAACTGTGACTGTGGCTGCAGATTTTGATAATGTACATGGTACGATCTTCTCCCAAATTCAAATCAATCAGACTGGACACTTGATGCGTTCTCGAGGACGAAGTGAGTTTTTACTAAGACCTGCCCACCCCCGCACCTTTCAACCCGTGACCACTGATTATCTACGCCATTGTCATAGGGTCTACGCCTTTGGTAGTCTCACCGTTCGGTAACCACTAGTCTCCTCCGGCCATGCGCCCATATTTTGCGGTCAGCGACCCTGCAGAATGCATGTACTCCGCTTATTTCTTGTTACTTGGTGCATGGTCGGTTATTCCGTCCACGTATGCATGGATGGACATGTGCCGTTTATTCACTTTATTCCCCATCCCGGAATCATTGCTATGCTGGAGGTCGAATGCTCCTATACATGCGTACTCCTGACTAGCGTGTGAATTAATTCCTAGATGAAGAAGATGGAGATGGAGATATTCTCGTGCGAGATGTATAGCCTACCTGGGTTTTCTTGGTGTTTGAGCACTGGGGTGCCAGACCATTATCATCCTGCGGGTTTTCGTGTGCTACTAGCTACTACGGAGGTTGATAGTAGGAGAAAATTAAGTTTACAGATACTTTACCTAGTATGTTTTGCAAATTTGCTGCCGAGATGCCGCTAGACTGCCAGAGATGGTTTCTGGATTAACTAGACTGGAAATTAGGATATCTATTGCTTGCTGAAATTGCCACGTATAATAACCATATGTTACTATAATGCCTGAGGCCTCCGGTCTAGGAAGTATATTCTTATTTTGGGGCCTCTCTTGTTAGTAATCAATAGTTATTGGAACATATGTTCATACAGCATGCACGGGTTCGAGATAAGTACAATATCTTGATACGATTGGCAAAGAAAAAATTGAAGTATTTTCAAACAGAAATAATTGCGGGCAAATGAATTATTAATCAATCATCAGGACTGGATTTCTCTAGGGCTATCTTGTGGACGAACCTCTAGAGCCCCGCCAGTAGCACTTAAATACCGTACCAACAAACTACAGATAACAAACAACACAACGCACAATTTAAAGGAAAAGGAGCAATATGCGCATAAGGAAATGACAGCTCCTCCATTCCGCCTCCTTATCACCATAACGTGCACTGAGGCTAACACTACTCACTGGATCCGTCGGCAGGGGCTTGCGTATCATTTGTTTGGTAATCCGGTTTACCCGCGCTATAAGAGTCCAGCAAGCGTACCATCTCGTGGGGCCTTTTACGTCCAACTAAATCGCAAGGTTTCTGGCCAAGGCGGTTTGTTAAGTCGGGGTTGGCACCTCGATCTAGGAGTAACTTGGCTATTTCAAGCTCTCCCTCGGCTGGAGCTGCGCCCAGGGCGGTTCCAAATTCACCGTTAAAAGTGATATTGATATCCGCACCTCGATCTATTAGTAGCTCAGCCATTTCCAGCTTTCCCCACCATGCAGCCATGCCTAGGGCGGTGCCGTATATTCCGCCAGGAATGATATTAATGTCGGCACCTCGATCTAGGAGTAGCGTGGCCATTTTAAGCTGCCCCCTGGCTGCAGCCGCGCCTAGGGCGGTCCCATAGTCCTCACCAAATGCCATATTGATGTTTGCACCGCGATCTAGGAGTAACGTAGCCATTCCCAGCTTTCCCCTGGCTGCAGCCCATGCTAGGGCGGTGCTATAAAATCTATTAGATGTGATATTGATGTCTGCCCCTCTATCCAAAAGGAGCATAGCATTTTCCAGAATGCCTCCAGATGCTGCACCGCATAGAGCAGTGCCGCTTGAGCCAACTTCGTTGATGTCAAGTTCAACTCCCCGTGATAATACACACTCCATAATCCAAGTAGTGCCGTACCCACAAGCGAGATATAGCAGTGATTCATTCCTGTTATTCTTGATACTCATTTCTGCGCTCTCTGAGTGCCAAAGCCTGCTGACCAACTCCCCCAAGCCACAAACGGCAGTTGCAAAAGCAGGACTCAGCGGCTTCGAGGTTACCAAGTCACTCAGTTCCTGGTCATCATGAGATACCCATTCGTTGTCAAGCCAGGCTACCCACTCCATGAACTTGATTGATGCACAATCGAATGAACCTAAAAAGGTATTCAGGATGGGGATATCGAGGGAATTGTTGGGGTCTTGGGTGCTCCGTAGTAATGCAATGTCTTGATAATATTTACAATGCAAGAACCAGTTGAGACCCGCATAGTCATAGAGACCCGGCATCTGGGAGGCTTTATATTGCAGTGTCCATAGACAGCCTTCTGAGACGAAACGTTGCGCGTCGATAATGCCCCAACTATCCTTCCTCGTCTCAAGATATTCTTGAACTGACAGGTGTGCAAACCGCATGACACGCAATTCTTGGTCTAGGAGTATGAGCCCCCCGCAGACGTGAATCACCAGTTCAATATCCAATGATGGCTCTGGCGCAGGATGCAATAATTGATCATCGGCAGGACGGTCTGGTGGTGTCGATGATGGATTAATCTCTGCTGCTGCGACGAGTTCGTGAGGTTCGAGGGGCCTTCGAGAAACCACCATCCACTTCAATGCCCGGGTGGCCAATTCAAAGTCGATGCCTGGCCTCGACTCTATTGAATTCATAATCTCATCATAGACACCCCTGAGATTCTTTGGAAGCTTCCCCAGGCGAGTACGGATATCAGACTCAAAGCTCAAATGACAGAGCTCGCGGAGTTGATAATCAACCCAAAGAAACCTATGAGTATGCAATCAGCAATGGTTGACACAAAAAGCAGTAGCTAAAATAGTTTGGAACACGAGTAATAATAAGCCAAAAAAAAGGAGTCTTCTTACATTCCATTTGCATCTCTCAAGAGTACATCCTTAATCAGTTGCTTGAGCTCTAGAGAAATCTTCCCTCGAAGCAGCCGCTTGTTTTGAACCCTCAAAGCAAGCTCCTTTGTCACATAATTCTCAATGTCCTCTGCATTATCTCTTGCTTCGATTCGTACATGTAGTAAATCCTGCAGGTGATCCTCAATATCTAGGCTGTGGCGGCTAGCGATAAACACCTTTACGGGGTGTTCTGCGGCGCTGCCCAAGATGGAACGCATGTCTTCTATGATCCCACCACGAGTCTCTTCGGGACATTCATCAAGTGCATCTAAAACAATTGCCGGGTGATTGTAGTATCTAAGTAACTGCCCCAACAGTTGACGACTGTCCTTGCCGCTGAGCTGACAATGTGAAGACGGGTCCTTCTGTTCCCTTTTGTAGGCCTCCAATGCTTCTGTATAAATTCCGGTATCAGTGGCTGGCGGACAGGCGAGTTGCTTCACCAGAGCAAGCACTAGTTTTTGCCTATCCCGGCGATCAACCTCATCTCGCTTGCAATAAAAGTACACAACCTTACCGATGGGCACGCCCGCTCCAGTAGATATCGTCGAGAGGTGCTCAATTGTTGCAGACCTGAGAAAAAAAAAAATTAGTAATATCTTTGAAAAGTGCCCCTAGATTGGGACTTACACAAGCTTAGTTTTCCCAGCTCCGGCTACAGAACAAAAGGATAATGTTAGCTGAATCTTAGCACATGTACGCTGAGTGGGGCTCTCACGTATCCCATGGAGCCATAATAAATTTGGTTTTTGGGATTGTTCCCAGTCTATGAACTGATGTCTCTTGAAAAGCCAGCTGCCAGTATGCTCAACACAACCGTCACGAGCAAGACGGTGATGACCCTGATATTGGACAGTAGAAAACCAGTTAAGAATGGTAATCCTCTCACGCTCTGACCACAAACAATAGTCAGTATAAAATTGTTAGCCGGAGGGTCTGGGTTCAACTACCTTGGATTTCCTTGTACATTGCTGTTACTGTTGTGTCTATTCTGGAAATGACGGGGAAGAAGTCCTGGAGGAGGGCCCTAAGCTTAAGAGAGTCCTCTAGAGGAAGAACTGTTAGGAATGATGTAATGCATTATTCGACGGAACCTGGTACCTTTGTTCTGGATACGCGCGTGGGAATCATCTGCATAATTTATGGGATATGTGTTAGCTCTCCTCCATGGTCAATATTGATGCGTAGTCTGCTTACAGCACTTATCTACAATCGATGCCGCTGAATTGACAACCGACTCCGGCCCTTCAATTGAGTTGATCTCCGCCAGGGTAGCCTCCGGGGATTTCAAGGGATTGGTTTTTCCTGGTGCGGTCATTAGCAGCCAATTCATCCCTGTACTAGCCGTGGCGGATTCTTACCCTTAAAGATTCTTACCAGCTGACTTAGCGCTTGCAAGATAGCTGTGTACATACCTAGCACGGCTACGCGGAGGTCTTCGGTGGCTTTCTCCGCAATGTCCGGTATCTCATTGCTACTGAGATATAGCTGCTCATAGATTGCACAGCGGCCGATCAGAATTGCGATCCGCTCCATCGCAACGATAGCAGCTGCCAATTTCTCTTGGTTACCAACCACAAGCTAAGAATCGTTAGTACTATTGTGCGGAGGAGCTGCAGCGGGGTCACAAACCATCAATATGAACCTCACTCCCGCCCAAGGTAATGCAGCATGTACTGGGTCATATTGCACTACGATATCACCGATTTCCTTGAATTTATGTAGCCAACCTACAAATCGCTCGACTCTTTCTCGCACATCGATTACCTTATCCCCCCATTTCAGCTTAAACTGTTTTGCGAGATTTTCCTCCTGTGCTTGCTTTGCGATATCAAATAGCTTCTGCAAAACATTCTGTTTGTCTAAATTGTCTAGGTCTTTCTTGTATTCTTCCGGGAGCTGCTTGTATGCCTTAGACCAAAGACCATTTGTCCTTCGCTGCTCGTTGGATATGCCCTGTACTTGAATCGAGTGGCTCCGTTCATCTATCGGCTCGCTCTGTCGAGCAGGACCCGGTGATGGTTGGCGAGACTCCCGGGAGCCCGATGAAAGGCTAGGTGATCGGCTGCGGAATAACCTCTTGAAAGGAACAAGCAGCCTGTCTGTCTTGCTTTTTTCTTTTTGCCCTTCTGCTCTCGGCTTCCTTGACTTAGGCATTGTGTTGTAGATACGCTATGCCGTGTGGAACTTGGGGTTGCGCGATACTTGGGGGTCGATATCGAATATATTCAGTAGGATAGGAAAGTATTGTCCTGAGCACATGCGGCACTTACACCGCATGGAGCCTCAGTTGCTGGACTAACAATGATCCAATGACCGTTCTGGTGCTGCTGCGGGGTCATGGACGTTTGTTTGCCCAATGAGAACTCAGTTATCATGCAATACCGCAAATCGGTATATGTAGCGGGATGGCCTCTTAATAACACGGTATTCTATCCAAATCTCCCCCACTACCAACGCACACTTGAGTGTGATTTATTATGCTATACTGCTAGCTAACGACAAAGGCTGTAACTCCTACCTGGTGTGAATCCGATGTGAATCAGCTTTGCGTATTCACCAATCGACCGACACCCTCCGTGCCAACCAGACTACATGTACACCCAATTAACACGTGCACCTCAGCTCAGCACACCACGATAGCTGGCGACGTCGCACGGCGCAAGAGCAGAGATTGAGCGCTTAGTCGCATAGAGGGACATCTCCGTGGCGACCTGCGGCGACATCACGGGATAGTTGGCGGTACATCTTGCATCACCAGGAAGTCATGAATATGCTGCTCTTCTAGGACTTCCGTCAGTTGCGTACTGGTAATCCGTTGACACTCTTGGTAGCAGCGCACGTGATCTTACGTAAGTTTGTTATGTTCTCGAGTTGTACTCCGTAAGCTCCCACATTGACACCACAATCGGGGATATTGTGGATAACCAAGAGAGAGAGTACATCAGGTATTTTGAGAATGGCTCTAGTGCCTCTAGTGTCTCTCGGTGTCTCGGTGTCTCCTGGATGTCTCCAGCTATCTCCCGGCTGTCTCCCATGCCTCCCGGGGGCCAAACTTTCAAAATAACGGGCGCCAGCTGGAGACGCAATAATACGCCCGGACGCCACTGAATTCCACCAAATACACAATAAAAATGTTTTGGTGATATTTTCCTGATGTAATGGATATTGAGCTGCCCAGGTGGGTTTTTTCGAGGGAGATATTTTGTTAATACAGTTAGGCACTGGAGAGAAAAGATCTCTGCTTATTATTGTGGGATCGTCACTTAGTAGCCTTACTTACCAGCCGTTACAAGCGTGCAGCGTGGGGGTGATTGTAGATTTATTACGCTACGATAACTTTGTGGTCGCTTACACCTAGTCCTACCCGCAGCGGTTACTCTGTACATAACCCGTAATCAGGAGTAAATCGGGAGTCTGGTTGTTTGAATGAGGCGAGCGGTGAGTCGTGAATCCAGTGAAGGACGTGCTATATATGAGAAGAGGTAGAAGCTTTGTATTGATCTAGCTACTGTAATGGAGTGAACTGATGTGATGTACAAGAGGTAG
>Ga0307511_10000273_pt1 | contig 53899 bp, 48 predicted proteins | sample 13_EM_MG_FD_200266 | JGI IMG/M metagenome (GOLD analysis project Ga0307511, IMG submission 200266) | Populus trichocarpa ectomycorrhiza microbial communities from riparian zone in the Pacific Northwest, United States - 13_EM | ecosystem: Host-associated > Plants > Roots > Unclassified | place... | reverse complement strand
GCCCGAGCCCTGCCCGCGCGCGTACGGAAGCGGCTCATGCTTGGACAAATCGAATCGGGCGAAGACATTTCTGCCCTTCGGCGCTTTATCGGGTTGACCCAGGCGCAATTTGCTCAGGCCATGGCGATCAGCGTGCACACGCTTCGCAACTGGGAACAGGGCCGCCGGTATCCTGACGGCCCGGCGCTGGCATTGTTGCGAATCGCGGCGCGCCATCCGCGGATCATTCGTGAAAGTCTCGAATCCGCCGCTTGATCAGCGAGTGCTCCGCCAGACGGCGCGCGCTGCTGAATCGATCGGCTACCTCGGTTGCCGCCGATGAGTAAGCCGACGGCTGTTCCGCTTGCTGAGCGTTGAGTTGTCCTATCATGGCCTCGCGAGACGAGGAGAGATCGAGATGACGATCGTGGGGTATGTCCAGGATCCGAATGACGGCGGCGCCCTGGTCCCCGGCGCCATCGTCACGGCAACGAACGACCAAACGCACGATGGAGAGAGTTTTCATGCGCAAGCGCTACGTCGCAATGGCGATTTTTTTTATGATCGCAACGGCTGTTCTGGCCGAACTGTCGCCCGAGGTCTACAAGGACATGCAGAGGAAAGCGCCTGAAGCTCTCTACATTCAGGTTTCATCCGTTGACGTGCATCGAAGATTCGCCAAACCGTCAGGCTGCTCATTCTTCGATTTTGAGGTGATCCGCGAGGTCAGGGTTGAAGCTCGCGTTCTCCGGGTAGCTCGTTCGGAATCCCGCGTTCGTACCGGCGACGTCATCGGGATCGGGTACTCATCCATCAGCAGGTGTTCCGGCTGGAGTGGGCCGCGATCGATCCAGTTGCTGCGGAATGGGGGTCGCGTGTATGCATTCCTGGCCAGAAACGGCCGCACCGCCTCCTTCGAGCCCGCAGCGCGCGGCGCGACGTTTTCCGACGCGATGCCATAGGCCTCTCACGTAGGTCGGACTCTCAGTCCGACCCCATGCTCGCGCGACCGGTAATTTCACGCGGCGTTTTCACGTCAGTCCGGCCTGCGTTCGCCCGCCCTACATCCGGATTCGATACCCGGCCGTAGGTATCGCTGATCCGGATCCAGACAAACCGCAGGGGGACACTCACATCGAGTGATAGGAGAAAGAGTATGAAGCGAGTTCTATTTACGTTACTGATCACCCTCGTGCTCACGCCTCTGGCGTTCGGGGACGGGATGAAGACCAAGGTCGATTCCCTTCGGCCCACGCTCGGTACGGCCGTCGGCAAGGAACGGAGCGCCGCGCGCGGCGGACGGGTCCAGGAGTTCGAGAAGGGCGCGATCTATTGGTCACCGAAAACAGGCGCACATCTCGTCAAGAGCGATGTGCTGACCAAGTACAAGAGCCTCGGCGCGGAGAAGGGCAAGCTCGGATATCCGGTCGGCGACGAGCGTTCGAACAAGAAAGGCATGCGGCAGACGTTCGAGCACGGCTTCCTCCGGACGACAGGCGGAGGCGATCTGACGGCCGACATCCTGGGGACGGCAACACTGACCGAAGGCACTGTGACGCTCGGCCCCAGCAGCGGCGTACTTATGGGAATTGACGACGGCACCCTGACCATTCGCGAAACGAGTGGGCCGGATATCGTGCTGTCCTGCAGTTGCGAGCAGAATCCCCAACCATTCTCACAGAGGCTTGGAATCTGTACGCTGACGATCTCAAAGAGCCGTAAGACGGCCACTTGCAGAACGAAGGACTGCAACGGTACCTGCGGTTTCGAGAGCACTTCGAAATGACGTAAGACCAGTCAGGCGCCGGGCGACTGCGTGTCGTCCGGCGCCTTCTCGTTACATAACAACGAAATCAATCGCAGAGACAACACTCAAATCGAGTGAAAGGAGAAGAACTATGAAACGCATCCTATTAACGTTATTGATCACCCTCGTCCTCGCGCCCGCTACGTACGCGAAGGACGACATGCAGGCCAAGGTCGATTCCCTCAAGGCCACGCTCGGAGCGGCCGTCGGCAAGGAACAGAAAGCAGTCCGCGGTGGGCGGGTCCAGGAGTTCGAGCAGGGAGCCATCTACTGGTCGCCGAAGACCGGCGCGCGTCTCGTGAAGAGCGACGTGCTGGCCAAGTACAAGAGCCTCGGCGGCGAGAAAGGCAAGCTCGGATATCCCGTCAGCGACGAGCGGTCAAACAAGAAAGGTATGAGCCAGATCTTCGAGCATGGTTTTCTCCGGACAATCGCCGGCGGAGATCTGCAGGAAGAGATCATCCCGGACGGAACGCTGACGCAGAATTCGCTGACGATCTCCGACACCAGCCGGATTCGTCTGGCCATCGACGACGGCGGCGTCGTGACGTTCCAGAACCTGTTTGCGCCGTTGTCGAGCATTACGTGCAACTGCGAGCTGAAGCCGTCGCCCGATGCGCAGAGACTCGGATTTTGCGTAGCGATTCTGTCGAAGGACCGCAAATCTGCGACGTGCAAAGCGCAGGATTGCAAAGGAAGCTGCGCCTTTCAGCAGTCCGACAAATGACCTTCACGCGATCCCGGCGCTGAGCGGCTACGTCGTCGCTCGGCGCTTCCCCGGCTCCGCACAAACACAGCCTAGCGTAGCGTGGGCGTCCTCGCCTGCTCCCGGTGGGCGTCCCGCCCGACGGGGGTTTCTGGACAATTACCCAAACTGGTTCCGAACCCCCCCACCGGACGAGGACGCCGGCGCTACGTGGCTGTCTCGATTCGCTTGGCGTAACTGGCGATCGGCGGCTAATTCGACATTTTTTTGAAGCGGCCTTGCTAACGGCTACGTTTGTAGCACGTCTTAGTGCGTGGATGGGGGCGCAAGCGTCAACCCGAGGCGCTGGCGTACGTATGCAGTCGTGAACCAACCATTCGGCTGGTGCAGCGTCCAAGTACCATCAACGAAAAAGACTGTGAGGGGCAAGGTATGCGTGTGGCGATCGGACTCGCGGTGATTGGGCTTCTCACGACTGGTGCCGCAGTTGCCGCACAGACTCCGCCTGCGGAAAAGCCGGCGCCGAAACCGCGCCAGGCATCGACGTTCGACATCCGCGAAGCCAGCGGACCGATTCGCGTCGACGGCACTCTCGACGAAGAGGCCTGGAAAACTGCCGCCACCATCCCGCTCCTCTACGAATGGCATCCCGGAGACAACGTCCCGCCAGCCACGAAGACCGACGTCCTCCTCACGTTCGACCGCAAGAACCTGTACGTCGGGTTCCGGGCATACGATCCGAAACCTGCAGCCATCAGCGCGCATCTGACCGATCGCGACATCCCCTTCAACGACGACACGGTCGGGATCATGATCGACACCTTCAACGATCAGCGTCGCGCCTTTCAGTTTCGCGTCAACCCGCTGGGCGTGCAGATGGACGCCACCAACAGCGACGTCGATGGCTCCGAGGATTGGTCGTGGAATGCCATCTGGGCGTCGGAAGGGCGCATCACCAGCGACGGCTACGTCGTGGAGATCGCCATCCCCTTCACGCAACTGCGGTTCCCGCGCGGTTCCAGCGTCCAGACCTGGGGATTCATGGCATCGCGTGACTGGCCGCGCGAAGACCGGCATCGCATGCGCACGATGCCGACCGATCGCGGCGCGAGCTGCCTCATCTGCCAGTTCGACAAGCTGACCGGATTCCGCGACCTCCAGCCCGGACGCAACCTCGAGCTCGACCCCACCCTCACCGCGCACCAGACCGCGGAACGGGAAAACTTTCCCGACGGCCCGCTCAAAGCCGGCGACGCCAAGATCGATCCGGGCCTCTCCGCGCGATGGGGAATCACCCCCAACGTGACGGTGTCGGCCGCCGTGAATCCCGACTTCTCGCAGGTCGAGGCCGACGCCGCGCAGCTCGCGGAGAACGAGCGATTCGCGCTGTTCTTCCCGGAGAAACGGCCGTTCTTCCTCGAAGGAGCCGACTTTTTCTCCACGCCCATCAGCGCCGTTTTCACCCGCACCGTCGCCGATCCGGAGCTTGGCTTGAAGGTGACCGGGAAGGAAGACAAGAACGCATTTGGCGTCGTCGTTACGCGCGACCGGGTCAACAACCTGATCTTCCCGAGCTACGACGGTTCCGGCCTCGATTCGATCGATCAGAACGTCAACGCAGTCGTGGCCCGCTACCGGCGCGACGTCGGAAAGACGTCATCGATCGGCGTGCTGTTCACCGGACGCTCGGCCGACGGCTATTCGAACGGAGTGGGTGGAGTGGACGGCCTTCTTCGATTCTCGAAGTCGGATTCGGTCACGTTTCAATACCTGCGCAGTACGACTGAGTATCCGCACGCCGTGGCGATCAACAACGGGCAGCCGCTGGGATCGTTTTCCGACGACGCATTCCACATCCGCTACAACCACTCCACGCGCAATTGGCAATGGGCCGCGCGCTACTCCGACCTCGGGCCGCGTTTTCGCAGCGACGGCGGGTTTGTTACCCGAGTCGATACCAAACAGCCGAGCGGCTACATCCAGCGAAGCTTCTGGGGCAAGCCGGGACAGTGGTACACGCGGATCGACGTCTTTGCCGGCGCAGACTGGACCACGGACAGTTCAGGGCACATCAAGGAAAACGGTCAGGATATCCAGTTGTCGTATCTCGGGACGAGACAAACGTATGTCGAAGCGCTTTACTCGCCGAATCGCGAGTATTTCCGCGGTGTCTATTACAACGACCCGCGCTGGAGCTTCTACGTCGAGAGCCGGCCTACATCGAGTTTCTACGGGTATTTCTTTACGCGCGGCGGAAAAACGATCGATTTCTCCAATGCGCAGCAAGCGGACATTTTCGTTGTCGAGCCGAGCGTTGAGCTGAACCTCGGCAGGCGAATATCCGCGAACCTGACGCACACGGTCCAGCGCCTGGACGTAGCCGGCGGCCGGCTCTACACGGCGAATCTGACGCAGAGCACGGTGGTCTACCACTTCAACATTCGCACTCTGGCTCGCGCCATCGTGCAATTGAGCGACGTCAAGCGCGATCCATCTCTCTATCAGGCGACTGTGGATCGCAAGTCCCGCGATCTCTTCACGCAATTCCTTTTCTCTTACAAGATCAATCCGCAGACCGTCTTTTACCTCGGCTATTCCGACAGTTCATTCGGCGACGACCGCGTCGACTTGAGACGCGCCGACCGGACGCTGTTCTTCAAAATCGGATACGCCTGGCTTCTCTGATGCTCGTACGTCCTGTTGAACGCAACGATCGAAAATCCTGGCTGCGCATGCGAGACGCGCTTTGGCCATCATCGTCCGGAGAACATGACGACGAGGTCGATCAATATTTAGCCGGCGAGGCTCGCGAGCCACTCGAAGTGCTCATCGCGTTCGATGAAAAGGAGACTCCGGTCGGCATGATCGAGCTCTCGATACGGCCTTATGCGGAGGGTTGTGAAACGGATCGCGTAGCTTTCGTAGAAGGGTGGTACGTCGATCCGGATTCCCGCGGCAAAGGCGTGGGCGCCACGCTTATCAGTGCGGCAGAGGACTGGGCACGCTCACAAGGCTGCACCGAGTTTGCGTCGGACATCGAGATCGAGAATGTTTCCAGCACGGCCGCGCACTTGGCGCTTGGCTTTGTTGAGACAGCGGTCATTCGATGTTTCAGAAAGTCGTTGTGACGTTGCCGGCGGTTCGCAAATCGTTCAGCGCGTCCTGGTAAGCATCGTAAACATCGTCAGTGAACAGCGCGAAAGTCACCTTGTCGATTGAGTCGGACCCTTCAAGCGCGATAGCAGTCTCGCGAATGGCGATCTGGGCGGCCGGTCGTGCTGGAAAGCTATACACCCCGCAACTGATCGCGGGGAAGGCAATCGTTCGAACACCATGCTCTACAGCAAGAGCAAAGCAACGCCGGTACGTGCGCGCGAGCAACTCGGTTTCTCCGTTGTCCTTGCCATGCCACGACGGTCCCACAGCGTGAATCACATACGTTGCTGACAGCCTGTAAGCGCCGGTGATGACGGCATCTCCCTGATGACAGCCGCGCATGAGGCTCATGCATTCGGCTTTCAGCTCCGGCCCCGCAGCGCGATGAATGGCCATGCCGACCGCACCGCCGGGAGTCAGGCCCGGATTCGCGGCGTTGACGATCGCATCGGCGGCGAGTGTTGTGATGTCGCCGCGGAAGAGCTCGATTCTTGGCAATGCCGTCATGACTTAAGCATGCGGCTATCGATCGCAACGCGCGCAGGCATGCCTCATTCTACGCACTGGCGTCGCCCGACAAGCCCACCAAGCCGAGGTATGCTACATGGCGTTATGGACCCGAAACAGATCGTCCATGCTGATCCGGACATCCTTGGAGGCACTCCTGTATTCGTTGGAACCAGAGTGCCGGTCGATGCGCTGATCGACTTTCTCGAGGGCGGCGATTCCATCGAGGACTTCCTGGAAAACTACCCGGGTGTCAGCCGCGAACAGGTCTTCGCATTCCTGGAAGAGGCGAGTCAGGCACTCGTCGCGAAGATTGCGTGAGACGCGTACTGTTCGACGAGAACCTGCCGCGGTTGCTTCGACGCAATCTTCCTGAATTCGAAATCCGCACCGTTCAGGAGGAAGGCTGGGGCTCATTCAAGAACGGCGATCTTCTTCGGCGCGCCGAAGGCAAGTTGATGTGCTTCTTACCGGGGATCGGCGGATGCAGTATCAGCAGAAGCTCACGTCGTTTGGAATCGGCGTCGTCGTAAGCGTTACGCCGCGGCTCCAGCTTCAACTGCTGGAAAGATCCGTGAAGGAGCTTCGAGCGGCATTAGACGGTGTGCGGCCGGGCGAAGTATTCCACGTCACCATCTCTGGGTAACTCGGCTGAGCGCTCGGGATCGACGACGCCCGATCGCTCGCAATCTCCCGCCTTCCCCGTTTGTTGGTACCCTCACTTCGATGGCTAACCGTTCCGGGATCAAGGACTTTCTCTGGCGCCACTCGGCTGGGATTGCGTTCCTCGTCATGGTCGGGTTCGTCCTGTTTCTCGCATACGTCGGGTACACATACGCCGTCATCACCAAGAAATTCGACTCCAGCAGGCGGTGGGATCTGCCGAGCCGCATCTACTCCGATGCCACCCCCATCGTGCCGGGGATGACCATCCCGCGGTCGCTGCTCGAGCCGAAGCTCAACCATGTCGGCTACCACGAGGTCGCGGCGCGCGTCACGAACCCCGGCGAGTATCGCTATGCCGGTGGGACGCTCGAGATCTACCTGCAGAACTTCGAGTATCCCGACATCGAGTTTCGCGCCCTGGCGGTGGCGATCGAGATGGACGGCGGGACGGTGCGCGCCATCAAGCGGCTCGACGATGGCGCGGCGCTGCGCGGCATCCGCATCGAGCCCGAACTGATCACCTCGATCTACAACAACGAGATGGAAGACCGGCTGCCCGTCTCGCTCGATTCCGTTCCCAAGTTCGTGAGCGAAGCGATCATCGCCACCGAGGACAGGAACTTCTATCACCATGAAGGGATATCGATCCGGGGAACGCTCGGCGCGTTGATCACCGACATCCGCAGCCGCAGTTTGTCGCATGGCGGATCGACGCTGACGCAGCAGCTCATCAAGAATTTCTATCTCAATCCCGAGCGCACCTGGGGGCGCAAGGGGCACGAGGCGGTGATGGCGCTGCTGCTGGAAGCGCGCTACAGCAAGCGGGAGATTCTCGAGGCGTACCTCAACGAGATTTACCTCGGGCAGAACGGCGCGGTGCAGATCAGCGGCGTGGAGCAGGCGTCGCAGGTCTACTTCGGCAAACACGTGACCTACCTGACCTTGCCCGAGGCCGCCACGCTGGCCGGCATCGTCCGCTCGCCGAATGTTCTCTCGCCGCTGTCGCATCCCGATCGCGCCAAAGGGCGTCGCGACACCGTGCTGCAACTGATGAAGGAGCAGGGGTTCATCACGCCGGAGCAGTACGAACAGGCAGTTGCATCGCCGCTAACGACGACACGCTTTCCGAAGACATCGCGCAGCGCGCCGTTTTTCGTCGACCTCGTGCTCAAACAGTTGAAGGAGACGTATCCCGAGACACAGCTCCGCACCGAGGGGCTGCGCGTGTTCACGACACTCGACACCATCATGCAGCGCTCGGCCGAGCAATCGCTCGACTCCGGCATCGAGTCGCTCAACAAGCACTACTCGTATCTCCGCAACTCGCCGACGCCGCTCGAAGGCGTGATCCTGACGATTCAGCCCGGCACCGGATACGTGAAGGCGCTGGTCGGGGGACGCAACTATTCGAAGACGCAATTCAATCGAGCCATTCAGGCGCGCAGACAACCCGGCTCGCTCTTCAAACCATTTGTATACGCCACGGCGATGGATCCCGCGCGTGGGCAGCAGGCCTTCACCGCGGCAACCGTTCTCGACGATTCGCCGATCAGCGTCCGCAGCGGCAACGCGGTCTGGACGCCGCAGAACTATGACCTCAAGTACCACGGCCAGGTGACCGTGCGCGAAGCGCTGGCGCATTCGTACAACATCCCGGCTGTGCGCGCGGCGATGAATGCCGGTGTGCCAAATGTGATCAAGACGGCGTCGACGATCGGCATCGAGAGTCACCTTGAGCCGTATCCGTCGGTGTCGCTCGGTTCGTTCGAAGTCACACCTCTCGAGATCGCTTTCGCCTACTCAGCGTTCGCGAACCTCGGTGTGAAGGCCGAGCCGATCTCGATCCTGGCGGTGTCGACGCGCGAAGGGAAGCTGCTGGAGTCGCGCGAGGTGAAGATGAAGCGCGTGGCGGCGGCCAGTGTCAGCTACGTGATGAACGATGTTCTCAAAGACGTCTTCAACTACGGTACGGCCGGCAAGTCGCGCCTGCTCGGTTTCCAGCGGCCGTTCGCGGGGAAGACAGGGACGACCAGCAGTTATCGCGATGCCTGGTTCATCGGCTATTCGCCGCGCATCCTTTCGCTGGTCTGGCTCGGCTTCGATGACGGTCACAGCATTCGCCTGGCCGGCGGCGATGCCTGCGTGCCGATCTGGGTGACGAACATGAATCGCGTCGGCGGTCTGATTCCGGACGTCGACTGGAAACGCCCCGAGGATGTCATCGACCGGCAGATCGATCCGCAGTCGGGGATGCTGGCCACGCCGTATTGCCCGCAGACGAAGGACGAGATTTTCGTGGCCGGCACGGAGCCGACATCGGTTTGCCCGCTTCACGCTGGCAGCGGCGAGCCAAGTCCTTTCTGGCGTGACAACGCGGAGCCGGCAGAGATTCAGGCGGGAGGCCTGGCCCCGAATCCTGCTCAGCCCGCCACGCCCCAGCCACAGCAGAAGCAACAGAAGGAACGCGGCATCAAGCGATTGCTGCGCGCGATTTTCGGCGGGCAGTAGGCCGGCGCGGCCGGCGGCGTTGGTTGCCCAAAGCTCCGCCAACAGTGTCGGGCGCGCCGGCTTATATTTTGAGCGCCTTAGGTATAAAAGACCTCTTCTCACGTAACCTTTAGTAGCATCAGCAACCCGTGACCTCCATCCTGCAAACCAAAGCCCCCCCCACCCCTGCCGCCCCGGCGGCGGTGCCGGAGCGGGGAGGGCTTCTCGATCGTGTCCGCGCGCGAGGGGAGGATGCGCTGTTCTACCTCGGTGGGATGACCGATCTGGCTAGCGAGACCATCCGGCAATTCGTTCGCGGGCCGATGGATCGGGAGATCGTCATCGCTCAATTCGATCAGATCGGTGTCCGCTCCATCTCCATCGTCGCCATCACCTCGCTTTTCATCGGCATGGTGCTGGCGCTGCAGACCGCCTACTCCCTTGCCGACTTCGGCGGCTCGTTGTTCATCGGCAAAGTTGTCTCGCTCTCGCTCGTCCGCGAATTGGCGCCGGTGCTCATGGCCCTGATGGTCGGGGGACGTGTCGGAGCCGGCATCGCAGCGGAGCTCGGGACGATGAAAGTCACCGAGCAGATCGACGCCCTTCGCGCCCTGGCCACCAATCCCGTTCGCAAGCTCGTCGTGCCGCGTGTTCTGGCGACGACGATCATGATGCCGCTGCTGACACTGCTGGCCTGCTTCATCGGCATCCTCGGCGGATTGATCATCGCCGTCGGCAGCCTTCACCTCAGCTCGAACTTCTACATCCGCAGCGTCATCGAGGCCGTCAAATACAACGACCTTGCCTCCGGCGTCGGCAAGACCTTCTTCTTCGGCTTCGCCATCGGACTCATCGCTTGTCACAACGGCCTTCGCACCACCGGCGGTGCGGATGGTGTCGGCCGCTCCACCACCGCCACCGTCGTCACTGCCTCGATCACTGTTTTGATCCTGGACTTCTTTCTCACTAAGCTCTTCCTGTTCCTCTTCTGATGACTGAAACGACGATCGTTCCCGACCGCCGCGCAGAGACGCGCGAAACGACCGACAGGAGACGCCATGCGCGCGATCTCTTCGTCGAGTTCCGCGACGTCACCAAGGCCTACGGCAACAAGCAGGTCCTGCGCGGCGTCGACCTCAAGGTGTATCGCGGCGAAGTCATGGTCATCCTCGGCGGTTCCGGCAGCGGGAAATCGGTCACCTTGCGGCACATGCTCGGACTCGAAGCGCCTGACAGCGGCCGCGTCATCGTCGAGGACGAAGACATCACCGATCATCCGGAAGAAGAGCTGTATCGGGTCCGCAAGAAGTTCGGGATGCTGTTTCAAAGCGGCGCGCTCTTCGATTCCATGACCGTCTTCGAGAACGTCGCCTTCCCGCTGCGCGAGCATGCCGACATGTCCGAGGATGAGATTGCGCGCGCCGTGCGCGAAAAACTCGAGCTCGTCAACCTGCCGAACACCGAGCACCTCATGCCGGTCGACCTCTCCGGCGGCATGCGCAAACGTGTCGGCCTGGCGCGATCGATCGTGCTCGATCCGAAGATGATCCTTTACGACGAGCCGACGACCGGTCTCGATCCGATCACGTCGCACAAAATCAACGAGCTGATCATCGATCTGCAATCGAAATTGAATGTCACCTCGGTCGTCGTCACGCACGACATCCAGTCGGCGTTCTCGGTCGGCGACCGCATCGCCTTTCTCAACAAGGGCGTTTTCGAATGGGTGGGCACGATGGAAGAGGCGCGCGACTCCGATCACCCGGTGCTGCGCGAGTTCCTCAAAGCGTCCGCCGTTCTGGCCGCACAACCGACTCACTGAAATCCGATAACGCAGAAGAACCGTTCGGTACGAAAACGATGGCAACCAAACCCAAAGAAAAAACGATCCGCGTCGGACTCCTCGTTGCAGCCGCTGTCCTCGTGCTGATGATCTTCGTCTTCTTCATCGGCTCGGAGCAGAAGATCTTTTCGCGCAAGAACGAATACAAAGTCCGTCTCGACAACGTCACCGGCCTGGCCGAAGGCAATCCCGTCAAGATCTCCGGAGTCACCGTCGGCGTCATCAAGGACATCACTCTTCCGCGCGATCCGAAGATGCGCGACGTCGATATCGAGCTGATGGTCGACCGCAAGTACTCTGACCGCATTCGGACCGACTCGCGTGCCCGGCTGAAAAAACTCGGCCTGATCGCCGGCGACAGCTACATCGACATCTCGCCCGGCAGCCCCAAGTTCGACTCACTCGAGCCCGGCTCGCTGATTCCCGCGGCGCGGCAGACCAACGTCGATCAGCTCATCTCGTCCGGTGAGGATCTCGTCGACAACTTCGTGCAGATCTCGTACTCGCTGAAGAACATCCTCGGCCGCGTCGATCGCGGTGAAGGTCTCATCGGCGAGCTGACCAGTACGCCGGAGACGAAGCAGCGGATCACGGACACGTTCCTGACCACGCTGAACAAGACGAACGCCATCCTCGGCCACGTCGAGAGCGGCAAGGGCCTGGTCGGGAAACTCGTGTACGACGACAACTTCGCCGCGACGCTCACCGGCTCGATCCAGGAAAGCGCGAAGTCGTTGCAGACCATCGTCACCGAGATCCAGACCAGTCTGAAGAGCGGACAGGGCGCGTTGCCGGCGCTGCTCAGCGATCCCGAGGGGAAGAAGAAAGTCTTCGATCTCGTCGACAACCTTCGCGACGCCTCAGCCAATCTTGCTGCGATCAGCAGCGCGTACAAGAACGGAGAAGGCATCGTGCCGCGGTTGATGAATGACAAGGCCTACGCCGATCAGGCGCTGGTCGAGTTCACCGGCCTCCTTCACCAGCTCAACGACACCGTGGCCAAAGTGAATCGCGGCGAAGGAACGGCCGGCAAGCTGGTCACCGATCCCTCGGTGTACGAGTCAGTGAACGACATCCTGATCGGCATCAACGAGTCGAAGCTCCTTCGCTGGCTGATCCGCAACCGTCAGCAGAGCGGCATCCAGAAACGTTACGACACCGAATCGTCGAAGCCGCCCTCTGCGCCGCCGCCACCGCCGGCTCCGAAGCCAGTTCCGAAGAGCGAAGCGCCCGCGCCGGATGTGCCGGCAGTAGCCACTTCAACGACAACGACCGCAACCACGACGACGACAACATCAACCGCTCCACCGATCTAACGCAGGTCGGACTCTCCAGTCCGACCTCGGTGGTACGATCCCGCGCCGCGTTTGCGCACTATTTGTTCCCGGAGGAATCTCTTTGGATATCGCAGTTATCGGAACGGGCTATGTCGGGCTCGTCACCGGGGCCGGTCTGGCCGATTTTGGCAACGACGTCATTTGCTGTGACATCGATCCGAAGAAAATCGACGCCCTCAACAATGGACTGATCCCGATCTACGAGCCCGGTCTCGACAAGATCGTCAGCCGCAACGTCAGCGAAGGACGCCTTCGCTTTACCACCGATCTGCCCGACGCGATCGGCCGCAGCCGCGCCATCTTCATCGCCGTCGGCACGCCGCCGAAACCTGACGGCTCGGCCGACCTTCGCTATGTCGAGGACGTGGCCCGCACCATCGCGCAGCACATGAACGGGCCGAAGCTGGTCATCACCAAGTCGACTGTTCCCATCGGCACGGGCCGGATGATCGAGCGCATCCTCGACGAAGCGGGCAACGGTCACAAAGGCTCCGTCGTCTCCAATCCCGAGTTCCTGCGCGAAGGCTCGGCCATCGAAGATTTTCTCAAGCCCGATCGCGTGGTCATCGGCGCCTCGGACGAAGAGTCGATCGACCTGATGAAAGAGATCTACGCGCCGCTGCACTCGCTGGAGATCCCGTTCGTCGTGACCAACGTCGAGTCGTCGGAGCTGATCAAGTACGCCGCGAACGGTTTCCTGGCTACGAAGATCTCGTTCATCAACGAGGTTGCCGTGATGTGCGAGCTCCTCGGCGCCGACGTGCAGGACGTGGCCCGCGGCATCGGCCTGGATTCCCGCATCGGCCCGAAGTTCCTGCAGGCGGGCCCAGGCTTCGGCGGATCGTGTTTTCCCAAAGACACGTCGGCGGTTGCAGACATCGCGCGCCGTTACGGCTACGAATTCCAGATCATCGAAGCCGTGCTGCGCGTCAACGAGAACATCAAACAGCGCATGGTCGGCAAAGTGATCGAAGCGCTCGGCAATGAGGTGCGCGGCAAGACGGTGGCCATCCTCGGCCTGGCCTTCAAGCCCGACACCGACGACATGCGCGACTCGCCTGCCATCCCGCTGATTCAGGGGCTGCAGAAAGAAGGGGCCATCATCCGCGCCTACGATCCCGGCTCGATCGAGAATTCGAAGAAGATCTTCGAGAACGTCACCTATTGCGGCGATGCCTACGAAACTGCCGATGGCGCCGATGCGCTGGTGATCGCTACGGAATGGAACGAGTTCCGCGCCCTCAAGCTGGAGCGCGTGAAGAAGCTGCTCAAACAGCCGCTCATCGTCGATCTGCGAAACGTCTACGACCCGCAGCGGATGAAGGCCGAGGGCTTCACGTACGTCTGCGTCGGCCGCGCCGAGGACATGCGAATTCGGGAGCGCGCCTGATGACCCGTGCTCTCATCACGGGCGGGGCCGGATTTCTCGGATCGCATCTCTGCGAGCTGTTTCTCGATCGCGGCCACGAAGTCATCTGCATCGACAACTTCATCACCGGCAATCCCGCCAACATCCAGCATCTGATCGGCCGCGAGGGTTTTTCGTTCGTGAAGTACGACGTGACGAACTACATCCACATCGACGGTCCGCTCGATTACGTTCTCCATTTCGCATCACCAGCCAGCCCGATCGACTATCTCGAAAAGCCGATCCAGACGCTCAAGGTCGGCTCGCTCGGCACGCACAAAACCCTCGGCGTTGCCAAGGACAAAGGAGCGCGCTACCTCATCGCTTCAACTTCCGAGGTCTACGGCGATCCGCTCGTCCATCCGCAGAAAGAGGACTACTGGGGCAACGTGAACCCGGTCGGTCCGCGCGGCGTTTACGACGAAGCAAAGCGTTTCGCCGAGGCCATGACGATGGCTTATCACCGTTTCCACGGCGTCGAAACACGCATCGTGCGCATCTTCAACACGTATGGGCCTCGCATGCGCATCCGAGACGGCCGCGTCGTTCCTGCGTTCATCTCCCAGGCGCTGCGCAACGAGCCGCTCACGGTCTTCGGCGACGGCTCGCAGACGCGATCGTTCTGTTTCGTCACCGACCTGATCGAAGGCATCTACCGCCTGTTGATGTCGGACGAAGTGAATCCGACGAACATCGGCAATCCGAACGAGATGACGGTTCTGCAGTTCGCGCAGGAGATCAAGCGCCTGACCGGAAGCAACGCCCCGATCGAGTTTCGCCCGCTCCCCGAGGATGATCCGAAGATCCGGCGGCCAGACATCACGAAGGCACGTACGCTGCTGCAGTGGGAGCCGGTCGTTCCACTCGATGAAGGGCTGACCAGGACGATCGATTACTTCCGACGGGTGCTGTGATCGAGACGAACGATGGCCCGATGAACCCGACGGGCCGTTTCGCTCCCTCACCAACCGGTCCTCTGCACCTCGGCAGTCTCGTGGCGGCCGTCGGGTCGTGGCTGTTCGCGCGCCGGGCCGGAGGCCGCTGGCTGGTGCGGATGGAGGATCTCGACACGCCGCGCGTCGTCCCCGGCTCGGCGGATGAGATTCTTCAGGCGCTCGATCGATATGGCCTCACATGGGATGGCGAAGTCGTTTATCAATCGCAACGAACATCGCTCTACGACGATGCGCTGGCTACCTTGCGCGCGAAGAATCTCGTCTACGACTGCGGCTGTTCGCGCGCCGATCTGCAACGCGTGTGGTCGGCGCCGGTCGGACGTGAGCCGGTCTATCCCGGAACGTGCCGCAACGGATTGCCGCCCGGACGCGTGGCGCGGGCTGTCCGCTTTCGCGGGAACGGCGTCATTTCGTTCGACGACATGATCGTCGGTCCTATCGAAGAAGATGTCGCTGCGCTGACTGGCGACTTCGTCGTGCGCCGTGCGGATGGTCTTTACGCATATCAACTGGCCGTCGTCGTCGACGATGCGGAACAGGGCGTTACGCAGGTCGTGCGCGGAACTGATTTGCTCACGTCCACAGCGCGGCAGATCGCATTGCAGCGCGCGCTGCGATTTTCAACACCGTCGTACGCACATCTTCCACTCGTCGTGAATGCCGAGGGCGCAAAGCTGGGGAAACGGGATGGGGCGTTGCCGCTACCGATGCTTGATGAGAAGAAGGTGATCGAGACGCTGGCGTTTGCGCTGAAGTTTCTCGGCGTCGAGGTTGCGCGCGACACGCCGGAGCGAATGCTGGCGGAAGCACAGACAAGAGTGTCTGTGCCACATTGGATGCCGTGAAAGGTCAAATGTCTGTGCCACAAGCCGAAGCAATGTGGCACAGACACTCCTGTCTGTGCGGGCTCACAACTTCAACAGCAGCTTCGTCATGTCGTGCTGATTGCCGTCCGGATCGGTGCCATAGCCGGGCATGACGTAGGGCTTGAAGCCGAGGTTCTGCAAGGTCGTCACGGCATCGGCTTCGAGATCGGAGATCAGCATCGCGTTGAGATGACGGAGGCCGTTTTCGCGGGCGATGCCGATGAATTGATTGACCAGCAGCGTGCCCAGGCCGACACCGCGGAACTCGGGATCGATCATCCACTTGATCCGGCCGGCCAGGCGGAGCGGACCGCCGTGGCGGCGATGCAACGTGGCGTCGGCGACGATGCGATGGCCGTCGAGTGCCAGCAGCGGAAAGACCTTCGCGTAGTCGATGTCGCGGCCCCAGGCCTCGATCAGTGAACGGTTGCCGATCGGATCCCAGGCGAAGCGGCGATAGGCGACGGGCAGGTGCTGGAAGAATTCGTACAACGCATCGACGTCCTTCTCGGCGAAGGGACGGAGGAGAACTTTGCGGCCGTCGCGCAGGACGGCCTCCTGCGGATAGCGGTGCGGCATGGGCGAACGATATCAGATCAGGCGGTCATGGCTTCTTCTCGGCCCGCCCCTTGATCGCTTCCAGCCAGCTCCGGCGAATGATTCCGCTGCCGGGGCAGATGACGCGCCAGTAGAGCGCGAACTTACGCCGCGCGTCGTCCGTGCTGGCGAAGACGCGCGTCTCCGTGGTCACCCGTCCGCCATCCTCGACGCGGAAGTTCATCACGGCCAGCGCCTGCGGAGCGACGCGTGCGCCGACGACGAGCTCGCATGGAGCGTCGTCGGCCATGAGGCGAAAGCCGGTTCGCGTGGCGACGGCGATGACCGACTCATCGCTGGGCGCGTTGAGGATGCTTTCCCGGCCGCCGCGGCCGAAGCGGCGGATTGCCGTGAGCGTCTGGAAGAGCCGGATCTCGCGCGGCGTCACGTCGCGGATGGCGGCGTAGATCCGCTCCGGCTGCGCGTCGATACGGATCTCGTGACGTTCGTCGAATTGCCATCGCGGCATGATCTCGTCGAGGTGCGAGTGGACGGCGATCGCGTGTTGCTCGGAAGCCGGCCAGAGGATCGCGATGAGAACTGAGGCGATGCCGATGCCGAGTACCCAAACGCCCTTCCGCCGCGTCCGTGGCAACAGCATCGCCAGAGCGCCGGCGAATGTCAGCGCGGCGCCGCCGTACAGCAGGACGGAGAGGAGCATGGCAACGAGTCTAGTCGCAGACTGAAAATCAGACTGGCGCTCGCGCCATCCACGCCGCCAAACCCAGGCAAATTGCGATTAATCCAGAAAAGATTGCCGATATCGTGGGGAGATAAATACAGCCCAACACGAAGGCGAGTATCTGCACCACGCAGAAGGCCCATCCGATGACGCCGAATGCTCCACGATCCAACAACGCCATATTTCCAAGGTGCCAGGACAGGAGCGCAGAAAACAAGAGATAAACGGTGACGTACAGACCCAAACCCTCATAGAAACGGCTATAGCTATAACTCCGGCCGTCGAGGTGGAATTGAACAGTGTTCATGGCATCGCGAACTGCGATCCCTTCGGCAGTCGGCGGCTTGAATTTCAGGATGCCGAACGTATGACCGGCAGCGAAGAGGACAAACAAGACGGCGGCAATCCGGTAAAGCAGCGTAGCGTTCATCACATCTCCCTTGTCGCACATCGTAAACGTGATCCGAGCTCAGGTGGCGTAGATCTTGAGTAGAGACGAGGCATGAATTGGCTAGTCTGGCTGGGTATCGCCGTCGTCATCGCTGCTGTTGCCGCCGTTACCGGAATCAAACCGAAGGGGACGAGGCCCGTTGCCCATTCTCGAATGATGAGTATGGGACGAATTCTTCTTCTGATCATCGCCGCGATCTTTGTGTACGCGGCATTTCGTGCGCGAGGCTGACGTCGCATATCGCTAGGCCGTCGCCGGCTCGAGATCCTGGGAAGTGTCGGCCTCACTCGCCTCCACCTTCTTGCGTGTCCGCGCCACGAGCACATAAATCGACGGCACCACGAACAGCGTGAAGAGCGTGCCGATGATCATGCCCGTTACGAGCATGATACCGATTGAATTGCGGGCGCCGGCTCCGGGGCCGTGTGCGAAGACCAGCGGAAGGTGACCCATCACTGTGGCCGCCGTGGTCATCAGGATCGGACGAAGTCGCGTGCCAGCAGCTTCGATGACCGCCTCCAGCTTGTTGCGTCCCTCTTCCTGCAGGTGATTGGCGAACTGCGTGATGAGGATGCCGTTGCGCGACACCAGTCCAACGAGCGTGATCAGACCTACCTGACTGTAGATGTTGATCGACGTCAGCCCGAGGAATGAGAAGAGCAGCGAGCCGGAAAGCGCGAGCGGAACGGAGCCGGCCAGGATGATGAACGGATCGCGGAAGCTCTCGAACTGCGCGGCCAGGACGAGATAGATGAGGATGGCCGACAGGAGGAACACTCCCATGAAGCGGCTTCCCTCGGTGCGCAACTGGCGCGATTCGCCGGCGTAGTCGAGCGTGTAGCCGCGGGGAAGGATCTTGTGCGCTTCGTCTTCGAGATACTTCAGCGCCGTGTCGAGCGAGACGCCGGGCGGAATCGCCCCCTGCACGCGGACGGCGTTGAGCTGCTGGAATCGCTTCAGCTCGCGCGGCTCGGTCGTGTTCTGCAGCGTGGCGAAGGTCGACAGCGGCACGAGCTTGCCCCCGCCGCCGGTGATGTACATCTGCGAGAGCTGGTCAGGCGTCAAACGGTCGGCGCGTTTGATCTGCGGGATCACTTTGTAGCTGCGACCCTGAATGCTGAATCGATTGACGAAGTTGCCGCCGAGGAGGACGGAGAGGTCGCGGCCGGCCTGCGAGAGATCGACGCCCTGCGCGCGCAGTTTGTCGCGATTGAAGACGACGCGGGTCTGCGGCTGGTCGAACTTCAGATCGGTGTCGGCGAACATGAACTTGCCACTGGTGAAGGCCTTGGCCATCAACTGCGTCGCGAACTCCGCGATCCTGGCCGGCTCCTCGGTAGACACCAGCACGAGCTCGACCGGGAAGCCTCCGCCATTGCCCGGCAGCGACGGCGGCACGAGCTGAATGATGCGAATGCCGGGGATGGCGCCGGCCTTCGCTGAGGCATCCATCACCACTTCCTGGATCCCTCGCTTCCGATCCTTGAACGGTTTGGTCACCATGCCGCCGAAGCCGCCGGTTGGGAAGATGACCTGGAACGTGGCCTCCTTCTCCGGCAGCGACCGGTACACACTCTCGAGCTGGTCGGCGAAGAGTTTGGTCTGTTCGATCGTGGCGTTGGCCGGTGCCTGCAGGATCGCGAACATGAAGTTCTGATCCTCGGGAGGCGCCAGCTCCTTCTGCGAGAACATGTAGAAGGGGAAGATCAGCAGGACGACGAGAATCCAGAGCGTCAGCACGACGGGGCGATAGTTCAGCGTTCCCGTCAGCGTGCGTACGTAGCGATCGCGAAGTCCGTCGAAGCGTCGATTGATGAAGCCGGCGAAGCCCTTCTCCGTGTCGCCGGCGCGCAGCAGCTTCGATCCCATCATCGGCGACAGCGTCAGCGCGACGACGCCGGAGATGAGCACCGCGCCGGCCAGCGTGAAGGCGAACTCGCGGAAGAGCGAGCCGGTCAGGCCGCCCTGCAACGCCACCGGCGTGTACACCGAAGCCAGGGTGATGGTCATGGCGATGATCGGCGCCACCAGCTCGCGCGCCGCGTCGATGGCCGACTGGAACGGCGTCTTGCCCATGTGCAGATGCCGCTCGATGTTCTCCACCATGACGATGGCGTCGTCGACCACGAGGCCGACCGATAAGACGACCGCCAGCAGCGTCAGCAGGTTGATGGTAAAGCCGAAGGCCAGCATCAGCGCCACCGCGCCGATGAGCGAGATGGGGATGGCTACGACCGGAATGATCACGCCGCGCACGGATCCGAGGAAAAGGAAGATGACGAAGATGACGATGATCAGCGTCTCGACGAGAGTCTTGAGAACCTCGTCGATCGCTTCCTGAATGTAAGCCGAGGAGTCGTACGGCACGCCCGCCTTCATCCCGGCGGGGAGCTGGGCCTGAATCTCGGGCAGCGCCTGTCGCACGGCCTTCATCACGTCGAGCGTGTTGGCGGTGGGGAGGACGAAGATGCCGATGAAGACCGCGGTCTGCCCGTTGAAGCGAACTTCCTGGTCGTAATTCTCGGCGCCGAGAACGACGTCGGCGATGTCGCCGAGGCGGACGATCGTGCCCTTGTCTTCCTTCACCACGAGCTTCTTGAACTCGTCGGCCGTCTGCAGGTTCGTGTTGGCGACGAGGTTGACCGAGGTCATCGACCCCTTCGTCCGGCCGAGCGCGGAGAGGTAATTGTTCGCCGCCAGCGCGTTGCTCACCTGCGACGGCGAGATGCCGTGCGAAGCCATCTTGTCGGGATCGAGCCAGACTCGCATCGCGAAGGTGCGGTCGCCGAAGATCTCCGCCTTCTGCACGCCGCTGATCGCCGAGAGCTTCGGCTGCACGACGCGCGTGAGGTAGTCGGTGATCTGGTTCTGATCGAGATCGGGCGAGGAGAAGCCGAGGTAGGCTGCGGCGAACTGCGCGTCCGCGGTCTGCAGATCGATGATCGGCGCTTCTGCTTCCGGCGGAAGCTGGTTGCGCACCTGGGCCACTTTCGACTGGATCTGCGTCAGCGCGGCGTTGGTGTCGAAGTTGAGCTTGAGGTGAACGGTGATCGTGCTGATGCCCTGCGCGCTCGACGACTCCAGGTAGTCGATGCCGTCCGCGCCGGCGATGGAGCGTTCGAGCGGGCCGGTGATGAACCCGCGCACCAGGTCAGCGTTGGCGCCGACATACGCGGTCGTGACGACGACATTGGCCGAGTCGCTGCGCGGAAACTGCCGCACGGAGAGCGAGGTGATGGCGCGCAACCCGGCGATGAGAATCACCAGGTTGACGACGATGGCCAGGACAGGGCGCTTGATGAAGAGGTCGGTGAATTTCATGGTTTGGGTTGCTCGGTCGCTGGGTTAGATGGTTGCTGAGTTGCCAAGTTGCCGGGTTGCCCGTTACCAAGCGCCAGGTTGCTGCATTGACAGATGCTGGCAACCCTGCAACCAGCCACCTCAGCAACCCTCAACTGTTCCCCGGCTTCGGCGTCGCGCTCGATCCCGGTTGAATGGCGTTGTTGACGGTTACGGCCGCTCCCGGCCGCAGCTTGAAGACTCCCGAAGTCACGATTTCTTCGCCGGGTTTGACACCGGTGAGTACGGCTACGAGATCGCCACGTGCGCCGCCAAGCTTCACGAACTGCTGGCGAACGCCGCGATAGCTCTTGCCGTCCGGACCTTTGACATCCTCGACGATGAATACCGAATCGCCGAACGGGGCGTAGCTGATCGACGAGACCGGAAGGGCGATGACCGGCATGCGTGCGCCCTGCGCCAGTTGGGCTTCGACGTACATCCCCGGCCGCAGCTTGCGCGAGTTGTTGGCGAAGACAGCCTGCACCTGAATATTGCGCGTCTCCTCGTTGACGACGGAGTCGAATGCGCTGATTTTCCCCACTTCAGCGCCTTGGAAGGCATCCGAGGTGACGCTGATGTTGCCACCTTTCTGGAGCAGTCTGACTTCCTGCTGCGGAACGCTGAAGTTGACGTAGACAGGCTCCAGGGCCTGCAGCGAGACGATCGGTGTTCCGCTGGCGAGCGATTGTCCGTCGTTGATCTGACGAATGCCGAGGACGCCTGCGAAGGGTGCGCGGATCGTCTTGCGTTCGATGGTTGCGCGGATCTCGCTGATCGCGGCCTCGGCCTGTTTGTACTCCGCCGCGGCATGATCGAGCGTCTCCTTCGGCAGGATGCCTGCGGTCTGCATCTTCTGCGACCGCTGCAACTGTACGCGCGTCAACTCCCGCTGTGCCTCGGCCGAGGCAAGCTGCGCGCGCTCCTGCTTCGTGTCGAGCTGTACGAGTACGTCGCCCTTGCCCACAGTCCGCCCCGAGTCGAACGAGATCTGATCGACGACACCGGGAAGGTCGGCGCTGAGGGTGACGCCGTTGACGGCCACGACCGTGCCGATGGCCGAAAGGGTGGTGTCCCACTGTTCCTGCCTGGCCACCGTCGTGGTCACGGCCTCGGGTGGGGGCTGATACGACCCGCCCGCAGCTATCGCTTTCTTGATCTGCAGGAACTTGTACCCGCCGATCGCCGCTATGAAGGCAATCACCACGACCAACATCAAGATCATCCGCTTCGCCATGAAACCGACTGTATGGGCTGAAGGAGCAGCAGGTCAAGATACGGAGTGAATGAAGTCGGCGAATCGACGTGGGAAGGCGGCGAATTGAAGATCGCGCTACCAGCTGTAGATCGGACCGGCGAGGCGAGGTGAAGTTGAGCGGTTTGCCGCAGGGAGGTAGGCAGACAGCGCAGGGGAGCTCGTAGTCTCGGGGGCGTGATCAAGTCGATGAGGAACCGCTCCGGTCGTTACAAACTCACTCCGGTGGCATATACGCGGTTGGTCGAGAGCCCGCACGGGCAGGCTACAAGCGCGATTGACCTTCAACCTGTGTAATTAACATTCTTGAATGGCACCCAACGTTCGCTGCCAAGGTCAGACGGATTCAGCATATGTATTTCATGTTGTTATAGACGGTGGCCAATCTTTCACGGCGGAACGTTTGTCACTGAGCTGGGTGAACGGCACGATGGTAAGCTCGTACCCATGCCGAAACTCAAGTCCATACCCGACATCGTGATCAGGCCATCGGGCGTCTGGGATTCGCGAACGCCGTATCGCAATTATTTCGCACTGCACCGGCGACTTACGCGGCTTCAGAGCGCAACCGCGTTGGCGACGTGGAAGCTGCGTCTGGACGCCGAAGTTCAGCCGCCAGAAACATCCCTGAAGACTTTTTTCAAAGTGAAGAGCGGTAAGGCCGGCCGTGCGTGGATTGAGTTGCGCGACACCCTGCCAGACGGTACGGCTAATCTTGCGTCTTTGCAAAGGCTGCTGAACAAGATTTTCTTTGCGGTTACTGAGCACAGCCTCGTGAAGTACTCAGCGCTTTTTGAGACCTATATCCAGTGCTGGGCACTGAATTATCTCCTGGCGAAGCTGGAAGCTGGCGAGGATTGGACGGGCGCAGAGCGCTCGCTCGCAGAAAGATTCTGGCCGCGGTCGAAAGATCACCAGTTACCTACGCTGCCGCACATGTTGAATAGCATTCCATCACTACAAGATTGGCTCGCTGCGTTACCTCACGTAACCACGGACCTGGCAACACACCAGGCCGTTATGGCGCCTGTGTCGCCTACTCTCAACGCGCTGTCGCTCGTGCGGTTTTGGCGTGGATACCGGAACTTGGTGATGCATCGAGGAGGCGTCGTATCGAAGGGCTTTCTAGCGAGCTATGGAGCTTTCTTTGAAGAGTTTGCCGCGACGTTCAAGTACGTTAAGACTCTCAAGCTCGGTGATACCGTCGACTTCAGTGACGGTGTTGTTGTCGCAATCGCCTCCGTTCAAAACAAGGCGGCGAGGTTTCTGGATGACCAACTTGCCAGGATGTCGCGGGACCGGCGCGGTCACGTATTCGCGCCGGCGAACCGGCGGCCGTTTGTAGCCGCGGAGGCAGCCGCCGAGCCATGGCGAACGCTCTTACTTGATGGAGACCACGATAGATCACTCCAATTCGTACGCGATACTTCCTTTGCCAACGAAACGCTCGCAGCGATCGCGCGGGCCAGCACGCCGAGAGCGCAACGAACACACAAACCGTCCGGCTAATGATTAAGCAACATTATTTCCGCTAGCCCATGCCCCCGGGGCAGACGCCCGGCGCGGGACTCTGCGGCTGACCGCCGAGCATGCGGATGCAATTGATGGCGAACATCAGATTGCTTCCCGAGGTCACCTAACCGCACGCAGGGAACGGAACGCCACCGAAGTCGCCGACGGTTCCGGAATTGGAACCAGGTCGGTACGGGGCCAGGCCTTCGGCCGTTGGGCGCTTGCCATCGTGCTAGCCTCTGCTTTGCGCATCGCCATGAAGGATCAGCGCCACCTCCTCTGCCTAGCCCTCTTCGTGCTCAATCTGTCGGGCTGTGATCGGCCGGGCGCCTCTGCTGTTCCGCTGACGTACGGCCGTGTGCCTCCCATCCTCCTGTTCAATGGAACAGGCACCTCCCCCAACGACGTCACGGCGATCGAGACCCTCCTGGAGAAAAGCCGGATCTCATACTCGACCGCGAATTCGGTGCAACTGGACGAGATGAGCGCGGAGCTGTTGCGTACCTATCGCCTCATCATCGTCCCCGGCGGAGACTTCACTCGCATCGGGATCGGTCTCAGGAAAGAAACGGCCGCGAAGCTCCGCGATGCCGTGCAGCACGGTGTGAACTACCTCGGCATCTGCGGCGGAGCGTTCTTTGCGGGCCGCTCGCCCTACAACGGTCTGAACCTGACCTCTGGCGTGCAGTTCGGTTTTTACTCTGCCGAGGCGCGCGGGGTCCGCAAGGCGGCAGTGCCGATCTCGGGTGCGGGAACGCCCACGCTCGACCAGTATTGGGAGGATGGTCCTCAGCTCACCGGTTGGGGTGCAGTGGTCGGCAGGTACCCCGATGGCACGCCTGCCGTGGTGCAAGGGCGATCCGGAAACGGATGGATCATTCTCGCTGGCATCCATCCCGAGGCGCCGGAGAGCTGGCGTGGGGGCATGGACTTCACCACGCCGGCGAGCGTCGACCACGCCTACGCCGTGATGCTCATCCGCTCGGCGCTGGACGGGCGGCCGCTGCCGCACTTCTGACGGACCGGTCCGGCACGTTGGGGGTCAGGTCGAAAGTCGAAAAATGCCGCGCCGCTCCACTCGATGAAGGCGCCGCCCAGTCGGCTGTTCCGTAATGATTCCACATTTTAGTGGCGGCATTCCTGCCGGCGACCTATATTGAGCCTGGGTCCAACCTCCAACGATGTTTCAGCGGACGCAGTGCCGTTGTCGCGGTCCTGCTGCTTTCCGGCTTGTCTTGGCAATCTGGCACTGTGTCGAGCTTCGAGAAAAGCACATAGAGGGGTTGTACACGGAGATACTGAACAACTATGTAGCTACGTAGAGACAATCGCAGAAGAATCAGGAAGGAGCGAGGAATCATGTCTCAAACAATCGACATCCAGGTCACGTTCGACGCGGACAGTATCCTTAAGCACGACACAACGCCGAGCACCAACCCGAACGAGCCGAGATCTGTCAACTCGAAATACGTCTTCATGGTTGTTGCAGATGACGAGGCGGTCAGCGGCAACGGCGGGTCAACCCTGACCGTCAAGGCGGAAACCGACGATACCATCCGCTGGCGTGAGACGACGCCGGGCGTCGACTACTCCACGATCCTCTACGCCTTCAAGGCCACTACAGGAGAAGAACTGATCACTACGCCTCAGCCGGTGACCTCGGAAGTGACCGTCCCCCTGCCGAATAAAGACAATCTGACCGAGCCAGGCAGGCAGAAAATTAAGGACTTCTTCTGGAACTGCATCGCGCAAACACCGGGGAATGTGATCTATCACTTCAACTTCATGATCGTCAGCCGCAGCGGCAAGATAAAGGGCTACTACTATTGGGATCCGTACATCAACATCACTGATCCCACTGATTGAGTAGACTGTTGCGTGCCTTCCGCCGGGCGGCGCCGCGGAAGGCACGCACCTCGCCGTTCAGAACGGCGTGAGCTCGCGATTCGAACCTGGTCTGCGGAATTCATTTAGTCGCATTTGCAACCGAGGGGGCTGAAACCATGACCGAGCAAGCTGCTCCGACAGCACCGCCGCCGAAAGTACCCCCTCCTACGGAAATCCGCATCTCGGCGCCCGGCATTGACACGATCCTGAAGACCGTATTGATCCTCTATGGCCTCACGCAACCTAACCCGCTGGACAAGGTCATGGTCCTGCTCGAAGACATCAGCCGGGACGTGAAAAACGCCTACAACTTCTTTATGGCTGCCCTGGCGCAATACGACCTGGCGACGCAGCAGCAAAGATTACGCGACTGCATGCGCAATGTGCAAATCGAGCTGGCCAAGGAATTCGGCTCAGACGTACCAGGTCGATCGACGGTGTCGAAGGTACTCCTGAAGACAGAATTCGATACTCTCTCAGACTGCGTGAGCAGATCCAGGACCGCTATCGGCATATTGCTGGAAACATATGAGGGCCTTCAAGACAATACGCAACAGGCCCTTACGGTATACATAGGAGGATACTGCGCCCGCATTGCGCAGTACCTGAGCAACCTGGGCATGGCATTCCAGATCTACCGAATGTACCTGGACGACAACGAAACGCACTGGGGGAAACTGGACGCCAAAGACCAGGAACTGAGCTGGACCTACAGTGAGAGGCAAAAGTCGTTGAACGTCGACCTGAAGGAGCTGTGCGACAAGACTGTGCCGGCGTGTTATCCCAACTGCTATAGGTCGATTTTCGAGAAAAAGGAATTCTATTTATTCGGGCAGGACAATGCAATTTTCCTGGACGATTACAAGAGTAAGGGACGGTTCACGGCGACCGGGAGTTGGTCGTATGGTCAAAAAAGCAGCGCCAAGTTCAAGGCCATACTGCACAAGGCGTCCGAGCTGCCCGACTCATTTCAGAACCTATCATCGAGGAAAGGTTTTGTCCCAGTAGAATGGGCATGGACACTGATGATCAATGAAAGGCCGGCGTATGTGCTCGAGAACCCTGGAGGGAAATACGTTCCACCACCTGACTCTCATGGTCCTCAATACAAGCGAGAGCCTCTATGGATTTCTTGCGAATTGAGCACACAGAAGTACGAGTTCTTTCGCCTGGAACACACACGGCGCGGGCTTCGCGTGAGCTCAAACCTTCATCCGGACGTCGACCCGTTCCTATACATGTCGGCGACGAACGCCTTGTACGGTAAGAATTCCTGGGCCACGATCACTTGGCTTGCCTCAAAACTGGAGGGGGAAAGTGATTGGGCGTTCTGGAAGACGACGCTCAAGCTCTTCGGGCAGAGTGAGGATTCGTACGACTCAGGCGGCGGCACCATCGAGTAAGCTCACCGTCCCACGGCAGGACCATTGCCTTCGAGAGTCATCCAATGAAATGCCGGTCCCGGGAGATGCGTCAGAACGCCATGCGTGTCGAGCCTCCATACACCCGAGATCATGTCGACGAAGTAGATCTGGCCGAGCCTGGATCGCTGTCGTAGCGGGTAGAATGCGCGCCCGATGCCGCGCCTCTCGTTTCAGGATCTCATCTTCCGCCTCCAGCACTTCTGGGCCGAGCGCGGCTGCATGATCGAAACGCCGCTCGATCTCGAAGTCGGCGCCGGGACGATGCATCCCGCCACGTTCCTGCGCGTCTTGGGACCGGAGCCGTGGAACGTCGGCTACGTCCAGCCGTCCCGGCGTCCTGCCGATGGACGCTACGGCGACAATCCGTTCCGCCTCGGCAAGCACTACCAGTTTCAGGTCATCCTCAAGCCGTCGCCGCTCGACGTGCAGGAGCTGTATCTCGATTCGCTGCGCGCGCTGGGGCTCGATCTCACGCGTCACGACATCCGTTTCGAGGAGGACAACTGGGAGTCGCCCACCCTCGGCGCGTGGGGTGTGGGCTGGCAGATCCTTCTCGACGGGATGGAGATCACGCAGTTCACCTACTTCCAGCAGGCCGGCGGCATCGATCTGGCGCCGATCTCCGCGGAGATCACCTACGGCCTGGAGCGGCTGACGATGTTTCTCTCCCGTCAGGCCTCGGTGTACGACATCGAGTGGGGCGCCGGTTTCGGCTACGGGCCGGTGCGCAAACAGGATGAGTACGAGTTTTCCAAGTACTACTTCGAGACCGCAGACGTCGCTCTGCACTGGAAGCTTTTCGATGCGTACGAAGGGGAAGCGAAGCATTGTCTCGACGAGAAGCTAGTCCTTCCTGCCTACGACTGGACGCTGAAGTGCTCGCACGTGTTCAACACGCTCGACGCGCGCGGCGCTGTCTCCGTCACCGAGCGCGTCGGCATCATCAAGCGCGTTCGGGATCTGGCCGTGCGATGCGCGCAACAGTACCTGGCCTCGCGCGAAGCGCTCGGATTTCCGTTGCTGAAGGCGTCCAATGGCTGAGTACTTTTTCGAGCTGCTGACCGAGGAGATTCCGGCGTGGATGCACGACGCCGCGCAGTCGGCGCTCATGCAGCAACTGACGAAACTGACGCAGGAGCTCGGCGAGCCGCCCGGCGATCGCAATCCGGTCATCGTCAACAGCACGCCGCGCCGCATCATCTTCTTCCTCTCCCGGATTCCGCTTCGTGAAAGCGATCGCGAGGAAGAAGTGAAGGGCCCGCCGGCGAAAGCGGCCTACGACGCCGAGGGGAAAGCGACGCAGGCGCTGAATGGCTTTCTGAAAAAGAACAACGCCACCATCGACGACCTGATCCCCGGCGGCGACTACATCCACGTCAAGCGCACGATCAAAGGCCGCTCGGCCGGCGAGATCCTGCAACAGCGCGTGCCGCAGATCGTCGAGTCGTTGCGCTGGCCGAAGATGATGCGCTGGGGGAAGGGCGAGCATTCGTACATCCGCCCGATCCATTCGGTCGTTTCGATGCTCGACGGCGAGCATTTACCGATCACCATCTTCGACGTTTCCTCGGGGATCACTACGCGCGGCCATCGCACGCTGGCGCCAGAGGCGGTCGACGTTACCTCCTACAACGACTACGTGAACCAGCTCGAGCTTGGCCGCGTCGTCATCGATGCCGAGCGCCGTCGTCACGTGATGGCGGAACGCGCACGCGTCCTTGGACAGCAAGCCGGCGGCACGCCATCGGTCGATGCATCGATCTGGTCGCAGTGGCAATACCTGACCGAGTATCCCGGCGTCGTGCGCGCCGAGTTCCGCCGCGAGTATCTGGCGCTGCCGGACGAAGTGCTGATCACGGTCATGCGCGTGCACCAGAAGCAGCTTCCGATCATCACCGCGGAAGGCAAGTTGACGAACTCCTTCCTGGCCGTGCTCGACAACGACGGCGATCCCGATGGCAACGCTGCCTACGGCAATTCATTCGTCACGAACGCGCGGTTTGCGGACGCGAAGTTTTTCTACGAGACCGATCGGAAGGCCACACTCGAATCGCGTCTCGATCAACTGGCTCGTCTGCAGTTTCAGGAGAAGCTCGGCAACTATCTCGACAAAACCAAGCGCATCGAGAAAATCGCGGCAGCGATCTCCGATGACGCCGACACGCTGGCAGCGGCGCGACTCTGCAAGACCGATCTGCCGACGGAGATGGTGAAGGAGTTCACCGACCTGCAGGGGAAGATCGGCGGGATCTACGCTCGCGAAGAAGGCCTGCCGGAGAACGCGTGGCAGGCCATTTACGATCACTACCTGCCGGTCAACATCGACGACGCGTTGCCGCGCACGCTGAGTGGCGCCATCGTTTCGTTGGCCGACAAGATCGACACGCTGGCGGGATTCTTCCGCATCGGAGCGAAGCCAACCGGCTCGAAGGATCCATTCGCTCTTCGCCGCGCTGCGCAGGGAGTCGTGCAGATCCTCCTCAATCGCGACAAACGCAGTGTGAAGATCGGCATCGGCAAGCTGATCGACATCGCTCTCGAAGCACACGGCGCGGCCGGGCAAGGTAAGGACGATCTGCTCGCCTTTTTCGCCGAGCGCGTTCGAACGTTGCTCGAAGCCTCGGCGTACGGTTTCGCCTACGACGAGATTGCGGCGGCGATGGAAGCCGAGTGGGCGTCGTCGCTCACGGATCTCGTCGATCGCATCACCGCGCTGAAGGCGATGCGCAACGAGCCGAACTTCCTCTCCATTCTCGATTCAGCCAAACGCATCGCCAACATCACCGCGGGGCAGGAAGCGGCAGCGAATGTCGATCCGTCAAAGCTGGAGAGCGATGTCGAGCGGCGCTTGGCCGATCTCGTGGCACATGTCGGCGAGCAGATCGAAGAATCGATCGCCGAGCGCGAATACAAGCGCGCACTCGAGACTTTCGCCGCCATGGCACCGGAGCTGGAGACCTTCTTCGACGAAGTGATGGTCATGGTCGATGACGAGGCCGTGCGGCGAAACCGGATGGCGCTGCTACGTACCGTCGGCAACGCCGTCATGAAGATCGCCGACGTGACGAAGATCGTCGTCGATCGCAGCGAGTATCGGGCGTGAAACGCGCGCTGCTGGCGTTGCTGCTCATCGCGAGTTGCTCGCGGCCGGCTCCGAAACAACCTGCCGCGCCGGCCGGTGCGGGCAAGCTCCCCACCGACATCATCAACGAACAGTCGAGCCTTCTCGACATCTCCCGAGGAGCGGCAATCGTGTCGCGAACAGGCGAATCGATGCTGGCCACCTCTCCCATCTACACGATCGACGGCGACCTCGGATCGTTCTGGACGCCGCCGCCGCACGACTATCCACAGTCGATCGTCATCAGCCTGCCGGCAACCAGCCGCCTCGATCGCGTCGGCTTCCGCTCGCTGACCGCGCTCGGATTCGAAGCGAATCACGTGATCTTCGAGCGCTCGCTCGATGGCGAGACCTGGCAGCCACTGGCCTCGACGACCTCGCGACACGTCAGCGAAGCGCAATGGTTCGACGTCACGCCGGCCGAAGCCGCCTATCTCCGCATCACCATTCCCGACACGAAGAACCACGGGCTCGACGCGCGGCTGCAGTCGATCCTGGCGCACGGAACCGAGACCGCGCCGCGGCACGATCCATCGATCGACGGATGCTGGTCGATCAACGGCGACAATGCCGTCTTCGCGCAGCGCGGCACGCGAGCGACCGGCGTCGTAGCTCGTGGCAGGCAGCCGCTCTTCCTCGACGGCGGCACGAACGGCCGCCTCTGGCGCTTCAACTGGATTCGCGGCAACGACTACGGCTTCACCGCGCTGACGCTCTCGCCGGACGGCAAGCACCTCAGCGCCCTCGACTGGCATGAAGAGGCCATCACGCTCTTCACTGCCACGCCATGGTTCGGCGAGCGGGCATCCTGCGCCGAACTCGCGCCTCGCGATGACGTTCCGCTGGCCGTGCTCCGCCGCGCAGGGCACGTGGCGTTCTTCGCGCTGCAGTTCGATGCGAATGGTCAGCTTCTCGCGGACACCAGCGGCGACGCGCTGCTGGCGCTGAAACAAACCATCCGCTCCGCGCCGGTCGCGCTTCGCCTCGTCGCGCACGAGTTCCGCCAGCCTGACGCGAAGCGCAACAGGGAAGTGGCCGAACGGGAAATCGCCTCTCTCCGCGCTGCGCTCGGGCCGGACGCCGGCCGCGTCGAATTCGTCGCAGCCGGCAGCGACAACGCCCGCCAGACGCCGGCCACCGACGCGGCCCGAGCCATCTACAGCAGCGTGGAGCTGGAAGTTCGGAGATAATCGCGCCGCGATGGAGCAGCCCAAATACGTCTACTACTTCGGCGATGGGCACGCCGAGGGCAGTGCCAAAATGAAAGACGTCCTCGGCGGCAAAGGCGCAGGCCTGGCCGAGATGACCAACATCGGCGTTCCCGTTCCGCCCGGCTTCACGATCTCCACCGCGGTCTGTACCTACTTTTACGACCACGGCAAAACGTATCCGCCGGAGTTGAAAAACGAAGTCGGCGAGAACCTTGCCCGCGTCGAGAAGTCAGTCGATCGCAAATTCGGAGATCGCGACAAACCGCTGCTCGTTTCCGTCCGCTCCGGTGCGCGCGCATCGATGCCGGGGATGATGGACACGATCCTCAACCTCGGGCTGAACGACGAAACGGTAAAGGGGCTGGCCAAATCGTCGAAGGATGAACGCTTCGCCCTCGACTCCTACCGCCGCTTCATCCAGATGTACTCCGGCGTCGTCCTGGAGATCGACAAGGATCACTTCGAGCACGAGCTCTTCGCGCTGCGCGACAAATCAGGCGTCAAGACTGACGCCGAGATTCCGGCCGAGGGACTGCGCGGCCTCGTCGAAACCTACAAAGGCATCGTCCGCGAAAAGAGCGGCCACGACTTTCCGCAGGATGTACAGGAACAGCTCTGGGGTGCCGTCGGCGCCGTGTTCAACTCGTGGAACAACCAGCGCGCCATCACCTACCGCAAGCTGAATCAGATCCCCGACGACTGGGGGACGGCCGTCAACGTGCAGTCGATGGTCTTCGGCAACATGGGCGACGACTGCGCCACCGGTGTGGCATTCACCCGCAATCCTGCCAACGGCGAGCATCGCTTCTTCGGCGAGTACCTTCCCAATGCGCAGGGCGAAGACGTCGTCGCGGGAATCCGCACGCCGCTGCCAATCTCGAAAGCGGACGTCGTCGGTGAAGGAAAGTCGCTCGAAGAGTTGATGCCCGAGGTTTACGAACAACTGGCCGACGTCTTCAAGAAACTCGAAGCCCACTACCGCGACATGCAGGACATCGAGTTCACCATCCAGTCGGGCAAGCTCTATCTCCTGCAGACGCGCACCGGCAAGCGGACCGGCTTCGCGGCGGTGAAGATCGCCTGCGACATGGTCGACGAAAAGCTGATCAACAATGTCGAAGCGGTGTCGCGCGTGGAAGCCGGCCAGATCGTGCAGCTTCTGGCGCCGGTGTTCGACGCGAAGGAAAAACAGAAGGCGCTGCACGGCGGCCGTCTCCTCGGGCGCGGACTTCCGGCCGGTCCCGGCGCGGCGGCGGGACGGATCGCGTTCAACGCCGAGCGCGCCGTGCAGATGGCGAAGGACGACGATCCCGTCATCCTCGTGCGCATCGAGACGTCGCCGGAGGACATCGCCGGCATGCACAGCGCGGCGGGCATTCTGACTACGCGCGGCGGGCTGACATCGCACGCAGCCGTCGTGGCGCGTGGCATGGGGCGTCCCTGCGTCGTCGGCGCAGGCAGCATCCGCGTCGACTACGGCAAGGGCGAGCTTCGCAGCGAAGGGCACGAGCCGCTGGAAGAAGGCGACTGGGTTTCGATCGACGGATCGACCGGCGAGATCCTCGGTGGCAAGCTCGATACGCGTCCGTCCGAGGTCATCCAGGTCCTGCTCGAAGAATCGCTGCCGGCCGACAAGTCGGAGACGTTCCGCAATTTTGATCGCCTGCTGAAGTGGGCCGACGAGATCCGCACCCTCGGCGTCCGCACGAACGCCGACACACCGAACGATGCCCGCGTGGCCCGGCGCTTCGGAGCGGCAGGAATTGGTCTGTGCCGCACCGAGCACATGTTCTTCTCCGAGGATCGCATCCTCAGAGTTCGCGAAATGATCCTGGCCCGTAACGAAGCGGGACGCCGCAAGTCGCTCGAACAGTTGCTGCCGTTCCAGAAAGCCGACTTCGAAGGGATCTTCCGCGAGCTGGACGGCCTGCCGGTCACGATCCGCCTGCTCGATCCGCCGCTGCACGAGTTCCTGCCTCACAGCGAGCAGCAAATCTCGGCCGTGGCCCGCGACATGGGCTGGGGATTCGTCGAGCTGCGCGCCAAGGTCAATCAGCTCCACGAATCGAATCCGATGCTCGGCCACCGCGGCTGCCGGCTGGCCATCACCTTCCCCGAGATTTACGAGATGCAGGTGCGGGCTATTTTTCAAGCCGCCTGCGATGTGAAGAAAGACGGCATCGATGCCCGCCCCGAGGTCATGATCCCGCTCGTCGGAACGGTGAGAGAGCTGTCAATGCTCAAAGAGATGGTCCAGCGCGTCGCCGCCGAGGTCATCAAGGAGCGCGGCGTGGAAATGCAGGTCATCGTCGGCACGATGATCGAGATCCCGCGCGCTGCGCTGATCGCTGACAAGCTCGGCGAAGTCGCGGAGTTCTTCTCATTCGGCACCAATGACCTGACGCAGATGACGTTCGGCTACTCACGCGACGATGCCGGCTCGTTCCTGCCGGAGTACGTGGACAAGAAGATTCTGCCGAAAGATCCGTTCGAGTCGATCGATCAGGAGGGTGTCGGCCAGCTAGTCCGCCTCGGCACCGAGCGCGGCCGGAGCACGAACAAAGATCTGAAGGTGGGCGTCTGCGGCGAGCACGGTGGTGACCCCGATTCGATCCGCTTTTTCCGAACCTGCGGACTGAACTACGTGTCGTGCTCGCCCTATCGGGTGCCGGTGGCAAGGCTTGCCGCAGCACAGGCGGAGCTGGAGTTCAAGCAGTACGAGGGGTGAAAACGTAGGTCGGACTCTCCAGTCCGACCGGTTCTTGCGCGGTCGATCGTTCGCCTCCGCGTTTTTCACGAGCGGTCGGACTGGAGAGTCCGACCTACGTGATGCCGATGTCGTCTTCCCGCTTCTCTTTCCACTTGTGGTACGCCCAGAACCCCACTCCGATCACCAGCAGAACGATCAGTCCGTACTTTTCAATGTGCGCCGCGCGCCCGAGGACTCGTTCCACCGCCCGGCCGAAATAGAACCCCGCCGTACCGATGATGATCGCCCAGACGATGCACGTAAATGCCTCATAAATCAGGAACTTGATCGTCGAGATCTTCGAGATTCCGATGATCACGGCGCAGGTGATGCGCAGGCCGTACAGCCACTGGGTGATGAAGATGGCTGGCGCGCCGTAGCGCTCGAAGAGGCGGATGCCTTTGCCGAAGTGCCGCTTCATCTTCGGGAAGCGGTCGAGCAGCTTCACGCCTTGCGTCCGGCCCAGCCAGAACCAGCAGACGTGGCCGGAGTAGGCGCCAAAGCAGCCCGTGGCGATGACGAAGGGGAGTTTGAGATACCCGCGCTCGGCAAAGAAGCCGGCCATCACCAGGATCGTCTCCCCTTCGAGGAACGTCCCGACGAAGACTGCGAGGTATCCGAACTTCTGGAGGAGGATCTCGGGCGTCATTCAGACACACAGAGTGCAAGATTCGGGGACGGTCATGAAATTTGGCCGCCGAAGCGTAACATTGAACCCGTTACCGGAGGACCCGATGAAACCGATCGTCATCAGTAGTTGTCTCGCGCTTGCAGCGTTGTCGCTCTTCGCGCAGTCATCGACCGGCACCGTCTCGCCGGTACTGACCCGCCAGACGCTGCTTTCGTCGCCGCAGTCGATCGGGATCGGCGACTCGCCTCTGGTCCGCGCCGCGAAGGCGTCGAACCGGCTCGGCAAGAAGCCGTCGCAGGTGATCACGAACGACACGCTGATCCGTCAGGGCGGCCACTTCACGACCACGACGCCGGAAGCCCAACTCGCCCTTCCCTCGGTGAAACCACCCGGAGGACCGACCCCCGAGCAGCTCGCCGCCGACGCCAAGAAGAAGAAAACCGAGACTGCTGCAGCCGCCGAAAAGCACAAGAAGGACGCAGAAGCGAAGCGGAACGCCGCCGCACTCAGAGCAGCCGCCGCGGAAGGCGATACACCCGAAGCGATCTACGACGAGCCTCCCGCCCTGGAGCCGGCACCGGGAACGTTGTCCGTCGTGAAGCCGTCGACGCCGGCAACGATGGGTCAGCCGCAGAAGCCGCCGATGTAGTGGTTGCGGGGTCTCGCGGTGGGGTTTTGCCGGGTTGCCAAGTTGCCGGGTTGCCACTGAATCGCGTTGAGCCGTGGTCTTGAGTGTAGAGAGCAGCCGGGCCAACGGGCAACTCGGCAACCCAGTAACCAACCACCGCTGCTAGACCCCGAAACCGCGAGACCGCGCAACCGCAATCACAGCGCCGCTTCCGCCTTCAGCGATCTCGTCATCAGCCTCTGCAGGGCGATCCGGGGCGACTCGCCTTCGTGCAGGACGCGATACATCTCGGCGGTGATCGGCATCTCGATGCCGTGGCGGTCGGCGAGCTCTTTGCCGGCTTTCGACGTCCGCACGCCCTCGGCGACTGTTCGCGATTCGGCGAGGATCTCGGCCAGCGGCTTCCCTTTGCCGAGGGCCACGCCGACGCTGCGGTTGCGTGAGAGGGAGCCGGTGCAGGTCAGCACCAGATCGCCCATCCCGGCCAGGCCGGCCAGCGTCTCGATGCGTCCGCCGAGGGCGATGGCCAGCTTCGTCATCTCGTGAAGACCGCGTGTGATCAGCGCGGCGGTCGTGTTCGATCCGAGGCCCATCCCCTCGATCACGCCGGCCGCGATGGCGATGACGTTCTTCAGCGAGCCGGCCAGCTCCACGCCGGCGACGTCGCTGGAGTTGTAGATGCGGAACGTCGGCGACGACATGGCGTGCTGCACTTGTTCGGCGAGCGCCTGATCGAGCGAGGCAACCACCGCAGCCGTCGGATCGCCGCGCGCGGCTTCGAGGGCGAAGGTTGGTCCGGAGATGACTGCGAATGCGCGCAATGCGCCACCCAGCTCGAGCGCCGTCACCTCGGACATCCGCTGGAGCGTGTCGTTCTCGATTCCCTTCGTGCCGCTGACGATGGCCACTTCGCGCCGGAGATGCGGCCGCATCTGCAACAGCACGTTGCGGTAGTGATGGCTCGGCACGATCATGAATTGCACGTCGCTGAATTCGACTGCCTCGGCCAGCGAGCTGGTGGCGCGCACGCCTCCATCGAGCTCGACGGTCTGGAGATAGATCGGATTGCGGCGCGTCTGCTGAATCTCCTCGGCGACGTTTGGATCGTGTGCCCACAGCACGACTTCGTTGCCGCATCGCGCCGCGACCGCTGCCATGGCAGTCCCGAACGAACCGGCGCCGATGATGGAGAGCTTCATTGTTTTTTCTCGCCCATCCTGCGCTCCGTCCCCTGCGCCAGCCGCGCGATGTTGGAGTGATGTTTGAGGATGATCGCGAGCGCAATCACGCTGCCAATGACGACGGTCCAGAAAGGAGCGTGCACGAGGAAGCGAAGAAAAATCGGAATCGATGCCGCGCTGAGGATCGAAGCCAGCGAGACGAAGCGGGTTGCGATGATGACGATGAGAAAGACGAGCACGCCCGCAGCGATCGCGAGCGGATCGAGCGCCAGAAACGCGCCGGTGGCGGTGGCCACGCCTTTCCCACCGTGGAATCGCAGCCAGACCGGAAACATGTGCGCGAGCACGGCGATGAGTCCGGCCAGCGCGATCCACATCGACATCGAATAGAGCGGCGATGTGTGCGCCGAGTCAGCGACGAGCGGCCAGTCGGGCCGTTCCACGATCCATCGCGCCAGCGCAACGGCTGCGTATCCCTTGGCGATGTCGAAAAGCAGCGCGATGATCCCCGGCAGTTTCCCGAAGTTCCGCGCCACATTCGTCGCTCCGACGTTCCGGCTGCCATGCGCACGGATGTCTGCCCCGGCCACGATCTTCACGACGAGGAAGCTGAACGGAATCGATCCGATCAGATACGCCGCAATGATCAAGATGAACGGAAGGGCGGAGGCCATGCGGCGCGTATTGTAGAGCGCTCAGCGGGCCGCGATCTGCTCGACCGCTGCTCGCAAGGCCGGAGCATGAATGGCTGGATATCGATAAAGCTGGCCGGCGACTTCTTCGAACAGAGCGAGCAAACGCGTTGGCTCGACGAGGCCGTCATGGATCATCGAGTCGACATCCAGCAGATCTTTGCGGTGTGCGCGTTCCAGCTTCGACAGCGCCTGCGTGTAGAAATCGAAGTGGTGAAACGAGATCACGCCCTCGCGAGAGATAAACGGGCTGCGTTCCTCCCACCCCGGCAGCGGCGGTACGAAGTCGGCCGGCGAGGCCAGCTCGACATTCACGTGAAGTCGTTCCTTCAAATCCGGAATGGCGCGAAGGATGCGATCGCTGTCCGGGATGAGGGTGATGTCGACGTCGACCGTGCTGTCGCGCCAATGTTGCAGAACAGCGCTGGCGCCTCCGGTCAAGTAGATCCTTCCGGCCTCTCGGGCCTCGGCCGCAATGGCGCGCATGAACTCGCGGAGACGCAGCTCGGTTACGGCTTCACGCATTCCGCTGCTCGCTCGAAACTGACCAGCTTTCGTATCAGCGCGTTGTATCGCGAGTGCGCCGTGTCGGAGTCCTCGGCCGCCAACTTCGCATAGAGCCGGTCCTCCGGCAGAAACGGCGTGTCATCCGGCACATCGAATCCGATTCTGCGCAGACGCGGCGCTCCGACGAGAACTAGCAGCGACGAGATCGACTCGACGCCGGCGGCGAGATCGCGCAATCCTTCGCGGATCAGGTCAGCGCCGGGGAGAGCGTTGGAGACTTCCATGCCGGCAGTCTAAATCCCCACGCACGCGTTCTCCACAGCTACCGGCTCGACGGAACCGGTTTGTTGAGCACCGTCCAGTACAGGCCGAGTTGGCGGGCGGCTTCGAGGAAGGCATCGAAATCGACCGGCTTGCGGACGTAGCTGTTCGCGTGAAGGTCGCCGGCGCGGAGCATGTCGTCCTGCTCGGTCGAGCTGGTGAGGACGACTACCGGCAGATACTTCGTCCGATCGTCCTGGCGCAGGCGCTCCAGGACTTCGAGGCCGCCCACGCGCGGCAGTTTGAGATCGAGCAGGATGACCACCGGCTGGTCGCTGGTATCGCGGCCGGCGTGGACTCCGGTGCCGAACAGGTAGTCCAGCGCCTCCACGCCATCCGCGGCAACCACGATCTCGTTCGTGATCCGGGCTCGATTGAAAGCCATGAGCGTGAGCTCGACGTCATCACTGTTGTCTTCCACCAGCAGAATCGGTTGTTGTCTCAAGATTTGTCCCCCAGCGTGAAGTAGAACGTTGCCCCCTGGCCCTTGACGGCGTCGGCCCAGACCATTCCGCCGTGACGGGTAACGATCCGTTTGACGGTGGCCAGGCCGATGCCGGTTCCCTCGAATTCTGATTCCGCGTGCAGCCGCTGAAATGGGCCGAACAGCTTGTTGGCGTAGGTCATGTCGAATCCCGCGCCGTTGTCGCGCACGAAGAACGGATGCCCGTCCAGATCCGGCGCCTGTCCGACCTCGACACATGCGCCATCGCGATTGGCGGTGAACTTCCAGGCATTGCCGAGGAGATTTTCGAAGACGATGGTGAGGAGCTTCGAGTCCGCGGATGCGTGAAGGAGCGGCTGGATCTCGCAGCGCACGAGGCGATCGGGATTTCGTTTTCTCAGCTCGGCCGCGACGTCTTCCGCGATCTTGCTGACGTCGATCTCATTTCGCTGCAACGTGCTCCGCGTGACGCGAGCCAGATGCAGCATGTCGTCGATGAGGCTGGCCATCTTCCTCGTGCCGGCGCGGACGCGATTGAGAAAATGCACGCCCTGCCGATCGAGCGTCTGGCCGCTGTAGTCGGTGAGAAGCGCCTCGCTGAATCCATCAATCGCTCGCAGCGGGGCGCGGAGATCGTGCGAAACCGAGTAAGAGAACGACTCCAGCTCACGATTGGCGGCAGCCAGCTCGCGTCCCTGTACTTCCAGTTGCTCTGATCGCAATTCCAGTTCCGCGGTGCGGTCGGCCACTCGCTTTTCGAGCGTGTCTTGTGCTTCCTGGATTTCCAGATGCTGGCGCTGGATCTCGGCCAGCATCTGATTGAACGTGCCGACGAGCTGCTGCACCTCGGCGGCGCTGCGCACGGTGGGGGCGCGAACCGAAAAGTCTTTTTCCTTCGAGACCGTTGCGGCCACGGCAGCCAGATTCAGAATCGGCCGCGAGATGGCACGCTGAGGCAGCATCGAGATCAGGATCGCGATCAGCAGCGCCGGAATGGCTACGCCGGCGGTGACCGCGGCGAACCTCGACCACGTCTCCGTAATCTCCGAGAGGTCGGTTTGGATGAAGACCGTCCCGAGGTCTCGCCCTTCGCTCGAGATCGGCCGGAACACGGTCAGGTCGCGGTCCGTGAAGCGAGAGCCGGACGATGTATGGAGCAAGTCGCTCGGGACGGCACTCACGTTCGGATTGCGATAGATCGCAAAGAGCTGGCCGCGGACGACGATCCCTACGGAGATCACATGCGGCCGCGTCTTCATGGCGCTGAGCGTGAGTTTGGCCGCATCGACGTCGTTGAAATCGACTGCGGCGGCGGCGTTGAAGGCGATGAGATCGGCGACCGATTCCAATCGACGGACCAGGCTGCTCCGGACTTCATGCAACTGGAAGAAAAGAAGAGCCAGACTGGCGGCGAGCAGTGCCGTCCCGCTGGCCAGGATGCTCACCCAACCGAGCTGGCGTCCGATCGATGGCGAGGAGGACATCACCGCGACTCCTCGACAAGCGTTGCCAGCCGCAGAAGTTGCGAAGGCGCTTTGAGTCCGGCGCGATCGAGAGCGGCGCGGTTGATCTCGAAGCGGACAAGGTTGTCCTCGGTGGTGACCAGTCCGATCATCCCGCCCTGTTTCGCGAACTGGTCCATGTCGCCGACGGTGAGCACCGGCGCTCCGCGCAGCGCCGCCAGGATCTGCGGCAGATTGCTCTGTTCCGAGGAGGCGATGAAAAGAACCTCGCAACGAAGCGCATCCTCCGGCCGGTTCAGCTTCCTGATGAGGATCGATCGTCCGCGTACGTTCTGGGCGTTGACGACGTCGTCCAGCGCGGAGCCGAACGGATCCTTGCCGATGACACCGATGATGAACGGCGCGGTGCTCGACTCCGCAAGCGCCGGCCAGCGGATGTAGGTGGCGAATTTGAAGACGAAGGCCGCCTTGACCTGGTACTCCGGCGCCGAGGCCACGGCCATCGCCTGCGCGACACCAAGACCTGCCGTCAGCGTCACTGACCAAAACCAGGATGCGTGACGGGTCATCACGATCCTCGGGCGAAGCGGCTGACCAATTTGACGAAAACGCCGCGCCCGATCTGCGTGCGCGTGGAAACGGCTGTGAATTCGCCATGGTGATCGCCGAGCACGTTCAGACCGGTCACCGAAACTTCCACCCCTCGACGCGGCGTCCAGCCGTAGCGAACATCGACGGCCGAATAGGCGGGAATGGCAGACGTCGTCCGCGCGGCAACGCGGCGCGCGGTGACATCGAGCTCGCTCTGCCAGGGAAGATCGAGCGACGACCGCAGACGCCAGCTCTGTCTTGGATCGCGACCGCGCAATGCGGCCAGCGTCCCGACGTCGTTGCCGCCCGGCCGGAGCTCGAAGCTCTCGCCCAGCGCGTTGAAGCCGGCGCTCAGCCGCCAGCTCTTCGATGCCTGGTACGAGCCCCACATCTCGACGCCGGACGTTTTTCCGTCGATTCCGTTTCCGAAGAAGAGCGACGTGCGGCTGGGGGCGATCTCCTGCGTGCGTAGCCGGTCGTAGATCGCGTGAAATGCCGTTGCCGAGAAACTGATCGACGACGCCGGCTGTCCTCGATATCCGATCTCGTACACATTCGCGATCTCGGAGACGACGTCCGGTCCGCCGGTGAGAAGAAACGGCGGAGCGCCCGGTACGAACGTGTCGCGGTCGAGCCGCGACGGCGCCCGCACGGTGCGCGACGCGGCGGCCCACAGCAGATGCGCGGTCGCGACGTTCCAGGCCACTCTCACGTTAGGAAGAAACTCGCTGCCGGTGTAGTCATTCCGCTCGGTCCTGGCTCCCAGACTCAGCCGGAAATCCTTCCGCAACGCGATCTCGTCCTGTGCATAGACGGCCGTCCACTTCTGATTCAGATGCGCGGGGAGGAAGGCGACGTACTGGCTGTTCGTGACGCGATCCATTCCGTACCGGTACTCCGCGCCCCAGTCGATGGAGTGGATTCCGGCCAGCCGCAACGAATGGATGAACTGCAGGTCGGCGATGTTCAGCCGTTCGGAGAAGGTTGGTGGAACGGTTCGCTCCGTCCGATCGAAGTATCCCTGAACGATGATGGTGGAGCCGTTGTTGAAACCTCGCTTCCAGTGTCCGGTGAGGTTGAAACCGGAGAGCGAGATCATGCCGAGCATGAACTTCGCGCCGGTCGAGAGCGTCCCCGGAGGTGGCTGGCCTTCAGAGCCGGTGTAGGCCGTGCCGAGGATCGTGAACTGGTCGGCGGCGTGCTCCCAATCGGCGCGGAATCCAGCCAGCGTTTTGTTCGAGCCATCGTCTTTGGCGACGCCGGCGGCAGTCTCGCTGTGACTGTGATCTGAATACTTGCCGAAGACGCGGTAGTGGCCAGTCGTACCCGCCTCGCCGCCGTAGCGCAGCGCGGCCAGACTGTCGCGATCGCCGGTCCCTGCCACGAGCAACGCGCCCTGCGTCGCTTTTGCGGAGCGGGTGATGATGTTGATGACACCGTTGACTGCATTCACACCCCACAGCGTGCCGCCCGGCCCGCTGATCACTTCGATGCGATCGATGTCATCCAGCAGGACATCCTGGACGTCCCAGAAGACTCCCGAAAACAGCGGCGTGTAGACGGAGCGGCCGTCGATCAGCACCAGCAGTTTGTTGGCCGCGGAGTCGATGAGGCCGCGCGCGCTGACTGTGTAGCTGCTGGCGTGGGCTTGCACGACATCCAGGTTCGGAGCCAGCCGCAATGCCTCGGGGATGTTCGTGGCGCCGGAGCGCCGGATGTCGTCGGCGGTGATCACGAACACTGACGCAGCAGCATCCGACAGGTGTTCCGGCCGCCGCGACACCGAGGTGATCTCGATATTCATCAGCGCTTGGAGGTCGAGATTGACGAGCGTGCTGGGTGCCTTCGTTGAGGCGTCCTGCTGCGCCGGCAAGTCAGAAACCATCATCAACGCGCAAAGCGCAAACCAGGGGACGCTTCCCAGTAACTGCATTGCTCTCTCCCGAGCCTTACGTCCATTATTATAGCCGTTGAGCCAGAGAATGCGCGGGAGCTATGCTCAGGAGGAGGAAGCGATCACTTCGTCCAGCGTGCGCCAGAAACGGGGGTACGACTTCGACACCACCTGCTCGTCCGCGATCGTCACGTTGCCGCGAGCAAGCCCGGCGATGGCGAAGGCCATGGCGATGCGGTGATCGTTGTGCGTCTCGATCGTCACCGGATCGGAGGACCAGCCGGGCTGAATGAGGAGCGAATCGGGACGCTCTTCGACGGTCGCGCCGAGGCGGCGCAGCTCCGATGTGACGGTGGCGAGGCGATCCGACTCCTTCACGCGCAGGTTGGCCACGTTCACGATCTCGACCGGCGACGACGCAAGCGGCGCGATCGCAGCCAGCGTCGGAACGAGGTCGGGCGAGGAGTTGCAGTCGAACCGGCCGCCACGCAACGGAGCGCCAGTGACGATGATCTCGTCGGAACTGAACGAAACGTCGCATCCCATGGTCGTCAGGATGTCGAGGAACGCGGCATCGCCCTGCGCGCTGGGATGAGCCAGGCCGCGCACGCGCGTCGTACCGCGCGTGGCCGCGGCGGCGGCAAACCAGTACGAAGCCGAGGAGTAGTCGCCTTCGACGCGGTACTCATCGCGTCGAAGCGTCGTGGCCCGAACGCGCACAAGATTGTCGCTTCGCTCCACCTTCGCGCCGAACGCCGTCAGGATCGAAGCGGTGATGTCGAGGTAAGAAGCCGATGCCAGTGACGTGAGCCGCAGTGTGATTCCATCCGGCAGCGTGGCGCCGGCCATCATTAGCGACGACGCGAACTGGCTCGATGTGTCCGCGGCGATGGCGACGTCGAATCCGCCGCGCATCTTTTTTCCGCGGATGCGCAGCGGCGGGTAGCCCTCTTTCTCGACGTATTCGACCTCGGCGCCGATCGACAGCAGCACGTCGACGAGGTCGCCGATCGGCCGCTCGTGCATCCGCGCTTCGCCCTGCAGGATGAAGCGCCCCGGCGTGAAGGCCAGCCAGCCGGTGAGGAAGCGCATGGCCGTGCCGGCATTGCCGATGAAGACCGGCACGTCATTGGCCGACATGCTGATGCGCGGTCCGATCGTGACGCCGTTCTTGAAGTTGCCATCGATCTGAAAGCCGATCGACCGCAACGCCTCCAGTGCGTAGCGCGTGTCATCGGCATCGAGGCAGTTCGTGATCGCCGTCGTCCCCTCGGACATCGCGCCGAGGAGCAGCGCGCGAACGGAGTACGACTTGGAGGGAGGAGCGGTGACGGTGGCGTCGAGCGCACCAACCTTGGGGATGCTCTTCAATCCACCTCCAGAACCAACCCGTCGTACGCCAGCCGGATCCCGGCCGGCAGCGTCGCTTCGACCGTTTCGTGATCGACTTCGTGCGTCAGGTGAATGAGCCACGATTCGCGGGCGCCGATTCGTTGCGCGGCCGCAACCGCCTCTTCGATCACGAAATGCGTCGGATGGCGTGGTGCAATGCGAAGGCCGTCGAGGGCGAGGATCTCGACGCCTTCGAGAAGCTCCATCGTTGCATCGGGAATGCCGTTGGTATCCGTGATGTAGGCGAATCCGCCGATGCGGAATCCGAAGATGGTCCAATCGCCGTGCTTGACCGGAAGCGGCGTGATGGCGATTCCCTCGTGCACGAATGGACCATCGATCTCAATCAGATCGAGCTGCGGTTTGCCGCCGCCGATCTGCGAGTCGGACCAGATGTAGCCGAAGGCGCGGCGGATCGCGGCGGCTGTCATCGGATTGGCGAAGGCCTGGATCGATTCGCGCTGCCGGAAGTTGAAGGGACGGATGTCGTCGAGCCCCATGAGGTGGTCGGAATGCGAATGGGTGAAGAGGACGAAGTCGAGGCGCGGGATGGGGAATCGCAGAAGCTGCTGGCGAAGATCGGGCGAGGTATCGATCAGAAAATGCTTCCCATTCATCTCGATCTTCACCGACTGCCGAGAGCGCTTGTTGCGCGGATCATCGGACATGCAGACCGCGCACGCGCAGCCGACGACGGGAACGCCGGTGGAAGTGCCGCTGCCGAGGAAGGTGATTCGCATCCGAGGTACACGTTAAACATATGCTAAGTGTCATCTCGCGCTCATGAAGGCAATGATCCTTGCAGCCGGCTACGGCACACGCCTCAGGCCGCTCACGTACACGCTGCCGAAACCGATGGTGCCGTTGTGCGGACGGCCGCTGATCTCGTGGGCGGTGGAGTCGTTGCTCGGCGCGGGTGTCCGCGACTTTGTCGTCAACCTTCATCATCTCCCCGAGTTGATCGAGCGCGATCTGCGCGATCGATACGCGGGCCAGGCGCGATTCGAGTTTTCGTATGAGCCGGAGATTCTGGGAACGGGTGGTGGCGTACGGGAGGTGCGAAAACTTCTGGAAAGTGATGACGAGTTCCTCCTCGTCAACGGCGACACGATCCAGTTTCCGCCGTACGACGCATTGCGAGTGGCGCGCAAGGACGCGCTCGCCGCGCTCACGCTTCGTCATCCGCCGGAAGGTGATCGTTTCACGCCGGTCTACTTCGATGATGGCTTCATCACCGGATTCGGCAAGGGAACGGGCGAAGCGCTCATGTTCTCCGGTACGCATCTCATCTCGAGGCGCGTCTTCGACTACATCCCCGACAAGGATTTCTCCGGCATCGTCGACGAGGTCTATCAGCCGCTCATCGACAGCGGCCGCGAACGGATGGCCGGCGTCGTCGACGACGGACTCTGGTTCGACATCGGAACGCCGCAGCGGTACATGGATGCGTCGCGGGCACTGCTCGATCTCACAGTTGGCGGCCGGCTCGCTCCCGCGCAAGGGATGCACATCGCCGGTGACTCGCTTGTTGATGACACTTCAAATGTCAGCGGCTCGATGAAACACAGCGTCGTCGGGAAACACAGCGTCGTCGGGAAACACAGCGTCATTGAGGGCGAACTTCGTGACAGCGTCGTCTGGGATGACTGCCGCATCGCGTCGGGTGTCGTCCTCGACCACTGCGTCGTCGCGAATGGCGTTGAGATCGCCGCACCGATCGAGTTACGCAACGTTTTGATCTGTCGCGATGACGCCGCCATCCCGCGCGAGTATCGCGTCGAACGCGGCCTCATCCTTCGCGACATTTGAGACTCTGCTCATGCTGCTGCGAGATCTCGAATCTGACCGAGGAAGGCTTGCCGAAGAAGGAGTTGGAGGGTGTGCTGTCGGCCTGATTATCGCGAGCCGGAGTTACGACGCTCACCGAGATGAGGCCAGCGGCGGAAGATCGCGTAGGAGCCGAAGCCGACGAGCGTCGCCGGAATCAGCGCGATCAGAAATGCCTGGAAGACGATGTTCATCGGGTTACCTCCGTGAGCAACAAGAGACAAGGTATTGCCACTGCCAGAACGCCGAGCGTCACTGAAAATGATCCCCCGGCCGGTGAAAACTTTCGATATTTCTTCAGCGCCAGAACAAACTTTGCCGTCAACGGCGAACTCGTGTTGCATGGCGAGAAGGACGTCGTGCTGAAAGATCGCGACGAGGTCGAGATCGTCGTGGCCATCGCGGGCGGGTGATAATTGACCGATGCGTCCTGTCGCCTCCCCGTCCGATAGCAACGTCTCCCGCGGCTTCGTCCATTTGCGCGAGGGCATTGAGGCCTACCTTCGTTTCGCCCGCGGCAAGGTTTGGCAGGATGCGTCGATGCGCGAAAAGCTGCATGCGCTCTCCGTCGCCGTCCGCCGGCCGATGCTCGATGCCATGCGCGAGACCGAGCGGAGGTATCGCGATCAGGACGCCAAGCGCGTCTACTACCTGTCGATGGAGTTTCTGATGGGCCGGTCCCTCGGGAACAATCTTACGAACCTCGAGCTGTACGACGAGGCCAAATCGATCATCGCCGAGCTGGGCACCGACTTCGAGGAGCTCCGATCCCTCGAGCACGACGCGGCCCTCGGCAATGGCGGTCTGGGACGCCTGGCGGCTTGCTTTCTCGATTCGCTGGCGTCGCAGAATCTGCCCGGATTCGGCTACGGCATCAACTACGAGTTCGGCCTTTTCCGGCAGACGTTCGTCAACGGCTATCAGCACGAGAAGCCCGATCACTGGCTCGATGAGGATGGCTCGCCGTGGCTGGTCGATCGTGCGGACGAAGCGATCGAAGTTCCGGTTTACGGCACCATCGCCCACGTCACCATCGACGGCGTCTACAAGCCGAGGTGGGTTGAGTACAAAGTGATCGTCGGCGTGCCGCACGACATGCCGATCGCCGGCTACGGCGGGCAGACGGTGAATTCGCTTCGCTTGTACACCGCGCGGTCGTCCGACGAATTCGACATCGGCATCTTCAACTCCGGCGACTACATCGCCGCCGTGCAGCACAAGATCAACACCGAGGCCATCTCCAAGATCCTCTATCCCTCGGATTCAGTCGATCGCGGACGGGAGCTGCGGCTGCTGCAGGAGTACTTCCTGGTGGCCTGTTCGGTGCGCGACATCGTGAAGCGGTATCGGCAGACGCACGAATCCTTCGACGAGTTTTCGTCGAAGGTAGCCATCCAGATGAACGACACGCATCCGGCGCTCACGGTGGTCGAGCTGATGCGGACGTTCATCGACGACCACAACCAGCCGTGGGAAGCGGCGTGGGCCACCACGGTGGCGACGTGCGGCTACACCAACCACACGCTGCTCCCCGAGGCATTGGAGCGATGGCCGTTCGACCTCATCGAACGGCTGCTGCCGCGGCATCTCCAGATCATGCAGGAGATCAACCGGCGACTGCTGGCCGAGGTCGAACGGAGATTTCCGGGCGACGTGGCGATGCAGCAGCACGTTGCGCTTTTCGACGACGATGACCGGCGCAAGGTGCGGATGGGAAACCTGGCCATGGCCGGTAGCCATTCGATCAACGGCGTTGCCGCGCTGCATTCGGAACTGGTCAAGACCACGCTGGCGCCGGAGTTTCACAAGCTCTACCCGGAGCGCTTCAACAACAAGACGAACGGTGTGACGCATCGCCGCTGGCTGCTGCACGCCAATCGTCCGCTGGCAACGCTGATCACGCGCGCCATCGGCGATGGCTGGATCCACGACCTCGAAGAATTGCGGCGTCTGGAATTGTTCGCTGACGACGCCGCGCTGCTCGATCGCCTCGACTCGATCAAGAGCCGCAACAAACTGGCGCTGGCGCATCTGACGAAAGAGCTGAGCGGCGTCATCGTCGATCCGAGCTCGATGTTCGACGTGCAGGTCAAACGGATGCACGAGTACAAGCGCCAACTGCTCAACATCCTGCACGTCGTCGATCGCTACTGGCAGCTCGCCGAGGACGGCCGGCAGCCGCTCGTGCCGCGCACGTTTTTCTTTGCCGGCAAGGCGGCGCCCGGCTACTTCATGGCCAAGCTGATCATCAAGTTGATTCACTCGGTCGGCGAAGTCGTCAACGCCGACCCTCGCTCGCGCGACTGGCTCCGCGTCGTTTTTCTCCCCGACTATCGCGTCACGCTGGCCGAGGCCATCATTCCGGCGGCCGAGTTGAGCGAGCAGATATCGACGGCGGGGAAGGAAGCCTCGGGCACCGGCAACATGAAGCTCGCTCTCAACGGCGCGCTGACCATCGGCACGCTCGACGGCGCAACGATCGAGATTCGCGACGAAGTCGGCGAGAACAACATCTTCATCTTCGGACTGCGCGCCGATGAGGTTTCCTCGCTTCTCCGGACCGGCTATCACCCCGAGCAATACCTGGCCGCGAACCACAATCTACGCCGCGTCATCGATACGATCGCCGCCGGACATTTCTCGCGAGGCGACAAAGACATCTTCCGCCCCATCGTGGCCAAGCTGCTGAGCGCGAGCGACGAGTACGTCCATCTCGCCGATCTCGAGCCGTACATCGAGACGCAGCGCCGTGTCGATGAGCTGTGGCTCGATCGCGGACAGTGGAATCGCAAGTCGCTGCTGAACATCGCGCGGATGGGGAAGTTCTCGTCGGATCGGACCATCGCCGAGTACGCGCGGGACATTTGGCACATCAAGCCGGCGGTGATCGGGAGCTTCGCGCACGCGGCGTTGGATTAATTCGGAGCCGACGCACTGTACGCGACCGAGGATCCTTCGCACTGAAACGCCATCACCGAGGAATCCGCGCCGGTAGAGAAAATCGACGTAAGAACTCCTCGGAATGGAAGATGGCGCTACCAACTGTGGAGCGAACGCGTTGAAAACGGAAAACGAGGGTCCGGCCCCACTGACTCTCCTACGGGCCGACGGACGGCAGTAGTGCACTTGGGATGTAGCAGGCTGCGGCTCCAAGCCCGGTGCAGCGCAGAGTTAGACGCAAGCCCGTGTGCGAAGGGTACTCAGTCTTGATACATAAGATCCGTCTGTGTGACGATCGCAGAGATAACAGGGATTGGGTCAACTCCGAGCCGGCGCGACGTCGATTGCCGCGGTGACTGTCCGCCTAACGGCTCTGCGGTTCACCCGCACGAACCGCGACGCGAAGACCCATGGGTTCGCGATGCGGCAACGCAGCGTTTCGTGTCGGGTGCAACCGCTTGTTGGGCGGCGCCGAGCCTCGAAAGCTAAGGCACAGAGTTGCGCGAGATGTGCGGTCGGGCAGACACTATTGCTTGAAGCAGTTGACACGGCGCTTAAGCATGTCGTCTGACCCGCATCTGTAGTGTCCTTTGGGCGTTTCAGCTTCCCAGTTCCCGGCCACCGGCGATACGGCCAGCTGGAATCCAGACCCGCTGCCCTTCATCCAGGTATGAAGGTTGCTGACTTTGACCTGCTCTGAGGTGACGCCGCCAATGGCTCGAGCCGTTTTAAGACGAACATTCTCGTAGCGAGTAGTGGTGGTGGTGCATGAAGCAACACAGAGCATGGCAGTTACGAGTATCGCGAACACAACGATCAACGGGGACTTTCGAGCAAGCATCGGTTTCTCCTCGTGACACAACAAAATTTCGATTTACCGGGAGTTGTGACGACGCGACCCAGTTTGAGAGGGGGACACGCTACATGAGTGCTGGAGATGGCGCAACGACCGATTTTAGAGAGGAAGAACGTCTTCGGCGCGCGATTGATCGAACGCCGCGCCGCCCAACTTGCTATTGAGCCCCGCCCTTCCTCACGGCGAAAACGGCGCCATGACGGATATCGGGCGATGGGCTCGTGACAGACCCGATCGTAACATCCGCCTGGCGAAAGGGTTGGCTCTTTCCGGTTGCAGCATGGCGAGGTTATCCGTCGGCTGGCGACGGCGAATCGTCCTCCGGTCAGCCGGGCGCATCGAGGGAGCTTCTTGGCACAGACACTCCTATAGGTGCTCACGCGGAAAGGGAATCACCGCAGTTCGTACTAGCTGAAGATCCTTCGGCCGCGCTCCGCCGGCCTCTGGATGACAAATTGTCGCAAGCTCTGAGCCGCGCAGCGTCGGGATAAACTACCCACTACACACCCAACATGCGCCACTTTCGCGATCTCTCGATCCGCAGCAAGTTGATGACCGGGTTCATGCTGACGAGCCTGGTTGCGCTGCTTCTGACCATCGGCGCCCTGGCCGTCTACGACCAGGCCACGTTCCGCGACGAGGTGCTTCGCGACGTCGACACGCTGGCGGGCATCATCGGCGAGAACGCGTCATCGTCCGTTGCTTTCAACGATCGGCAGACGGCAGAGGCGACGCTGGCTGCGTTGCGCGCGCAACCGCAGATCACCGGCGCGGCGATCTACGACAGCAAGGGGACGCTCTTCGCCGCCTATGTACGCACGAACAAAGGCGACAAAGCGGGGCCGCTGCCGCGCGATGGGGCGTGGATCGATGCGCAGCACGTCAGCGTGGCCAAGCCCGTTCTTTTCAACGGAGCACGCGTCGGCACCGTCACTGTCCGTTCCGACCTCAGCGAGCTGGCGGTTCGCCGCGCGCGAACGCTGCAGATCGCCGGCGGCATCTACGTCGGTGCGGCCGCCCTGGCGCTGTTGCTTGCGTACGTCTTTCAACGCGCCATCACCCGGCCCATTCATCGACTGCTCAAGGCCGAAAAGCGCGTCTCGCGCGAGAAGGACTACACCCTGCGCGTCGAGAAAGAAGCGAACGATGAGATTGGGCTCCTCATCGACGGCTTCAATGAGATGTTGTCCGAAATACGAATGCGCGATGCCGAGATCCTGGCCAAACACGATCAGGAGATGGCCTTGGCGCGCTCGATCCAGACCTCCGTTCTGCCGCGAACGTTCGAGCTGCCCGGCTACGACATCTCCGCCATCATGCTGCCGGCCGAGGAGGTTGGCGGCGACTTCTACGAATTCCGCCGCAGCAATGGCGCCGACAGCGGCGGCGCCTGGATCGGCATCGGCGACGTCACCGGGCACGGCGTAACGTCCGGCCTGATCATGATGATGGCCCAATCGATGTTCACCGTGCTTTGCGAACAGAACGGCCACTTCAAATCGCCGGCGAAATTCATCTCGCTGCTGAACCGGGCCATGTTCTACAACCTGAAGTCGCGCCTCAGCCAGGAGAAGTTCATGACCATGGTCGTGGCCCGCGTCGAGGATGACGGCACGATCGTTTACGCCGGCGCGCACACCGATCTGCTGATCTATCGCGCGGCAAGCGGAAAAATCGATCGCCTGCCGACGGATGGTTTGTGGCTCGGCATCGAAGACGACGTCGAGCATCTGACCACCGATCGCACGCTCACGCTGTCGGTTGGCGACGTGGCGCTGCTGCACACCGACGGCGTCACCGAGTCGCGCAATGCCGCCGGCGAGTGCTACGACATGGAGCGCTTGACAAACGCGCTGCGAAAACTTCACGACAAACCGGCATCGGAGATCGTCACCACGATCGCCGCCGCGGCATGGCAGTGGGCGGGGACGCCGAAGGATGACGTCAGCCTGATGGCAGTCAAAAGGAGCTGAGATGATCACGGAACGGCTTTCCTCCGACTACGTCGAGATGCGGTTCGGACCGCGATGGACGTACATCAGTTGCGTGCGACGATTCGTGGCCAGTTTTTTTATGATCGGCCTCTCCGACAAGGAGCGCGCCGAACAGATCTCGATGGCTGCCTCCGAGCTGCTGGAGAACGCGGTCAAGTACGCCTCGGAGGAGGAGGGCTATCTCAAGATCTCCATCGCCAAGGCCGACAACGAAGTCGACGTCTGCGTGAAAAACAAAGCTGAACCGCACCACATCAACACACTGCGCCGCGAGCTGGCGCTCATCCAGGCCGGACAACCCGAGGCTGTGTATCTGAAAAAGATGGAAGAGGCCGCGATGACTGAAGGACAAAGCCGGCTTGGCCTGATCCGGATCCTTTTCGAAGCCGGCGCGCGATTACGCCTCGACGTCGTCGACGGCGAAGTCTCCATCCACGCCATCTTCAAACTGGAGGCGGCATGAGCAGCGAACGCGTTTTCGTCTCCCTCAAGGTCGACACTCTCTCCATCGTCCCGCGGCTCGACGGCGACATCCTGCGCGTGGCCATGTCCGGCGCGGTGGAAATGCGCGATCCGGGCGACGCGCTCAATCCCTACTGGACGCACATCGATGAAGAGGCGCTGCGGCGCAATCTGAAAACCGTCGAGCTCGACGTGACCGATCTCAACTTCATGAACAGCTCCGGCATCCTGACGCTCGTCCGCTGGATTACGCGCTGCAAATCGCACAGCAACGGCTATCGGCTGGTGCTGCTCTACGATCGCAACGTGACCTGGCAGCGTGCATCGATTCCGACGCTGGCCAAGCTCGCTCCGAATGTCGTCGTTTCGGCGGAGATCGATGGCTGACGTGTTTCAGGAGCCGGGCTATGACCTGGTGTGCCTCGGGTGCGGCGCAGCCGTGCGGCCGATCGACCGGTTCTGCAATCAATGCGGACGCCGCGATCCCGCGCATCAGGAAGGGGCGCGCAGCGACGATCCGGTGCTGACGTCGGCGACGGTCGTCGGAAGCGACACCGAAGTGTCGGACGATGTGTACTCACCGGCCGAGGCCACGAGCGCCACGCTGATCAAATCCGGCAGCTCGTCCAGCGGATCCAAGCGCGTCAACACCCAGGCCGTGCAGACGATGCTCGCTCCCGGCTCGATCTTCGCGCGCCGCTATCGCATCCAGCGATTCCTCGGCTCAGGAGCGATGGGTTACGTCTGCTCGGCCATCGATGAGTCGATCGACGAAGTCGTGGCGCTGAAGGTGCTCTCGCTGCCGATTCACGAGGATCCCGATTCCTTCGAGCGTTTCAAGAACGAGCTGAAACTGGCTCGCCGCATCCGTCATCGCAACGTTGTGCAGAGTTTCGACCTCGGCTTCGCGGAGGGCTATCCCTTCATCTCCATGGAGTACATCGACGCCGACAATCTGCTCAAGCACCTGACGCGGCGTCCGACCTTCGATGAGCACACGTCGCTGTCGATCATGCGCCAGGTGCTGCGCGGTCTGCGCGCGGCTCACGACCTCGGCATCGTGCATCGCGACATCAAGCCGGAGAACATCCTCCTGAACAAGGATCGGATGGCCTTCATCACCGACTTCGGCATCGCCACGTCGCAGGATCTGGTCCGCAAAGAGCTGGCCGGCACGCCCGACTACATGGCGCCGGAACAACTCCGCTGCGAGGCTGTCGTCCCCGCATCCGATCTCTACTCCTGCGGCGTCGTGCTCTATCGCATGCTGACCGGCGTGCTGCCGTACAAAGCGAAGTCGATCAACGCCGTGCTCCTGGCCCACCTTCACGAGGATCCGGATCCGATCGATGAGGCACTCGACATCTCCGCGGCGACTCGCGAGCTGATCGCGTCGATGCTGCAGAAGAAGGTCAGCGACCGGCCGCTCAACGCACGCGAACTGCTCGATCGCATCGACGCCTTGCTGAAAGCCGCCAGCCTGACGCGAAGCGCATCGACGCGAATCACGATACTGGTCATCGAGCACGACGCGGAGGCGCTGGCGTTCCTGACCAGCGTGCTCCAGGGCGAGGGCTATCGCGTCCTTGCCACGAGCAACGCCCGCGAAGCCGTGAATCTGGCCTTCGAGCAATCGCCTGCCATGATTTTCCTCGACGGCAAAATCCGCGGCGGCTTCGATCTCCCCCCCGAGGCCGATGGCGAAGAGATCGCCGCCGACGGCCTCGGCTTCGTCCGCATCGTCCAGCGCGACGAACGCCTCCGCACGGTTCCGATCATCCTCATGACCGACGACACGATCGTCCAACTGGAGAGCTCGTTTCAGAAGGCGGGTGTGTCAGACGTGGTGCTCAAGCCGCTGTCGACGAGCGATGTGATCGATGCGGTGCGGATGATTACGCCAAGAGAGGCGTAGTCGGCCCCAATCTAGCGCCGCGTCAGCGGCCACAAAGAGGGTAGCGAGGGGTGCGAGCGTTTTTTGCGGTGCGGATGATTACGCCGAGAGAGGCGTAGTCGCCAACCATTCCCAACGCCGTCAGCGGCCACAAGAGGGTAGCGAGGGGTGCGAGCGTTTTTTGCGAGCAACCCCTCGTTGCGGGAGTCGTCGTGATTTGTGCCGCGTCAGCGGC
>Ga0307511_10000272_pt1 | contig 53950 bp, 49 predicted proteins | sample 13_EM_MG_FD_200266 | JGI IMG/M metagenome (GOLD analysis project Ga0307511, IMG submission 200266) | Populus trichocarpa ectomycorrhiza microbial communities from riparian zone in the Pacific Northwest, United States - 13_EM | ecosystem: Host-associated > Plants > Roots > Unclassified | place... | reverse complement strand
GAATACTCGAGTGCTACGGAAGAGGCCTTGATCTAGTATATTTTATTTATATATCTCTGGAGGACTTGATTTTCTCGTATTTTCATATATTTCTACATTATATTTTTCTACCTCTGGAGGCCTAGAATTTCTAGTATTTTATGTATTTATATCTTATATTTTTCCATTTATCCGTAGTGCTCCATAGTCCGGTGATTCTCAATAGTTCCGAATATATGAGATAATTATATTAAAATATTGTTGTAGGCGTTAGATTGATGAGTGGGCTGGGCCCATTGATGAATGGGCCGTATTGGCGTATTGGTCAGAACAATCGGCTCCATAGTGAAATATATTCACTGCATATAATGAGAGAACTAACATTGCATGCAATTGCCATGACCGACACGACTGCTAGGCAGCCTATCCTACCACGAGCAGCATAGAGCATATATATGTAGTGGTATAGTCTATTTAGGTTCTAATAATGCATGAGTACATGTAAAACTTAAGTTGGCACAACACCTCTGGAACGGGCTAAGCTCTCCCTCCCCAGCCTCTACCATACCTATCGCCTTCCTCCTTTTGACTCCTCCTCCGTCTCCCCATCTATTGAGCCACCCACGGCAAGGCAACATGATACACATACTAAGAAGGCGAACCTCAGTTTGCCACCTGCAGCCGCGGCAACATTATTGTATAGCTCCTTTGTCAGGGCATATCCCTTGTACTTGACACTCTTCAACCCGTGGGTTCTCATGTCGTCCATCCAGGTACGAAGAGTAGACAGAGAGGAGTTGATTGCGCGCGTTTCGGAAGCGGTGCCGAGTTTGCTTGGCTCGGTCTTGAACGTTTAGGATTTTGGTGAAGAAGGTTATTTAGATGCTCGGCCCCCGCGAGATCCGCTAACGTCAGGGTCGAAGTTGAAATTCCCGTTGTTGGTATTGTGTAGCTTGATTCGAAGTAACACGTGGCCCCTACTTGACGTCGAATTCTTTGCCGTTGTTGCCGTACTACGTTTGCGGATAATCCGCTCCACCATCCAACATCGCCATGGAGGGAACTCCCAGCGAGGTAGTCAGGTAGTTTTCCGCGACTGTTGCGGCGGCATTGGCGAAAACTGTGGAGTGGGGTGGTTGGGCCTTGTGTACACACGGAGTCATTGACGCTGGTTGCAGGGTCCAGGAGCTGATTTATCTTCCCAAATGTAATACATGCCGTCGTATTGCCAATAAAACCTGTGATAATACCCGTCCCCTTATCTAGTACCTTACAAAGAATTTTGCTGTTCTTCAGCCGCTGCATGGGATTGTTTTTCTTCCCGGTGTGTCCGGGACGCTGTTGTTTCCGACGGGGGTTTAACCGTGTAGGTTGGTGGAGGTGGCCGTGCTGGTCGAGCTCCCGGCGGGGGGGGGGGGGGTTGCCGCACTGTCGATAGGGGCGGTGGCCACACTGTGGGTCGGGGGGGGGTGGTCGCACTTGGGGTTAGGGAGGCGTTGGTTGCACTCTCGACTGTGGGAGTGCTCAATACCCGATTTTCTAATAGCTCAACGACCCATGCAACACCTATGAGGCTGTCTGCCTGGAGATCTCTCAACGCATTCACTAGCAATCTCAGTCACAAGTTACGACGAGGCTGGTTTGACACAATGTATATCCACTTACACCCTTTCATACCCTCCTGCAGTCCCTTGACCCTGCCCTCTGCGGTATCCAAAGCCATACTTGCCCAACTGCTGACAATGCGACGGTGGCACACTATCGCATCTGCTAATAATTCCTCCAAAATATCTGCAATCAAGCAACTTGTGACTTTAGACGTCGCCGGGTTGCATCTTGGCTGTAGATGTCCTAAAAACCGACAAGGCGTCTTATTTCCCAGTTTCCCGGTAGATCTAAAGTTTTATAAGCGACTTAATTTTACCTAGGCCATCCGCCTCGCTTCCCCATCCATTAGTTAGCTAAGCCTGGCTGCAGCGTATATTTCCAAAGGCGCAGCCAGGGTACCACATGTGCAAAGGTACTTAGGTAGATAAGATATAGATGACTCGATACGAAATCAATGGACATGGTGGGGGGAAGAGGTAGCATTCGCATGTGCATGCCCTATACCCAGCTTACCAGACGAGACCGGGGCCTAGAGTAGGTAGCCCAGCTAGCGCTGGACGCGTTGAATTAACCTCGTCCTGCGTTGAATTAGGGTTTTGTCGTTAAGCTTAATTAAGCCGATCTTGATCTAGTACATTACCACTTTGAGCATGCGGAGTTACACCCGCTGCCCCAAAGGGAATATCTTAAATTTCCTCAAAAAAGACTACGTGATTAGAATCCCGAGATATATTGGTCTGTGTATTTTCGCTATCAGAGAAAAAATGTCACTTGTGCTATCTATCAAGTGATGATTTGCATGTCACAATTGACCGGTCCACGCACGCGCACACGTAACTCTGACCACGCAATAATTTGACGTTCATGTCAAAATGAGCTTGAATGCTGCCAAGCAATAGTCCCTTCTTGCGCGTCTATAGAAAGTACATGTTGAGCTCAAGGCAGAGTATGTTAGAGACACGCGTATGTACAACTTGACTTATGGGTACCGTTCCCGGGCTTGCGCGAGGTTTGGTCTAACAAGAGCTGTGCGTGGGAATGACAGGAGCTGATACTTAAGATTGTACAGTACTAGTAGCGCTATAACGGCCCAATTAAACTTGTGTGGAGCGAAGCACTGCCTTATCGGATTGAGAACAGGTCAACGCCAGATTGATTTATATTAAGAAGTATGTAGTTATTCGTTTCACTGGACCAATGCTTCTATTGCCAATTCAGGCGAGGCTGGATATATGCCGTTTCAGTTGAGGGAGAAGAGGTTGCCTACTAGATCATTTCTCCAATAGTAAATTATGTAGGTAAATCATCGTTTCGATTCCGCACGGAGGCTCCGTGTTCATCAGCATATCATAAGGCCTAGCTTAAAGCTTAAAGTATCTACACATGATGTGTGTGGACGTTCTGGCACTCGAACACAGCATGATGACCCTGTATTTATTTTTTTTAAAAAAAACTCATTCCTCATACGCGGCCCCAGAAGGGGACCATGATGAGCCACCCGGCATACCGAGTGGGTTCAAGGGTGAGGCAAGTTAATCTCCCTAGCCCGCGCAATAATGCAAAGGAGAGAAAACATCGCGTGCAAAGGAAACGTCCTAAATGACGAAATGACGACCACTCGGAGGGCCCGATGACCTTCATTCTAAGCAAAGTTCAGACCTCGACGTTGATACAATGCAGACCTTGGATGAAATGGGGCAATATTTGTCCGAATCATGAGGCAGGTGGAAAATGATACTTAAGACCCTTCTTGGGCCAGCGGTAGGTCGAGATATGTCCTTCAATTCACCATCTTGTCTACAGTTTAGTCCTTTGTTTGATCCAGAACTTTTAGAAGTTCTCAGGTTATCTAATCCACGACTCAGAAGTATCATTGCCCTATAATCATCTCAGTCTCCTCGGTCTCCTCAGTCTACACTCTACCCTTCGCCAGGCATGTCTTCGAATTCAACCTCTGAAGATCCTCTCGCAAACTACGAGCTTTACCGCTACAGCCCGTCCCTAGTACTCGCTGCTCTCTTCGCAGCATTATTCATAATTCTCGCAGTTACCCACACCATCCGGACTTTCTTACGTCCACCGAGACCCCGCTACTGGATCCCCTTTCTCATTGGCGGCTTCTTCCAAGTCGGTGGCTACGCTGCCCGTGCTGTCTCCTCCCATGATCGCGATGCCACTGGACCGTTCGTTGCACAAAGTCTCTTGATCCTTCTAGCCCCAGCTCTATATGCGGCGTCCATGTACATGCTCCTCGGGCGTGCTGCAGGCGATAGTGTCCCTTTCCTGCCGAGGAAATGGCTGACGAAGATCTTTGTTGGAGGGGATGTGGTGAGCTTTTTGATGCAGTCCACTGGAGGGTCGTTGATGGGTATTGCGGATACGAGGGATCAGGTGAAGCTTGGAGAAAGAGTTACGATTGGAGGGTTGTGGGTGCAACTTGTGTTTTTTACGGGGTTTATGTTTGTTGGAGGGTGGTGGTGGAGGGTGGTGGTGGAGGGTGTTGGGGCACACTGGGTTCGGGATTGAGAGGCGGGACGAATTAAGAATACTGTTTATGACGACGGTGACCGCTAGTGGGTTGATTTTTGTGAGGTCCTTGTTTAGGGTGATTGAGTTTATGATGGGGAATGATGGGTTTTTACTGAGTAGGGAGGTGTTTTTGTATGTTTTTGATGCGGCGTTGATGGTGAGCGTAATGGGGCTATTTGCGTGGTGCTTCCCAGGGGGGTTTGTGACGTCACAGAGAGAAGAGGCAGAGAGGGGTGGAGATGGATCGCGGAGGGCATGAATGGGTGAATAGGGGCGCGAGGTTACCATTATCCTACATGCATTGTAGCGGAAATGGGGGATTCGAGAGGGACTTTTCATCGTCTGGTTGACTTTTCAGTTGGTAGCATATCATGAATTTCTTTTTTAATTTCTTTTTTTGTAATCCCCTTTGTAGTTAGTGTGACCCCTGGGGGCTCCGCGTGTCGGACTGCCATATGATTAAGGAACTAGTTTTTCCAAAAAGAATAAGCAATAAAAAAATCTGGGAATAGTTAGGGCTAGATTTATGTAGAGATTGCAGCATGTCAAATTAGGAGTTTGGAATTAGAAGTAGGTAGAGATCTAGAATTTTGGCATGAGCTCGAGGCTAGGTGGATACAGCTAATACTTTATCTACTTTATATAGAACTAGCTAGGGCTGTACTAATTAGGCTCGTAAAACTCAGTCTCTTGTCATAAAATAGATAAATTAAAAAGGATTGAATGTTTAAAGAAAATTCTCCAATTCGATGGCTATTAGCTGCTATATATATCGACCATTCAACTAGAACATTCGCTCTCCTAGAGCTTATCATCTCATCGAAATATTCTTTCTCCACCATCAAACCCCCAGTCCAGTCCCTAAAGCTCATCTAGGCCTGAGAGATTTACTTATTCCTCCCTTGATCCTCGAGCCAATCCTGATAGTCAAAGTCTTCGTCCAACCATTCCGCATACACCCGCTTCTCCGCCAAGGGCGAAGTCTCCCAGAATATCGGGTCGTGGTAACGCAGCTGTTCCATTAATCCATCCGTATAGTAGTTGTCCGGCTCCTCGTACATTTCAAAGTACTTCTCTTTATGTAAGCAGCAAGTTCCCCTCCATTTAAACTTGTAAGGGATTTCCGACCCCTCCAGCTCTTTGCACGGCTCGCGCTTGAAACCAGTCTTGGGGTCCTTGGAAGTATTCACACGGAACCCCTGTAGCGATTCAGGGTTCCATTGCTGCACTTTCATTTCCCTACCCTTCTGCACTTCCTTGAAACGTGCAAATATGGAAGCGTGAATCGTTTCGTTGGTGGCGCCAGGTTGATTCCATTTCACGATGGGGTGCTTGCAACTCTTTTCTTGACACTCGACGGGTCCGGGCGATGTTACCTTTGCTTCTTTGGCCGACCATGGCCATGCGTAGCTTAGTGGATTCAAATATGACAACGCGTTCATCACAGTGTCTAATTTCGGAATAACGACCGTTGGACCTGGGTGCCCACCAAGTACAGCGTAATTTCCAGGCATGCGGACCTGTTTGGTAATTGCATTCATTGCTGAAAACGAGTCGCGAATGATGCCGCAACCCCAGCCTGGATATTCGTTTTCAACCAAGTGAGAGTCTCTTGCGTTCTGAACGTGGCTGCCATATTTATCGTCCTGGGGACGGTGGTGTCCGTTGATGATCTTCTTCCATTTTCGGCCCTCGTTAATGTGTTCGATGTCCCAATGGGTATCGGCGTTGAAGTTTAGGAGCCCAAGGCGCTTGCAGTTGTCCATCATCCAGGCCAGTGTGATGTTGGATTGATGTGAAGAGGCATACCCACCACCGATGTCGGTATGCGCTCCGGCAAACCAGCATTGTCTAAGTCTGATTGTCTCGTTCTTCCCAGGTACTTCTTGAGCTTCTGTAAAAGTATGTCAGTAATCTGCCACCATGTGTTTCTGTTAAGCAGGAAGTAGACTTACTGAACCATGCTGGCTTCATGTCATCCGTCGGAAGGTAAAAAAGGGTAGGCCCAAACGTGAGACGGTACTCATCAAGGGCCAGCGCATGGAATACATTCTCAATTCCTAAACACCCGGAGTCAGTCATGGTTAGCATTCCACAAAACTATGGAGCAGAGTTTACACCTACCCCAATGAAGACGAGTGTCATAAAATTCGTATTTGGAGTTCAACTTCAACTTTTCCACAATCTCGTAGTCTGGCAACCCAACAGCACCTACAGTATCCCACACACCCAGTACCTTTACACGGGTATGACGTGTACGGTCCGAGAAGCCTGGTGTCTCAAGCTGCTGCAAAAAATAATCGAAGCTTTGGTTTCCATCGTCTTTCATGTACTGGGCCCATGCTCGGCGGATCATCCACGATACGTTCATATGCAGTAACCCCAGTCGCACCACCAGATTGGCAACAATGCGTGCAGTGAAGGCCCCGCGGGAAAAGCCAAACAGGAATATTTCGTCCCCTTCCTCGTAATTACTGCAGAGAAAATAATAGGCATCGAGGATGTTGTCGTCTATGCCTAAACCAAAACCCTCTAGATTGTGCAAAAATTTACCTGTTAGCAATTGCATTTGAACTGGCATTAAACATTGATGATGGGATTTCCGCTTACCGGCAAGGCCTTGCAAGGATGTCGACGATGTGCCAACGCCAGACTGGTAGTAGATGACTTGTGGGTGTTTATCATCATCACCAGGGACAAGATATGTCTGCGCAAGACAGTCGCCGAGAGTCTTCACATTGGTCGGAAAAGAACCCTCCCCGCGGTATGACGATTGCCCCGTACCGTCGCAAAGAACAATAAGTCGCTTCATTCCGAGTCCGAATGTCAGATAATCAAAGATCCTAACTATTTGTTCAAGAGTTGCTTTATGCTTTCAGTAAGGAGGATAAATAGATTGGAGGAAAATTAGGAGCCAGTAGGTGGATATATATGCAAAAAATAATGAAGAAAGGGCCCGCGAAGATCCTCACATCTTTATAGCCATTTTAACTGTCCTCACTTATGCTCAAGTTGGTGCGATAATCGGACTGCGCAGAGCACCCCCGCAGTGTTCATGCCTTATCCTTGGGGTAGAATACCTATTGGGGGATGTTGAATCGTATTAGCATCTCCATACTCAGACCGGATTGGCAATTTGTGCGGCTGAAGAAATAATGCAAGAACTAGGGTACGCTAAACATTAGTGGCCAAACATAATACGTGAATATTCCCGAAGTGAAGTCACTGTGACACCAGGGCTCGGATCATTACTCATGGAGGGAGATGACAGCTTAGAAGCGCTGCAGCTGTTCGACCTGCAAAACCTAGACAGTACAGTAAACCGTTTAGCGCAATTTGGCATCATCTCCTAGGCTGAAATTCATGCACGCTCAACGCTGAAAAAATAATTGCTTGTTTCTGGCGGTGCGTTCAACAGATAATACGAGGTAACTACACTAGCTAGGTGGGATCTGCGCTATTAGTTTCACTCGAAAGCCCGGTGCCATATAAATACCCATACCGTCATATTTCGCACCTACCATATCGATTGTCGTTGATGCAAGCCTCAAGCACGTGCACGTGGGCCTTGGCTCCCTTCACTCAGTCATGGATATCTGTAGGACGAGCTGATTGACCGTGAAACTGCATGTCCTGAGCTCCTGCATACATGAATACTATTTGTGTTAACAATCATATCGGGTCTAGAACCTCCATCTATCAGCTATGTAGGTATTAAACTATTACCTGGATGGGCTTGTTTCACCTGCAATGTTAACGTTACCTTATTATGGAACAGACTACCGTACGAGTACCGTATTATCCCTTGGTCCTATAAGACACCCACTCGTCATGCATGAATGGAATTACAGGGCTTATTCTGTTGTTCTGGGGCAATTGGAACAATGGAAACAGTACTCAGCCGGGTTGTCATAGTATCATAGGTAGTGTTGTGACAGCCGGCTAGCCCCGGATGCATATGAATTTGGGTCAGCAAGTTTAAGGACAGCTTTGTCACCATGACATTAGCTCTGAGCGCCATCCAAGATTGAAGATATGGAGTTATCGCTATCCTAGTCTCTCTGAGAGGGGCCATACCAACCAGGCTATCACTATTCCCTGTTGAGTTTGCCCTACTTTAAGCTATGGAACTTCTCTGTAGAGTCCAATATACTCTATGTACCTAGGTACCCAAACTGTCGGCAGGGCTCTAAGCTTGACTAATAACAGACATATATATATTGCCATAAAGTATACTCTATCTACATGCATATGTTCTGGGCCGCTCGCGGGCAATTAATATAATTACTCAATTTAGTAAATGTCAATTGACCAAAACGTTCTGCTACACTCAAAATTCCTTATGATATTGTTTTTGACCGACCCTATCCACATCACGTACCCTTCCTTTTGGTCAGTGGGAGAATTTGATGCGCCTTATGGAACTTGAAGTCAGTGAAGCTTGGAACAATCACAACATCTTTTGTCTACATCTTGTCGCACGATTTCTTTTTACATTAGAAATCCTCATTGTTTTTTACAATGATCACAGGATCTGGGTAACGCGCAAGGCGGTGGTTTCTTAATCGCAGGTACTCATACGCAGGTTTCTGCCATACCTTCAATTCCTCGATTTTAAACTAAATTAAAGCAGGCTCTAGAGTTATACAATAGGTAGATATTGTTTTACATTGCTGTCGATGGGTGGGATGGCACAATGCTACAACAGGCGTCATATTTTTTAGCCAAGCTCAATAACAAATGGCAAACGCTATTGCAAATCACAGCCTGAACGCCATCAATTGTTAACCAAGTATGGCGTATTTGCTAACCTTTACCCAACTAAAAGCTTCTTACCAGCTGCCAACCTTATGTGCCTGGAGAATAATATTCCAGATGTTCTGACTGCTTGGTAAACTACAATTAGATTAGCCAATGCTGCATCTACAACTACTCGAGTTTCCGGTTGAAAAATTCTACCTTTTTTTGGAGTCTATACGCCTGATCAGCCTAAGGCTATGCGGCGCCCCCGTTCCCCCCCCGACCCGAAGGGGAGGGGGGTGTACCCACGGGAAAACGGGCTACATAAATGTCCAGCCTTCCAAACCAAAGAAATATCCAAAGAAATACCCCTCTTCCACCGCCACGCCCTCTATCAGCCCGTCCCCGAATAAATATATGCCTCCACCTCCACGCCCCTTCCGGCCCTCCCCTGACAAGAACAGAACAAACTTGCATCATAGGAAATTAACACAGGTCAATCTTAGAGAAAAACGTCTCCACCAGATCGACCGTGTAGAATCCCTTCTCATCTTTTTCCTTCCTAGCCCACCTCGTCCTATCATCCATGTCTTCCCACGTGCTCCACCTCCGTCCGATATCCTCTCCATTGCGTACAGACCAAGGCTATGTGCTTGCCTGTCTCTGCATATCTTCCACATTTCCGGCATTCCGAGTTTTCTGCTTTTCCGATCTTGTGGCGCCAGGCTTGTAAATTGCCTTTCCCGGTGCGACATTGAACGTATGCCACTCTTGCCTTTCTATTCCACTTTACTACCCTGCCCATTCCCGCTCCTTTCACCCTTCTTTCTTCTTCCCTCTTTCTTTTCCATGCCTGCTTCAGCCCTCTTTCCGTGATCTGGGGTTCTTCCGGATATAAAGTGGTGGCATGTTTAGCCAATTGGTCTGCTCTCTCATTACCCTGTACCTCGTTATGAGCCTTAACCCATCCGAACGATACTGCATTAGGCCCCAATCTGGATTGCCGTTCCTTAATATCCATCAACACCTTCCGTAAGTCTGCTGTCCTGGCTTTTCCTGTCCTCCCTGCCTTCTTCACTGCTGCGATGGCTGCTTGTGAATCCGATAAGATGAGAACATTGGTTTCGCTCGGTGCATCCTCGAGTGCCCCTCTTACCCCACATACCTCTCCATCCCACACTGTCGCCAATTTTCCTAAAGTGGCCTCTCCTGATTTGTTTCCACCTTCCACATACCATCCTGCTCCCACCACTCCTTCTTTGCTCATGCTCCCATCAGTGTATACCCCAGTCGCTTGACAGTACTCCCTGGCTTGGTTGATGGCCTCCGTCCATACCTCTGCCTTGGATTCTGCTTGTGCATGAAGTATCACTTCTGGGACTTCCACTTTCTCCACCTTTCCTCCGAGGCTTAACTTCTCGTGTCCCTCCTCTTTCAATATTCCTGCCTTGCTTTGGATCGCTGTCAAGACGGAGTGAATCCGTCCGGACCGACAGTATATTCTTGTCCGAAATCATCCCATGCCCTTCCATCCTCATCATTAAACCAGTACTTGTAAACCTTTATCAATTCAAGTGCGTTATGCACCAAACCGAGGAATTATTTAAATTGCCCATGGGCTTTTGGGCCTGGAGAATGACATTCCAGATACTTCGACTGCTAGGCAAACCACAATTACATTAGCCAATGCTGTAAGAATGATTAATTTATTGAATGCGAAAGTGTAACGGATCATGTCGGTGGTAAATTTTTAGTTCTAGCTGTTAGAGGAGAAATTAACTTGGAAATATATCGATCTATTGCCGAGCTCCCGTTAGGTATACCCTTAGTAATTCTTTTTTATATTTTGTAAATCAGTACTCGTAAACCTTTATCAATTCAAGTACGTTATACACCAAATCGAGGAATTATTTAAATTGCCCGTGAGCGGCACAGTGGGTATGCCGCCCGCGAGCCCAGAACATATATAGAGACCCCACTAAAAACTCTTCGCGAGGCAACCGCTAATCGTGCCTAACAGGGGTTCCCCTTGGCTCACTCCACCGCCAGCACTCGTTCGCTCTCTCTCTGAGTGCCCGACAGCCAAACCACAGTTGCAGCCAAACCACAGAATTTTCAACGTTCACACCTGAGATGCAGTTTGATAACCCCCCCATGAATTTTGTTCACTCAGTACTAATATATCTCGATAGTGCACCTTCTAAACCACCTACCCTAAGTGTCCGCCAGTCGATATCACATTGTGGTGGGGTGTGGGTGAAGTTGTCGGTCAGCCATCACTGGCGATGTGAAGGACTTTACGTCTATAATTCTACATTATCTCAACAACTACTGGACCAATTTGAATAATTCTTGCACTATTGAAATCACCTGTTTCTGCTCTATAAATGGTACTACCTGCTTACACTCTCTGTGTTGTTGTTGCTGGATACTAGACTCTCTTTATACGTACTATACTGGAAAATATCCCAGGGTATGGGACAAGCTTCCGGAAGTATTCAGTCATTCAGTACTGTGTGGCAATGGTTCCCTCAGTATTCCACGATGTAGCTTTAAGCTGAAATTGGGCTAGGTATTTTGCGAGCGGAAACTAAGCAAAAAATTATTACATTCGGAATACATTCATTCCTTGGCGACTAAAGAACCTAAGAAACTTAGATAACTACAGACACCCCGCTTGGGGTAGTCTGGTTGGCGCTTGGGGTCAATGTAAACTCTTACGGGAGCGCAGGGGCTGCACCCTAGCCCAATTTTTGTGATGCCCTAAATAAATAGGTAGTGACCTCCCAGCCTGGTACCTACTGCCTAACTTAGCCGGGAGTTGTAGTATAATTCTATATATCTGTCAGACATTATAGAGTATTTAGAGCTTCTGCACACCGACAGCCCAACCAACATGTTTGGAAGGCGTGCGTGATGTGTCGATCGACTTGTACCTGGGTGCATGCACACCCGCCCTGCTCATACGATTTCTCGACCTACAATAACTCGGTACCAGTCCTTGTTTGAAAAGTAAAACCTCCACTGCGGAATAAGTCGAATGCGGATCTGCGTACCAGGAAAACGGATAAATAAAATCTAGTTAAAATACAAGCCAGGGCAAGCCTAAAATTTTTGACAGGACTCTTGTTCACCAGTTATTGTGGTTTGGTGTTTGTACATATTTATAATTGCTGGAAACAATAACACGAGCGAACTCGGTGCTAAACGACAAGCGCAAACCTTGAAGAGAAAGGATCTGCCAGCGCGACAGCCGACATGTGAAGCACCGTCGAATCATGCACTAGAATAGCCGGCGGTAACACACGCGGCACTCGACAAGTCAATCACACCCGCCCAACCACCATCGTTCGCCCAACCAGCGACTGCGCTACTCGGCAACGCATCTGCCATTCCCGATAGCGGTACCGGTATAGGTAGGCGGGGTTGCGGTTGCGGTTTGTGTGTGCGCGCAGGTCAAATGAGTCCCAAGGTTGCTCAACCGCGCTACTCGGTCTGGGGTGATCGATCCTCTGGCCCTCTCTACTGATACGTTGGATTCTGATGAAGAGGTTGAGTGCCTACATGGTGCCAAGTACGTAGTACTAGTACCAGCGCTCGGAATGTCTCAGTACAGACAAGGGGCTTATTCACGCAACAATATGGAAATACGCAAAGGAATCAAATATGGCAAGCCAGGGAAGGTTGCAAGTCATGGTGGATTGGATATTACTGAAGAAGCTGGCTTGAACGAGTTGGAATCTATGAAATGCTATTGGCAGCACTTCAGGGTATATGGTATTACGCAAAGTTATGGGGAAATAACCAAGAAGACCTGCTAAAGAAAACAGAATGGGTGCGAGGATGTTACCTGGGTAGCACTGAGGAATGGTAAGTACTAGGAGTACATACCTTGACGCACAGTAATTAACTCAATGATGCAGGATACAACAAATCTACGAAAGATGCGATTAAGCCCCAGTGCGCTGCACAGAAGAAATTCAAGTTAAGAAAACCAGAGAGAGTACAAGGGGTAGAGAAGAAGTGTTATTTGAAGAAAATAGCGAAGGAGTTATTTCATTTGAATGAGAAAGAGGTGGACCAAAAAAGCTGAACAGTAGTTACTTAGTTAGAGCAATGGAAAGCGGGACAGGTAAAAGAATACAAGTAATAAGAAATTCGGAGCTGGAAAAGTAGAAGGAAGCTAGATATAACAAAAAAGCCAACTAGAGAAAGAAACCCGATGGAAAAAGAAGCTGGATAGAGAAAGACGCCGGACAAAAACAGGAGCGAAATAAAAGAAACAAAAGATGAGGTATTTGTATACTTTTATCTTGTCCATTCCTCATCTTTATTATCTAGAATGTCAGGTAGAGCAATAGGATTTAGGGTAATATCTGGCAATGGGTTCCATGTAAATGCACTGGTGAAAGAATAAGTTTCGGGTATTGCTGCTTCTTCACATTAAATATCCATGTTTTGGTTGCGGCTTGGGCGTTGCGTATTCCCATTGTTGTGGTGACTGAAATAAACATCTTAGGTCAGTTAGACTCCTCACTTGGGATAACAATATCGCATCAACCGATTCCGCAAGCCCCAAATGCATGCATATGCTTGACCAGTTTAGCTCTCCCTAACCGGCCAGAGGTAAGCAGTGCATTCAGTATCCCACCACCCTGAATTCAATAATACAGTCAGGTGGCAAAAAGAACTGGACAACCCCCTGCATAAAGAGGCCCAAACGCTGCATATTTGAGACTTTTGAATGGGTTGAAGGGATGACATACGTTGCATTTGTATGCAGCGTCCAGTTCTTTTTGCCACCTAGCTGTATGACCTTCATATATGATCAGGGCTCACTATAGAGGTGCCTCATCACGTTCTGCCAGGATGCACTGCCTTATTGGTGGTACCGGTAGAGGTACTGTACATACTCCCACGGTCATTGCATGCTGATGATTACTAAGGAGCGATATTAATCTGGGTTTGCAAAACTTCTTTGTCCACACTTTTTGCTTACTGGGGTCCAAGGGCTGCATGTGTTAAGAATACGAAACCTTTCCTCGACTGCTTAACGACTTTGATTGCCCCCATCTCTGTCGGCTACATCTGACCTAGCCCATCTCCATTCAAGCGGAGTCAGAATCCCTCCGCAGGCTCTCTTGAACAATCTGAGCATAGTTCTCTCTTCCACGTGGTGGTGGCAGTGGTGCGCTCTAATATTAGCTGTTCGTTGATTTCCTTTCGCTGCCGCTTTTAAATATCTATGTGTAGGCTAAAGTTATTTGATTGGTTGTGGAGGCCGTTGCTTCGTGCCGCTCTGGAGTATAGGTACATCCTCCACAGGAGCGGTCGTGCCAACCAGACTAAGGTACATGTCCACTGGTAGTCTGGTTGTAGATTAGTGTTGAACCTTGAAGCCCTTAACACGTGACCATCTGTATAATTAGAGGTACACCCAATCAATCCTATTCATGTACATGTGGCACCCAAGGAGTCAGATCGGATACAAACTACTTATGTATATGAGGCTGAAGTTAATCGTGCGGGGTCAATCAATCATCTATCCATCAACCAACCGCAACCACCTCGAATTCCGATCCAGCACGATATTTATAATCAATTGTAAGGACAATATAATACTCTGGTGTAGACATTGCAATCACAGTATCTTGCGATCGTCATGGCAACCCTTGGTACCCCCCACCAGCTTGCAAGCATTTTTTCGATGTATGATCAAAAATGCATTCCGGGTTTCAAGAGGCTATGCAATGTTCTCAAAAATCTCAATGGCGGCGTCGACCAAGCCTCGAAAGCCAGCCTCCCACTGGTTATTGACCAGCTTGGCCGGCTGCAAGTCTGGGCAGCTCATTCCGGCGCGCACCGAGCTGAAACCAGCAAACTTTCTCTGGATTATCGCCTCAGAGAAGCATCTCACATGCATAGCAGGATCAGCGGATTCCTTGCTGAGCTGGACCGTGATTTGCACCAGGGTAAGTGAAGACATCCTTGGTATATTTATAGTGGAGACTTACAAATGGCCCTTTCAGCATTTGCCAGTTTGGGAGACCCCACTGGCAATGAGGTGGCCCAGCAGCAGCTCTCAGCAGCTATTTGGGACGATTCTTCAGACGATACCGACTGTTGTTCCTCGGAAACCGACCCAACTATTCCTGTACCCGTGGAAGGCCCCAAATCAGAGTCATCCTCCGGTAGTATCGAACAGGAAACCAAGGCTCCTCTTAAGAGAAGCCGTTTCGAATACCTGCTCCGTGATATTGCTCATATCATCACGTGCTTGTACGAGCTCTCCATCACGATTCAGAATCCAGCCGCACGGGATAAATTGCACAAATATAAAGATATTAATGTTAAACATTTCGAACACTTTGAGTTGCTCCATGCCCGGGATAAGTTTCCTAATGCTGCCCGGTTTTTGGTAGACCGACTGGCTAAAGCCAATGTAAGGCGTCGGCAGATGTTTGAATACCATCACAGGCACCATCAGAAAATCATCAGTGCCAGTAAAAAAAAACGGCAAGGTCAATCTGAAGCTCTTAATACCGTTCCGGAAGAGTCAACCTCCCCACAGTACCCACTTCCGAGTACTGATGACAAGCTAGCTTCTAATGATGTGCCAGATGAGTTTGAAATTCTGCGGGAAGCGCCACCGCCGAGTGTTCAGTATTCTCAAACCACCCCTACTACAGTAAATAGCTACACTACCATATCAGCTTACATTGAGCCTTTGCAGGAAGCAGGTCCTGTTGCTCCTGAAATCGAATTCCAGTCAGAAGCAGGATCTCAAACCTCATTTGCTTCATCATCAGGCGGGATGGGTCGACTTTATATCCCCTCTCCACCAGGAAACATTGAGCTCACTGGCATTCCTTTCCCGTGTCCTTACTGTTACTATATCATACGTCCCAAAGATACATTCTCTTGGATGTAAGTACCCGCGCGTCCTATGTACCCTCAGCCCCTTCGAGAGTTGTGATCATGTGCTGAACCTCTTGCACAGGAGACACATTGTTCAAGACCTGCAACCTTATATCTGTACCTTTCAAGATTGTAAAAAGCCAGATAGACTCTTTAGCAAGCGTCAAGAGTGGTATGATCATGAAATTCAGGCTCACCGCAGACATTGGTTTTGCAAGAAATGCTCAACAGGATATTCCACTCCTGAACTTCTCAAGCAACATCTAATAGCAACCCATGAGCACCTGCCAGACCAGCTGGACCTCGTTATTCAGCGATGCGAAGGCGCCATCCAGTCAGCACAGAGCTGTCCTTTTGGTTGTGACGGGGTTAATCTTAATCCTACAGCGCTTCGAGGCCATCTAGCCCAACATATGCAAGACATAGCCCTCTTTGCGTTACCTAGGGTTAGTGGTGGGGAGGAGAATGACCTGACAAGCTTAGCTTCCAGGAAAGCATCTTGGGGAGATTTGGGGGACCTGGAAGACCTAATGTTCGAAAGCGATTCACAATTGGAGGATTTGGAGGAAGACCTAGTTCCCTCACCCATCGAGAACGATTTACAGTTAGAGAAACCCGAGTTTGCCTCCAATGAGGCTCCAGCGATTGATATGCCAACCGATGGAGGTGGAAGCGCCCATGATTACTCAGGTAACTCACCTATACACCTTTGATACTTTTCAGACAAAAGCTCAACCAGACTAAATTATTTGTCAACACAACCAGACAATGAAGAGGATATAGATGGGAATGAAAAACCTGCCGTGTATTATGCTGCAAAAGCCGGTGATGTGGAGAAAGCAAAGGAGGTCATCTCAAATGGCGGCGATCCTCAAGCAGATGATGGGAGAACGGCACTACACCTACTTGCAAAAGAAGGGGATGCAATGGCAGCACGAATACTTCTAGAAGCCAGGACGGAGAAAAATGTGGACTCTCGAGATAAGAAGGGAATGACACCATTGCACCTTGCGGCGAGATATTTGAATGCGGCCGTAGTGTATATACTTCTAGAGAATGGGGCGGAACCAGATAAGCTCGATAACTCTGGAAGGGCGGCAGGGGGGTTTGCTCAACATCATAGAACTAATGAGCTCGGTCATTCCCAGACTCACAAGGAAGAAGATCGGGTGGATGGCGTGGTTTGGCTGCTTAAGCAAGGCAATGAAGTTCGGCTGGGCGAAGGGCGAAGTGCGTTTCATCGTGTTGCGCAAAGAGGAGATGTGGAAACATTGGGAAGACTTGTTATGGTTGTTGCGGAGCCTGAGCCGGAACGGGCAAATTGTACCACAGCAATACATGGCACACGCCGTCAGCGCTTGATAGAAATTGTTTTGGATACAGGAGACAGCGATGGATGGACGCCTCTACATCTAGCAGCAGAGAAGGGTCACGAGAGTACCGTGCAAATGCTGTTGGAAAAAGGAGCGAGCGTGGATGTAACAACCAAGATGGGATCGACGCCTCTACATAAAGCAGCAAAGAGCGGTCACGAGAGTACAGTGAAAATGCTGTTGGAAAAAGGAGCGAGCATGGATGCAGCATGCAAGGCCGGATGGGCGCCTCTACATGATGCAGCAAAGAATGGTCACGAGAGTACAGTGCAAATACTGTTGGAAAAAGGAGCGAGCGTGGATGCAACAACCAAGATGGGATCGATGCCTCTACATCTAGCAGCAGAGAATGGTCACGAGAGTACAGTGCAAATCCTGTTGGAAAAAGGAGCGAACGTGGATGCAGCATGCAAGGCCAGGTGGGCACCCCTACATGACGCAGCAAAGAGTGGTCACGAGAGTACAGTGCAAATGCTGTTGGAAAGAGGGGCGAGGGTGGATGCAGCAAACAAGAAGGGGTCGACGCCTCTACATCTAGCAGCAGAGAGCGGTCACGAGAGTACAGTGAAAACGCTGTTGCAAAAAGGAGCGAGCGTGCATGCAAAGGAGGAAGATGGATGGACGCCTCTACATATAGCAGCAACATATGGTCACAAGAGTACAGTGAAAATGCTGTTAGAAAAAGGAGCGAGCGTGGATACAACTACCAAGAAGGGATCGACGCCTCTACATCTAGCAGCAGAGAATGGTCACGAGAGTACAGTGCAAATCGTGTTGGAAAAAGGAGCGAACGTGGATGCAGCATGCAAGGCCGGGTGGGCGCCCCTACATGACGCAGCAAATAATGGTCACGAGAGTACAGTACAAAAGCTGTTGGAAAGAGGGGCGAGCGTGGATGCATCAAACAAGGAGGGGTCGACGCCTCTACACCTAGCAGCAGAGAATGGTCATGAGAGTGCAGTGCAAATGCTGTTGGAAAAAGGAGCGAGCGTGGATGTAACAACCAAGATGGGATCGATGCCTCTACATAAAGCAGCAAAGAGCGGCCACGAGAGTACAGTGAAAATGCTGTTGCAAAAAGGAGCGAGCGTGCATGCAACGGGGGAAGACGGATGGACGCCTCTACATATAGCAGCAACGTATGGTCACAAGAGTACAGTGAAAATGCTGTTAGAAAAAGGAGCGAGCGTGGATGCAACAACCAAGATGGGATCGATGCCTCTACATCTAGCAGCAGAGAATGGTCACGAGAGTACAGTGCAAATCCTGTTGGAAAAAGGAGCGAACGTGGATGCAGCATGCAAGGCCAGGTGGGCGCCCCTACATGACGCAGCAAAGAATGGTCACGAGAGTACAGTACAAAAGCTGTTGGAAAGAGGGGCGAGCGTGGATGCAGCAAACAATAAGGGGTCGACGCCTCTACATCTAGCAGCAGAGAGCGGTCACGAGAGTACAGTGAATACGCTGTTGCAAAAAGGAGCGAGCGTGCATGCAAAGGAGGAAGATGGATGGACGCCTCTACATCTGGCAGCAAGGAATGGCCACGAGAGTGCAATACAAATGCTATTGGAAAAAGGAGCAGGCGTGGATACAACAACCAAGGGGGTACCGACGCCCTTACACCTAGCACAATGGTATCGTCACAAGGGTACAGTGCAAATGCTGTTGGAAAAAAGAGCGAGCGTGGATGCAGCAAACAAGAACACATGGGCGCCTCTACATCGAGCAGCGGGGAATGGTCACAGGAGTACAGTGCAAATGCTGTTGGAAACAGGAGCGAGTGTGGATGTAACAGCCAAGATGGGATCGACGCCTCTACATCTAGCAGCAAAGGGCGGTCACGAGAGTACAGCGAAAATGCAAAAAAGAGCAAGCGTGAATGCAACAGCCAAGCAGGGATGGACGCCTCTGCATCAAGCAGCAGAGAATGGTCACGAGAGTACAGTGCAAATGCTGTTGGAAAATGGAGCGAGCGTGGATGCAAAAAAGGAAGACGGATGGACACCTCTACATCTAGCAGCAAAGAATGGCCACGAGAGTACAGTGCAAATTCTGTTGGAAAAAGGAGCGAGTGTGGATGCAAAGAAGGAAGACGGATGGACGCCTCTACATCAAGCAGCAGAGAATGGTCACGAGGGTACAGTGCAAATACTGTTGGAAAAACGAGCGAGCGTGGATGCAGCAAACAACAAGGGATCGACGCCTCTACATCTGGCAGCATACTATGGCCACGATAATACAGTGCAAATACTGTTGGAAAAAGGAGCGAGCGTGGATGCAATGCTGGATGCCGGATGGACGCCTCTACACCTAGCAGCAAGGAATGGTCAGGAGAGTATAGTGCAAATACTATTGGAAAAAGGAGCGAGCGTGGATGTAGCATACAAGGCCGGATGGACGCCTCTACGGCTTGCAGCAGAGGATGGCCACGAGAGTATAGTGCAGATGCTGTTAGGAAAAGGAGCGAGCGTAGATGCAAAGACGGAAGACGGATCGACGCCTCTACACCTGGTAGCATTGGATGGCCACAAAAGTACAGTGGAAATACTGTTGGAAAAAGGAGCGAGCGTGGATGCAACAACCAAGCAGGGATGGACACCTCTACATCGAGCAGCACAGAAGGGTCACGAGAGTATAGTGCAAATGCTGTTGGAAAGAGGAGCAAGCGTGGATGCAGCAAACAGCGAGGGGTCGACTCCTCTACACCTAGCAACAAAGATGGGGCATAACAGTATAGCGCACTTGCTCTCGGGCAAAGGAGCGGGTGCAGCTACAACAAGTAACAGCTCTTAATACAGCACCAAAATACAACATCTAACAAAGGTGCGTGAAGTGGAAGGCTACGTAGGCCAAGGGGAATACGCGCGTATGACAAAGAATAAGTGCAAATGGGTATGTTTTAAAGATATTTGTTGTTCCAGCGGAGAGGCAGTTATTAGTTGGTTAGGGAGTGGATTCGATGTTTCGGGAGGCATGGTTGCAGCAGAGTTGAGAAACCGTGAGAAATCTAAAGGTCAGGGAGGTCGACAGCTAGTGGGTATATAAGCAAGGTCGGAGAATGATTAGGTTGGACTGTGACACAATGATTTGCCGTGCCTATGATTTGCCATAATTTCAGATTACCCAAGGTTTTTTTGTTGGAACATACATCCACCACACCCGAGTTATCCAACTCATCATATATCCGGCTACCCATAATTCATGGCTTATCCGGTGGATAATTATCCTGCAGTCAGCGCATTTGCTTATTTCATGTATTTCCTACATTTCCTGCATTTCCGCTAACTGCGTATATTTCTTATGTTATTCTCACATAACCTATAAGCTTACCCAACGTCAGCTCAGCTTACTTCCGTTGTTGCTGCTTACTTCTGTTGTCGCCGCTTCCGTTGCTACCGCTTATTTGTATTTCTCTTGCTTCTAATTGGCCGGTTAACATCCCTGCCCCGGTATGTCTCACATTGACTTTCGCAACTTCACTGTATATAAGACATCCCGCTGCGCTCTGTATATACCTAATAATTAAGCAAGCCTTCACACACTTCTACTGTCGCATCCACTGCCTATTACCACCAGCGCGCTGCTCCACTAGAACCTCCACAGACCGCTACTATTTGCACTACCTAGTACCACTTCCGCTGCCTTCTAATATTCTTCCCGGAATATTCTGTTATTTTTGTAGTAAGAAGACAACTGAGCAGTGTCTTGCCAATGCGGAAGACTGCCAAGCTAGCCGCAGTGGGTCCTGGTTGTGTAGTAATGATAAATATCTGGGCATCCGGGGGATTTGCCCGATTACCGTAGAATCTAGTGAATAAGACGGAGCACCTTATAGGACTATATCTGTAAATAAGACAGTGTAATACAGGGGCTAGGCTCCATGAATAAGACGGGCGGAAGCTCATTACGAACTGCAGCATACAATCCACGATTCATCTCTGAAGTGTGGTATACCATAGCCGCTGATGGATCAAAGGTAGTCTCGATCTGACCCAGGGATCAAAGGGCTACTTGATCAATATCTGCGACCTTGACAGCTATACCCTTCCGCTGGCTGCGAGAAGTATTCAAAGTTATACAGATATAGGAGTATTTTTAGATTATATTAAAACATACCCAAGTCGTAGTCATAAAAAACAAAGATTATTTTATATACCTAAATATTTTGAATTAAAAGCATTAAAGGCTCATCAAGCTAATCCAGATTCCCCTTTAGGGAAACTTTGATTAAGATTTAATGAAGATTGAAATAACAGAGGATAAAGATAGAGTCCAATAAAAATAACTTAGTTATTTTATTGCATCCAGAGGTCCTCCGGTTAGTTCAGGCAATTTTTTTTGGTCCTGTGAATAAAACAGCTTTCCCTTTTCCGTTGGGCTCCCATATCATGATCCAGACTGCATTCTTACTCACCAGATTCTACGGTATTAGCTTATGGCTGGAACGTATGCCAGCGGTGTAGTTGAATCCTCAATGTTGCCTCCTTAGTCAGCACCACATCAACGACTACATATCACAATTTCCATATCACGACTCCATGTCACTGCCAATCCGTTTGTTTACCCCATAAGTTTTCCTGATTCTCCTTCCATAGAGCACACCAACTGTTCCACATCCTCCTTAATCCAATTCCGCTGTCTGTCAAGTGGTCTTTGAGAATTGGCAAGAACATACGAGTGAAGTGAGAGCTTGCAGTCGGTTGTGCTGAGGGCTTGTATTTGGTCATGGTGGGCGCTTGCGATTGAGGTAATATGGAAGTGGAACGCACATTCACCACACCCGAGTTACCAGCCCCACCCGCTTAGGTAGCGCTACCCCAGTTACCCTGAACTCGCTGGCCCATCCGGCTCCGGTTGTTCTTATCTCCTTGTTCTAGGTCACCTCCTTAATTTTGCTGTTCAGCTCCGTTCATGGTGTTTGCCACTTTGTATTAATTCTCATTTCCTGGCTATTGATATCCCTATCTGGCGTTACCCTCACCAAAGGCAGCTCCAGGCAACTCTAACTTGATACAGTAAAAGAACACCTTCTAGTTATCATGAAAATTAATGACAAGCCTGCTAAGACCCAAGTGGACCAACAAACTAAGGTACTTCTTATGTATAGTTACCACAGGTACCATATTCTAGGTATGTACATATTCGTGAATGGAAATTACATGATTGCTGCCAGCACATAGGTCCTATATAAGGTTTGAATGATGCGTGGGGACAAGTAAGGATGGAGCATGCGAAATATGCTTATGAATGGCGAGGAGAGGAATTTACCGTCCTAGTGTCAGATCTACCTAGTGCAAAGTAGTATATACCTGGGATCCCCGAAAAGTGTCCTCATTCCCCCAATATAGCAGAGTCCAGGGCTTCTGGAATTGATGAAGATGTTCATCGGTGGGTAGGTACCGCAGCATCATGAAGTGGCATCGATTGCGGGGCACACGAGATCGACGCCTACTGATTGCCGTGTCCGGTTCTTTGGTACCAGTCCTGACTCGACCACTCACGGTAAAGTATAGTCGGATTGTGGTCTTCTTGGCTTGTGCGCAGATAACGAGTACCAATCGAGTCTGAGAGGGCATACGTTCACTTAGATTAGTTATAGGCAAAGTACTTGTCAATGAACATCTTAAAATATTCTTATAAATTACATATATGTTCGGAGTATCTACTATATTTGGGCAATGCCCCATTGGGAGCGCAGCTACCTACGAGCTGCGAATGCTTGATCATGAGCCAAGAACTGTTCAGTAGCACTTATCTGGAGCATGATAGAGGCGTGCCGTCCCCCAGGCGCGAGAGGCAAAGCAGGTTGTTTTCTGGCTGCACGCGGCTTAATCGTCATCGTCACGGTTAGCCAAGGAGAATCATGAGGCGGCAAAACCATTTTCAACGAAGCTCCTCAGTTGGTTGAGGATCGTCATGGATTTACTTATCTTGTTATCAATCTAGGTCACCGACGATATATATCTAGAGTATTATAGGTGTCGGGAAAAAATACCCCTTGAAGGACCATGGTATAAAACCTGTTCATTTCCACTGCTGTCGTAATTGGGATGAATGGCTAACGTTAGCTATGACGGTCTCACTCCAGAACCATAGGCACAAATGACAGACAGGCACGTCTAGCAGATCAAACCACCACTCCGGATGGGGAAGAAGTGAGAATTGGGCAGCTTAGATATCGAATCGATTTACGACAGTTTGCAGAAGCAACTCTTGCCCTCTGCCGCCGAGTCCGAGGTGACCTACGGCCTAAGCTTTGCAAATCCAACCAAACTCCACAGAAGGGTTGTGGCGGCGCAAGTGGAAGTCGCATGAACAGGCCCTTCGATAACGGGAAACAATAGACCGAATGGCCTATGGAGCGTGCCTAAGTTCTCTCAACGATGGCCTAACTTGGAATGGGGACGGTTAATGATCATGAGCAGCGGCACTAAACAATATCACTCAAATTCATCACTCTGGGTATGTCATAACGTAATAGATGAGGGAGATGGGGAAGCGAATTCGCCAGCCAAAAAACACGTTTTCTCGGACTCTGAATCTCTATGTAGAAGGCTCAATTCCTTGCTTCCTTTTCTACCCTCCATTACGCTACATCTCGACTACCGTAGAAATTGGCATACAACGCCCCCCCTTCTGCTATAACGCCCGTCTCAGATCTCAGATCTCAGATCTCAGATCTCAGATCTCAGATCTTTCAACCACGCATTCACGGGGCATTGTATGCCAAGTTCTACAATATGTCTTAGAAACTGAGTTGGAGGCCCGTGATAGTGCAGACAATGGCCCTTGCATTCCTTTGTAACTAGCTGTATATAGATAAATCTCTATTCTCTGAGGCTTAGTACCTCAAATGTGAGACGGGCATTATAGCAGAAGGGGGGCGTTGTAACTTGTATGCCAATTTCTACGGTAGGTAAGTATACGCAATGGCAATAAAAAAAGAGCGATTCCCGATATGGCAATGATCGTCTGAACTTGGTTAAGCGAGATCATAATCCGGGGAGCTGGCGTCGGGATTTCGTACCGGAAGCCGAAACAACCAATGCAGTTTACTTTATCACACAAGAGGAGACGGCGTACTAGCAAGCTGTGGAGTCCGCCAAAAGATGAGCAACGGAGCAACGACCTTCGGTTTCACACCATATGATATATCGACGTTTCCACTGGAAAAGGCTCGAAATTTGACATTTCAACGTTCCTACGGGTTACTTGCGGTCTTTCCCCGATAGCGAATCCCACCACTCTAGATACCCCTTGAAGGCTGTCGTCCCTGATTGGACCAACCGCTGTGGGTACATTATGCATGGCTTTTGGCGATATTAAAAAATTCCCATGGGTTGCGGCTGAAATGGAAGCTACTCCATCCCCACAGCATGCCATGCTTCTTTCGACATCGCCATCCCGTACTTGGAAGCACCTACTTACCCCGCACACTATTGCACTGCATTAGTACCATGCCCCATGGGGTTTTCCAACGTCGGCTCCCGTCGTTTCATAGCCAGAGCACCGTTGGGCATCAAGTACACTGCCTACGTTACAGAGGGGTACAATGCTTTCGGCGGGTGGGCTATTTCTATTGCCCACAAACTGAGGGTTAGCAGGGTTAGCTTTTCGATTGCTTACCGAAAAAGTAACCAGACTACGAAAAACATCTGAACTCGCCGCCTGATTTAGATAGGTATCATCTCTCACACTGTCTTATGTTACCACCCAATGTGGTTTGAGAGTTGGTCACGGCTCAATCCGTTTGATACTAGATCTTTTGCCACCAAGCTGTATGTACCACTCTCTTCGCAGTATATTATCGCACGTTCTCACACGTGCTAACGCAGTTTGTCAAGCAGGATACGCAATGCAATGAGCGACAGGGGCGCCCTGGGACATTGGCTTTACCATCTTTGGAACCAGCCTATATACCGGTATTATAGTCTGGTTCCGGTAACACTCTGTTCGCATATACATATGCATGATTTCAGCTACCCGGGATTAGCCCTCCTGGGATGATGGAAAGAAGCACTATAGAAGGATCTCAGCGTAATCTTGAAGAGAGACATTTCCAGGATTATGTATATGGCAGGGTCGCTGACGCAGGAACCGCCGGAAGCTTAGGGGTATTGATCACTAGACTGATATGTGAAGGGCGGATATAAGACCGGGAACAATGCTCCTTCTATAATCTCCTCCCCAGCCAACACGGTTCGTTCAATCCTTCACTTCCGTTTATTTGCATTGCACATATACCCTTTTTACAATGCTTGTTCAGTCGGCCTTTCTCGGTTTGCTGGCATTGGCCTCTGGCCTCGCTGGTGTTGACGCCAGTGCGTTGAAGACTCCTAAGGGATTTGTCACAACAAAGGGTACAAAGTTCCAGCTTGATGGCAAGGACTTTTACTTTGCGGGAACCAATGCCTATTATTTCCCATTTGGTAATGTGCGCATCGCCAATTTCCAATGTTCATGGCCTGAGAACAATATATACTAACAAGGTTTGTAGAATGAAACCGATGTCGAATTGGGTATGAAGGCAGCGACAAAGGCGGGATTGAAGGTCTTCCGAACATGGGGTTTCTACGACAAGAATTCCACCTTTGATCCACTGGGACTCCCTCAGTATGGTGGTGAGGGCGCCGGTGCATCAGAGGTCTACTTCCAGAGCTGGGATAAGGGCAAGCCAACTATAAACTATGGACCAACTGGTCTCCAGGCATTCGACAAGGTCGTTAGGGCGGCTGAGAAGACCGGTATCAAGCTTGTGGTTGCCTTGACCAACAATGTACGTAGCCATCTATCTATAGTTGCGCTTGATGAATTGGGTGGGGCTGATGAGTGCGTGTGTTTGTGTACAGTGGGCAGATTACGGTGGAATGGACGTCTACACCGTCAACCTTGGTGGAAAATACCACGACGACTTCTACCACGTCCCTAAGATCGTCAACGCCTACAAGAACTACATCAAGGTGTTCATCAACCGATACAAGAACTCGCCAGCCATCATGGCATGGCAATTAGCCAACGAGCCCAGATGCGGCGCAGACGGTGTCCGCAACCTCCCTCGCTCTGCGGATTGCGACTACAGGCGCATGACTGCTTGGGTCAAGGATATCAGCGCCTACATCAAGAAGCTCGATCCATGCCACTTGGTCTCTACTGGTGGTGAAGGCGCGTCTCCCAACCCCCACCCATAAATATTAAGGGGAAAAAAAAGTACCTGCTAACAGCGTTTTGATTAAATCAAATAGGCGAATTCAACTTCCCCGACCGCACCGACGACTGGGCATACTCCTCCGGCGACGGCGGAGACTTCTACAGGGAACTCTCCCTCCCCAACATCGACTACGGCACCTTCCACCTGTACCCCGACTGGTGGAGCAAGACCTCCGCCTGGGGCACGCAGTGGGTCAAGGACCACGCGACGGCGCAAGACAAAGTGGGCAAGCCCGTAGTCTTCGAGGAATACGGGTGGCTCAGCCCCGCAAAGAGGCTCGAGTTTCAAGGAAAGAATACAACAGAGTATAGGATCCCCGTGGTAGGGGAGTGGCAGAGAACAGCCGTGAAGCACAAGCTGGCGGGTACGCAGTACTGGCAGTTTGGGTATAATGGGTTCTCGTACGGAAGGAATCATGATGATGGGTTTACGATTTATTTGGATAATAAGGAGGAGGCGGATGCTTTGGTCGTTAAGCATGCGAAGGATATGGATGCGTTGAATAAGAATAAAGGTGGGAAGTGGTGGTAGTACGTTATGCCTGGGGGGTGGAGATGGGGGTGGAGCTGAGGGCGGAGTAGTATAGATCTACATACTTAGCTATAGAAGGATATGGAGTGAGCTTGTAGATGTCATGTATTATTAGTTTTTTCTTATCTAGTATCTGGATCATACATACATATATATTAAATATGTTCACGCATTTTAGCGTATTTCATTAGAGATTGCTTAACATAAATAATGCTCGCTTAGTTGAAAAAAATACAAAATAAAGAAATGAAACATACATATATATTCTTGGAGGGTAAATTTCTCTGGGGCAAGGGTACACTTAGATAGCTACCGAAGTATTGCTTCCCCCCTGATGATGATCTTGACAAGGAAGGAGATCACGTAGTCTTGTATGTATGAATGACATGATGACATGAGCACGGGGTTGTTGCAACTACTCTAGTCGACAAATAGGAGCTCTCATTATGGAACTTATTGGTCTCAAAAGGTAAGTATGTATGTACTAGGGGGGTTGGGGGGGGGATCTCCCGACATATATTCACCTTCCAGATCATAGACATGCATCGAGTCAATTGAGTCAACTCTTCTACCGTTATAACTATTTATCTGCGTGGCTCAACATCCCCTCTTCGACAGACATATCCCAATAACCGATCATGGAGGGGTGCCTTGAAAGGAAGGAGTCCGAAGTACCGCACTTGGTGCCATAGCGGGCGAGGAGGGGTCTTCAGAGAGGCCATGTTATCCGCCAATGTTCCCCCTTTCGGAATTCGTTGCAACCATAATTCCTCAGGAATTGGCTGTGGATTCGCTACAACTACAATTTAGGAAATTCAACCTCTAATCGGCAGTGCTCCCACCATCCCCTCGCATCTCCCGGCCCTCCGTCCCTTCCCCCATCCCAGCCCTCACTCCCTCCTGTACCTATACATCTTCAGAGCGAGCGGCAGTGAAGAGCGAGCATCGCAAGAAGGGCTGGGCAGCGTTGAGGGTAAATATAATCCGCGGCGAAGCCGCGGTATTAAACAACCCTCCATCTCGCAGCGAAGCTGCGGTATTGAACCTCCATCCCCCCATCTCGTAGCGAAGCTGCGGTATTATATCCTCGACTTTCATATGGCCGTGGTATTGAATCCTCAATACCCCCCATTTGGCAGCGAAGCTGCGGCATACAGTGGTGTTATCCCATCAACCTGCATATGGCCACGGTATTGAACCCCGAGTCCACCCCTTTTGGCAGCGAAGCTGCGGTATAATAGGTATTATATCTCTACCCTCAGGTTGCCACGGCATTGGACCCTCTACCCTCTTTTTGGCGGCGAAAATGTGGTATTATATCTCGACCTAATGGCAGCGAAGATGTGGTATTCAGTGGATTATACCCTCGACCCCCATACTGCCACGCAATTAGACCCAGATCCCCATTTGACAGGATGGCGTGGTATCACATCAGTGCCCACAACCTAAACATACATTCTTCACCTGCTGTTCAGCAACTTACTTGACATCAGACGTCAGCTTCAAGATCATACACATTGTTGAGGCCAAGAATGGATTACCTGATGCCGGGTGGAGGTAATTCAGGGCGCCATTGGGGGAATTGAGGGTAGACGTGCATAACCAGTGGAGGGTCAGGTGGCACATGGAGGAGGAATTATCGAGAAGCAGTTTGAGCGTGGGTAGTGATTTGCGAGAGGAGTTAAAAGGAAACCCGCGAAGAAGGGGACCACGGAGGTGGGTACCGCAAGTTGGGACCTACTCTAGCTCGCCTCGACCAAAGTGACCCAAGTAGGAGGTATTTGAGTACATGATCAGGGGTGGAGGGTTTAGATGACACGATGTTACAATGAGATCAAGAATTGGTCTACACTACAGGCCCATCCTCGGTGCATCAGCTACATACAAACATACATGCATTCATAGATGTACAGATATGTCATACATTCATACATACATATACATATGTATCTATAGTACAGTCTCGAACCTGTCTACAGTATGACGTTGCCGCTCGCTACGCTCGGGTAAATCCTTGGGGCCAGGGCAAATGTATATGTCTTGCAACACACCGAAATCTCATGATTGTAGATTACTCTGGCTGCGAGTGTAGCTTTGGTTGCAAGTGAACGCTTTGCTCTATAATCACCCGCACACACATGCAAAGTCGTGACTTGCACTCAATTCCCGCGCTACACACCATTCTCTCCCAGAAGGCTTCTTTAGGGTGGTAGGTAAGTACGGAGCTTAGTGCGTATACCACCCTTTAACATGTCTAATCTCGCCATGCATATGTCCAAACTCGCCTATGTTCACTACCACAATGTTTCAATCTCAATCCCACTATGTAAAATCTCGCCATGAGGCCCAAAGTCAAGCTCACTATGTACGGAATTAGTCTAAGACATAGGCCGAGCTTACGCAGGCTCACTATTTTTCACGTTAAATCTGCCCTATGTGAACTCAAGCTTCTTCATGAAATGAATGACCTTGCAAATCTCCCTATTACTACTTATGCGATAGTTCAATCAGATCAGCATGGCCCCAATCCCAGGTTAAACCTCTTGAAATTAGTCTGCAAATCGTTGCTATATATGCGATAGCCTAAAGCTGATCCACAGATTCATTGCTTGCTTTGTTTAGTTGCGCACAGGGTGCACGGGTCGGACATTTTGTCTCAGTAGCTTCTGTAACCAATCAGCACAGCGAAAGCAGGGAGCCTCAACATTTGGCAATATATTAAAAGTGGAATATCTCAACAGAATTATATGAAAATACAAATGAAGCTACAGGGTATATAGGAGAAGCTATAGATCAAAGGACGCTTGAATTAAATACAAATTGGTAGAGCAGCTTCTGGCCCTCCAGGACAAGTAGCAAGGTCAGGATAGAGCGTCTTTTGCAAACATGCTCTATGGGGTTCAGGTCAGGAGACTAGGAAGGGTGCTCAGCAAGCTGTATCTGCCGCTGGAAAAAAGCTTTGAGGATCTTAGCTTTATGGACTGAGGCATTGTCTTGCTGGTAGTAAGGCTTTGTTCCAAAGACCTTTTCCATATGTTCAAGGACTGGAAGAACCAATAACTTGCATAGACACCGATAGATAGGAATCCACTGAATGCACCATCAAAGGTACAAAGTACCACGCTGATTTCCCCAGAGTTATCCCCATACCATTAGCGATATTCCATTGCCTTATTTTTTAGTGCAATACAGTCTTTATCCCACTTTTCTGAGGGTAACCTCCATACCCATGTTTGAGCCCCTGTAGCTGATTTTTCGATACTTGCATTCATCGCTCCATAGAACTTTTTCCAAAGCCCTCTGCTGGATGTTCCTGAGCCCAGGCTAGACGTTTGGCTGCTCGCTCGTGGTTAACTTAGGTCCTAGCCACCTTTTCATGTTAAATGTCCAGTCGATGGTTCAGAGGCTAACAGGGGGGGGGGACAATATATCCGAGCTTCTTCAAGTGTGGCTCTCCGATTGACGCTTAATATACCGAGCAATAGCCCGCTGGTCTCTCTTGGAAAGTTTGGTCTTCGTGGGGCATTGTCTTTTGAACCTCCGCTCTAGCGTACATGTGATAAAACCTTTTCAATGTAGTATAAGGTCTACCAACAATGAAAGAAAATAGTAGCAAATATATAATATAAATAATAAAGCACCAGTATAGCACCTTTCTCGGTACCGGTCATCTCTCCTCTCGATGTTTTGGGAGCCATGGTTGTGATCTCACGTCGTTGAAAGACTACCGTCATATCTGAAATAGTGCGCTGATATTGGTTGAATTACAAAGACTTTTTTGTGGACTGTATGTAGATGTCAAGTGATAGACAGCTTCATGTTGGTCAAACTAAAAGGTATACATAAAAATTCAATAGATAATCCAAGAATACAGAGGTTCGTTTCAAATTACATATATCAAAAGACAAAAACAAAACAAAAAAAAACCAATGCAATCAATACTACCTAGTACCGGTACATAGAATAGCTTCTGAATCTGAAATCTGAACTAAAAAAAAATTGGAAAATCCAAATTGGAAAAAAAAAAAAAGGGTATATACTGTACTTATACAAGTAGGTTATAGTTTTGCATAACACAGGTTTAAGTTTTAAGCATAGCCTTAGGCTGATTAGGCGTATAGACTCCCCCCCCCAAAAAAAAAAAAAAAAAGTTGAGGCCAGACTGTTAAAAGCCTTGTAAGTAAAATGACTTGACTGGGGCAACAAAGATGCTTTGAAACAACGTAGAGCACGGAAGACATTCTGCATGTTTCGTAAGTCTGTGCGGTGTCCATTGCTGTAGGAGGACCAGCCTCCTGATGTACGGCAGGTTGGGAGAGAAGTGCATGGCCATACGGAACCCTTTTGGCCACATGTAGATAGTTGCCTTTTTTTTTTTTTGGTTAACTCAATACTCGCATTCATACTATCTAGTATATGGCAAGGAAGCGCATCTCCAGGTGGGGACCCAGCTAGATGATCCAACCCCTCGGCCGCTCCAGCCGCTCCTATGTACATGATTCTATATATATCTAGACCTCCGCTCGTTGACACCCCGGGGCTTTTCATCGGAAAAAGAAATTGACCACCTCCATGCACCATAGATAGGTGGTGCCTCCATGCCTCCTCAGTCCTCGACTTGGCGCTTGCCCTCCTTCTTTCAAACCCAGAGTGGTACTCCGACAAGCGGACAATCGTGGTTGAGAATGCAAGGTCTACCCCGACACCAGGCCTAGTAGCTTCTATCTGGGGTTAACCGTCTGGAATTTAGTGGGATCTATAACAAAAGACCCTTAGCAGAACACCGGCATATTGTTGTAGGGGGACTTCCAGGGATGCCACCATACTTTGGATAGCTCTAGTGATAGCGGCGGTGTCAAGAGGGGGGGTTGGGAGCAGGGCCCCCCATCCCCCCAATCACTAAGAAACTCGGAGTGGTAGTCCGACAAGAGGACAATCGTGGTCGAAATGCAAGGTCTATCTCGACACCAGCCCTAGTAGCTTCCATCTCTTTCAGGTCGTCATCGGCCCACCCAACATATCTTGTTTGTGCGAAGGTCCGTCAATGTAAGATGCCGGGCGGGCTCTGGGTTGCCACCAGGTTGGCTCCTGTTGGGTTAACTGTAGATGAGTTGGAATGAAGTATCTCCTTGTAGCGTCACTGCAATATTATACCCAGGCACAGTTCGGTCCATTCTACCTCATAGACTTGGAACTTCGCGAACTAGGCCTTGCGAAGATAGTTGGATTTTGGAGTTCGTGCCCTTTCAGGAATTGGCCATAGAATTGCGATGGGGAAAATTGTAGCGGAGAGGTAATATCTCTCCATGGTGGATCCCAATTCATCCCACACTTGCTGCCTTACTTAATTGTGCCTGGCATTTCATGTCATACTGGAAGGCGAGCTTGTCGTCGTCGGCGATAAGGAAGTTCAAGGCCCCTCGTCCATGACCGACCATGGCTTGTTGCATCATGTACCGCCATACTTCAAGCCAGGCCCGAATGGGAACAACCCATGCAGCTCCTAGGTACCTCCATACTTCAAGCCAAGTCCGAATGGGACCAACCTATGCCCATCCAGCAGGTCCTAGCACTTATGAAGAATACAGCCGCCGCTGACATCCTTCGTTAGAACTTGAAACTCAAACTGATCTCGAGCAGCCCAATCTTCAATAGCGTCCTCCAATAAGATGAACACAACTGCCAAAGAGATCCGGATCCACTGCATGTGCACGCTTAAATTGAGTAGCGTGCATCCCCATCCCCCCAACCTCTAAGACCTCCATGCGAATATTCCCCGCATGCATGATTTCATTCTCCGCCCTCCACTGAGAGTCTCGATTCTCTTTTTCAACGCGGCAATAGCCTCGATGTATTCCTCTGGGCTTAATTCCTCTGGGGCATGTGTGAGTTGAGAGCGTAGGTGAGACTCATGGGCTTTCAACTTCTTTTTGAGGCGTAAAGCCCTCGTGACGCTGTCAAGTTTGTTTTTTAATTCCTTAGTTGAGGCCATTTTATCAACATCTTTGTGCATAGTTTCTAGTGTGCTTGCTGGAAGCTGGTCGGTCTTGGTTCACCCATGGTTTTACCGAAATAGGGTAGGAAGCGGCTGTAGTATAAAATGGGCGTGGCATTTGGGCGGGGTGGATCTATAGGAGGGTCGTTGCCATTTGGATCACCCACGGGAGAGGTGGTGCAGGTGGTGCAGGCGCCGGTGCGGCAATTCCGGCTAGTTGGTGTGCTATATTCTGCCCCACGCGGAAATAGTGACTAATGACACTTTCCTCGTAAGGTGACCAGCAGCCCTGGCTCTTTCAATTCTCTGAAGTTGAGCTCGATGGCGAGCAGTATATTGCTCACAAAATTTTTGCTCCGATATTGTTGGACTTAGCCACCACTCCAGCACATCCTGTCATAAAGTTAGACAATGTATTAATTGACAGCCCGTTTGGCTTGATCCTGTGATAGGCAGGAAGCTTCGTCCACGATTCCTGAGGGGCCACGTACTTTCTCTTCCTGATGGTAGGTATGCTGTTGGAACACCCGAGGTTCCCGGGGTCCGAAACATCCCACCTCCTACCAGAACCTCCCCCTTTGGCGAAGTCTATTCAACCATGGCGTATATCATTGCATAGTTGCGACATCGAGGTAGTTATTGAAGTTACGAACTTCACGATGGGGTATATACGAAGAGCATATTTATAGTGAAGAGGGCAAATTTGAGGCTGCAGCGTTGATTCTGTACGGATTTGCGACTCTGGGCCATTTCTGTGGAGAACGGTGGCTAAGGGCGCTTTCTGGGGGAACTTATCCAGCATAGCGGATAAGGTTTCGGGATTCCAGAGTCGGAGTTGATGACCGAGTATACCCATCTTTCCTCACTCGAAACATCCCTGAGCCTTTGTTGAGGATCTCTAATGCTTCTCTGGATATTATCCACCATGAGGAATATCTGAAAAAGGGTGCATTCGTAGCATTCGTGGGGGTACGCTTCCGCAACCTCCTGAAGAGCGTCTGCCAGCCGTACCTACTATGGCCTTCTAGGATATTCTCGCTGCACCGATGTTCCGGCGTCGTGGTTGGAAAATTAAAACCCGTGATTTCATTTAAACTTAGTAATAGTCTGGTTGGCCGTCTTCTGCCATGAAGAACAGCCGCTCCGACCTAGAAGAAGAATTGCTCCCCCGGAAGAGAGACTGTTCCGACCCGGAGGTTTGAGTTGTTTTAACCCTTGCTCTTCCGACCCTGGAGCTGGTCTAGGGTCCAGGTTTCAAATGATTTTCGGCGTCTGGAGTTGGTATTGATTGTCATGACGTGAGTAGCGAGGCTCAGGGTTATGCCGGGTCAATCGGGTTTAGTACAGGTGTTTGAATTTGTGAATTGTAGCCGTAGTTTTCTCGAATTACTGTGTTGATGTATATGGAATCTCATCACTCTTTCTTCCATTGAGGTTTATGGTTGAAATTCCTCCATCCCGTAGATTTCCAGTGGCATTAAGGAATCAGCATGGCCCCGAACCTGAGAACTCGGATTCATCGTTCTGCGAACGAAATTCCCCCTAATTTGTTGCGCAGACTAAACCTCTGTTGAATGCTTATCGTCAGGATTAGCTGGCAGTAACAATTTGGGAGGCTCCAAATTCTGGAGCCCCGCCGTGCGCAGCCCTGTGGGCTGCATGAGCCTTCTGAACGATGTCCCACATGCTCTGTCTGCCGTTTTAGCGACGTTGTCGCAAAGGGTACGAACGTTCTTGCGGACCACCCCATTATTGTAGGTCAGCTGACCCCGAGAGTGATTGGGCCCCAATGGTTTTGCGGCGTTTTGGTGTGTCGGTTCCGTCCGTTAAATCAAAAAGAAATGTTTCGAGTTTGGGAATATTGATAGCGGCGCAGCAAAAGCATATCGATGGAGCTCCCCTCTCCCGGGAGAATGTGTGGGGGTATTGGGCGGTGGTGAACGTGTAGTGGTCAAGTTCAAGAGATACAGAATGTTGATTATCTGGTGCCGACATATTCGGTGGCTGAGTACACCGACAACGTCACGCCAGCTTTCCTGTTGGCTTCAATTGTCCCGGTGGAAGTGTGAGTAGGGCTAGGCGGTGCTAGTGGAAAACGCTTGATTCCTCCGTGGGAAGCATTCTGGGGGGCAATGGTACTGTGGATAGTGGCTCCAGAGGCGGCGGTTTAGTTACAGATCCCCATGATAATCAGCAGAACCGAATGGGGTTAAGCTGAAGGGGAGCTCTGGAGGTAGGTAGGTAAAAGCAGGGATTGAGACAAATCAATTGACTAGATCAATTCATGGTAAAGAAAGAAATAGTGAGCAGGAGTCCAATTGCTTCGGGAGGTTGAGTAGATTAGTTGATGGTGAAGAAAGAAAGAACGAGCAGGAGTCTGTTGCGTGGTTCTTAAGTAGATATGTAGGCAGAAGCAGAGTACCAGACTTCCTAGATACATATTCGCCAATATGGGTATCGATACAACAACTATATTCGGCTGTACTTACTTGCAGAGGAGAAAAAAAAGGCATTCCACCCCAACATTTTCAAAGTAAGTACCTACCGGTATCAGACAGCTATGGCCAAAACATACCGGTTCACAGTGCGTTTGCAGTGGCTAGCAACAAGCCGGAGTTGTACTTAGGCAACCGGTATCTACAGTACCTACTAAAGCTCCGTGGTGTGAGACCACCTCAGGCGAGTGGTTCTCGAAGACCAACTTCAAAAAGGACACACAATTGTGTAAGTAAGGCAAGCCTGAAGTCAGGTGAATTTCCCTTTTTGGTTTTGCTTCCCTTCTCCTCCCAATCAAATCAAGCTCCTTCAGATCATCTGTGAAGCAGACTAGGATCTGACGAAGCCACCGTCCCGAAGCTCGGAGATGAGACTGCATAGCCGAAATGCATTCATTCCACAATGCGTTTGCAGTGACCTTCTTCCGTGGTTAGCGACAGCAGGAATTACAGTTATGTTCCATATTTATCCGTAAACCCTTCAGACCTGGGAAGGTGTTGAGCAGGTTTGAAATCGTCGGGGATGCGTTGGTAGCTCAACACAGGATACATTTGCAAAAAGTTATGGGTTGAATCTCAGGCGGGTTTCCGAAAGGTGCAAGAAGTGTGCCGATGCAATGAGATAGCTCAATATCAGTTTAACAGAGGATTAAACTATTAGAGGCAAAAACAAACAATGTCCAGGGTAAAATTAGTTTAGAGACATACTCAATTTCCAAGTACATCAGTATCGGAATGGAAGGGTGAGGTATCGTTTGTATTTCCCATACCAAGCCTCACTGGGCATACATAACCCAGTGTACGTACTTGAAAGCATTAAACATCCGTCGTGGTGTAGTGGCTAGCATTTGAGACTCTCAACCCAGAAGCAGGGGTGAGCGCTCTCAGAACCCGGGTTCAATTCCCGGCGACGGAATCAAATTTCTTTTTTTTGCGTTTGCTTTCCTTTTCACTTCTTTTTTTTCTTTTTGGCTCCGCTGCGGCATCGTGCATGTGCAGCTGCGGGAAAATCTTATGTGGGTGTGCTTAGCCGATTCTTGGCACGGCTTGGACGAAAATTTCTTACTACGAGATCTGGATTCGGGTGTATCTACTCCATACGGTCTACCAACCAGACTACGGTCTACCTAGATGTAGCTGCGAGCCGGATTAGACGTACCGTACTAGTACCGTACCAGTACCAATAGGTACCTAGATAATTCAACATACCAGAATCTACGTTAGTTTTGCAGTTGAGTTGGGGGTAACTAACTAGAAAAAAGCCCCTTTTTTTTTGTTTTCCCCTTCCATAAACTACCGGTAACCTACCGGGATCTAATAGGCATGCATGCATATGCGACGATGACGGGGGGTTAAAAATTTATTTATGGAACTGGAATGGAATTGTGGGTAGTTACCGGTACTCCGTAGGTATGTATGTGTGTGTGTATGTAATGTGGCCGATTGAATTTCTTAGATACGGTGAGAAATTTCCCTTACCGCTAGCTCAGCTCGGCTGGGGGTTACCGGTAGTACTGTACGGTAAGGTATTGTCTTTTTTTGGTTTAGGGAAAAGAGAACGGGGAAAGGGAAAAGGTGGAATAATGAAGAAGCTGGCTGGTTGGCTGGCTGATAGGCTGGGCAGTCGTGCCACGTACCGTGCCAACCAGTCTACTAGGTACCACCATTGATGAGTGCACAAAAGAGCGAGCAAGCAAGCAAGCAAGGAAACAAGCGAACAAACAAAAAAAAAATTTAAAAAGAAACCCCACAAACGAATTTTAAAAAAAAACCTAGAAGTAGAAAGATAAATATGTACAGTACATACCACCTACCTATGACGGAAAAAAAAAAAAGAGAGAGATATTTCTGCAAATTATCCAACTAGGTACCCTTCATTCTTTTTTTACACGACTCTCCCCGAAAGAAAGGCCGTACCGACCGCTGATACATACCTAGCCTGGCGCTACTGCACTACTAATGCCGCGCCGGCTAGATGTATTGCGAGGTGCGAGGTGCGAGGTGCGGTGCGAAGTGCGGGAGAACCTATCCGGAGTCAGAGGTACCGGTAGATGGTTTGACATAGTTATTTATATCTTGGTCGCAGTTGAGGGTAACGACTGCTGCAGTACCTACCTCCTTGATTCCGTTAGTGTAATTCAGAAGTACTGACAACATTGGACGGGAAATAAGTACTCCATCCAGTCAATAAACTATAGGATTTTCGTGAATTATATATCTTGATATTTGGTCATAGGTACGGTTTCTTAAAGAGCTTGCAAGTTGCCGGTAGGTGGTTCAGGGTAATTTCTGTAACATCTACAGTACATAGCTCTGGTCGCTAGCGATATAGGGCCGCCTAGATTATCTGATAATCTTCTGTGTTTCAACGGTCGATGTACTATCACATAGTTTTGTTTTCATTGAACGGATTGATCTGGTATCAGGCAAGATGGATAGCAGGTTGGGGCGTTTGACGAGCCTTGCTTTCGCCTGCAACCAATCTCAACCTAACAAGTCGTCATAATAATCACCCAAAGTAACAAAGCGACTTTATAAAAACATTCCATTCAATTTCAAACTAGAATGTTACTAATGGTACAATCATCTGCTGAATTTATTGACAAACTTTCCATCCCCTTTCCATTGGTCGAAATGATATCACCTTGTATCCATTTGCATTTCGCAAAACCCATTCAGCCTACAAAAAATAAATCAATACACAAAAAGGCTATTAGAAAGCATCACCCTTGCTCTTCCCCGTGACAGTGCCGTACTCTTTCTGGAACAAACTTGGCGGTACCTGCGCCGCATCGGCAGTATCTCTCTCTCTAGCGATTCCTAAAAACATTAGTTACAAAGCTCAAGTTGGTAAAGGGGTTAGGTGACCTACGCGTGATGGCTACCAGGGGCAGCAAAGTTCTGATTCCCTCCAACCGTCTGGGAGCCGTCAAGGTCACTATCAACGCGGGGATCCAGCTTGTTCATCATGTCAGACTTGTGCGGACCGACAGTGTGTGGTGCTGGACCAGTATGCCCAACGCCGTAGGTATTGCCAGTTGTAGTTCCATGGGTAGTTCCATGAGTAGTGCCAGTGGTAGCGGCCCCAGGGCCGCCATGTGCACTATATCCTGGAGCACCACTACCGCGATGATCACGGTCGGAATCAATACGAGGATCAAGCTTATTGGCTGTGTTGGTAGAGTGAGGGCCGTAGTTGGTGGAGGTAGGGTAAGTGCCACTTCCAAGGACACCTCCGGTTTTTCCGTAGGTGCCCGTAGTACCAGCAGCACGATGATCGCGATCAGAGTCAACACGGGGGTCCAATTTGTTCGCCACGTTGCTGCCGTGTGGACCAGTATTCGAGCCATAGCCAGCAGTTCCATAGGGGATACCAGTGCTGCTTAAACCGGTGGTGCCGGTGGTACCTGTGGTGCCACAAGTGGTGCCCCGCATTCCCATGTTTCGAGAACCATCAAGGTCGGAATCAACTCGTGGATCTGCTTTATTCAAGAGGTCTGCGTCGTGAGGTCCACTGGTAGTGTGGTAAGTACCAGAGCCTAGACCAGTAGTACCAACACCACCGGAAGTGAAAGCTCCTCCACCGGTGGCTCGGCGAGAGCTGTCTAGGTCAGAGTCAACAGTAGCTATACTCAACGTTAGCATCTTAGGATCCTAACTTTGAAAAAATTTAAAGGTACTTACGATCGACCTTATTGCCCAGATTAGTGCTATGTGGTCCGTAGTTGGTAGATTCGTGATGTGAGCCGTATCCTCCAGTACCAGTGGTCTTTCCAGTAGTGCCTGTAGTTCCAATTTGTCGTGACCCATCTCTATCCGAATCTACACGGGCTAAAGCAACTCGTTAGAATAAAACCAAAGTTTCGAGCGGATAAAATGGAGTGAAGTACTTACGATCTATCTTGTTGGCAATATCTGATCGGTGGGGACCAGCAGTCTTTCCGGTAGCTGAAGTATCAGTGGTGGTTCCAACTCCAGAGTTTCCAGAACGGTTTGTACGGTGTGTAGTGCCCGTAGCTCCAGTAGTATCGGCAGTATGGTCGTGGCCGCTAAGGGCGTCCTTAACCTTGTTGATGATGTTACTCATGATGAATTGAGTCCTGAGTATCAACGCTCTGAGTATAGTAGTGTAAAAGAAAGCTACTTCGTAGTGATTGCGCTGTGGGTAATGTTCTCGTGGTGGTTGTTATATGGAAATGTAAGATGTGATGAAGCGGAGAAGAAGAGGCATAGAGGGAAGGGAAGGATTTTATATACCCTATAGTGGCACCAACGAGACACTTCCTTGATTGGGAGTGCAGCTACATACTGGTCTGGTTCATGATACCAACTCCGTCATAACTGCCACAGCCACCACCACGACCACTGGACAAAACCACAGCCCTCCAAGGCTCGTTGCTTGCCGTCCGATTGCAGTCTCGCACCGCTTGTATTACGGTAGTCTTGTTGATTCCCAGCCAGCCAAAACCGTCATTTGGCGTTTGAGCGTTTAGGTACAAACAAGAATCTCAATTGCAGGATCGCAAAAACTAAACGTCATGATGATGGATCCGGCAAAGCCTGCAATCAGCCATTGAAGGTGTCCGGCGATCGCAAGCCACGGTGATCTTGGAGCTGTGGCAAGTGGCTTCCTCAAACAAGTTTACCGCTCGCGCCCTAAGGATGTATACTCCGTGTGCAATCGTCATGGTCGGCACCGCATACAAGTAATGAGCATTTGTTTTTAAAAAAAGAATAAAACTTGTGTGCAAGGAGACCAACACGTATGTATTTACCCGAGGCTGCCTTTAGGTGGTAGTGCAACCAGATGCTCCTGATCGATTACCTTTGATGATCCGGTACCGATTGATCTCATACGAAAACCATGATGCTCTCAATTCGTGATCTCCGGCTATAGCAGTCGTTTGGTTCATGGCCAACGGATATGTTTGTTTGCTTCGGTGTGACGTCAGATAACACCCAGAGTCGCCAAGATCAGATAACACCCAGAGTCGCCAAGACCAAGACCAAAGTTGGTTTCTGGTTAGGTAACTACTACCTGGTAGTCTTGATCCGACCGGATAGACCAGGGCAAAATCCTTGGCTTGCTCTTGAGCGCCGAGACAAATCCGGTCGATGAATTAGAGTCTGGGGAAGTGGATCAATGTAACGGTCTACTCGCCCTATATTATTTTTTATTTAGACTTGCTGACCGCAAACGTCTGGTTGCTTCAAGTATAGTCTACTCCCCTCTGCGAGCGCTAGAGTGGCTACATACGGAGTATCCTGGTATGCATTGAGACCTCCCGACTCACCCAATAGAAGGGTTACATGCTCGTGATAACAGTGGCCGCTCGGGGTTTAGCTCTACAGCTTGGCTCACCGTTAATGTCAAATTGAATCCGCCAAAAGTCTGATGTATGCATCTAGGAAGGTGCCAAGATGCCATGATATGTGAACTTATGGTGAGGTGGTTTGGTTGTACCTTCGCACAACTAGCTCGCACAATCGGCATGCCGAACCTGAAGCCTGGAGGAATTCAAATTCACGTGACCATGACTATCCCGTATTTGGACATTGATGCTCTAGGAGAGCGGCTTGTGCCAACCAGACTAGAACAGTTGGGCTACAGAGTACAGTGCAAACTGTGCCGCTCCCAATCCTCTCAAGTCACAACACAACAACCCCGAGAGCAAATATTAATAAATATTCATCTCGCTGAAAATTGAAGGAATATATCAGTGAGTCAGATCGTTATTTGAACAGTCCGGAGTAGATGTTGCTGACTATATATTGACTTTAGACACGTTGTACGCAAACCCGCACCGGTCCCACTAGCTAGAAACGAGCTTCGGATACTCTGGCAATCTCCTGGTGGTTTCCAACATTGCATACAATGCGTACAAAGACGCACCCGGCGATTTCAGCAACATTTGCAATGAGATAAAATCACTGCACATCATTGCCGACCGAGACAGCCTTCGAGCCGGATTCCAGGACCCCAAGCGGACTCTGGAAGGACTAGAAAAATTACAGGGAATACTACAGGGATGTATGAATGTTCTGAAGGATTTGGACAACCTACTCATCAAATACAAGAGCTTGGGATCACCCCAGGGCGGCTCGAGTTCCCGAGCGTGAGGCCTAGAGCAGGTTAAATTGGGGCAGGGGGGGATAAGGGAGCTAAGAGCAAGACTCACTTCCCATACTACTCTCCTCAACACGTTTGCGTAGTATGTATAACCCTCGGTTTTTTTTCTGGCTATGGGGATCATAGGGCAATGGGAATTTCACTTGCCAAATTTAAATCCATCACATTCCACCTTCTATTGCTACTAGTAGACCTATTGACTAATGCAATATCGTAATATACTACAGTTGTCCCTAGGAGCCCAACCAGCAATTTAGAACTCACAGGCGGAGATGCAGCGTGCAAAAAGAGAAATCCGAAGGAAGCTTTGCTTGGGCTTCGCCACAAAAATTCAACCTCTCCTATCACATCTTTCACAGACATCGTAAATAGCAATACGCTAGGGCTCAGCCCCAACATCACACATTGGACCGAACTAGCCTGGTATTTCTATGGGGGCAATCTAGAAGGCTCAAGCGGATAGAACGCAAGCGGAGGGAGCTCAAGTAGTGGAGGGAGGGTGTTGGGCAAATCAGTGGCATTTTGAGCCGAAGGAGCATCAAGAAGAGTGAGGGTTTAGAGGATTGAAGAAGGCAGTTGATGGTAGATTCAAAGAGGGGGGATAGAGTGAAGAAACAGGGAGGACTGACGAGGATTCATGAGTCTCTTTGCCCCCGTGCTAGTTTCTTGGTTCTTCATCATATATGGATTGAGTCGGGTGAGAAGGTGAGATTGATCTATCAAATAAACCAACACCGAGCTTTTTCCTGCTTAGGGGGCGTTGTAGACCTTAAGTATAGTGTTACCCTCAAACCAGCACCAAGAACTTAGTATCTTCAAATGCATATAGGCTCTACACCCTCAACAGTGCAGTACGATAAGGCAAGCAGGACTAACGTTTAAGTATGATAAGAACTTGAGGCTTATGTCACCAGGCTATCTAGATTAGTCTTCTCCATGCCCCCCTCCCCGCACCCCAACCTCTCCGCCTCAACACCATGAGTCCACATATCATGACATCTTGGGCACCCTCCTATAGAGATACATAGCTTAGGCTATCTATCTATATAAAACCAGCCTTTAAATTTATAGATTTTCTAAATGACAAACGGTGAGTTATGTTATGCTATAGAGACAAGAGCTCCAACAATTAGATACTCTTACCAAGACTAAAGCGTGAGTATGTAGTACAGCATGTCAATCTAGTAGAGAAACATCTGGGATATAATATATAACGTGAGCGAGCTTAGTAGAAATATTTTTGGCCCCATCTAGACAATAAAGTTGTCGCCGCCGCCCAGTTGGCTGTCGCTACTAACTTTTGAAAAAAAATTTCTCAACAGCGCAGAGCAGGGTTCAGGGTAACCTTTTAGAGATAGTAGCTGAAATAGATATATAATAAATATCCCTATATCTTATTCACCGATATGAAAAATGAAATTGTTAATATTACAGCAGCCGGGAAGCGATAGTAGGTGAAAAGGCCTGGAATAAGGTACCATAGGAATCTTAGCAATTTTACTAAAAGACCAAATCAGACAGGCTGATCTATCTACACCTGAAGAAATCTTGGGGGATAAATTGCGCTATATATGGTGTGTTGTTTCATGTGTTTGTGTGTAGAGTGTGTATCGTATCGCTCACTGCATTATTCTCCCACATACAGGCCGGAGAGTGTTGTCAGCGCGTAACGTCTAGTTCGAGGCTGTTGCTGCTGCTGCTGATGGTGATGATGAAGGGAAGTCATTCTCGTGCCCACGAGGAAGTCATATCTGGAGCAATGTGTACTGTAATATAGGAAAGGAAGTGCATTAGGAACTTTCCTATATCCTCCCGTATGCTCCCTGTGACCCCCCTCGGCTCCACATAGAATAATACCATACATACCGTACCCTCCTCCGTAATTCCAAGGCTTCATCTTGGGGGGTTTATGCAGCCTTATGCCTTGTACAACATGCGCACTGCACTGTGAGGTCTTGGAAGAGTTTATAAAAAACAAGGGTCCGCGGATACTTTCGCCAGGGTACTGTAAGACAAATAGAATAGAACCGAGATCACCTAGCCGCTCGCTCATCATATATAAAAAACTCCCTTACTACCCCAGGGGAAAAAAAGAATTGCTGTGTTAAACAACAAACAAAAAAGATTTCGCCCGCAGCTCTGCCGAGCCCTACCGGACTATTCTCTCCCTACCAAGTTCTCAGATCGAGGATCACGGTGGACTCGCCTTATTTATCAAGTGAGCGCCTAACCGGGACCCGAACCCTGGCAAGTACTCCTCAACCTTTTCGCGAAGATCATCAAGGGAAAATTTCCCTTTCCCGTACGCTACTGAGGCTAGGCATGTGTTGAGGGGAAATTTTATTTTTATTTTTATATCCTCATTACTCATATGTGGCCGCAGGTGGGGCTATGATGAGCCAGCAGGAAGCCCTGCTGGGTTCAGGGAGCCGCTCAATTTAATCTGGGCGGTCCGACGCATTATGTATAGGATGGAGAAGATGCTGTTGTAGGAGACAGAGGAAAGGAGAGTAAACGATAGGAGCGTGAAGAGCGGGAACGTCTGACAGTAGGAGAGATAACGAGATGGAACTGAAGAGGAGCTGAAGATTTGCGGTGACGAAAAGCTGCGTCTGATGGCTGGGGGGATGACGAGGAGCGGCTAGTTGAGGGGGGTGCGGTTCGTGAGGTGGTGGTGGGTGAGGTGGAAGAAGTCCTCGACCAGGTCGGTGACCTCTCCCCTTCCATCTCTTGCCATATCGGTCTGGCGGGGCGTCCCCAGGATGTGGCGAATGGGGATATCGAGGGGTGGATGCGTGCGTCCTTGTGAACTGCGCGTAGGAGTGCCTTTATACCCGACTCAGTCGCCAGACCGTGTTGACCGTTGATGCGGCCAATGTAGCTATGGAACAGGGCGTGGGTGTCTGCCGCTGTGTTGCCTTTTATGCCTATGTGGGCTCTGATTCATGAGATGACTGTGTCGAGTTCTGACCTGGCGGCGAGGGCGTCCTTGATCCGCCTTTCTATGCTTGAGCGAGGTGGGGCGCCATGTGCGAGGTTCAAGGTTATCTGTCGAGCGGAGCGAGAGTCAGTTAGGATCAAGAGCATGTATTCCGAAAGTAGTTGTTCTAGGGCGACAGCAATGGCATGGAGCTCTCCGTCGGGGACGGTCGAGATTGGGCCTAGGTAGGCTCCGGTAGTGATGGTGGGGGTCTGTCTGCGGTTTTCGGAGTGTTGATGGGAAAGTAATGGGCAGGCTTATGAAGAGATAGGGAAGGGATTCTGAAGCTGCGGTCACTACGGAAGCTGTATCATCTCCCGGCTATTCTCGAACGAGAACAACTATCTACCTGCACTAACAGCTGGATATGGACTTACCTGTAAGTGAATTTACCTCAATCAGTTCATTTTTATCTACTCTAGCCAGACTACTACTCTAAATACATTCGCTCCTGAAGTGCTGAATATACATAAGTTAGTCTGGTTGGCACAACACCTCCGAAGGAAGCCATAAGTAGTCTCGCCAGCCAGCGTTTCTCTTATTGCTTAGGTTACCCTGAGCTTGGGCTTTTTTTATTGCTCTCCCTTGAGACAGTTCCCTGCCTCAGTTCTCTGCCTGCCTACAAGAATGTTGTTTCCCCGCTCCGAATCGCAACGCAACAATCACCAGAGCATCTATTAGAAAATATTCATCCTACTGAAGATTCAAGGAATATATCAGTAAGTCAAATCTTTTCTGGAAGAGTCCGGCGTTGATGCCTGACTATATATTGATTTCAGATACGTCGCACGCCAACCGCACCGGTATCAGGGGCTAGAAATGAACTCCGTGGGCGACATTTCCAAGCATGCGTGGGATGTATACAATGTATACAAAGACGCACTAGACGGCTTCAGGAACACCTGCAACGGGGTAAAGTCACTGCACAACATCGTTAACAACGACAACCTTCGAGCCAAATCCCAGGACCCAAACCGGACTTTGGAGGAACAAGAAAGATTACAGGAAATACTGCAAGGATGCACGAATGTACTGAAGGGTTTGGGGGTTATATGGAGGCAGGGGAAATAGCGGAGCTTAATGCAAGGCTCACTTCTGATATTATCCTCCTCAACATACTATTTGTGCAGCCTTAGGAACCGCCATTCTGGGACGAACTACAGTATATCCTATAGAATCGATAGCCACAACACAGTTGGGCGATGCAAGGTGCTGGGGAAGACACCCTATTCACAAGGCTTGATAAATACCGTCATGGAATGTATAAGTCTTGAGCCAGCGAATCGACCTACGGTTTCCGATATTCAGCGGAGGGCAAGGCACATGTTTTAGGGCTCATCCCGGCATCACACATTGGACAGAGCTAGACTGGCATTGCCTATAGGAAACCTATGGCAATCTCCTTGTATAAAGATAGCCTGATCTGTACAAAGACTTAAGCTTGGAAAAGTGGATAGAAGCTACATTGGGACCTCAGGCAACGGAGGGAGGAGGAGAAATTAATGCCAGTCTGAGAGGCGAAGGAGCACTCAAAGGAGTGAGGTCAGAAGGCAGTTGATGGCAGATTCAAGAAGAGGAAACAGGGATAAGAGAAGGGGAGGATTGACGGGAAGATTTATGAGAAAAATTGACGGGGAGAATTACTGAGTCTCCCTGCCCTAGTGTTAGTTTTTTTTTTGTCTTTCAACTGTGGATTGAGTAGGATGAGATATGGGTTCGGGATAGTCTGGTTGGTTCGGGGCAAATAGGATGGGATCGTGTATTACAAAATTACCAAAATAAACAATTTCGAGATTTTCTCTTGCTTACCCAGGTACAGAAATGTTAAAAAAACAAAAACAGCTTGGAACTTGGAATGTTCTCTTTAATGCAATACTACTTTCACCCCAATATATCTTCCCATCACTACTCCCCTCATACTAATATTACTGAAGTCAAGCTGGCGTTATGGTGCTAGGTCCAGAACAGCTGCCCAAATCACTACGCTGGACCTGGTTATAAACTCTATTTTGCCATGCTAAATTTTTGCTGATGACATGACATCTTCACATGAACGCAAGATGCATACTTGAGGTTGTTTGTAATCTTTTACATAGTTTACATAAGTTTATAGCTGTGACATACTGCCTCTTGAAGAAGTTTACTAAGCAACAATTAAAATTGGCGTCAAACCCTCTTTCAAACGAGACTAAGTTATCCTCCTCCTTCTTTTATCACCCATTCAAGAAACCCGCCTCTCTAATTAAAACCTCTCTTATCCCCGGGGCCTAATACATGAGGGGGCCTTATTCACGATGCCACCAGAATATATAGTTACATGATCCCTTCATGATCACCAGATATAATCCTAGGACGGGGCAATGCCTCCTCATTGTCCTCATTTCTAGCTCTCCCATGCAAGGAGATCCCCATTTTCAGCGTCCTCATTATCTGCCCTGATATTATAGGCAAAAAAAGGGGGGTCTTATTCACGAAATCTGACACATCGGCAGACGGAGGGGTCTTATTCGCGGGTTTCTACGGTATTCAAGACTCCTATTCTATGTCAGCAAGAGCTCGGCTAACGCTCTCGCATCATAATCGTTCAATAGGCATTCTAGGTTAGCCTAGGAGACATTTAAGCATAATCCCGGCTTCGTCACGATCTCAATCTATTCGACCAGAGAGCCTCACCTTCAGGTTACAAGACTAGTTAATGAGTGGGAGTCTGAACATTTTTTGGGCAGGGGCATGGTGGATAAAGGGGTTAAGGGTGAATTATACGCTCGACTAATGTGTATCCTGACTCGTGATTATTTACTGGAGGAAATAGTTCCAGGCCCTAGCCAGGACCAGAGCTCCATGGGTGTTCACCAAGGATGTATTAATCATCCTTAGGAGCTCGACCAGCACGACCACTTCCACCAACCCACCAACCTACACGGCAGCACTGAAGCCCCCGCCGGAAATAACAACGTCCCGGACAGCGCCGGGGAGAAAAACAATTTCATGCAGCGGCTGAAACAGCAAAAGCCTTTATAAGGTACTACATAAGGGGGCGGATGTTATCACAGGTTTTATTGGCAATACGATGACAGGTATTGCAGTTGCGAAGATAACTCAGCTTCTGGACCCTGAAACTAGAATCTATGACTCCGTTGGTACACCAGGCACAACCACCGTCTCTAAAGATTTCGCCAACACTGCCGCAAAAGTCGCGAGCAACTATGTGGCCACCTCTCTGGGACTTGCTCTTACTACCTCAATGGAAATGGTTTATCCCATGGCAAACGACATCCTAGCACTCCCTAGGGATTCTCCCTAGGAGGACTGTCAAACACCCTGCACCAGACTACACATACTGCTTCAAACCCTGCTCCGATTATAGGCTAGCCTCCACCAGGCTGGTCAGCCCATCTCGGCCCTCATGGAACCAGTGTTCGGAGAGTAAGTTTCACACCCTTCTTCGGATTCCTACCTACGTTTTTGGTTATTTACAAGTCAATCTAATCCATTTTTTTCACTGTCTAGGGACAAGATAGGCTATGTGGAAAGCTTGAGAAGAAACATAGAGATGGGTATAAATGTGGAAAACTAGCCAATGCTTTGCAAAGAGTACTACCATATCTAGATCCTCCAACATATGTTCATCAATCCATGTTTACTCAGTGCATAAGCTGGTATTCGATGCAGTCCCATGGAGAGGCAAATAAATTCACTAGAAAGCCTGATACAGCAGCATAATTTGCCTGAAGAAACCGTTGAAAATAGCATATTTATCGATTTGCTGCCCTACGCAAGGGATTCAGCACCACTGTGGAAAAAGCAGGTTCACAAGTGCAACCGCATTAAATTATTATCCGCTTCTAACTTGGTCGTTTAGATGTACTTTGCCTTGAAACCGGATGCGGGGAGTCAGCAAGGTAACTCGATCGCTCCTGAGAGAGCTGAACAGGTAAGATGAATTGAATTCTAACTCTGAAGCATGCTCACTGTATACAAGGGACGTATCGACTCCGCAACCCTCGAAACAAAACAGCATAAATTTTAAGATCAGGATGGGTAAATTTGAACAGGTAAGACTCTATGTTGTGATGGCTCGCTCTTGGTTGAGGGTAAAGCAACTGATTTGTGAGAGGAAAGTTAATGCTAGGACCTATCGACTAAGACCCTGAATAAGTTGCACTCCTTTCTTCCTCGGCAGCATGAAGGAACAGGTGGTGCAGGGAGGCTATGGACAGAAATAGTAAGGGTGTGACTTCCTTTCTACAGAACAACCAATGCACTCGATAGCTGAGCATAAGCAAGTGGGTAGTAGAGTTAGCTAACACTATGTAGGGGAAATCATATACACAACGCCCAACACGCTCGCAATTCCTCCTCATCACTCTAAATGAACAACACCACGTTTGTGTTCTCCTACTCTACTACAATTTGTAATATGTTATCTGCATTTGATGGTTCTAACTTGATCCATCTATCAGCTTATTTATGTGTTACAACTCTCCATATCTCTGTTGTTGTATGGTGGGCCCGAGTGGATTAAGGATCAGGTATCAATGGATTGGTCAAGTCATAGGCAGCCTGGGCACTTCACGAAGAAGTATGTGTTGCCACTAGATCAGAATATATATGAATATTTCCACAGAAAATGAACTCGAGGATTATCTCTTGCAGTGCAGTAGGCAACCCTTGCCCAATGATTTGCAACAGAAAACTGTCAGCTAGACGTCACCTATAATTGATAAAGTGAATGATCTTAAGATAATTGCCGAACTACAAACTCGAGGAAGCATTGTTTAGCTGCCAAAGCGAACTGACTTTCCCCTCCAAATACCTAGTACATATATTGTCTCATGCACTGTGGTCAAAGTGGCGTGTACACAACAAAAGGGAAAAGAGAGATCAGTTAATGCAGGTCGCGATGCCATAAAACTCGCCAATAATAGAATCATTGCGAGTTGAATATGATATCGGTTCATAACATAAAGCATTGGAGTCACAAGCCAAAGTGCAAGACCCCCGAGCCAGAGCAATTACCAACACCTAAACCGACGCTCTCTCAGCTACAGGGGAAGGTACCAGAAGTGGAGGAAGCAGGCGGAGGGTCTAGCAGTGGAGTCACTTGCTCAGAGCCCACTCATGAGTAAAATATGGAAATACACTAGGATATTTAGATTCAGAGGATGAACGGTGGTTAGAGGACGGCAATAGTGAGGAGATGGAAAAAAGTCGAAGTAGTATGAGGGCTCCAGCTGCTCCCCATTGCAATTATTACTGCCATGACTCTTGTCTGTTGCTGCTCCCTACTATACCTACCCTGCATACCTGCGCCTGCTGCCGCTATCCCTGGTTGCACCACTACTGAGAAACAGCTGCAGAGGCAACCTCAGGGTAGCATACTGCAACGTAAATTTAAATTTAAATTTAAATTTCAACCGCTCACGCATCAACACCGACGCCGCCCTAAAAACCGCGCGCCACATGGACATAATCTAGATAGGAGAACCGCACATCTGGAAACCGACCAACGGCACCTCCCGTGGCTGCGCAAAACCACCCGAGCTTCAGGAGATTTATCCCCCTAGGCGCACACACAAAGATTGTCGGCTACCTGAACATTCGCCACCGCAAACTAACAAAGGGTGAGATAAATAGAGCGGGCACGGTGGCTACCATCACCATTGCACTCACTCGGGTCCACGGAGTATACCGGCCAGGCAAGGGCCCGATTGAGAACCTCCGCGACGACCTGTCCTCGATAGGGTCAGCAGGGTGAGTCCTGGTCCTCGGCGACTTCAACGCACACTACCCGAGCTGGGGAAGCCATCAGTCCACACCTAGAGGAACTGAGGTGGCCAACTGGGCGGCGCTGGCATTCACCAACAACCTGACGAGCTGGACCCCGGGCTGGCTCAATCGGCTCTGGCCACGATATTTTAACTGGGTCCATATCAGCCAACGTCCCATCGGCACACATATACCACCTGCGACTGGACGTGATGGGAGGAATACGCAGAAAAGGTCCCGGCTTTCACCCCCGACACTACACGACGAAGCATACAATACGCTCCTTACACTCTTCGCCAAACACAGCAGAACGAAGCTGGCCACGATACGCGGCAAGAAGTGGTGGGACGCACAGGTGGACGAACAGATGAGAGCCACCAGGGCGGCGGGCCCCGAGATGTACAAGAAGGAGGCCAAGGCTTTGAAGAAACTCATCAAGCAGAAGAAATCGGAATGCTAGAAGAAGTTCTTGGAACAACAGAAGAACCGCCACCCATGGAAAGTGGTACGGATAGCCAAGGACCCATTCGGCACCAAGACGACGATGAGCGACCTGATCGACAAGGACGGGAACCGCCTTCAGACCCAAGAAGAGATAGTGGAGGCTTTCCAGAAACACCACCTAGTCACCACTGGGGGGCCCCCACACACCACGCCACACGTCATCGCCTCATCCCCCCTACCTTACCGACGCGCCTCCAACCGAACGATACACGCAGTACGCTCCGCCCTGGGAAACGCGTCAAACAACAGCTCACCAGGCCCCGACCGAATCAACTACCACTGATCAAGGATATAGGTACCGCTGGGGGCAGCCGTCATCAACGATATAGCAGCCACCTGCAAAGGCACAAAAACCCCCCGCAGGTGGCTCGACCTCCAGATGGTGATGATCCTCATCCGGGCAAACCCACCCACCTGGTTAAATCCTGGAGACCAATTGTCGTGGCAAACACAGTGGGCAAGCTGGCTCAGAAGGTAATTGCCAATCGCCTACAACTAGAACACAGCTCTTCCATAAGTTCCAGTACCGCTCCCGCACGGGCCGCTCAGCCATCGACGCCATGATGGTCCACCCTGCTCGGCAAGGACATTGTTTCAGCTTTCAACAGAGTGCGGAAGGGGGGCACTGGTGAACACCCTGGAAGGCAACACCCTGACATCCCTGGCATCCTACTGCTACAACTTCCTGGCACTGCGGGAGTTTAAAATAATGTGGGATGGAGAAATTCGAGGCACGGGAAACATGGACAAGGGAACACCTCAGGGAAGCCCCCTGTCGCCAGTCATCTGGCTGATTCATATAACCAGGGCGCTGAGCAGAGCCCAAGGGCGGATCGAGGAGCTAGGACCCCGACACGGCGCAGCGGTCGCAACCACCAGGTCCCCACGGCCAGCATCAGGAAGTTTCACGTAGACTTATTCTCATACGCGGACGACGTGAACCCCCTGCTGATATCGGAGGGGGCGACGGACAGGGAACATAAATGGCTTGGCCAGCAAGTCGACAGGATCCTGGAGGGACCACATGGAGTGGGACCCATGCATGAACAGCAGCGTCACCTTCTCCAAAAAATGAAAAATAGAGTCCACGGTCACACTTGGCATACTTCTCAACTCCAGATTTGACTTCCAACCACACGTGGACGCGAGAACCGACAAGGCTGAGAGATTGCTAGCGGTAATGCTACGACTGGGAAAGACAAACGGGGGCCTATCGCCAGGAGCTCTTCGTGCGCTGCTCACTGCCGCAATCAGGCCGACTTTTACGTGGGGCGCGGAGATCTGGAACCGGGAGGACAAAGGTTGCAGCTGGGCAGGATGCGACGCTTGGAGTATCAGGCTCTCAGGAAGATAACAGGGGCCTATCATGGGGCGAGCCACCAGAAACTGGGCTGGATCGCTGCGGTCGAGCCCTCCAGTCTAGGCTGAATCACATCTCTCGATCTCCTGGGCAGCGAGGTCCCTACGCACAGATGACAGGGAGATCCGAGACTTCCTCGACGGACAAGCCGCACCGGGACACACCGACTGGCACAGCGGCCCGGCTAGGCGGGTTTCAAAGTAGATGGGCCCATCAACGCCGCCTTTTACCTAACACCGATAACCAACCCACAAGACAGGTCCTATGGCGACATTCAAGACACCACCACTGTCCCACTCACCCACTCTCCACTGCTAGATCCGAAGGACAAGAGGTCCAAAAGTAAAGGCTACTGGGCAGGAACAATAGAGGGTCTCCTGACTGAGGGATGGAGGATAGGCTACACCGACGGTATAGGGGTTAACGGAATGGCGGCATCGGCGGTTCACTCGGAGGACAGGAGGGGCTAAAAGAGGGCGACTTATGGGTCCTAACTAGGTCCCCTATCTCGGTCGCAGACTCGGAAAGGATGGCGCTGACACTAGGGGCAAGCCGCGAGACAACGGACATGCTATTTCTACTCACTGACTCCTAAGCGGCGCTATAAACAGCGGTCAACCTGAGAAACGGCTCCCCTCCTAGGTCAGGAATCGAGAGACAATTGAAGCAAGCCCTGTACAAGAGAAGGGACCAAGACACCGCCATCGCATGGATCCGCAGCCGCATTGGCATCCCCGGGAACGTCGCAGCCGACCAGCATGCAGCCTCGAGTCACACCTAGGAGTAGTCGCCGGATCGCCAGAAACAGCGACCGAGGAAGGCCTAGAGCGGCGTCGAGAGCGATAAGAAGGGAAGAAGGCAAGCCAAGGGCTTCGGCCTCAGAAGATGTGACTGGCAAAGGAGGGCCACCTCATCCTACACCTGGCTAAGAACGGATCGAGGCCCGCAGAAGAGCTGGCTCCACAAGATAGGAAAGGCAGCCGACCCCTCATGCCTCTGCCGCCACACCTCGGAGGACGGCCACCACATCATCTTGGTTTGCCCCAGGTTTAAAGAGAGAGCAGAGTTCCTGGGGAACCGCTCAGCGTGGGAGGACCTAGACACCCCGGTGTGGGTAAAAGAGGGGGGCGAGGACCCTTACGACAAGATAGAGGCGTTTTTAGGCTACATTTTTACACAACTTGCTTAATTTGTGAAGCTTCACGAGGATACGGAGGAGGCGTGGCGGAGGAGGAAGAATGAATCCCTTTTGTTCCCTAAACTTGCGATTCTCAGAACTCTCTCCTGTACGTAACTCGCGCCGGGGCGGCCAGGTTAGCTTAGGGTCCCTTGAATCCTCTCGGGCTTCCGAGAGGATCATCATGCCCCTCTTACAGGGCTGCACATGAGTACTGAATATGTAAAAAAATTAAAATTAAAAAAAGGCTATCCCTGGTTATTCCTGTCGGTATGTGTGACCGTTGCTGTGCGTACCTTGGTATTCTCTCTATAATATAAAGTGTTTTGTATTACAAAACGAGTTGCCTTCAAACCGTGAAGTAAAGGACATATAACCGCGATACATATGCCTATTATAAGCTTCCATTTGATGTCCACACATATCTTGGTGAAGCGGGTAGCCTAAGCACAAACGGTGACCTGCGCCCCATTGATTATTTACCACATTGTCCAACCCCATCGATTGGTGCACCAGACACAACAGCCCCGCCCCGCTCCAACTCCACAACCACAACCACAACCCACCCCACCCCACCCCACCAAAAAAACCCACATAAAAAAATAAAAAAATAAAAAAATAAAAAAAAGATGACGTTCTGAATAGACCCCTCTT
>Ga0307511_10000271_pt1 | contig 53991 bp, 40 predicted proteins | sample 13_EM_MG_FD_200266 | JGI IMG/M metagenome (GOLD analysis project Ga0307511, IMG submission 200266) | Populus trichocarpa ectomycorrhiza microbial communities from riparian zone in the Pacific Northwest, United States - 13_EM | ecosystem: Host-associated > Plants > Roots > Unclassified | place... | reverse complement strand
CGCTCTTGAACGCTTCCTTGCTCATGGCGACCCGCTCGTCTTCGGACTTCGGGTCCGTGCCTCGCCGGTGCTGGATTTGCGCGTTCATTTCTTGTTCGCCTCTAAGGATCGGAAGCATCCCCCCCCCTGTAGATGCCTCGTCAGCATACTAGGCGCAGGACGCACCTGCACTAGCGGAAGGCGTGCGTCAATTTAGCGCGCGCGCTGAAATGGTGCAGTGACCTGCCGCACTGATCGGGTCACTCGGCGGGTGGGGCGGTGGATTCGCGCGGGATCAACTTGTGCGGTAGCCGCGCCATTTTCGGCGCATCGCCGCTCTTCAGCGCCTGCAGCAGCAGGTCGGTCGCGCAGAACGCGAGGTCGTAGCTGGGTTGGTGGACGGTCGTCAGGCGGGGCCACACGATTCGCGCGATATAGGTGTCATCGAATCCTGCGACCGACAGGCGCTGGGGCACGGGTAGGGCGAACTCGTGAGCGGCCAGCAGGACGCCGGCCGCCATGTCATCGTTGCTGGCAAATATCGCGGTCGGCGGATTCGGCAGGGTCAACAGCTCGCGCGCGGCCTCGAGGCCGGACTCGAATACGAAGTAACCTTGGCGCACGTAGGCGGCATCGCAGGCAATCTGGTGGTGCTCGAGCGCGGCCCGGTAGCCGCGCAGCCGCAGGCTGCTTGCGAAGTGGTTGGGATGGCCGATGATGAATCCGATCCGCCGGTGGCCGCACTCGATCAGGTGCTCGGTCATCTCGCGCGCCGCGCCTTCGTCATCCATGTCAACATACGGGGAGGCATGTTCGACATCGTCCGGCGCGATGCGCACGAACGGCAGGTTGCGCTGATCGAGTGCTTCGAGCAGGTGGGCGGACTGCGACAGCGGCGGCGAGACGACCAGGCCATCGACATGGGTCTGGTCGATCAGTCCAATGACGTCGCGGGTCAACTCCTCGCCGCGGCCGCTGCATTGGTGCACGAACAGCCGGAACTTTTCCTGGCGGCAGCGGGCCATCGCGCCATGTTGCAGATCAACCAGGTAGTTGGCGCTGGGATTCTCATAGACCAACCCGATGAGATACGAGCGCCGGCCCGCGAGGCTGCGGGCTGACAGGCTGGGTTGAAACTGCAGCATCTCGGCCGCGGCCAACACCCGGGCGCGGGTCTCGGGCCTGACATTCGGCTCGTCGTTCAACACGCGCGAGACGGTCTTGATGGCGACCCCGGCGGCCTTCGCTACATCGTGTATCGTTTTCCTGGTCATGTCAGGGGGTGCATGAGATGAGGGAGTCCATGCCGGTTTCCAGCCGGATGTTGGCCACGCTCACCGCGAACTGTCCGGCGGAACTCAGCTCGAAAGCCTGCGTGATGGCATCCATGCGCGTCCCGGCATTTGCAAAACACGCCAGCGGGACTCTCACATGGCTCCAATCTCCCGTCCGCGGGGTGTTCGTGAACGTCTTCGTCAGGTCGACGGCGCCCTTGCAGCCGGGGCCGCATTCCATCTGCAGCATTACGTTCGACGTGGGTGCCTGATCGACTCTGTAGTCGAACCCCACCGACAGTTGGCCGTTAGTTTCGCGCTGCAGGTTGATGGGTACCCTCGAGGCGAGGCCCACCGAGGCGGCGGCGCTTGCATTCCACCTGATCTGCCGCGCGTCTTCCTGGGCGGCTCGATCCGTGGCAGACATCCGCACGCTGCCGACAACTCCTACCCCGCTCGGTACGGTCGACGCGTGCGCGCCATCACTCACGGTCCAACTCCATCCCGATCCCGGTTTGCCCGCCACGAAGAACACCTGGCTGTCGGTGGTGGCCGACACGGCTGTACCGCCGCCTTCCGGCAGACTGCGCAGGTTGCCATTGTCGGAATACGTCAATCCGTAGCCGTACGCAAATAGCGGTTTGACTCCGTCACCGCGGTTTACGGCGGCCTGTTGCACAGTCAGCGGCCAGGAGAACGACAGTTTGCCGTGAAAGTCATGCGGGATGGACCCGTCCGGTGCCCGGAAGATCACGTCCGCTATGCCGCCACCCTCCGTGCCCGGCAGCCACGCGGCAACGAACGCATCAGATGCATTGATATGTGGGTTCACCCACAGTGGCCGGCCGGACAGAAAGAGGGCGACGACCGGTATCCCCTGCCCATGCAGCCTGCGCAACAGCTCCAGGTCCGACCTGTCACCCGGACTGTACTCGACCGAGCCGATGTCGCCCTGAAACTCGGCGTACGGATTTTCTCCGAACACGACGATGGCCACGTCCGGGCGGGTCTTGAAGTTACCGCTGGCATTGAGCTCGGCAGTGCCCCCGCCGGCCTGCACGGCGCTCGATATCCCGGCAAATATCGTATCGGCGTTCGGGAAGTTCATGTTGGTGACACCGGTGCCCTGCCAGGTGATCGTCCAACCCCCACTCTGCTTGCCAATGCTGTTGGCGCCGTCGCCAGCAACGAGCACGTGTTGCGCGGGCTTCAGGGGCAACAGATGGTTCGCATTTTTCAGCAGTACCAGGGATTCACGCACCGCGCGGCGCGCGACAGCCCGGTGCTCGGGCGCCCCCAGCAATTCAAACTTGCCGGCCAATGGCCTGGACGAAGGTTTTCCCTCGTCAAGCAGTTGCGCGCGCAACTTGACCCGCAGGATGCGGCGATCCGCGTCCTCGATGCGTGTCGTCGGAATCTCTCCAGACCGGACCTGCGCGAGCGTGTTGGCATACAGTTGTTTCCAGCTGTCGGGAGCCATGATCACGTCGATGCCGGCATTGATGGCGGCCGCGCAGCTGACAGTCGTGCAGCCCGGGACCTGGCCATGGCCATTCCAATCACCGACCACCAGGCCGTCGAAATGCAGTCGCTGTTTCAACACGTCCGTCAGCAGGTCGTGATTGCCGTGCATCTTGATGCCTTGCCAGCTGGAGAACGAGGCCATGACGGCCTGCACTCCAGCGGACACTGCGGGCGGGTAGCCGGCAAAATGAATGTCGCGCAGCTCGATCTCGCTCGAACGGTTGTCGCCCTGGTCGTGTCCGCCAGTACCCCCGTCGCCCACGAAGTGCTTGGCGGTGGCGATGACATGGGCCGAGTCCAAAAACTGCGGCGTACCCGGGGTGCCCTGCAGGCCCAGAACCATTTGCGCGGCGTATACGCTCACTATCTTCGGGTCTTCCGAGTAACTCTCGTAGGTCCTTCCCCAGCGGTCGTCGCGTACGACTGCCAGGGTGGGCCCGAATGCCCACTCGATCCCGGTCGCGCGAACTTCGCGTGCCGTGATCTCACCAATCTGGCGAATAAGCTCCGGATCGTGCGCGGCTCCTAGCGCGATGTTGTGAGGGAATATCGTTGCTCCAACGATATTGTTGTGACCGTGCACGGCATCCGTTCCCCACATCGTCGGAATTGGATGTGGTCCATGAGAGGGGTCCATCGACGCGTCATAGAACCGATCGGCCAGTGTCAGCCACTCACTCGGTGGGGCAAATTCGTTGTTGCCAGGTGAAGAACTGCCGCCGTTCAGGATTGATCCGAGGGGATAGTGGCGAAGATCATCGGGTGTGATGCTTCCAATGTCGGCCTGGATGAGTTGGCCGACTTTCTGCTCGAGCGTCATTTCGCCGAGCAGCGCGCTGATGCGCGTCTCGAGAGCGGCATCCGGTGGCAAGGCGGGCGGTCTCTCGGGCCACACAGCGGGATGGATAGTAGTCGAAGACTCCGCAGCCAGATCGACACCGGACAGCAATGGACCCCCCACAAGCAGGCCCAAAAGCATTTTTATTCCGAGCCGTATGCATCTCAGTTCCATGGACCCCCACGAGCGCCCTGGTCAGGACGACACTTTGGGGCGAGGATCACACGGCAATGACAGCGCTGTCAACGAAAGGTCATTCCCTATGCTGGAGCAAACAAGACTTTCTCATTCCCCGGACGGACTGCAGGCGAAGCGCGCCGTAGACTCGGTGGTGAACATTAGCGATCTGCCGGATCTGCTACTCGTCGAGCGCACTCGCGGGCGCGATACCCGTGCCTTCGAGACTCTCATGCGCCGCTACAACCGGCGCCTTTACCGGATCGCCCGGAGCATTCTGAGCAACGATGATGCGGCGGAAGAGGCCGTGCGGGCGGCCTATTTCCGCGCCTTCGCCAATCTCGATCGCTATGAGCCAGCCGGCAAATTCGGCGCCTGGCTGGCGCGGCTCGCCTTCAATGAAGCGCTTGCGTTGCGCCGACACTCGCCTGTGGCACCGGTGAGTGTTGTCCAGCCGAGTGCCGTAGCGCCGGCCACTGGCACCGATGCGGTAGCCTCCAGGCAGCAGCTGGAAGACGCCATAGATGCATTACCGGAAGTATTTCGCACGGTGCTGGTGTTGCGCGTCGTCGAAGATCTGAGCGGCGTCGAGGTGGCAGTCTGTCTCGGTCTGAACGAGACGACTGTGCGCACACGGCTGTACCGTGCGCAGCAGAGACTGAAGATGGACGTGGCTCGCCGGCTGCGCGCGGAGCCCTTCAACATCTTCGAGCTCACTCCCGAGCGATGCGACCGTATCGTGGCGCAGGTGTTCGCGAAACTGCATACCGCGACTCCGGTGGCTTCGGAATCCCGCTGAGAAAACGCTTAGGCGCAGCGTTTGCGATGGGTCTACGGCGGTGCCGTGAAGGCCCTCTGTAAACGATGCGCCGCGCGCGAGGCCGTGGGGCATCGTGAACATTCGTAGATAGTGGCTCTGTCTCCGGTGGCGCGTGCCGGTATCATGCGCCGCCTATGCGTTCCCGTACCCGCCTAGTGACAGCGGTTGTGTCACTCTTCGTTGCCGGCGTAGCTGTTGCGCCGGCGCTGGCCGCCACTTCGAAAGACGCTGCACTCCAGACTGTCGCGGAACAGTCTCACTTTTTGCGAACCGGCCGCTACGACGAAGTCGTGCGACTCTGTGCCGCGTACGAGCGAACATGGCCAGGTGCGGTTCGCTGTACCCAGTTCGGCCGCACACCCGAAGGCCGGCCGATGCTCGTGCTTACCGCCTCACGAACAGGTGCGCTGACGCCTGAGCAGGCCCGCAAGCGAAATCTTCCGGTGATGTTGATGCAGGGTGGCATCCACGCCGGCGAAATCGATGGCAAGGACGCAGGGTTTCTCGCCTTGCGCGAGCTACTGAACGAGACCGGCGCGTCAGCGTCCGGAGCGTCCGCGTCGGGGCCGGCAGCGGGCGCCTTGAAGTCGTTCGTGCTGGTGTTCGTGCCCGTCTTCAATGTTGACGGTCATGAGCGGTTTGGGCATTGGAACCGCCCCAACCAGGTGGGACCGGAAGAGATGGGCTGGCGCGCCACCGGCCAGAACTTCAATCTCAATCGCGACTACATGAAGGCGGATACCCCCGAGATGCAGGCGATGCTGCATCTGCTGGGCGCATGGGACCCGGTTCTGTATGTAGATCTGCACGTGACCGACGGCGCCGAATTCCAGCACGACGTTTCCAACACGCTGGAGCCGGTTTACACCGGTGATCCGGGGCTGCACCCGGAAGGCCGCGAGCTGGTCAAGGAGCTCAACGGGAAGATTGCCCAGCAAGGCTCCCTGCCGCTGGATTTCTATCCGAGCTTCGTCGTCGATGATGACCCGGCATCCGGCTTCGCGGCGGGTCCGCCGCAACCGCGCTTCTCCCATGGGTATTGGGGCCTGCACAATCGGTTCGCCCTATTGGTGGAAACGCATTCCTGGAAGGACTATCCAACACGCGTACGGGTGACGCATAACATCATCCTGTCGCTCGCCGAAATGATGGCGAAGCAGGGCGCGCGCTGGCGCACGCTGCAACACGAAGCCGATTCGCGGGCGTTGGGGCTCGGTGGACAGGATGTCGCGCTGGACTTCGGGAATGGGCCGCACGTCACCATGATCGATTTCCAGGGGTACGCCTACACCCGGGAGCCATCGGCAGTCTCAGGCTCGCTGGTTACACACTACGACAATAAGAAGCCGCAAGTGTGGCGCCTCCCATTCAAGGACGTAGTCGTACCGAAGACGCATGTGAAAGCACCCACGGGCGGCTACGTGATCCCGGCTGCTGAGGCGGCTTGGGTGGGCGACAAGCTGATCCTGCACGGCATCCGGTTCGAGCGTATTGCGAAGCCCCAGGCCGGTGTCCAACTCGAGACATTCCGGGCTTCCAAGGTGGCCTACTCGAAGGCTCCTTTCGAGGGGCATACGACCATGACCTTCGAGGGCCAGTGGCAGCCGGAAACCCGTGCCATTCCCGCAGGCTCGCTGTTCGTGCCGATCGCACAACCCAACGCACGGGTGTTGGTTGCGCTGCTGGAGCCGCAGGCGCCCGATTCGCTCGGCGCCTGGGGCTTCTTCAACACGGCCTTCGAGGCCAAGGAGTACATGGAGCCGTATGTCGCAGAGCAAGTGGCGCGCGAGCTGTTGGCCAAGGACCCCAAAGTGGCGGCGGCCTTCACCCAGAAGCTTGGCGCTGATCCGGAGTTTGCCGCCAACCCGCAGGCGCGCTTGGATTTCTTTTTCCAGCTGTCACCTTCGTGGGATGAACGGCTGAACCTGTACCCGGTGTATCGCGTGGCCGCGCATCCATGAACCGCTGGGCCCATTGCGACAAGGTCTACTCCGACTGTGCTCCCGCTCCAACCGCCACCCACGCCAGGTCTGAATTCGACACCGACTCGAGCTTGAACGACTTGGCCGAGGCGGCCATGCGCATGAGCGCCTGCGCAAGCGGCATTGGAGGCGTCGTGTCCCCTTTCTTTGCCTTGTGGAAGCGTACCGGGTTGATGCGCGCGACGACGTAGTTGCGCAGGTAGGGAGATTTGAAGCCGCGGGCCTGCAGCGCTGCGATGAGCTTCTTCACCTGGGTATCGATTTCCAGCAACCGCGCTGCAAAACCGTCCCGTTCGCGCAGGCTGACGGGCAGCGTGCGCTCGCTGAAGCGGTCTACTTTTTTCAGCAGCGCGCTGTAGGCGCCTCCCGCGAAGCGTGAAGACTTCTCGTAGACGATACCGAGTGTCAGCAGGTCGGCGGACTCGAACTCCGCCGTGAATTGCGACTCCTTCGAGGTCGCCTGATTTTTCGCGAGGCTGCGGGCCATGCGAATCACTTCGAGGCTGCGGTCGCGCAGGTTGTGGGCCTTCTCCGTGTTGAGGGCCAGGATGCGATAGGCCAGTTTGTCATCGGGCGAGATCAATGCGGTGATCTGCTTCAGCCCGAGCACTTTCGCCGCGGCGAGACGGTGCCGGCCGTTGGGCGTCCACAGACGCCCATCCTCGCCCCGCACCACGATCAGGGGATCCAGGAATGCGGCAGTCTCGTCTATCTTCAGTGCCAGGCGCTTCGCATGCGTGGGGGACAGATCGCGCTGGAAAGGTGTAGGTTGAACAGCGCTCAGGGGAAGCGAAGCCAGCATGAGTGGCCTGCCACCCAGAGGCTCGCGGTAGGCGCCGATCGGTGCACCTCCCGCGCTTCGCACGAGCGCCGCGATTTCACTGACCTCTGGACTGTCCATCGCGATCGCGACGTCAGCGGCATCCAGTCCGCGGGCGCTCCTGCCCGGCGCCAGCTTGCCCCGTGTCCGTTTCTTGGGTGCTGCGCTTTTCGCCTTTCGTGTTGCCATAGGTCGATTATCTCTCTAACGGCACCTGCTCCGGCAAGCGTCCTGTGCGAAAATAGCCGGCTCCGCCATGAACACCCGCATCGACACAATCAGCGTCGCTGGAAATCTTCCAGCGCAACGAATCGACGCTGCTGGACACGCTCACGTTGACCAGCGGGCGGTGCTCGCGCTCGCCTTGCCCTTGATGGCGAACGCCGCAATCCAGATCATTCTGAACCTGACCGATATGTGGTTCATCGGTCATATCTCGACGCTCGCCCTTGCCGGAGTCGCCGCCGTGCAGTGGTTGGTTCTGGTCGTCGTGTTGACTCTCGGCGGAATCGCTTCGGTGGTCCAGACGCTTGCCGCCCAATGTTACGGAGCCCGCCGCTATGCGCGCGCGTCACAATCGGTGTGGATGGCACTGTGGGCAACCCTGTGTGCCGCACCGCTATTTGTAGCAGTCGGCGCTTCGGGTCACCTCATCCTCGCACCCTTCGGCTTCAGCCCCGAGATCGAGCATCTCGCTACCTCGTTCTGGTTTCCGCGTGTTGGAGGCGCAGCATTTGGCGTCGCCGCATGGGGGATGCTTGGGTTTTTCAATGGGATCGGTCGCCCGCGCATCACGCTTGTCATTACTGTCGCGACCACGCTCGCCAATGTACTGTTCAACGATGTCTTCATCTTCCACCTCGGGTGGGGAGTCGCGGGTTCCGGTTGGGGGACGACCGCCGCCCAGGCGCTGGGCCTTGCGCTGTGTGTCGTCATCTTCCTGCGTGCTCCGTACCGGCTGAAGTTCAAATCACATCTCACCTGGCGTCCGCATTGGCCACAGCTTCGCCAGCAGTTGAAGTTGGGTTTTCCGACGGGCCTGTTGCCGGCCGCGGATCTTCTGGGCATGTCCATCTTCCAGATGATGCAGGTTCGATTGGGGACAGTCGGCGGAGCCGCGACGCAGATGGCCATGATCCTGACATCCATCGCGTACATGCCCGGTTATGGCATTGCATCGGCGGGAACCACTCTCGTCGGCCAGTCCATTGGCGCCGGCGACCGTTCCTGGGGAATGCGTGTCGGCTCGAGAGTCATTCTGATGACCGCGCTTTACATGGGCGGCATCGGAATTGTGATTGCGAGTGCCGGTCCACTGCTGTTGCCATTGTTCACGCAAGCCGGGGATGCGCAGGCCGCCTCGGCGGTGGCCCTCGGCGAGCGGCTGCTGTGGCTCGCGGCGATCTACCAGGTCTTTGATGGACTCAATATGGGCAGCGGCCTGTGCCTGCGGGGTGCCGGGGATGTCGTGATACCGGCAGCGCTGGTGATACCGGTTTCGTGGATGGTGTTCGTGCCGCTGGCGCACGCTTTGACGTTTACGCCGGAACAGGGCTGGGTGCATTTCCTGCCGCAGTTCGGCTATGGGGTCCTGGGTGGGTGGGCTGCCCTGGTCATTTACGTGATGCTTCTGGGCACGACGATGTGCTTGCGCTGGCGGTCTGGGGCGTGGCAGAGAATCAAGCTCTGATATTGTTGCAGCCTGACCCCCAGCTGGTGAGCGAAAGCCCCCGGAAAGGTTGAGTGAATGTCGATTGTTCGCGCCCGAGAAATCGCACTGACCGTCGTCGCCTCGATAAGCCTGGGGGGATGCGGGAGCGTGGGAAGGTTCGATCCGAGCCCTGCCCACGTCGTCGATCTATCGGGCAGCTGGACTTTGGATCGAGGCTTGAGCGATGACCCCAAGCTGATCATTGAGAAGTTACGGCCGCAGCCTGCCAAGCATCGTGGGGACATGCCACCCGATGAAGGTATGGGCGATGACAGCGGCCCTCCCGAGGAGGGAGGACAACAGGGTGGTGGGCAGCGCGGCGGTGGCCGCTCGCGTCGGGGTGGTGGATCTCAGGGACCGTCTCAGATGGCCTACCGAAACAACAACGACGCCTACACGCACTCCACGGTCCTGAAGATGTTCCAGGGGGATCTCGCGCGGGCGGAGAGCCTGACGATCCGCCAGGATCCCGACCGGTTCACTCTCGACTACGGCAGTGCGGTGCGCAGCTTCACACCTGGAGCGGTCAGTGTCGTGTCAGCGGCCTGGGGCGTGGCGGATCAAAGCTCCGGCTGGAAGGGCCGGGAGTTTGTCATCCAGGTCAAGCCGCAGATGGGCGTGGCCACCGTTGAATCGTTCAGCCTCGCGGAGGATGGCAAACACCTGGTGGAGCAGTTGCGTATGGGTGGCGGCGAGTTTCCGGCAGTAAAGTTGAAACGAGTCTACGCCCGGGCGGATCATCCGGTGCCGCGGGACGTGCCTACGAATGACTGAGATGCTCGAGCACCGATCCAACCCGGTGATCGTCCGCCGGATTCAGCCGTAGGAGCCGGTTCGCGGTGGCCATCGCGGCGGCGCGGTTTCCACCGCCCAGTTGCTGTTGGAACAATCGAAACAGGCCGCGCAGCGCAGGGCGGTTATCCTCGATGCTCCAGGGCAATACGAGCTCGCCTGCCTCGTGGCACGTGGCCTCCACCAGTTCGGACGTGCGTGTCAGCAGCGGGCACAGCAGGAGTGCATCGACCCAGGGAGCGTGGGCCTGCGAGTGCCTGCCGACGGCGGTTGCCAGGTCATCCAGAATGTCCAGGCTGTCGAAGGCCTGCGGGTGCTCGTGCAGGAATTCACACCACTGCGTCTCGATGCCCGGCTTCCAGACGCGATCCCCGCCGAAGGGCTGATCCTGGGCCGAGAACGGCTTTGGCAGCGGGAACACGGCGTGCCACCGCTGTTGAATCTCGAGCAGCTCCGGGGGTGCTCCGAGGGCAAAGCGCGCCGGCGTGCCCGTTGGAATCAACCGGTGGCGCGCCGGTGAGCGGTCGGCAACCCGCAGCAGCCAATCGCGTAGCCGTCCGCCCGCCCCCTGTACTTTATAGGTCACCGGGTCGAGCGGATTGACGGACATCCGGGTCAGGAATTCGATTCGCGGATCATCCTCGGGGACTCCGTGGCTGGCGAGGGTGTTTACCCACTGGCGCGCACATTGCTTCGCTTCGTCCATCCGATGTCCGGCAACGAGTAACTCCACCTCCAACACGCAGATCTCGTCCGCTTGCGGGTTGTCGTATTGCGCATTCCGGAACGCGCTCCATGCGCCCTCGCTGTCCCCTCGATCCATATAAATGGTGGCGAGTCTTTGCCACGCTTCCGAGCGCAGTGGCGAACGTGGCGCACGTTCTGTCGTTTCACGTAGCAGTTTGAGCTTGTGGCGCGCACCGTCGGGTGACATGCCATACGCCTCACACAGGAGGTGAAGGAGAATGGCGGTGTCTTCGTCGTGATAGCGCTCGGGCGCGGCAAGCCCGGGCTCGAGAGCCGCGATCACTTCGGCGCCGCGGCGCAGGTCGAGCAGATGAGCCGCGAACTCGATGAGCGCGCCGCGTGGGATACGACTGCCGATGAGCAACTCGTCGCGCTCGGCCTGCGGGATGTTGGCCAGTACATAGGGCCACAACACATCCTGTGTCAGAGGCGGCATGAGAGGTATGGGGAGGCAGCACTCGTGGAATCTCTTTCCCGAGCCGCACGGGCAGGGGTCGTTCCGCCCCGGTTCGGGCATCGGTTTGCGTTTCGCGCGCTGCGGGTTTACGGGCAGCGCGCACTGGACCAGCCCGTTCCAGACTGCCCGTGCCCAAGCGAAGGCCATGGCGCGTCCGAGGTTGCTGTCGCTGCGCAGTGGCGAATCGGGCGCGGCATATTCGAGCAGCCGCTCGCGCACCCAGCCGAGAAAGTCGGCCGGGTCCGCGGCCCGCATGGCGATCCCGACCGAGTCGGGGATCAGCCGTTGGAACTCGAGAAGCCTGGGCGCTGCATTTTCCGAGTCCACTTTGCCATGGCCTTGCGGCCAACTCCTTACGGGGATCGCGCAAGCGCGACCCCGTCCATGCAGCGGCGCGCACTGCGCGCCGATCAGAGCGCGGCTGCTGCCGCGGCCATTGCCTCGATCCGCGCCCAGTCGCGTGCCGCCAGCGCGTCGGCCGGGCTAAGCCATGAGCCGCCCGCGCACAGCACATTGGGCAGCTCGAGATACGACCTCACCGTGTCCTGTGTGATACCGCCCGTCGGGCAGAAGCGCGCGTCGGGGAAAGGGCCGGCGAATGACTTGAGCATCGCAATGCCGCCGGCAGCGCCCGCGGGAAAGAATTTGAAGCACTGGTAGCCGGCGGCGAGGCCATTCATCAGCTCCGAGGCAGTTGCCACGGCGGGCAGATACGGGATGGCCGAGCCCCGCCCGGCTTCCAACAGCGCCGCCGTCGACCCGGGCGAGATCGCAAAGGCCGCGCCGGCCCTGGCCGCGGACTGCAGATCCGAAACGGACAGCACCGTACCCGCGCCCACACAGATGTCAGTCTCCGCACGCGAGATTGCTTCAATCGCCTTCAACGCCGCCGGGGTGCGCAACGTCACCTCGATCACCCGGATACCGCCGCGGACCAACGCTCGCGCCAGGTCGACCGCGATCCCCGCATCCTCAATGACCACCACCGGCATGACCGGCGATAACCGTAGAAACTCTTCGATGCCCTGCTTCATTTCGTCAGCGCCTCACCGTGAAACCCGCGTCGCGCAGCAGATTCTGCACCTCGGCAATACCCACCAGGTTGAAGTCGCCGGGTATGGAATGTTTCAGGCAGGCCGCCGCGAGTCCGAAATCAACGCAATCCTGATCATCCATCTGCGTGCGCACGCCGTGAAGTATGCCTGCCGCGAACGCATCTCCGCTGCCAATGCGATCGATGATGCGCCCGATCGAGTAGGTGCGCGTGGTGCGCAATCCTTCCCGCGACAGCAGGGCAGCGGACAAATCGTGATCGTCCACACTGCGCTGGATCCGCACCGTCGTTGCGATGCGCTTCAAACGGCTGAATGTCTCGAACGCCTGAGTGCCCGCGACCCGGAATTGGTCGGCGGCGGGAACGTCGTCGAAGCTACGGCCCAGGATCAAAGCGATATCCCGCTGCTCGGCAAACAGCAGGTCGGCGTGGTCGACCAGATCCCGCAGTATGGGACGGGCGTCCCCGTGCCATCGCTCCCAGAGTTTCGCGCGGTAGTTGCAGTCAAAAGAGACCGCGACACCCAGGGCGCGCGCCGCGCGCGCCGCGCGTAATGCAGCTTCCGCAGCTTGCGGACCCACCGCTGGGGTGATTCCGGACAGATGCAGCCAACTCACCTCCTTGAGCACCGAGTTCCAGTCGATGAGTTCCGGAGGCGCCAGGGCGAAAGCCGATCCCTCCCGGTCGTACAGCACTTCGGAGGGGCGCAGACCCGCGCCCACTGTCAGGAAATAGAGCCCCATCCGCCCTGGGCGGAACTGAATCGCGTCCGTCCGCACGCCGTGGCGCCGCAATTCGCCCGCCGCTGCATGCCCCAACGCGTTGTCGGGGAGGACGCTCACTGCCGTTGCGACGTGCCCCCATTGCGCCAAAGCAACTGCGACGTTGGCCTCGGCCCCCCCAATATGTCCGACCAAAGTCCTCGATTGGAGAAGTAGTTCACTGTGCGACGCAGCAAGACGCAGCAATATCTCGCCAAAGCAGGCTATGCCTGCCGCTTGTGTGTGGTTATTTCGCATCATCTGTTATGCCTGAATAGTCTGGGGTTACGCGAGCTTGTGGGCGTAACACAGGATTTGCTAAGTTTAATGTCACCGGTGTCAAAGAGGGGCTTGTTCCGGCGCCGTCATCCCATGCCATGTTGTGAAGATCGCACCACCCGCCAGCGGGCACCGATCTGTCCGGCGGGCTGACGACGGGCGACGAGTATCCCTCATCCGGGAGACGGCTTGCCACGCCCGAACAGGGAGTTCGGTCGAGCCAACGCTGTTACCGGTAGCTGATACCGATATCAATTTTTTTCGGTCCAAATCATTTTCGTTGTGGGAGAGAAAGGGTCATGAAGACAGGTCAGAACTCGACTAGAGCCGCAGCTATGCCTCGGTATGCGATACCGGTGGCAGCCGCCGTGGCCGCCATCCTGGCCGCACACTCGGGCGCGGCCCGGGCGGCTGACGACGCGCAGGGGCCGCAAGCGGCTTCGCCCGCCGTACAGGTCGAAGAAGTGATCGTGACGGGATACCGGAAGAGCCTGAACGCGGCTCTCGACCTGAAGCGCGATTCGGTCGGCTCGGTCGACCAGATCGTCGCCGAAGACATCGCTGCATTCCCCGAATTGAACCTCGCGGAATCCATCCAACGCATCCCGGGCGTCTCGATCCAACGTGACGCCGGCGAGGGCCGCCAGATTTCCGTTCGCGGTCTGGGTCCGCAGTACACGCGCGTTCGCATGAACGGCATGGAAGCTCTGACCACCGTCAGCACGTCTGACGCGAACGGTGGAACCAACCGTGACCGTTCGTTCGACTTCAACGTGTTCGCTTCGGAACTCTTCAACAACATTACCGTACACAAGACGTCCTCCGCGGACATCGACGAAGGCTCACTCGGAGCCACGGTCGACCTGCGTACGGCCCGGCCGTTCGATTACAACGGCTTTACCGCCGTGATGGGCGCCAAAGAAAACTACAACGATCTTGCCGGTACCCTCATGCCGCGCTACAGCGGGCTCATCAGCGACATTTTCTTCGACGGCAAGTTCGGAGCGCTGGTGTCGGTTGCGTATCAGAAGCGCGCCATTGTCGATGACGGCGCGGGCTCGGTGCGTTGGATGAACGGTCAGCAGATACAGACCGACCCCACCAAAGTAAACCCCACCAACCCCAACGACCCCCTCACTTGTCTCGGGTGCGTGGTCCCCAGCCCGGCTAACTCATTCACGAAATTGGGCGCGGGCTATACCGGCCCGAGCCTTGCTCAGTTGAATGCCGCCTTCCGGCCGCGGCTGCTGCGTTACGAGGAATATCACACGGACGAGAGCCGGTTGGGCATCACCAACTCATTGCAGTTCAAGCCCACGGACAAGACGCTGATCAACTTCGATACGCTGTTCGCCCAGCTGGACGGCACCCGCGAGGAAGAGCAGCTCGAGAACCCGAGTTTCAGCAGCACCGGGGCCACGAACGGCGGTATCAACGGCGTTGTTGTCCGGTCGGCCACCATCGATGCCAACAACAATCTCGTTGCCGGCACCTTCGACAACGTCGACATCCGTTCTGAGCACCGCTACGACATCAACGATACGAAGTTCCGTCAGCACGTGCTGAGCCTCGAACAGGGCATCACGGACACTCTGAAATTCAACGGCCAGGTCGGTTGGGCGCAGTCCATCCTGACCAGCCCGGTGTCAACGACGCTCATCTGGGATATCTACGGCGTCAACGGCTATTCGTTCGACACCGGCACCAATGCGCTGAACAACCGGTTGCCCCTGCAGACGTACGGCGATGCGAAGGTGACCGATCCGAATGCATGGAAGCTCACCCAGGTCCGCCTCCGTCCGGGTGATGTCTTCAACACCTTCACGAACTACCAGGGTGACCTCGAGTGGGCAGCCACGGATTCGGTCAAATTGAAGGTGGGTGGCGAGCTCAAGAAATACTCCTTCAAGACGGATTCCGTGCGTCGCACGTCCGAGACGGCGCCGGCCGCCGCGGCTGCGATAGCGGGAGGACAGTATGGAACGCTTGCGAACCTCACCGGCCTCGGCGACCTACCTGCGGGCAGCGTCAAGACCTGGGCGGTTCCCGACATCGGGAAGGCGATCTCGGTGCTTGGGCTGAATGATCCGGCGCTCTACCCGGTGGGCATCACCGCCGCGCTCGGCAGCAACTTCAATGTGTCCGAGAAGGACACGAGCGCCTTCAGTCAGGCTGACTGGACCACGGAGATGTTCGCCATCCCAATCCGTGGAAGCCTGGGCGTCCGCTGGGTGCACACCGATCAGATCTCGACCGGCTACTCTACGATCGCCGGCAACATTGTCTATGCTCCTACCGAGCACACCTACAACGACGTTCTACCGTCGTTGAACGTGGTCGCGGAAGTTACTTCCGACTTCCAGATCCGCGCCAGCGCCGCCAAGGTGATGTCGCGTGCCGGTCTGGCCAGCCTCAATCCGGGCTCAAACGTGTCGATCTCCGGTCAGAACAAGACCGTGACCACCGGTAACCCGAATATCGATCCGATCCGCGGCAAGGCTTACGACCTCGGGTTCGAGTGGTACTTCGCCAAGGAGTCGCTGCTGAGCACGGCGTTCTTCTATAAAAAGATCGATTCCTTCGTGGAGACCTCGCGTACGGTCACTAACTTCGCGGCGAGCGGTCTGCCCAACGACCAGGCGATCGCCGCCTGTCTGTCCGCAGGCCGGGCGACCGACGCTACGTGTCTGGATGGCTGGACAGTCAGTGTGCCGACCAACACCCCGGGCGGCAATCTGAAGGGCGCGGAGGTGAGCTACCAGCAGCCGTTCTCCTTCCTGCCGAAGGGATTCAGCAATTTCGGGACGATCCTGAACTACACGTACGTGACGTCCAACATCAAGTATGTGAATACGAACGCGGTGCCCCAGGCTGGGGTGCCCGTGCAGTACATCACGAATACGTTGTTGAACCTGTCGAAGAACGCGGCCAACGCCACGTTGTACTACGACAACGGGACGTGGAGCGCTCGCGTGTCGGGTGCGTATCGCAGCCCGTACCTGACGAACGTTCCGGGTGCGAACCTGAACGACGTGGAAGGTACGAAGCAGACGATCAACGTCGACTTCGCTTCGAACTGGAATGTCACGGAAAATTTCCAGCTGTCACTGGAAGCCTTGAACCTGACCAACCAGTTCCAGTACCAGTACGTGGATTCGAACGGCAACCGCATGAACTACTACCACCAGCAGGGACGTGATTACCTGGTGGGTGCGCGCTACAAGTTCTAATCAACCCACCCGCTACGGGTCTTGAAAACGCCGGGAGAAATCCCGGCGTTTTTTTTGGGTCATGTACCCGCCAGGCGTATCCGCGACACCCTATTCGCGTAGCGGTAAGTACTTCACCAGGCGCGTCGGTGCTACGACATACCGAATGCGACGACATGCCAGTCGGAGCATCGGTATGCCGTAGCAACGGCGCGGGTGTGATAGCGCGACAACAGCAGGCGTTGACGCCACTGCCTCTCGTGTCTCGCTAACTCCCGGCGGCGAGGCCGTCGTAAGCCCGCGCGAGCGCGCTCGTGAACAGTTCGTTGCCGGCCAGTGCCGGTGCAAACACCATATCCAGGGCCAGGAACATCGGCAGATCCGCCGCGGCGCGGTTCTGACAGCTGCGCCCGATGTCAAACAGCCGTTTTGCCAACGGATCAACGACCTGTTCACCGTCGGCCGCCTTGCGGCGCACGAAATGCATCCACGCGGCAATCGGCACACATAGTCTGTCGATCGGACGTCCCGCTTGCAGGTTGTCCTGCAGGGTGCCGAGCAGGCGGAAGGGCAGCTTCTGCGAGCCATCCCAGGCGATCTGCGCGAGGGCGTGACGGATCGCCGGATTGCGGAAGCGCTTGAGAATGGCCTGGATATAGACGCCCAGGTCGAGGCCGCGCGGCGCCTTGAGCGTCGGCAGTATGTCCCGTTTCATCATCGTTGCGATGAATGCGGCCAGGTCCACGTCCTCCATCGCCTGGGCGACGGTCTCGTGGCCTGCGAGAAGGCCGAGGTAGGCGAGCGACGAATGCGCGCCGTTCAACAGGCGCAGCTTCGCCCGGTCATAGGCTCCAACATCGTCCGTGATGATGACCCCGGCGCTCGCCCAGTCGGGAATGTCGCCGGCGCTGCGATCCTCGATCACCCATTGGACGAAACCTTCCCTTTGCACCGGCCAACGATCCGTGAGGCCCAAAACTTCGGTGACCCGGTCGCGCAATGCGTCCGTGGTCGCGGGTGTGATGCTGTCGACCATGGTGCGCGGAAAAGCGACCTTATCCTCAATCCAACGCGCCAGGTTGCGGTCGTCGGCCTCGGCAAGCTGCAGCACTGCCCGGGCGAGACGCGATCCGTTGTCCACGAGGTTGTCGCAACTGACGATGGTGAGCGGACCGATACCCGTTGCGCGCCTGCGCCGCAGCGCCTCGACGAGATATCCGATCAGGCTCGTCGGAGAGTGGGGCGTGCGCAGGTCGCGCCGAATATCCCCATGAGCCATGTCGAGATTGCCATCAGCGCCGAGACAGTATCCCTTCTCGGTGACGGTGATGGTCACGACGCGCGTCCGCGGAGCGCACAACTGTTCCAACACCGTCTCCGGGTCTTCCGGAGCTACGAGAGTCTGCTTCAGTGCTCCGATGACCTGGTATGAAGTTGACCCATCGAGGGCTGCCAGTGTGTACAGGCCATCTTGCGGGACCAGTGCATCGCGCACGTCCGGGCTTCGAAGTGAGACTGCACAGATTCCCCAGCGTGGGTCACTCGCGAGCAGCTTCTCCACGAACCATGCTTGATGGACGCGGTGAAAGGCGCCGGGCCCGAAATGGACGATGCCGATGTCAACTGACCTGCGATCATAGGCAGGCCGCTTGACCTCGCGCGGCAGGCGCGCGAGGTTTGCTTGCGAGAGAAATTCGGCCATTACAACACTACGCCCGTCTTCCAGATGGCAATTTCCCGCTCGTCATTGAGCTCGTTGCGGGCAGGCTTGCCCGATGCGGTCTCAATGACCAGCCGCATCAGCTCGCGGTGCGCTTCGTCCATGCTCGTACCCTCCAGCACCTGGCCGGCATCGAAATCGATCCAGCGCGGTTTCTTGTGGGCCAGCGCGGAGTTGGAGGCTATCTTGAGTGTGGGCACTGGAAATCCCAAGGGTGTCCCGCGGCCGGTGGTGAACAGCAGCAAGGTGGCTCCGGCCGCAACGAGCGCCGTCGAGGAGACCGCATCGTTGCCGGGGGCTTCGAGTAACGCGAGTCCCGGCCGGCTGGCGCGCTGACCATACAGCAGGACCTGGCTCACCGGCGCTCTTCCGCCTTTTTGCACGGCGCCCAGGGACTTCTCCTCGAGCGTGGTGATGCCGCCTGCGATGTTGCCGGGAGACGGATTCTCGTAGACGGGCTGGCCATGATCGATGAAGTATTGTTTGAAGCTGTTGACCAGGGACACCACGTCCGCGAACACGCGTGCGTCCACGGCCCGGCGCATCAACAGTTCCTCCGCGCCGAAAACTTCCGGAATCTCCGTGAGTATCGGTGTTCCGCCGGCTGCTGAAACCTCGTCGGCGATGCGGCCGACGAGTGGGTTGGCCGTGATGCCGCTGAAGCCATCGGAGCCGCCGCACTTGAGGCCGATGGAAAGCGTGGACAGCGGGCAGGGCTCACGCTCGTCGCAGGCTGCGATGGACACGAGCTCGGCCAGCGCCGCCAGCCCATCTTCGATCTCGTCATCGCTGACCTGGGCATTGAAGGCCCGCAGTCGCGACTTGTCGTAATCGCTCGCCTCCGCCAGCAGTTTCTCCAACTGATTGGATTCGCAACCCAACCCCACGACGAGCACACCGCCTGCGTTGGGATGCATGATGAGAGAGGCGAGAACCTTGCGGGTGTGCGCAAGGTCATCTCCAAGCTGAGAGCATCCGAACGGATGTGTCAACGCATGGATGCCATCAACATGGCCGGCGTAGCGTTCGGCGCCGAGGCGCGCAATCCGTTCTGCCGTCCGTGTAACACAACCGACGGTTGCGATAATCCAGATCTCGTTGCGTGTGCCAACGCGTCCGCTGCTACGGCGGTAGCCCATGAACTCCTGCGGCGACGCGAGACCTGAGGCCGTCGCTCGCACCGGCGCAACAGGTTGGTATTCGTATCGATTGACGCCCGTGAGCAGCGTTGTCAGATTGTCGGTGTGCACGAGTGAGCCGGCAGCAATGTCGCGCTTGGCCTCGCCGATCGGCCAGCCATACTTGCGTACCGGGCTCCCGGCGCTGATCTTGCGGATGGCCAGCTTATGTCCGCGGGGGATCAACTCGCGAACGTAAAGAGAGGGGCCGCTCGAACGGTCCGGATTGTCCAAGGCGACGGTCTCGCCCGGCTCGAGCTGCCGTAAAGCGACGGCGACATCGTCGTCCGGATCGATGCGATGCACGGAAGGTGTGGAATGCGTTTGCATGATGGTCGGATAAGAGCCTCGGCGCGAGAAAGTTGCGCACTGCAACGCTCTTCCGCGGGAAACCGGTGTCATTTAAAGGGGCCAATCTGTTTTTGTCCAGCCCCCGGTTGATGCGTACACTGCGGCAGCCTTTGCACCTCAAGAAGGCGCGAGCGCGAGTACTACGAGCATGCCCAAAACAAGAACATCCGGCAGCAGGGGGACTGCGGCCGATTCGGCGGGGTTGAAGGGAGCCGGGAGCATTTCGGGCCGCAGGGCGACCATCAACGACATCGCCCGGCTCGCTAACGTCTCGAAGAAGACTGTTTCGCGGGTGATCAACCAGTCTCCGTTCGTTAAGGACGCGACGCGGGCCAAGATCGATGCGGTCATTCAGCAAATCGGATACGCGCCCGATCCCCAGGCCCGCGGCCTGGCTTTCCGGCGTTCATTTCTGATCGGGTTGATCTACGACAACCCCAACGCGCAGTACATTGTAAACATCCAGGACGGTGTTCTGGATGCTCTGCGCGGCTCAGGATTTGAGCTCGTCGTGCACCCCTGCGACCGGTTGAATGAGGACTTCCTGCCAGGTATCCGGCGTTTCATCGAGCGACAGAAATTGCACGGTGTGGTCCTGTTGCCCCCCATCTCCGAAGATCAGCAGCTTGCACAAGCGCTGCGGGAGATCGATTGTCAGTACGTCCGCGTCGCATCGGTCCGATTAGACAATACCTCGCGTGCAATCTTATGTAACGACCGCGAGGCGACAGCCGAAGCCGCGAACTATCTGGAGGCTCTCGGTCATCGCCGTATTGGACTCATCGCGGGTCCGTCTCACTATCGATCTGCTCACGAGCGGGCGCTTGGTTTCACGACGGCCCTTGAGGCGCGCGGTGTGACCATTCCGCCCGACATGATCGTCGAGGGCGCTTACACGTTCGATTCGGGCGTTGCTTGCGCAGAGGCGCTACTGGCTCGCAAGCCGCGCCCTACGGCGATCTTCGCCTGCAACGATGAGATGGCAGCGGGGGTGTACAAGGCGGCCTACCGCCTCAGGATCTCCATTCCCGAGGAGCTCTCGGTGGTCGGCTTCGATGACAGTCCGTTGGCGACGCGCCTATCGCCTTCGCTGACTACCATCCGGATGCCCATTCGCGATATGGGCCGCTTGGCTGCGACCAAGCTCATACCCGTCAAGGTGCCCGATGAGGCGGATACGGGGATGGTTACGCGCGTCACCCTCCATCTGATCGTGCGGGATTCCTCCCAGCCCCCCAAAAGCTAGGAAAACGGCGTATTCGGACGATTCCTCGAGGATGCGAAATGGTCGTGCACTGCAGCGAATGACACCGGTTACCCTGGAGCTGTCCCGCGGGGTATCATCTTTATCCATATGCCAAAAAAATTGGTTCTTCATGCCGACCGGCTGTTTCCGGCCGACCCGGCGGTGCGGGCAATTGCGCGCCGCCTGTATGGGGTCGTTCAGGATCTTCCCATCCTCAGCCCGCACGGGCATACGGACCCGGCCTGGTTCGCGGACAACGAGCCCTTCAGTAACGCTGCCGAGCTTCTCTTGGCCCCCGATCATTACCTGTATCGGATGCTCTACAGCCAGGGCGTTCCGCTGGCCAGTCTCGGCGTGCCGAGCCGCAAGGGTCCTTCGGAGGCGGATCCCCGGGAGGCCTGGCGGTTGCTCGCCCGCAACTTCCATCTGTTCCGCGGAACACCCTCCGCGTTGTGGCTGAGCCATGTCTTCAGCGTGGTCTTCGGGCTGGAAGTCGTGCTCGAGGAGAAGACCGCCGATCACTACTTTGATGTCATCGGCGCTGCCCTGCGTACCGATGCCTTCCGGCCGCGGGCGCTCTTCGAGCGATTCAACATCGAGGTGCTGGCGACCACCGAGTCGCCACTCGACCGGCTGACTCAGCACCGCAAGATCCAGGACAGCGGCTGGCGCGGCCGTGTCATTACGACCTACCGGCCGGATGCCGTGATCGATCCGGAGCACGAGCAGTTTCGCAGCGCGCTGGCGGAATTCGGCGAATTGACACGCGAGGACGTTCATAGCTGGAGCGGGTATCTCAAGGCGCACCGGCTGCGGCGTGCCGAGTTTGCACGAGCCGGCGCCACTGCGACCGATCACGGTCATCCGACAGCTCGCACCGCCGACCTCGGGGAAGCCGAGTGCGAGCGCCTGTTCGCGCGCGTGATCTCAGGCCAATTCACGGCGGACGAGGCGGAGTTGTTCCGGGCGCAAATGCTGCTCGAAATGGCGCGCATGAGCCTTGATGACGGACTGGTCATGCAGATTCACCCGGGCGCGTACAGAAATCACAATCGCTGGCTATTCGAACAGTACGGCCGCGACAAAGGTGCAGACATCCCCCTGCGCACCGAATATGTCAACGCGCTCAAGCCGCTGCTCGATCGCTTCGGCAATGATGCGCGGCTCGCGGTCATCCTGTTCACATTGGACGAAACGACGTACAGTCGCGAGCTCGCGCCGCTGGCTGGCCACTATCCTGTGTTGAAACTCGGCCCCGCCTGGTGGTTCCACGACAGCCCCGAAGGGATGCTGCGGTTCCGCGAGCAAACGACGGAAACGGCCGGGTTCTACAACACTGTTGGATTCAACGACGACACGCGCGCGTTCCTCTCAATCCCCGCACGGCATGATGTTGCCCGCCGCGTGGATTGCTCGTTCCTGGCGCGCATGGTGGCCGACCATCGTATCGACGAGGACGATGCGGTCCGGGTGGCGGAGGATCTGGCCTATCGCCTGCCGAAGGCCGCTTACCGACTCTGACTGACTCACCGGAGAGATACCCATGCAGGTCAAGGTTCTACAGGCTACGCACCCCGACATGATCGTCGGGCTCAGTACGGAGAAACTGCGCAGCTACTATCTGCTCACCGACATGTTCGCCCCTGACGACATCCGGCTGAACTACAGTCATGTCGAGCGGCTGATCGCCGGTGGCGCCACGCCTGCTCACAAGCCTTTGAAACTCGAACCAGTGCGCGAAGCAGGCTCCAATCCGTTTCTCGCGCGCCGCGAGCTGGGCGTGATCAATATCGGCGGACCCGGCAAAATCACCGTGGACGGACGGGCTTATCCGATGAAGCCGCGCGACGGCCTGTACGTCGCGATGGGCAGCGCGGAGGTGGTCTTCGAATCGGCAGAGGCCGCGAACCCGGCGAAGTTCTACCTCGTGAGTGCCTCGGCGCACGCGCGCTTCGACACGGTCAAGATCTCGATCGACGAGGCGAAGCCGATGAAGCTCGGCACGCAGGACACTTCCAACCAGCGCACCATTTACCAGTACATCCACCCGGATGTTGCCCGGTCATCCCAGCTGTTGTTGGGGTTGACCTCGCTCGAGGCCGGCAGCATCTGGAACACGATGCCCTGCCACCTGCATGACCGGCGTTCGGAGACTTATTTCTATTTCGACATGAAGCCGGATGACCGCGTGTTTCATTTCATGGGACAGCCCACCGAGACGCGCCACATCGTGGTGGCGAACGAGCAGGCGGTGGTCTCGCCGCCGTGGTCGATTCACATGGGCGCCGGCACGAGCCGCTATTCCTTCATCTGGGCCATGGCCGGCGACAACCAGGACTACAAGGACATGGATCCGGTTCCGACACCGACACTACGATGATTCAACCAGACATCTTCTCGCTGCTGGGGCGCACGGCGCTCGTCACTGGGGCCAACACGGGCATCGGGCAGGGAATTGCCGTCGCTTTGGCCGGTGCGGGTGCGGATATCGTGGCCGTCGGCCGGTCCTCGCCGGACGAGACCGCTGGAATGGTTCGCGCCGCCGGGCGCCGCTTTCACAGCATAGAGGCTGACCTGGGCTCGGCCTCGCATTCGGGCGAGATCATTCAACAGGCGGTCGAGCACTTCGGCGCGGTCGACATTCTCGTCAACAACGCGGGGATCATCCGGCGCAACGACGCTCTCGAATTCTCCGAGAGCGATTGGGACGCCGTGATGAACGTCAACCTGAAGACGGCGTTCTTCCTGTGTCAGGCGGCAGCTCGAAACATGCTCAAGCTGGGGCGCGGCGGCAAGATCATCAATATTGCCTCCATGCTGTCATTCCAAGGCGGGATCCGCGTCGTCTCGTACACTGCCAGCAAGAGCGGCATTGCAGGGATGACGAAACTTCTCGCCAACGAGTGGGCAGCCAAGGGGATCAACGTCAACGCCATCGCCCCTGGTTACATAGCGACCAACAATACGACCGTGCTGCGCAACGATGAGACGCGCAATCGCGAGATTCTTGGACGCATTCCCGCCGGACGTTGGGGCAAACCCGAAGATCTCGCTGGCGCCACAATCTTTCTGGCGTCACGCGCGTCCGACTATATGCACGGCACCATCATCCCTGTCGACGGGGGATGGCTGGCTCGGTAGCTGCAGCGGGCCGTTCGTCGGGCCCGCTGCTCCGTTCCCGTCTGACTCAACCTGCAGCGCTGCGTTGAGTCTTGCTGTGGTGGAGTGCCGTCAGGGCGGTCGCGTCCACTTTCGCTACCGCATCGTCCATAGCACGCGCGTAGCACCGCTGATACGCAGTGTGCGCGGTCAGGTCGCGTATGTCGGGCTCGTGACAAACGGCCCGAGCCGCCTGCTGTATACGCAGGTATAGCGACCGAGCGCCTTCGGGCTGTGTCGGATCGGTTGCCACATAACTGACATTTATCGAGTCCACGGCCAGGGGGCTCGCGATTGCAGCTGTTGCCGCGAAGGCGGCCGTGCAGAGCAGCGCCGTCATCAAAGGCGCTGTGGTGAAGCCGTTCGGTGCGCTTTTGCGATTCATTAGGCTCATGACGACTCTCCAGGCGGTTTCATTGATCACGTGCGTATAGATGCGGCCTGGGCCGCTGGCGTTTGGTCATCCGGTCGCGGACCTGAGGCGCTTTGGCTCACCTGCGACGAACCGTCGCGTAGAATGGGCGACGTGAAGAGACATAAAGCACGAGAGCTGGAGGCGCTGACGCGGCGTATTGCGGATCTCGACCCGAGGAGCATCGACTCGCTTTACGGGCTCGAGCCTGTATACGAGCCCGGGAAAGGCCTGCCGGGGCTGTCGCCGGAGGAATTCGTCGCAGTCCAATGTCCCTATTGCGGCGAACGGTTGGAAACTCGCGTTGACCTGACTGCCGATGAGCCCTCGTATATCGAGGATTGCCAGGTTTGCTGCCGTCCTATCGAATTCACCGTCGAGCGCGAGCAGACGGGCGCGCTGCTGGCTGTCAAGGTGCAGCGGGTAGACTAGGAGCCTTTCTGACCCATGCTCGCCTACTGCGGCTCGCCCTCGCGGCGGCGATCATGAGTCAGACAGGCTCCTAACCTGTCTTTCCATCCATGCACCAACGGTCCTTGCGAACTGTCCTGCTGATCCAGGCGATCGAAGAGACCGATCGCGCGGGCGAAGTGATTCCACTCGCCGACCGGGCGGACGCGTCGCGGGCCGTCGTGCGTGAGTCATCGAAGTTGTCTGAGGCGCGATTGCGCCCAGCGCAGTCGAGCGTGGCGCCTCCGGGTGAAGCGCAGGCGTCAGCGCTGCTTTCGCCACAGACGGAAGCGTTTCTCATCAGCCGCGCCGAGCGCCTGCTCGATCGTCTGCGCACACGCTCCCCCGCGGTCATCCATATCCTCGCTCTTGCAGGCGGTGTTACCTGGTTAGGGCGCTTCGTCCTGGTGCTGGCCATAGCGGCAGGGGTGTCGCTCTCGGCTCTCGATGGCAGCCGCCGTATCAACATCCTGGCCTTCCCGCTCGTCGGGCTCATTGCCTGGAATCTGTTCGTCTATGTTTTATTACTCGTAACCTGGATCAGGACCCGCGGCCGGCACGCGACCGGCTTCTGGTCGGCAGCGATGTACGAACATTGGATTGCCGGCCGGATCGAATCTTTGATGCGGCGCTCCACGCGCTACAACGTGCCGCTGTCCACGGGGCTGCGGCGATTCGCGGCGGAATGGGGAACGCTGTCCCGGCCAATTCTGTTCTTGCGCGCAAAGCGACTGCTGCATCTGGCGGCGGCGCTGCTGGCGATCGGGCTGATCATCGGCTTGTACGTCCGCGGAATCGTGTTGCGCTACGAAGCGGGATGGGAGAGCACGTTCCTGGGTCCACGCAGTGCCTACGCTCTGTTGTCTGTGTTGTATGGGCCCGCCTCTGCGCTGTCGGGCATTTCGTACGGATCTGCCGGCGACATCGCCGCATTGCGTTGGACTGCAACGGGCGGTGGGGGCGACGCTGCCCCGTGGATTCATTTGATTGCAATCACAGCAGCGCTGTACATCGCGGTGCCGCGCCTGTGCGCAGCGGCAGTGGCCTCACTGTCGTTGTGGAAAGCTTCCCGGCGTGCTGTCATTGCGCCTTCTCTCATCGGTTACGCTCGAACACTTGTCATGAGTGTTGGTAGCGGCGCTGCCGGGGAGATTGCGAGTGTCGTTCCGTACGCCTACGAACCCAAGGCTGCCTCCGTCGCAGGCCTCGAGTCGCTGCTGGCCGCAACACTCGGAGCCAACCTCAAAGTCCAGATGCGCGATCCAGTCCGCTACGGAGACGAGGAAACAGTTGTCGGCCGCCTGGCCGCGAGCGGTGCGACATGGCATGTAATTCTCATGACGCTGGCATCCACGCCGGAAGTCGAGAATCACGGCGCATTCCTCACGGCGTGGCGCGATTGGCTCGCCAAGAATGCCACCACGTCACCGCTGCTGATCCTGATCGATGAAGGCCCGTACGCCGCGCGGATGCGGGGCGAGGCTGCTTTCGAGCAGCGCGTGCAGGAGCGACGGAAGTTGTGGCGCGAGTTCATTTCGGGATATGGCTTGCGCGCCAGCTTTGCGGATCTCATCCAGATCAAACCAGGCGCGGCCACCGAGATCAATGCGCGTGACGAAGCCCGTGCAGCACTGTGGACGGCAGGCGAACGGGCGTGAGCGAACCTGGCAAGATCAACGTCAGCCTCCTTTCGCATACCAACGTAGGCAAGACGACTCTTGCGCGCACACTTCTGCGCCAGGATATCGGCGAGGTGGGCGATCGAGCCCACGTGACCGAAGTCGCGGAAAGCCACGTATTGATCGAGTCGCCGGCGGGCGATTCGTTGATCCTGTGGGACACGCCGGGATTCGGTGACAGCACCCGGGTGCTCAAGAGATTGAAGCAGGGTGAGAAGCCGGTTGGCTGGTTCCTGGCACACGTGTGGGACCGCTTCGCGGACCGCCCGTTCTGGTGCAGTCAGCAAGCCATGAAAAACGCGCGGGAAACCAGCGACGTCATTCTGTACGTCGTGAATGCGGGCGAACAGCCGTCATCCGCAGGTTACATCGACGCCGAGATGCGCATCCTGGGGTGGATAGGCAAGCCCGTCATTCTGCTGTTGAATCAACTCGGCCCGCCGCGCGACTCCGTGCAGTCACAGGCCGACGTGACCCAGTGGCAGACTCACATTGCGCAATACAAATGGATCGAGATGGTTTTGCCGTTCGATGCCTTCGCGCGCTGTTGGGTTCAGGAAGGCACTCTGCTGGCGCACATACAGCGCCTGCTGAGTCCGCAGCGCAGCCAGGTCTTCGAGAGACTGCGCGAGTCCTGGCGGGAGCGGAACCTCGCAGTGTTCCGGGAATCGATGCAGGCGCTGTCCGAGCAGCTTGCCGCGGCCGCCACCGATGCGGAAGCTCTCGAGGAGTTGGATTTTCAGGGCAAGGCACGCGCCTGGCTCGGTGCCGTCGCGACGGGTAGCGAGCGTACCGATGCGCGGCTCGAGCGGGCACAGAGCGACCTGGCGAGTCGCCTCGACCGGCGTATCCGGGATACTACGGAGACCCTAGTCCGGCTGCATGGACTGTCCGGCAGAGCGACGGACGAGGTCCTCAAACGCATGGGCAGTGAATTTGCGATCGATCGCCCGGCTGACGCTGACACGGCGAGCGTTCTCGGAGGTCTCGTGTCGGGAGCCCTGGGCGGGCTCGCGGCGGACCTGGGGGCGGGCGGCCTGACCTTCGGCGCCGGCGCATTGATCGGCGGCTTGTTGGGTGCCTTTGGCGCCCGCGGCCTGGCAAAAGCCTACAACCTGGCCCGCGGTGCGAACACGGGGACAGTCCGTTGGGAGCGGGAGTTTCTGTCCGCTCGCGTCGCGGCGGCATTGATGAGATACCTTGCGGTTGCCCATTTCGGCCGCGGGCGGGGCGAGTTCGTTTCGGGGTTGGCGCCGGCGCACTGGCAGGAGGCCGTGAGCCAGGCGCTAGTGCGCCGCAGAGCGAGCCTGGATGCCATCTGGGTGGCTTGCGCATCGGCCGGTGAGGCGGCGACGGCAGCCGGCCTGCTGCCCCTGGTCACCGAAAGTGCCCAGGAAGTGTTGATCCAGCTGTACCCCGATGTGTCGTTCTTCAAATAATCCAATAACCACACTCTCAACGAGGTGATCATGAGTTTCGGTATCCGCCACGGACGGGTGACCATGGCTGCTGCAAGGGTCACCCTGGCTGCAGTCGTCATCGCAGCCTCAGCATGCTCCCGCCAGCCCCCGCCGCCGCCCGCTCCGCCCCCACCCGATCCGGCCGCCACCGCGCGCGCCGCCTGGAACGACTTCGCAGCTTCATTCATCGAGGGTTACTTCAAGAGTCACCCGTTCTTCGCGGTGCAGGCCGGGCGCCATGAGTTCGACGGCCAGATGTCCGACTGGAGCGCCGCGGGCTTTCAGAAAGAAATCGAGCGCCTCAAGCAGTTGCGTGCCCAGACCCAGGGTACGAGCGCCGAGCCACTCGAGCCGGCGCAGCGGTTCGAGCGTGAATACGTGCTGGGTGTCATCGACAACGATCTGTTCTGGCTGGAGCAGGCGCGGGCGCCATTCAAGAACCCCGCCTGGTACATCAACAACCTGGATCCAGAGGTGTATCTCAGTCGGGACTACGCACCCCTGGAAAAACGGCTGGTGGGCTACTTGGGATACGCGCGCGCCATTCCACAACTGACCGCGCAGATTCGCGCCAACCTGCAGACGCCCCTGGCGAAGCCCCTCATCGATCGTGGAATCGAAGGATTCGGTGGCTTCGCCGTGTTCTTCCGCAACGAAGTACCGAAGGTGTTTGCATCGATCAAGGACGAGCAGGCACAGAAGGACCTGGCCGCCGCCAATTCGGCCGCCGCCAAGGCCATGGAGGATCTGAAGGCATGGCTGGTATCGGAGCGCAAAAAGGGCACGGACTCGTTCGCGTTGGGCGAGCCGCTCTACGCGGCGATGTTGAAACAGACCGAGCGCGTTGATACACCGACAGCCGATCTGGAAGCCATGGGGCGTGCAGACCTGGAGCGCAATACCGCCGCATTGAAGGCTGCCTGCGAGGAGTTCCTGCCGAAGGGAACCCTGCGCGCGTGCATAGATAAGATGAATGCGAACAAGCCGAAGGGTGGCGCCGTGGAAGGCGCCCGCGCGCTACTGAAGGATTTACGGGCCTTCATTGTCGAGAAGGATATCGTCACGATTCCGGGAACCGAGGAAGCGCTCGTCGCTGAGTCTCCACCCTACAACCGCGGGAACCTCGCGTACATCAACATCCCTGGCCCGTACGAGAAGGGGGTCGCTTCGGTCTATAACATCTCACCCGCCGATCAGAAATGGACTCTGAAGGAGCGCCAGGCGTACATCCCCGGTATCGCCAGGCTGACTTTCACCAGCGCGCACGAGGTCTGGCCGGGTCACTTCCTGCAGTTCCTGCACGCCAACCGCAATCCCTCCAAGATTGCCGCCCTCTTTGTGGGCTACGCCTACGCGGAAGGGTGGGCGCACTACACCGAGGAAATGATGTGGGAGGCGGGATACGGCAACGGCAGCGCCGAGGTACATATCGGGCAGCTCGCGGATGCCTTGCTGCGCGACGTCCGATTCCTCTCATCGATCGGCATGCACACGCGCGGCATGACACCGGCTCAGTCGGAGAAAATGTTCCTGGAAAGTGCGTATCAGGATCCGGGCAACGCGCGGCAACAGGCCGCGCGCGGTACCTACGACCCTGCCTATCTGAATTACACGCTCGGCAAGCTGATGATCCGCAAGCTGCGTGCGGACTGGGTGGCTCAGAAGACCTCGGGCGATGTGAAGGCCGAGCCGATGAAAGAATGGAAACCTTTCCACGACGCATTCCTCTCGTACGGCGGACCACCCATTCCGCTCGTGCGCAAGGCTATGGTCGGCGACAAGGGCTCACTGTTCTGAGACGGCCGATTCCAAAAATGTGAGCCGGCTTGCCGCTCCGTCCAGACGGACGCGAACGCCCAATGGCACCGGCTCGTTGACATCGCCGTGGCCGATCGGAAACCCTGCTACGCAGGGGAGTCCGGTCGCCGCGGCGAGCTCCCGGAGCAATTCCTCGCTGGTGTATGTCACGTCGCGCTCTTCGCACTGCGTGAATGATCCCAGTGCGAGCCCACTGACTCTACGGAACACACCCGCCAATTCCAGATGCGTCCACATGCGGTCGAGTCGGTAAGGGCGCTCGCCGACGTCTTCCAGTAGCAGGACTGCACCGTCGAGGTTCGGCATGAACGGTGTTCCAAGCAAACGTGTGAATACCGACAGGTTTCCGCCGAGCAGAGGCCCCTCGGCGGTTCCTTCAACGAAGGTGGCCGATCCCTGCAGCGGCTGGGCGGGGGAGCTGGACTCGAGCAGGGAGAACAGCCGCTCGCGGGTGGCTCGGCCCAAGCGACCCAGCTGGGTCAGGACGGGCCCATGGATGCTGATCAAGCCGTGGCTCTGTTGCCATTGGTGGAGGGCGGTAATGTCGGAAAATCCGACGATGGGGCGGCCCGCGGGCGGGTGGCTCGCGGTCGGTTGCGTCGCCACGGACGTCGCCAGTCGTTGGTTCTCCAACCGCTGCAGCAACCGCATCGTTCCGTAGCCGCCGCGGGCGCAAAAGACGGCTCGTATGGACGGATCTGTGAAAGCGCGATTCAGTTCGGCGAGCCGGCGCTCATCGTCGCCCGCCAGGTACCGGTGCCGCCGGAAAATTCCCGGGTCGTATTGAACGCGGTAGCGATCGGCAACGATGGCGAGCCCGGCGTCGAATGACTCGCGGTCGAAGGGCCCGGCAGGCGCGACGACCGCGACCGGGTCGCCGGGGCGAAGTGCGCGCGCCTTATGGAAGATCGTCTGCAGGGCCAGGCGTGGTCCGATCAGTCTGACAGGGCTTTCAGATCGCGCATCAGCGATGCACGGCCCCGATCGAGCTGGTCCAGACGCTGGGCGGCATCACGCAGTGCGATGATGTTTTTCACGGGCGCATCGTGAAGGCGCCTGTAGGTGTTGCGCGCCGCCAGCCACTGGCGAGTTGTCGTGGCGTAGCGGGCCGCAAGCTCGCGGCGCATGGTGATGATGGCTAAAGGGCTGGCGTGCATCATTTCTCAGTCCTATTCGGGCCCCTCACTGGGCCGTTACGCGCGAAGAATGCCGGCGAGTCATTACAGCTATGCGACAAAAGGCTGATTCGTCAATACACCAATGCGGATTTATCACATGGACAGCAGCCCGGAGCGAACGTTCATCACAATCTGCATCGAACCAACTTCGCACTTGCGATCATCGTGAACCGCTTCACCGCGTCCGAGGTTGGATCCGCAACCTGAACGGCGCCGCGCCCCGAGCCTGGGGCCGCCAGCCGATCACTTCGCCGGTGTGCAGACTAACCGGATCCATGCCCGGGGCTGGCGTCGCCGTCATCTGACAGAATTCACGAATCATCTGCTGAGGTGAGTTGCCCGTCGCGAGCAACAGGTTCACCTCAGCCAGGGCCGATGGCTCGAGCAGGTTCGGCCGCGCCGTGATCTGCAGCACACTCGGTGTCTGCCGGCCTTGCGCAGGCACCTGCTCGCTGTCGATCACCAACCAATGAGGCCGGCCGGTGCGCTCGCGCAGCTGCGTGAGGTGGGGTAACAGGTCGGAGAAAAACGCTCGACGTTTCGCAAGCTGCAGCCCGGACAGGTTGATGACACAGCTTTGATCAGGGCTTCTGAACAGCTTGAGGATCTCCTCGACGCTGGGTGGACGGTTGCTGGCGCCAAGCGACACCGCGCCCGGTGTCGTTTCGTAGGCGCCATCGGGATCGATGACGCAGAACGTGTATCCGGCTTCGCACAGTCCTTCCAACAGGGTGGCGGCCAGCGCGGACTTGCCGCTGCCTGCCGTACCGGTCAGGAGGATGTTTTCGCCGTGCGGAGGGATGCGCAGTTCCCGCTCGTTGCCGTCAAGGCCCAGCAGAATGTGATGTCGCGTGAGTTCGGGCTCGTGTGAGGCAAGATCATCGCGGAGCAGGGCTGCAATCAGCTCCGTTACGCCGGCACCGCGTGCACCCGTGGTGACGAAGTCCGCCGCCTCCTTGAGTGTCGGTAGTGCATTGGCGACCGCAACGCCGCATTCGCACAATGCGAGCAGTGCGTGATCGTTTTCGGCGTCGCCGATCCCGACGGCATTGTGGGGAGACAGTCCCATCCTTTTGAGCGCAGCCGCGAGGCCACTCGCCTTGTTCACCCCCGCCGGGAGAATCATGACGGCGCCTTTGTTGAAGATCACCTGCAACTCGAGTCCGTGGTCCTTGATCGTCTCCAGCACTGCGGTCTCATGGGGTTCCCATGTGGCGACAATGACGCGTCCGACAGAGATCGGGCCTACGCCGCGGGCGCGCAGCGCGGCTACAAATGAATCCGGCGGGCGCTGCGCCAGTAGTGTCTCTTTGCCCGTTGAGGGCTCATAGAGGAGCGCGCCGTTTTCGGCGACGACGTATTCGAACAGATCGAGGCAGGGACAGACGGTCTGCAGTTGATCCAGCTCGCGGCCGGTGACGAGCACCGGGCGGCGCTTCGAGGCTATGAGCCCCTCGAGGGCGGCCGCGGTTTCGGGGAAAACCTGACCCTCGGTGGCGAGGGTTCCATCGTAGTCGCAACAGAAAGCTAGGTAGCGCATAAAAGGGATGCGAGCAAGTTGCATTCCGTGGTCGGGGCTACCCGACGCAAGGTAGCAGGCGCACTTCGGAGATTCCCTTCTATTGTATGCGTCAGGGCGCATCTTGAGAGCGCGCGCCGAATTGCGCGGTTAGCGGGACAGCCGCTAGTCTGACGCGTACCTAGAGAGACTTCGGTGCGAGATCGCGCGACGTGGGTGCGCCGCTCGTATGCGCGGTCGCCGGCCGTGCGCCCGAATCCGGCCGGCGGCCGCGCATACGAGTGGCACGCCCGCGCCGGTAGATCTAATTCCCGTCAGTCCGACTTGCGAGCCGTGACCTTGGCGCGCTTGGCTTTCAGCTGCGCGTGCCAACCGGTGATGCGGTAGCCGCCAATCATTCCGGCCAGAAGCGCTATCAGCGCGACGCTGCTGTCATCGAGTTGGAAGGTGCGGATGTGCTGTGCGAAAGAATCCGCCAACGACAATACGTTCATCAAAAATAGCCCCCGTTTGGCTGATATGGAACATAACAAACCCGGTAACGTTCCTGGGAGTCGCCGCATGGCGACGTTGCGCTTTTTGTTCAATTCTTCGACACGGGTCGCGCATTTGAGCGCGGCTAAGGTTGTGGCCGCGTTGCGGCGCGTTGGCTGCGTCTAGCTCGGGCGCCCCCGCCATCGGGTAAGCGCGGTCCCGCCACGCCTACCCTCCTTTCCTCACGCCACGCTAACGCTGCGAGGCGTACCTTGCCCGCCATTCAAAACCGCAATCTTGTCGCGCCTTGCCATGAGAATCCCATGGACAAATCGAACATTGCCTTTGCCCTGCTCAGCGTGATCCTGAGCCTCTACATCTCGGTCGCGTTGCTGCTGTCCCGGGTGCGCGGATCAGGTTCGAACAAGACCCGCCATCATCAGACCGGCCCTCATCGGCTGGCAGGCCATAAGTAAGAGAGGGTTTCGCGGTGGACATCCTATTCATCCTGATCATCGTTGCCCTCTACGCCGGTACTCACTGGCTGATCTGGGCGCTGTCGCGCCTCGGAGGTGTGGAATGAGTGTTCTGTACGCGGTCAGCGGCGTCCTCACGGTCGGGCTCTTTGCCTACCTGCTCTACGCGATGTTCAAACCGGAGAAATTCTGATGACTCCCGGATCGATCGCGTTCATCGCGGTGTTCTTCCTGTTGCTGTTGCTCAGCGTAAAGCCATTTGGGCTCTACATGGCCAACGTCATGGAAGGGCAGCCCATCTGGCCCCTTCGGGTGGGTGCAGGTTTCGAGCGGCTGATCTACAAGCTTTGCGGCACCGATCCAGCGGCCCAGATGAGCTGGAAGAAGTACGCAGTCGCGCTGATTGCCTTCAATGCGCTCGGCGCGCTCGTCGTGTATGCCCTGCAACGCCTGCAGGTCTGGCTGCCTCTGAATCCCCAGCAGCTGCCCAACGTGTCGCCGGACTCGTCATTCAACACCGCGGTGAGCTTCATCACCAACACGAACTGGCAGGGCTATTCCGGCGAGTCCACGCTGAGCTACCTGACACAGATGGCGGGCCTCGCGGTGCAGAACTTCATGTCCGCAGCTACGGGCATCGTCGTTGCCATCGCTCTCATTCGGGGCTTCGCGAGGCACAGTGCGAGCACCATCGGCAACGTGTGGGCCGATCTCACCCGCTCGACTCTCTACATCCTGATGCCGCTCTCGGTGTTGCTCGCGCTACTGCTCGTGGGGCAGGGCGTAGTGCAGAACTTCAGCGCCTACAAGGACGTGACAACGATCGAGCAACTGACGTACCAGCAGCCAAAGACAGACGCTGACGGCAATCCCCTCAAGGACGCGGCAGGCAATCCGGTCACGGAAACGCAGACCACCCAGAAACAGACCCTGCCGATGGGTCCCATGGCATCGCAGGAGAGCATCAAGGAACTGGGCACGAACGGTGGTGGATTCGTCAACGCGAACTCCGCGCACCCCTACGAGAACCCGACAGCGATTTCCAATTTCCTGGAGATGTTCGCGATCCTGCTGATTCCCATGGGGCTGACGTACACGTTCGGCCGCATGGCGGGCGACACCCGCCAGGGTTGGGCGGTGTTCGCCGCAATGGCCATTCTCTTCGTGCCCCTGTTGATCACCGCGGTCCATAGCGAACAGCAGGGCAATCCTCTCATCGCGAAGCTGGGTGTCGATCAGACGGCGAGTGAAATCCAGCCGGGCGGCAACATGGAGGGCAAGGAATCGCGCTTCGGAATCGGGGCGTCGGCGCTGTTCGCAACGATCACGACGGTGACCTCGTGCGGCGCCGTGAATGCGATGCACGACTCGTTTACGCCACTCGGTGGTCTCGTGCCGCTGTTCAACATGCAACTCGGTGAAGTGGTCTTCGGAGGCGTGGGCACGGGCCTGTACTCGATGCTCATCTTCGCCATCGTGGGCGTCTTCATTGCCGGCCTGATGATAGGACGCACGCCTGAGTATCTCGGCAAGAAGATCGAGGCATTCGAGATGAAGATGAGCTCGATAGCCATCCTCGTGATGCCCTTTCTCGTGTTGACCGGCGCCGCTGTAGCGGTCAGCGTTGCGGCCGGTAAAGCCGGTGTCGCAAATCCCGGCGCACACGGGTTCTCCGAAATCCTGTATGCGTTCTCCTCCGCCGGCAACAATAACGGCAGCGCGTTCGCTGGAATTTCCGCCAACACGCCGTTCTACAACATCGCGCTGGCGCTGGTGATGTGGTTGGGCCGGTACTGGCCGATCGTGGCCGTACTCGCGATTGCCGGCTCGCTTGCCGCGAAGAAGCGCGTCCCCGTGACAGCCGGCACGATGCTCACACACGGGCCGACATTCGTGATTCTGCTCATTGGCACGGTGTTGCTCGTGGGTGCGCTGACCTTCGTGCCGGCGCTTGCTCTCGGGCCGATCGTCGAGCACCTGACACTCTGGGGTGGTTGAACATGGTTGAAATGACTCATAGACACGGTGCAGCCGATGCAGCCGCCGCTGCGGTAACCGCAGCCGAGGACGCTCGTGATGCGGCACTTCGGCCCCGCCAAACGGGCGGCCCGCAGCAAGGCATTCCCCCCATGCCCCGCCGCAAGCTGTCGATGTTCGATCGCGCGTTGCTGGCACCGGCCCTGGTGGATGCGTTCCGGAAGCTGGACCCGCGGGTGCAGTGGCGCAACCCGGTGATGTTCGTGGTTTACATCGGCAGCATCCTGACAACCGCGTTGTGGATCCAGGCGTTGGGCGGCGCCGGCGAAGCCCCGGCGTGGTTCATTTTCAACGTCGCGATCTGGTTGTGGTTCACGGTACTGTTTGCCAACTTCGCCGAGGCGCTGGCCGAAGGTCGCAGCAAGGCACAGGCTGCCGCGCTTCGCGGCTTGAAACAGACCGTGCTCGCCAAGAAACTCTCATCCGCCGCGGATCGCTCACGTCACAGCCCTGTCAGGGCGGATCAGCTTCGCAAGGGCGATGTTGTCCTGGTGGAGACGGGCGATTACATTCCGGCGGACGGTGAGGTCATAGAGGGCGCAGCGTCCGTGGACGAGAGCGCCATTACGGGCGAGTCGGCGCCGGTGATCCGGGAATCCGGAGGCGATTTCGCCTCGGTCACCGGTGGCACGCGGGTGCTGTCGGACTGGATTGTCGTCAGCGTGACGACCAACCCGGGCGAGACGTTCATCGACCGGATGATCGCCATGGTCGAGAACGCCAAGCGCCAGAAGACTCCGAACGAGATCGCGCTGACCATCCTGCTGGTGGCGCTGACCCTGGTCTTCCTCTTTGCCACGGCGACGTTATTGCCGTTTTCGCTCTATGGTGTCGAGGTTGCCAAGCTCGGTACGCCCATCACCATTACCGCGCTGATCGCTCTGTTGGTGTGCCTCATTCCGACGACCATCGGCGGACTGCTGTCGGCAATCGGCGTGGCGGGTATGAGCCGCATGATGCAGGCGAACGTCATTGCAACATCAGGCCGTGCCGTCGAGGCGGCTGGAGATGTCGACGTGCTGCTCTTGGACAAGACGGGCACGATCACGTTGGGTAATCGACAAGCCGCTGCATTCATGCCGGCACCAGGAGTGTCAGAAGAGGAATTGGCGGACGCCGCGCAACTCGCGTCCTTGTCCGACGAGACGCCGGAGGGACGCAGCATCGTCGTGCTGGCGAAGCAGCGTTTCAGACTGCGAGAGCGCGACCTTGGCGCGCTGTCCGCTACGTTCGTGCCGTTCTCCGCGCACACCCGCATGAGTGGGGTCAACATCGGCGAGCGCCAGGTTCGCAAAGGAGCCGCGGACGCGATCCAGAAACACGTTGAGAGTCTTGGGAAAGTATTCCCCAAAGCCATCCTGACGACTGCTCAGGAAGTAGCACGTCGCGGCAGTACACCTCTGCTCGTAAGTGACGGCCCGCGCGTTCTCGGTGTCATCGAGCTCAAAGATATCGTCAAGGGAGGCATCAAGGAGCGGTTCGGAGAGCTGCGCCGCATGGGCATCAAGACGATCATGATTACCGGCGATAACCCATTGACCGCGGCAGCGATTGCCGCTGAAGCAGGCGTGGACGATTTCCTCGCGGAAGCGACTCCCGAAGCGAAGCTGAGTCTCATCCGCTCGCACCAGGCCGAGGGACGCCTGGTGGCGATGACTGGCGACGGTACGAACGATGCGCCCGCTCTCGCTCAGGCGGATGTTGCCGTGGCCATGAATACCGGCACGCAGGCTGCCAAGGAGGCCGGCAACATGGTCGATCTCGACTCAAACCCCACCAAGCTCATCGAGGTGGTGGAGACCGGTAAGCAGATGCTGATGACCCGGGGCTCGCTGACCACCTTCAGTATCGCGAACGACATCGCCAAGTACTTCGCGATCATACCGGCCGCATTCGCCAGCACCTATCCGCAGCTGAACGCGCTCAACGTCATGGGTCTGGCGAGCCCGTTTTCAGCCATTCTGTCGGCGGTCATCTTCAACGCGCTGATCATCGTGTTCCTGATTCCGCTGGCCTTGAAAGGCGTGAAGTACCGCCCTCTGGGAGCGGCGGTGCTGTTGCGCCGCAATCTGCTCATCTACGGCCTGGGTGGCATCATCATTCCTTTCGCCGGCATCAAGCTCATCGATGTCGGGCTCGTGCTTGCACACCTGGCCTGATTCACGGCGCACACTCCGGAGCCCTCACATGAATACAATCCTCCGACCGGCAATCACTCTGTTCGTCATCATGACGGTACTGACAGGAATCGTTTATCCCTTCGCGGTGACGGGACTTGCGCAACTGTTGTTCCCCGATCAGGCTGCAGGCAGCCTGGTGACGGCGGGCGGGCAACCGGTGGGATCGAGCGTCATCGGCCAGAGCTTCAGTGATCCAAAGTATTTCTGGGGCCGGCCTTCCGCGACGTCGCCCCAGCCTTACAACGCGATCGCCTCGAGCGGGTCAAACCAGGGACCGCTGAACCCTGCGTTGACAGATGCGGTCAAAACGCGTGTCGAAGCGTTGAAAGCTGCAGACCCCACCAACAGGCTGCGCGTACCGGTGGACCTGGTGACCGCGTCGGCAAGCGGCCTGGACCCCGAGATCAGCATTGCGGCTGCGAACTACCAAGCTGCCCGCGTCGCCCGCGTCCGGGGACTTGCGCCCGCGCAGGTAGGGGCATTGATCGTCTCGCACGCGCGGGGTAAGTTGTTTGGCTTAGTGGGAGAACCGCGCATCAATGTGCTGGAGCTTAATTTAGCACTGGACCGGGTGACACCTACACCTAAATGAAAACCAGCTCTCGATGAACGACCACCGGCCTGATCCGGACCAACTTCTAGCTCACGTTCAGGCCGAAGAGGCCCGCGCCAAGCGCGGCCGGCTACGCATTTTTTTCGGCGCTTCCGCCGGCGTCGGCAAGACCTACGCCATGCTCGAAGCGGCACACAACGCTCGCAGCGCGACGAGTGCCGATGTGGTCGTTGGCTACGTCGAGCCGCACGGCCGCGTCGAAACGGAGCGCTTGCTCGAGGGCCTCGAGCGACTCCCGGACCTGGCTGTCAAATATCGTGGCATCGTGCGCTACGAGTTCGATCTCGATGCGGCCCTCGCACGTCGTCCAGGTATTCTGCTCGTTGACGAGCTTGCCCATTCGAATTTGGTCGGGGGTGAGCCGCCGCCCCGCCACCCCAAGCGTTGGCAGGACATCGAGGAGTTGCTGGAAGCCGGCATCACTGTATGGACGACCGTCAATGTCCAGCATCTCGAGAGCCTGAACGACCTCGTTGCCCAGATCACCGGAATTCGTCAGCGCGAGACGCTGCCGGATCGCGTCTTCGACGAGGCCGACGAGATCGAGCTCATCGATCTGCCACCCGACGATCTGCTTGCGCGACTGCACGCCGGTAAAGTCTATGTAGCTGACGAGGTTGCAACCGCGGTCGAGCGATTCTTCCGCACGCCCAACCTGATGGCGCTGCGCGAGCTCGCATTACGCCGGGTGGCCGATCGCGTGGAGGCCGCTGCACGGGCATTGCCTGCGAATCGCGGCCGCGGTCGGCTCGCAGGTGACCGCGTCCTGGTGGCCATTGGGCCGGATGAACAGGCGGAACAGCTCGTTCGAGCGGGCAAGCGCATGGCAGATGCGCTCGACGCACGCTGGACTGTCGTGTATGTCGAGACACCGGCGCTCCTGCGCCTGTCCGAGGCGGAGCGTGATCGACGAATCGATCTGTTGAGACTGGCTGAGTCCCTGGGCGCCGAGACAGTGACGCTCGATGGTCCATCTGCTGCGGCCACCCTCATCGAGTACGCGCAGACGCGCAGAGCCACGCGAGTGATCGTAGGATCTCCCAAGCGCAATGGCTGGCGGTCCTGGTTGCTGGCATCGACTCCGGCTCAGCTCATCAAACACGCACGCGGCTTCGATGTCATTACGATTGCCGCACCCGATCAGGCGACTCCGCGCCGCAGCCCCAGCTCGGCTGCCGGAGTGAATGGCGCTCCCACGCCGATCCGATGGGATCGTTACGCATGGGCCGTGTTCACGACCGCCGTATGTACCGCCATTGCCTTCATACTGTACCCGCGATTCGAGCTTTCGAATCTCGTCATGCTATACCTGCTGGGTGTCACGATTGCAGGCTTGAGACTGGGGCGGGGACCGTCGCTGCTGACATCGCTACTGAACGTGGCAGCCTTCGACTTTTTCTTTGTGCCGCCCCGATTCACTTTCGCCATCGCCGATGTGCAATATCTGGTGACTTTTGCCGTGATGTTGATCATTGCGCTCGTGATTGCCAACCTCATGGCGAGCATTCGCCAACAAACGCGTGTGGCCGGAGCCCGCGAACGACGCACGGCGCTGCTCTATGCCATGAGCCGCGAGCTCGCAGCCACTCGCGGCCTTTCGAGCCTGGCTCGCGTTGCGGTCAATCACGTCGCGGAGGTCTTCCAGAGCAAGGCCGTGATTCTGTTGCCGGATGCCACAGGTAAACTCCAATACCCCCGCGATCCCCGCCTGGATGTGTCTTACCGGCGAGCGGATCTGGCCGTCGCGCAATGGGTTGCCGACCACGGACACCGTGCGGGACTGGGCTCAGACACATTGGCCGCCGCGCCAGGCTTATATCTGCCACTCGGCGACGAGCGCCAACGACTCGGCGTGCTGGCCGTGTTGCCCGAGAATCAGCGTCGGGTGTTGCTGCCCGAGCAGCGCCACCTGCTGGAGACCTTTGCCGGGCAGATTGGCATCGCCTTGGAGAGGGCGCGTCTGGCTGAGGCAGCGGAGGCTGCAAGCCTGGATGCCGAACGGGAGACTCTGCGCATTACACTGCTCGCCTCCATCTCGCACGACCTGCGTACCCCGCTTGCGGTCATGGCTGGAGCCGGTAGCACACTCGCTGATCGTGGCGCGACCCTGGACGAGCAGACACGAGTCTCGCTTGCGCGGTCCATCGAGACCAAGGCGCGCGAAATGTCGGACCTCGTTTCCAACGTCCTCGACCTGATGCGTTTTGAATCCGGACAGGTTGTCCTGCGGACCGATTGGGAAGCGCTCGACGATCTCGTCGGCACTGCACTGCAGAGTGTCGAGCAGCAACTCGTACAGCACTACGTCGATCTTCGGTTGCCCGCGGATCTGCCGCCGGTCCTGGTCGATGCCAAGTTGATCGTCCAGGTATTCGCGAACCTGTTCAACAACATAGGAAAATACACACCCGCCGGCACGCATGTGGCTGTTACTGCAGCGGCGGATGGAAAGTTTGTTCGTGTCATGGTGGATGACAATGGTCCGGGGTTGCCGCCGGGAGATCCCGCCCGTCTGTTCGACAAGTTTCAGCGCGGCGATGAAGAAGGCACTATTGTCGGGGTGGGGCTGGGGCTCGCGATCTGCCAAGCCATCATAAAGGCTCACGGCGGCGAGATTGAAGCTCACCGGCGTACGCCGGGCGCACGATTCGAATTCACGCTGCCAGCAAGCGGGTCCGCAACGTGACTCAGGCGATGCATCAGATCCTCGCGGTGGAGGATGAGCCGGACATACGCAGGATCCTGCGCGCGTTGTTGGAAGGTGATCAGTATCGATTCATCGAAGCCGATACCGCCGAGCGAGGTGAAATCGAGGCACGCAGTCACAAGCCCGACCTGCTGTTGGTGGACCTGGGATTGCCCGACGGCAACGGGATCGATCTGATTCGGCGCATCCGGACCTGGTCGCCCGTGCCCATCATCGTACTGTCGGCGCGCACGATGGAGGATCAGAAGATTGCGGCGTTGGATGCTGGCGCGGATGACTACGTAACCAAACCCTTCAGCACGCCGGAGCTCCTTGCAAGAGTGAGGGCAGCGCTGCGGCGGAATGTCCGCGGGACGGAACAGACTCCGCTATTGCGTCTGGGCGAGGTGCAGGTCGATCTGACACGCCGGGAGGCTTACGGCCCCCAAGGCGAGCTGCACCTGACTCCGCTCGAGTACCGGGTGTTGGAATCATTGGCCCGCCATACCGGCCTGATCGTGAGGCAGGCGCAGCTGATTCGTGAGGTGTGGGGGCCGGAGAGACTGGGCGACACGGGCAGCCTGCGCGTGTGCATGAAGAACCTGCGCACCAAAGTGGAGCCCGACCCGCGCCGGCCCCGGTATCTGGTCACCGAGGCGGGGTTGGGCTACCGCTTGCGCGCCGACTGACTACTTCAGCGAGACGATCAGCTTCGCGGAATGGCTGCGCCAGTTGATCGGGATCACGAACGAGCGCGATCCGGGCACCATCGGAATCTCCGGTTTCTCGCCTGCCAGCACGTTCGGCACCGAGATCACGAAGTCGCGCCCGAAGTCGCGGCGCGCGTTGCCGGAGATGGTGTTCGCCACTTCGCCGACGAGATCACGCATGGTCTCGTGGCTGAAGTCATTCTCCTGCATCTTCATGAGCAGCACGGTGAGCATGGCGCGCGGAGCGGTGAAGTACACCACGCCTTCGCGTTTGCCCGAAATGTTGATTACGCCGGTGTAGTCGTGCACCGCCGGCGAGCCTTCGGTGAGGTACGGCGAGCCGATCGAGGCTGGCTGTTGCGCCGCAACCTCGAAGTAGTTCGTCGTCCCCTCGACGAATGTTTTCAGCTCCTGTTCCTGCAACATCGTTCTTACTCTCTTATGAGGTCCGCAATCGCCTCGTTGAGCTGACGGTCCGTGAACGGCTTGTTGAGGAAGCCGTTCGCTCCTTTCTCCATAGCTTCGACCGCTGTTGCCTTGTCCGCAAGGGCCGAGATCACGAGTATGCGTATCGCCGGCTTCAATTCCACCAGCTTTGAGATGCACTCGATCCCATCCATCTGCGGCATCGTGAGGTCCATTGTCACGACGTCCGGGTCAGCCTTCCTGAAGAGCTCGAGCGCCTCGAGGCCGTTGCCGGCCGTACCGATCAGCTCAAGCTCGTCGAATTGCTGCGAGCGCTCAATCCGTCGACGCATGATATTCGAATCGTCAACGATCATAAGCTTAAAAGACCGTCTAGCGGAACCGTTCATTATGCTTCCATTCTCACTCATGATCTGACTCAGACTGCCATCGCTGCGTTGGCAGATTCCGCGGCGGGCAGCACGATCTTGAACCGGGTGAATTTGCCGGGGTTCGTGCTGACGCCAATCTTTCCACCTAGGGCGTAAACGCTACGGGCGACCACATCCATGCCGACGCCGCGGCCTGCGTCCATCGAGACTTCCTCCTGGGTTGAGAACCCAGGGCGGAAGATCAATGCCATCGCGGCCCGGGTATCCATCCCCGAGGCTTCTTCTTCGGTCAGGATCTGCTTGCGTACGGCAGCAGCCTTCAGCTGATCTGGGGAAATACCGGCCCCGTCGTCCTCGAAAACTAGCTCGAAGCCGTCTCCGGACTTACGAAAATCCACTCTTACCACACCAACGTCGTCCTTCGTGTGTGCGCGCCGCACTTCGCTGGCCTCGATGCCGTGCACCGCCGAGTTGCGGAGCATCTGGATCACGCAGTCCTTGACCGTCGAGATGTAAGAGGTCGGCACCTCGCTGAGCCCGGTCATGGTGAGCTTGAAGCGCTTGTGGTGATCCTTGGCGAGGCGCTCCGCCAGGGCGTGCAGCGTCGGCGACAGATCTTCGCCTGACTTGCCTGCGGGCCGGTCCGACGAGGGCACGGCCTTCGGGCGCGCGGGGGCTGCTGCTGGGGCGCTGCTTTCCGCAGCTGGGGGCGGAACCGTGTCCTTGAGGGTCGTGAGCCGGCTGGCCATCTCGCGCACACCGCGCAAGTGGGCGAGCAACTCGTCGAGCTTGAGCACCATGGGCAGGAAGTCGTTTCCGGACAGTTCCGCCTTCTTCTTGAGGTCGCTGACCATGTCCTCGAGCGCGTGCACGCGGTGCGCGATGCTCATGAGGTTCAGCGCCGAAGATTCGCCCTTGATGGAATGCAGCTCGCGGAACAGGCCGTTCAGCTTCTTGCGGAACTCGCCATCGTTGCGCGCGGGCTCCTTCAGGATCGCATTGATCAGCTGCAGGCCCGTCTCCGTGCTATCCAGGAACGAGGTCAGCTGCAGCGGATCGACGTGCATCATGCCGAGCATCATGTCGAGCTGGGCGTTCGCGTTTTCCTGCGATTCCTGCAGCTCCTTCGCCAGCAATACGCTCGAAGTGATGTCGCCCACGGCGCACAGCACGTGCTTGATGCCCTTGACGCCCATGACGCGGTGGAAGTCGAACTGCAGATAGCGTGTTTCCTTGCCGCCGTGTCCGTTATCCATCGTGATTTCGAGCTGGCCCAGGGGGTTGATGCTCTTCATCAGGTTTTCGTGTGCGCGATCGCCCCAGAGCAGCTTGATGTACTTCATCGCGGTCGAGAGCGTCGTCGGGGGCACGAGGTTCTTGAGCAGGTCCTCGAATTGCAGTCCGGCGAAATCATTGCGGCTGAACATCCGCGAGAGCGCTTCGGACCAGACCGAGCCGATCTTGTAGTCCGCATCGAGCAGGAAGAAGCCCTCGCGCACGGTCTTCAGAATGTCGCGAGTCTGCTCCTGAGCTTCCTGAGCGGCGCGCTCGTGACGGGACCGCGCAATCTGGAAGTACGCGGCTGCGACTGCAAGGATCAGTGCTGCGAACACACCGGCGGACAACAGTGTACGCAGGCGTGAGGCTGCGTCGGATGCCGATTTCTGCAACTGGGTTGCCGCGGCGGCGAGTTGGGCCTGCAGGCCCTTTTGATTGTCAGATGCGAACAGCTGGGCGCGTTTCACGTCGGCGTAGTAGGTGCGTCCCTCCTTCGAGAAGGAGCTTCCGGCGTCATCCGAATCGACATACGGCTGCCCGCCGAATTGGACCACCGGATTGACCACTGGGCCGTACTGATGCCAGAGCAAGAGTGCCTGGTCGAGCTCGGCCGACTGGACGTACCCGCTCGCGCTCAGCTTATCCAGCTCACTTTCGAAGTGCTGCACGGTTGTCTTCAAATCAGCGAGTGCCTGGCCGGCATACGCACGTGATTCGAGCCGATCGCGCAACGCATTGAACTGCTGGGACATGGCTGCAGGATAGGTCTGCAGCACGCTGGCCGTTTGCAGGGCGGTGATGTTCGCGCGCATTTGGGTCGCGAGCCGGAAGCCCGCGATCAAAACTGCACCCATCACCAATGACAGCACCGTACCGATACCGACCGTGACGAGCTGGCGATTGCGCTCTTTGCCTGCCAGATTCATTGTTAACGTCTCCTGTGGGCTCCAGCGTCTTATTTCGGTAGCTCGAAGCGGATCGACGTGCGTACCGGAACTTCAACCGGTCCGCCATTGGCGATAACCGGGTCGTAATGCCAACGTTTCACTGCTGTAACGGCAGCTTTGTCGAATACTCCAGGCGGGGTCGCCTCGATGACGCGCACGTCACGCGGATCGCCATTGGCGTCCACGGTGTATTCGACAGTCACTGCACCGCTTACGCGCTGTGACAACGCCTTGCTTGGGAACTCAGGGGGAACATACCGCGTACGCTTGAGGCTCGCAGCAAGTGATGCCGGATTGACTCCAGCGGCAGCCGCAGAACGAGCCGCTGCGGAGGAAGAACCCGACTTCGGCGCATTCTGAATCTGCTGAACGGCGAGGATGTCCTTCGGATCCGCACCCCAGCGTTTCGCCAGGTTGAGATCGGCATCTACCACCCCACCACCCTTGCCGGCCTGCGCAGAGGCGCGTGCGCGCTCCACAAGCTTGGTCGCAAGGTCACGGCTCAACGGTCCAATTGCCGCGTTGTTGGGATCTGTAGCCTGCACCTGGTTGATGTAGTACGCCATGCTGTCTTGGGCGGGATCAGTTAAGCGTCCGTCACGGAAACGATCGCGTGCGAGCTGTGCCAGACGGTCAGACTCAGCGTTGATCGCCTTCTGGCGAGCGTTCGAGAGCTCCTTCATGAAGGCGTTGATCTCATTGGTGCCCACCCCACCGGCCTTGGCTTCGGTGGTCCATCGGTCTACGTCGGCCGCCTTATTGGCGATCGCGGCCTCGCGGGCCTTGCGCATGTAGGTGCCATTCAGCTCGCGTGTGAGCCGCTGAGTCGTCGCGTTCGTCGGCGCAAGGTCATGCAGCTGTTGCAGGTACATCTTTGCGCTGTCATCGGCGGGCTCAACCAGACGGCCGTCCCGGATGCGATCAGTGATGAGGCTCGCGAAGTGCTGGACCTTTGCGTCTTCCGTGCGGCGCGCGATGTCAGTCTTCCACTTATTGGACTGGTCAGGAGAGATCGCCGAAGACATCTGCGCCTGGTGCAGGAGCGCGTTGGCTTTATCGAGATTGCCGTCGGTCAGCGCCTTCGAAATCTGTGCGGTGATCAGTCGGACTTCGAGGGGGCCAGCCCGGCTGTCTTTCGGAGCGGCGGTCTTGAAATTGCCCAAGGCAACGGCGGCCTCATCGAAGTGGCCAGCGTTCATCGACTCGTCGAAGCGCGCGGCCAGAACGCCGGCGACTCGCTGCAGACCGTCGGTCGCCTCACCGTTGGACGGGTCGGCGGCGGCCGCAGATCGGTAGTAAAGAAGAGCATTGTCGCCAAGGGGCTCCGAATAGCGCCGCTCGCGCATCGCCAGACGAGCTCTCTCGAGAAGCTCATCGACCTTACCTGCAACCAGCGAGGTCTCCACCGCGGGCCGCGCGAGAGCCGCATCGTCACCTGATGGGGTTTCGGCCGCGGGTGTTACAGGAGCAGGGACAGCTTTGCGCTCGGTTGCGGCCGGCGCGGAGGGCTCCTTGCTCTTGCCGAGGAACATGTAGGCGCCCGCGCCAATCGCCACTACGGCAACGCCCACACCGACGACGAGGCCCATCTTGCTCTTGCCGCCGGACCCGGACGATCCGCCGGAGTCGATCTGCGTCTGAAAAGGCTCAACGCTGACACCTACGTTGCGATCGGGGCCGCGCATCGACTTGCGAGCGACGGCGTCCGCCATGGCGCCTTCGAGCACCGCCCCGGTCTTGCGCTTGTCGAGGGGAATGGGCAGTACGGCGAATACGTTCGAGCCCTTCACCGCGGCGCCGATCTGTTTTTCAGTCTCGGCAACGGTGAATATCAACACTACAGCGTGCGCTGCTTGTATGTGTGCCCGCTCAATATCTGAGCGTACGTCGCTGACGTCGCGAGTATCGATGACCAGGACCTGTCCGCGCTTGGCGTTGGAGAGATACTCCAGTGCCGCGGACATCGAATCGACGGGCCTTACCGAGGCCTGGCCGCCGAGAGCTTCACCGAGCTCGAGCAGGAAGTCGTCGCGTGTTGTAATCGCGGTGACGTCCACCGACGGCCGGGTGTTGGACCCGGAACCGGTTCCCGCGGAACTAGCCGCGGAGCTGCTTGTCTCAGTTGCTCGAGAGGCATTCGATGCACTTGCCACAGAGTGTCTCCTAACTATTACGCGGGCGCTTGCCCGCTCGATCCTGGCTGTCCCTTGCGGAACCCCCGTGCAACGCATGCGTTGCACCCATCCAGTTATGTGGCCCGCGAAAGTTGACGTCCTCATGCCTGGGACCGCTAGCATGAGAATTCACGTGAAATGGAGCGGTACGGGACTGCCAACGCAGCATAGTTTGCTGCTGCAGCACCGCAATGCCACAGTTCACAATAATGAGAGTGGGGCGTCTGCGACCGCAGACGCGTAGACAAACGTCTTGCGAACCTCGCGTTTTCCGTGACTCAGGTCCGAGTGGCCCTGATTTTGTGCGCTGCGCCACGTTCACGCAAGGATTGGCATGCAGCGGCGGAACTCGACAGAATCAGGTTTGCCCCGCTGGCCGGTCTTACCTGAAAGGGGTGAGCCTCGAGTATGCGCATATTACGGATCGTCGCCCTCGTGGCCGGAGCGCTTCTGGCGCTCGTCGCGATCGGCCTCGTCGCCCTGCTGTTATTCGTCGATCCCAATCGTTACCGCGGCGACATTGAGCGGGCCGCGAAAGAGCACACCGCCCGGGTGCTCGTCATCCACGGCAAGCTGCAGCTGAAAATATTTCCCTGGCTGGCGCTGTCGGTCCAGAACGTACAGCTCAGCAACCCGCCGGGGTTCGGTGCACAGCCCGGTACGGGCCAGCCCTTCCTCACTGTGCAAAAGGCCAGCATCGGTGTGAAGCTGCTGCCTCTGCTGCGTAAGAGGCTGGAGGTCAGCCGGATCGCCCTGGACGGGGTTAACGTCAACCTGATCAGCCGCGGGGACGAAAACAACTGGAAGGACCTGAGCGAGGGGAAAGGCTCAGCCGAGACCCCGTCGAGCAGTGCCTCGCAGCAGGGCTCTGTGACCATAGAGGGGGTGGACGTGACCAAATCCTCCCTGGTGTACCAGGACGAGCTGAAGAAAAGCACCACCCAGATTGCGAACCTCGAGCTTCATACCGGCCGGCTGCAGATGGGGCCGGATCGGACTGTTCTCGGGAACGTGGATCTTCAAGGCAGTTACCTGGCAGCCGCCCCTGAGCAGAAGGACTCTGCGCAGGCCAAGCCGCTGGCTTTCTCGTTGCGCACCGCAGGGTTGGTCCTGGATAAGGACGCCCAAACGCTCGCGCCGGCGAAGCTCGAAGTAAAGGTGGGCGATTCGGTGCTCGTCGTTTCCGTCGCTGGCGAGAAGCTGTCCACAGAGCGGTTAGTCACCGGGAGTGTTGCGGTACCGCCGACATCGGCGCGTAAGTTGTTGCAATCACTCGGCATTGCACCACCGATTACACGCGACAGCGGCGCGTTGTCGGCTTTCGGGCTGCAGACTAACTTTCGCCTGACCCCCAAGCAGCTGCAGCTTTCGGCACTGCAACTCACGCTGGACGACACGCGCGTTCAGGGAACCGCTGCCATTGAGGATCTGGCGACTTCCGCGCTCAGCTTCGATCTGAATGTGAATGGAATCAACGTGGACCGTTATCGCGCGCCTGTGGATAAGACCACGCAGGGCAAGCGCCCGGCGGGCGCTCCGGCAGCGAAGGCCCCTCCGACGCCTCTCCCACTTGAAGCGTTGAGGAAGCTCGACGCGCGCGGGACCCTCCGCGTCGGCAGTCTGACGTTCTCGAATATCGTCTTTAGCGACGTGGTCATGCCATTGCTGGCCAAAGACGGTCACATCCGCCTTGGCCCGACACAGGCTCGCCTGTATACGGGCTCTTATAACGGCGACATCGTTCTCGATGCACAACCTGTGCAGGCGCAATTGTCGCTTAACCAGCACATACAGGGCACCGACGTTGGCGCGTTGGTGAAAGCGGCGTTTGATAGCGCACGTATTTCGGGCCGTGCAGATGTGAACGTGGCCGTTACGGGTGTGGGAAACACAGATGGCGCGATAATGCACTCGCTTGGCGGCAAGATTGACGCGAACGTCAAACAAGGCGCGCTCATCGGCATCGATATCGCTTATGAATTGCAGCGTGCCAACGCTTTGTTGAAGCGACAAGTACCGCCGCAGCGCACCGGGCCGGCCCGCACCGTCTTCAATACCTTACAGACGAGCGGTACGCTCGACAAAGGCGTGCTGCGAATCGACGATCTGCGAATGGCTACGGACTTTCTCAAAGTTCGCGGCAGGGGTACTCTCGATACGGCCACCGAGGCGATCAACTATCAGCTCGTCACGTCGGTTGACAAGTTGCCGGCCAATGGCGCCCCTGCCAGCCGCGACGCCGGGTCTGGGCTTGACGCTCTGAGATCGGTGGATGTGCCACTCACTATTACAGGCACGCTTGCGAGTCCGACCGTGAGGCCTGACATCGAGGCGCTTGCCAAGGGGAAACTGGGACAGGAGGTGCAACAGAAAGCCGGCGATCTGGTCAAAAAGAAGCTGGGCGACAAGCTGAAGGATCTTTTTGGCCGCTGACGCCCGACGGAAGGGCTACTTTAGAGTGCAACGGCGCTGAGAGTGACCCAAATTGTGACAGGCATGCATTTTGCTCTGCACCCTTCACACGCTTCAGCGTGGCGCTGAAGCTATTTTTGCGATGTGTCGGGCAAACGGCGCGGCTTTTGCTTGCAGTGAGGCACACAAGTGAACAATTCACTGTTGTGACCGTCTTAACGTAACAGCAGGGCTGGGAATTGAGGGCCATCACATACCGTGACGAGCGTTGGGACTAAGTTAAGAACAACGCTGGCATCGCTAGCACCCCGGCCGAGACGTTTGAACTCTACGGGAGGGAAGGACGATGCGATCGCTCTCTGGTGATTCGGACTCCGCGAGCCATTCTGCTTTCATCGAGTCCTTGAGTTCTTTCAGCCGCCTCCATCGCGCGCAGCGCTGGGAAGGCACCTTCGGCGAGTTTCTCGCCACCATACTGCCGCCCAATCCGGCGGCGATGGCGCGTACCAGTCATCAATACATCTGGGACATGTTGCGCTGGCACGGGCGCGCGGCGCAGTCCGATATGGGCGACAGCATGCGCGCGCGAGAGTTGTTCAAGCGCGAGCTGTTCGGAATCGACGAGCCATTGTCACGTGTCGTTGATTACTTCAAAGGGGCTGCTGCGGGCTCCGATGTTGGCCGCCGGCTGCTTCTGCTGCTGGGTCCGCCTTCCGGCGGCAAATCGACACTCGCAATCCTCCTGAAACGCGGCTTGGAGGAATACAGTCGCACTGACGAAGGTGCGATATATGCGGTCAAGGGTTCTCCCATGCGCGAGAACCCTCTCAATCTCATACCCGCCAGCCTACGTGCGGAATTCCGCGAGCGCTATGGCGTTGATATCCAGGGCGAGCTTTCCCCTTGGGCCCGTGAGGTCGTGGAACGCGAGTTCGACGGTGACTTCGTGCGCGTGCCCGTGGAACGAGTGTTCCTCTCCGAGTCCTCACGGACGGGCATAGGAACCTACGCGCCGCACGATCCGACCACAGCTGATATTGCCGACCTCGTCGGATCTGTGGATCTCGCGAAGGTCGCTCAGATTGGCGACGAAGGTGATCCGCGCGCCTGGTCCTGGTCCGGCGCCGTCTATGCCGCAAGTCGCGGCATGCTCGAGATGATCGAAATTCTCAAGGTAAAGCGTGAGTTCCTCTACCTGTTGCTCACCATGACGCAGGAGAAGAACGTCAAGGTGTCGCGTTTCCCTCTCATCCACCTGGATGAGACCATTCTCGCGCACACCAACCTTGCGGAATTCCACAAGTTCCTGCAGGAGAAGGAAAACGAGGCGCTTCTTGACCGCATGGTCATCATCAAGGTCCCGTACGCGTTGTCATATCGCGACGAGGCCCGCATCTATCAGAAGCTCGTATCGGGCGCTCCCGCGTTCCGCAACGTTCATCTTGATCCGCACGTCCTGAATCTTGCTGCGGTATTTGCCATCCTGACTCGCCTCACGAAGACCGAGCGCGAGGGGTTGGACATGACGAAGAAGCTGCGGTTGTACGCGGGCGAGGCCGTCGAGGGCGTTCCCGAGTCCGAAGCCACGCGATTACACGCGGAGAGCGGCGATGAGGGACTGAATGGTGTCAGCCCGCGTTTCGTCATCAATGCCCTCTCGAACGCCATAACCCGCGGTAATACTCATAGTCTGACGAGTATGGAGTTGCTGCTTGCGATCAAGGACGCTATCGAGAGCGACGCGCGGATGGAATCGAAACACAAGAAGGCTTGGGTCGATCACCTGGTGACTGCGCGCAAGGAGTTTTACAACCGTTGGGTGAAGGAGGACGTGCACCGCGCGATGTTTGCCTCGTTCGAAGAGGAGGCACAGCAATTGCTCGAGAAATATCTCGATGAAGTCGAGGCGTCCCTGGATCATCGCCAGGTCACCGATCCCATCACAGGCGAGACGCGACCGGCAGATGAACGCTTTTTGCGCTCGGTGGAAGAGAAGATCAAGGTGTCAGACTCCGGCAAGATGTCGTTCCGCCAGGAAGTGGTGCGCAAGGCCATGGTGGCCTTCAAGGCCGGAGAGAAGTTCAAGCTCGGGAGCCACGCGCGCATGCGCGAGGCCATCGAGCAGTACCTGTTTGAAGAGCGCCGCGATGTCCTCAGGCTCGTCACCTCGACTGCACGCCCCGATGATGATGCGCGACAGAAGATTTCTGTCGTTCAGCAACGCCTGGTGAGCGAATACGGCTACGACGAGCACAGCGCCAAGGAAGCGCTGAGTTACGTAACCACCCTACTTGCACAGGAGTAGGGTGCCAGCATGAAGATAGCCAGCGGTCCATGACAAGTTGCGCGCAGCGCATGACAGGAGTACTACTAAGACATGCCCGAGAGTACTGATAAGGCGGGTTCTGATGCGGCGAAGTGGTATGACCTGTTTTCGCGTGGCGCGCGCGATTGGCTGCGACACGATGAGAAGGTCCGCGAATCCGTCCGTAAACACCTGCCGCAGATAATTTCCGGCGCTGATGTCATCAACGAAGGCGCGCGAACAGTTCGCGTGCCCGTGCGGATGCTGGAGCACTACCACTTCCGCTTGCGCCGCCCTGAGGAGCAACAGGGAGCCGGACAAGGCAAAGCCAAGCCTGGCGATGTATTTTCCGATCCGTCCAAGCAGCGCGGCCCCGGAGAAAAGGGGCAGGGCGGCCAGGACGAGGGCGAAGTGCAACTGATGCTCGAGTTCAAGATCGACGATATCGTCGATTGGCTGTGGGAAGAAATGCAGCTTCCCAACCTGAAGGCGCGCGTCGGCCCCTCCGACGAAACAGACTGGGTGCGCGAAGGTTGGGATCGGCGCGGAGCGCGCTCGAGACTCGACCGACGCCGTTCCTTCAAGGAAATGGTCAAGCGTCGGGGCAATCCGGGCGCCACTCCAACTTTCATCGACGAGGATCTGCGCTATCGGCAGCTCGCTCGTCGCCGTCAGCCGGCCATGCACGCGGTCGTGTTCTTCATGCTGGACGTGTCGGGAAGCATGTCGGATCGCGACCGCAAGTTGGCCAAGACCTTCTTCTTCTGGGTCGTGCAGGGGCTGCGCCGCGAGTATCGCTCGCTGGAAACCGTGTTCGTCGCCCATACCACCGAAGCGTGGGAGTTCACCGAGCCGGAGTTCTTCCAGGTCAGTGGTACCGGCGGCACTGTTTCATCGACCGGATTCAACAAGGTGCGCGAGATCATTGACGCGCGTTACAACCCGGGGCGTTGCAATATTTATCTGTTCTACGCCTCCGATGGTGACAACTCCGTCAGTGACAGCGCCGAGGCGCGCGAGACTCTGTCGTCAATCACCGGGGATGCGTGCTTCACGGGTTACGTCGAGGTTTCATCCGGGCTATCGCGCCAGCTCGCAACGGAGACCGGGCGGCTGTTCGCCGAGCTGTCTTCCGCGGGATGCGCGGCCGGCAGCTATGCGCTGAATGATTTCGACGATGTGTGGGGCGCCGTCCGCCATTTCTTCAGTGCCGAAGCTAAAGCGCTGGAGGCGCCGGGGTAACTTACTGATGACTGAAGACTGGAAAGACTACACGCAGCGGATCGAGGAGCTTGCGGGGCGTTCGGGGCTCAAATTTCATCCAGTCGAATTCGAAGCCGTCCCGGACAGCTTCATGATGGAGATCGCTGTGTACGGGCTGCCGGTGCGCATGCCGCATTGGTCCTTCGGCGTACGCTACATCTACCAGCTCATCCAGCGCCACATGGGCAACTCGCGCCTGTTCGAGGTGGTGTTTCCGGGCAACCCCGGCCACGCCTACCTGGCCGCAAGCAACGGGCTTGCCGAGAACATACTCGTCACCGCCCATGTGCTGGGGCATGCGGACTTCTCGCGCAACAATCTCATGTTCCGCCGCTGCCAGGGGCAGGTGAGCGAGCACATCGTCGAGCACGCCGCAAACCATGCGCGCCAGATACAACAGGCAATCGAGCAATACGGCATGCAACGCGTCGAAGCCGTACTCGATGCGGCACTCGCGTTGGAACAACATATTGATGTCGACCAGGCTCTGCGGCGCGAGCGGTATCCCGAATACGCTCCCGAGGCCAAGGCCCTGGTGGACGATGACTTCCGCAAGCGCTTTGCGTCACTCGATCCCACCGCGGCCAGCACGGGATTGGAGATCAAGAAGCGCGCCCCGGTTCCGCCGCACCCGGAGCGCGATCTGCTCTGGTTCGTGGCGAACTATGCGCCCGAGATGGAGAGTTGGGAGCGGGATATCTTCCTGGCCGTGCGCGAGGAGTCGTTCTATTTCTACCCGGTGTTCGCCACGCAGATCATGAACGAGGGGTGGGCCTCGTACTGGCATGCGCGACTGCTGCGCGAGGCTGATTTCGTGCCCCAGCAGGCGTATGTCGATGCGATCAAGTGTCATTCGGACGTCGTGCGCCCGGTGGCGGCCGACCAGCAGGTTGCGCTCCATGTCAACCCGTATCACCTCGGATTTTCGATGTGGGAGAAGATCGTGGAGAAGGAGGGCATGGACGCTGCCCGCAACATCATGGAACAGGACGATGATTTCGGTTTCATCCGCAATCATCTGACCCGCGAGCTGGCGGACGAGCTC